>Ga0182741_1005317_pt1 | contig 12059 bp, 8 predicted proteins | sample eDN5th37CBELigOP_FD_128874 | JGI IMG/M metagenome (GOLD analysis project Ga0182741, IMG submission 128874) | Enriched Organic Plus compost microbial communities from Emeryville, California, USA - eDNA 5th pass 37_C BE-Lig OP (version 2) (version 2) ...
GCGGCTCGATCACGGCGAGCACAGCCTCGCCCCCGGCCGGCGTGTAGCGGGACACGCGGAGCTGCCCGGCCTCCAGCACGATGAGGTAGTCCTCCGCATTCCCCTCGCTGCACAGCACCTGCCCCTGCGGATAGCGCCGCGTGAGCGACGAGCTGGCCCGCTCGTCGAGAGCATCTGCGGGAAGACGGGCAAATAGCGGAACAGCCGCGAGATGATGACCCTCCACGCCCATCGTTACGGTCTCCAGAGTGAGATCGGTACCTGCACGCAGGATACCGCCTCTCGAGGAGGGTGTGTCGGAGAGCACAGCTCCCCTGTGTCCGCAGCGGCAGCGGGATCGATGCGAACGGCGCAGGATGGTGTCGTGACCGGCGAGCGATGGTCGGAATCGGGAAACCGTCCCGAATACGAGAGGAGTCGCAGTCATGACACCATCAGGATCACGCGACGATACCAGCAGCGATCGGGACTCGTGCTTCCAGGCGTCTCCGCGACGACGAACGGCGATCCGCCTGCTCGATGGCGCCATCCTGGCGATCGGCAGCCTGGCAGGCCCCAGCGCAACGGCGGATACGCTCGCTCCCCTGCAGGAAACGGGCGGTCCAGGTGGCGGGAGCGGTTCGGCTACCATCCTCCTCTCAGCTGGTGATCTCCCGGCCTCGAACGAGGACACATGGCACTGCCCACCCTGTCCAACACCCTGGCACTGGTCCACTGCGTGACGCATTGACGACAGGTCGATCCCCGTCGTCACGGGGACGCCCCTCGAACGATCACCGCTCGACGGCCACCTGTCCGGCCGGGGGTGACCCCTCCACCCCCGGCAACCATCATCGCTGCAGGTCCCACAGGCGTTGCCGACAAATGAAGGTGACGGATACCGGGTCTCGGAGCGCAGGACGCAGCGCCTCACACCCGCCGCACCAGCCGCCGCACGACGAACGGCCCCGCCACCACCATCAGCAGCAGCCGCGAGATCTGCACCGCCAGCACCAGCGGGACGTTGGCGCCGGTGTCGAGCGCCGCGATCATCGCACCGTCCATCCCGCCGGGCGAGGTCGCGAGCAGCGCGGTGACGATGTCGACGCCGGTCACCTCCGCCAGCACCCATCCGAGCCCCGCACTGACCACCGTCATCAGCAGGATGAATCCCAGCACCCACGGCAACAGGTCCCGGATCCGTCGCAGCACCGCCGGGTCGAACCGGGAGCCAACCCGCGTGCCGAGCAGCAGGTAGGCTCCCGCCAGCACGACCGGCGGGAAGGTGATCGGGCCCCATCCGAGCAGACCCACCACCATGCCCACGACGATCGACCCGATCAGCGCCCCCGACGGCAGCCGGAAACGTTTCCCGACCCAGATGCCCGCCAGGGCGAGGAGCGGTGCGACCAGGTACTGCTGCAGCGCCGTCAGCGGCGCGTCGTCCTCGGCCAGCGCCAATGCGGTCTCCGGCTCCTCCCCCACGATCCGGGCAAGCACCGCGATGGAGATGATCACCACGACCACCCGGGCGTACTGCATGAAGGCCACAATGCGCGGGTCGGCACCCAGCTCCTCGCTCATCGCCACCATTCCCGACGCCCCACCCGGCACGGTCCCGAGTGACGCGGTGGCGCTGTCGAGCGACGCCATCCGTCCCAGCGCCACGCCGGCGATGACACTGACCACGAGCACCAGCACGATGGTGACCAGCATCATCGGCCAGTGGTCGGCGAGCGGCGAGAGGGCCTCGCTGCTGAACGAGGCGCTGAGCGCGATGCCGATCACCGCCTGCACACCGGTGAAAACCGCCGTGGGGTTCGGACCTGGCGGTGTCCCCCGCAGCGCGAGCACGACCGCGGCGATCATCGGGCCGATCAGCCACGCCACCGGCATGCCGACGAGGTCCAGCACGAACCCGGCGGCGATCACGACCAGCCAGCGGGCGATCCAGTCGACACCCTGGCGGGGATTGCGGGCGGTGGCTGCGATGTGAGCCCCCGCCGCTCGCCTGACGCCTCGACTCACCCGCCCGATATCCATCCGATCCCGTTCCCGTTTCGCTCTCGCCGATCCCCGGGAGTCATCCCCGGCGCATTGCCGGGAACATGGTGACACGATTTCCCCGCCCGCGAAATGCGCCCGGGCAGGTGCAGCCGCGGTCCGGCACGATCCACCCTTCGCCAGCGATCGCCGTCCAACCGTCGACCGTATGGGGGCCGTCGCTGGCAGTTCTGTGCGCAGATGGAAACAGGGGATGCCTCGATGTGATGCCCCGCGGATGCATGTCCCGATCAGGCGAGCCCGCCGCGAACCGCCGCCGCGGCAGCCGCTGCCCGCGAGGACACCCCGAGCTTGTCGTAGATGTGCCGGACATGCGTGGCGACGGTGCGCCGGCTGATGAACAGCGCGCTGGCGATCTCTGCGTCCGACGCGCCCTCGACCAGCAGGCGAAGCACGTCGAGCTCCCGCGCCGAGAGCCCCGTGCGCGCCCGGCTCGACGTCTCCGGCTCGCCTGCCCGGATGGCGAGCGCCCTGGCAACGGCGACCTCGGCCGGGAGCTGCCGTGCGCTCCACCACTCCGCGTCGGCGGCATCGACGTCGGTGATCCGGGTGGGAACGGGCCCGTCCCGCGTCACGAGCGCGTCGCGGAGTCCCTGCCAGACACCGAAGCGATCATTTCCCCGCGCCCAGGGCTCCGGCAGGCCAAGCGCCCGCTGCCGGTCGAGTGTCTCGTTGTCGAAGCGATAGCCATACCTGCCGTGGAACGCCTCGGCTGCCCCGAACAGCATCGCCGCCTCGCGCTCCCGCCCGACGAAGGTCGTGACGGCATCCGGCAACGTCCGTGCCGCCCTGCCTGGCAGCGGCGGGGTTACGGCGGTCTGCCGCGTCGTCGCACGCTCGTAGGTGAGAAGCCGCTCGTCGCCCATCTGGTCACCCCTGCCGCACGCAACCCGGCGATGGATGCGTCACTCCGGGCGCCGGAGGTCGCGAGCCGGTTCCGCCAGTGTCGAAATTACATAAGCGCCGCCCCGTGGACGCCATGGTATCACGCTGCTGACGGTTGCCGGCACATGGCTCTCCCCGGCCGACCTGTGCCGGACCATCCGGGGAGCCTCGATCGCGACCACGACAAACCCCGGGCACGAGGCCCGGGGCGTCCGGAGATCGATCATTGTGGCCACGCCAGCGCCTACATCCCGGACGCCCGCTCCTCCTCATCGTCACTACCGGTTCCGACCACGACATCGAGGTCGAACCGCACACCGGTCACGCGCTCCACCGCGTCCTCCAGCGTCGCCCGGTAGCGACCCGCCGCCCGCCGCTCGGCCAGCACGTTGGGCACCCCCACCACGAGCGTGTCGCCGTGCGCCTCCACCACCATCGACATCCGCACCCACGCGTCGATGTCCACCCGCGGCACCGAGCCACTCCGCTCCAGCTCGTCGACGACCGCCGACCAGACCTGGTGGTTCGTCAGACCGCACTCGGGCACCTCGAAGGCCGGTACCCGGATGGCGTCACCCCGACGCGGCGGCGCCGGCACCGTGCGACGACCGGACCCGTGACGGCGCTCTTCACCCTCAGTCACAGCACCCTGCGACAACCTGTGACTGGCCCCTTCCTCTCCTGTCACAGGGTGTGACGATCGCTGTGACACGCGAGACCCGCCCTTGTCACGACCGCGATCCCGGCCATCCCGGCTCCAGCGGTGCACGATCTCCTGGATCCGTTTCGGAGCGACGAACGCGCTTCCGGAGGCGACCGCTTCGTCGATCGCATCCGCGATCCATCGCCATGCATCGTCGGCGGCGAGTCCCGCCCGCTCCTCGAGATCGGCGGCCAGCAGTTTCAGCAATCGCTGCTCGGCGCGGGTGGCCCTTCGATCGTTCGCCTCCTCGAACTGTCGGAACGCCCGGTCCCGGGGAGCACGTTCCATGGGAGGTGGCGTATCCGGCAGCTCCCCACCGTCTGAACGAACACCTTCCGTGTTCTCAGTGGTAGTAGTTCTTTCTTGGTAATACGTCCTGTTGCTCGGTTGAACAGAGGTTGACCGACCGTTGTTGGTAGAACGAACAGTGGTCCGCCGTTTCAGGCCAAAACCAGTGTTGGCGGGTTCAACATCGGTCCCGGAACCAGTGTTGATGGGTGCAACAGAGGTTTCGACACTGTCGTTGCGACTGTCATTAGCGATGTTGCCAGTGTCGTTACCGGTGGCTGCTGGTGTCGCCTCAGGTGTCGCGCTGTCACTGCCGTTGGGCAAAGAAAAATCGGCCTCGGCGCTCTGCGAGCGTCGCGACGCGTGTCCGGCCTTGCTGCGGGCCGAGGCGCGCTTCTCGGTCTTCTCCGTCTTCGCGGCGAGTCGCTGCCAGGTCTCGGTCGGACGCAGCTCCTCGAGGATCTGGTGCCAGACGTTGGTGCTGTCGATCGGCGCGAACTTCGGAGAGAAGATGCGTCGCACGTACCGGTAGACGGCCGGCTCGCGGTCTGCCAGCTCCACCACGCGGCGCACGGCCTCGGTGGTCAGCGTGAAGCCGTCGCCCTGGTCCTTGACCCGGTAGAAGTTGTGGGGCACGCGCCACTTGCGTCCCTTCTCGTCGGTGCGCAGCACCATCTCCTTGCGGATCTCGATCAGGTCGAGCGCCACCAGGATCTTGTTGATGGTGATCAGCTCGGCGCGGTCCTCGCCGTAGAAGGCAGCCTCGCTCTGCTGCGACGGAAAGGCGTAGCCCCGGTACGGGGATTCCTCGCGCCGGTCGGTCCAGACGGTGTACGAGTTGAGCAGCCCGACGCCCTTGAGGCCGATGAGCGGCGCGTACTGGGTGACGATGCTGTTCCAGTGCCAGAACCACCCTCGCCTGCGGGTGTCGTCGCCGGAGCGGGAGGTGTTGGCCGAGGACTCGTCACCGACCACCCCCGCGACCCGCTTGTCGCGCGCGCCGTGAGCCTGCGGCAGCTGCTGACGACGCACCGGCCGACGCGTGCGCCTGGTCACGCCGGGATCGCCAGCACCCGGGCGGGACGACGTGCCGTCGCCATCCTGCTCGGGTGATCTTGTCCGCGTGTCGCGGTCCGGGGAGCGATCGTGCCTTGGCATGCCGGTTACCGCTCGCAACCGGACGGCATGGTGCCCGGAAGGCACGACACCGCTTGACAGGCCCGCTGGTGCCTGCCTACAATGCTGCACAAGTCGCGTGGGTACATGAAACCCTCCCTTGGCGGGGACGAAGCTCTCGACGCGTCAGTTGGCCGGAAACCGATCTCAGCGTTTGGCGACGGTCTGATCGATATCCGGAAGACACCAATCCCTACTGAATCCGAGAACGTCCGGTGTTGGCGCACCGGGCGTTTTCATGTCTTCAGGGAGCTGGCGCTGCGGGATGGTCCTGCCCGGTGCCCGGTCACGGCGCATCCGGCGCGCGTGTTGGCGCACGGCGTGCCGGTGCTGGTCGTGGCGTGGGAGCCGGTCGGACCCAGATCCTGTCATCACCCCTTCGTGTCGTCCACGTCTCGTCGCACCGACGGTTCGGTGCGAGCGCCCATCGGCGCCGCTCGGCGGAGGTGATGCAGCCTGCCCCATCCCCGCCGAGCGACGCCCACGGTGGTCCCGTTCCGGGAGCGATCCGGTCATGTCGTCCAAGGATACGCTCCCGGATGCGCTCCTGTCGTACTGTACGTACACTCTTTGCATCGTACGGTGCCCAATCAGGTGTCGCATCATCCCTCCGCTACGCCGTCGTCGCCCGGAGGCGGTTCAGCCGCTCGCGAATCTCGCGCAACCCGACGCCCTCCTGGCGCCACGCGATCACGCGCCGCAGCCGCTCGAGCTCGGTGTCGTCGAACAGCAGGTAGCCGCTCTCGGTCCGCGCCGTCGGCAGCACGATCCCCTCGCGGAGATAGAAGTCGAGGTGCGTGCGGGAGAGTCCCGTGGCGGCGCGGAGGTCACCGCTCATGTAGAATCGCGCGATGGCCGGGTCGGACCCGCGCTCGTGGTCGCGCGGCGGGGCCGGTGCCGTGATCGACTCGGGTTGTGTGGACATGCGGCCTCCCCTCGTTCAAGGTACGCAGCGACGACATGGGCGTCGTCCACTCTGCAATTGCATAGTACCGATGGTAGACGCCCGGGAACGCCGTGTAAACGTGTGTCGTATTGTCACGGTGTCCGCCCGCCGGCGGAACCGATATCCCCGGCCGTTCGTTGCAGGTGGTGGGAGGCGCATGGCAAGCTGAGGTCGCGGGTATACTTGATCGGAATCTGGCAGGGGGTCGACGGCGTCACGCCAGCGGCCGGCGCCGGGAACCCTCCATGAGACGCGGCTCTCCCCTGCCGGTCCGCCACGTGATAGTGCAACGTCCACGGAATGGGCGCATCGCTGGGCAAGATGCCACGGTGGCCCTCCGAGGTTCGCAAGAGCGGCGGGCGATCCCCACGCGGTGCCGTCGTTCGCCTGGTCAGGAAGTTTTCAGTCTATGGAGCCACGTCCGCAGTCCTCTCGATCCGCCCACGAGCAGCCCACCTCCCGGCAGGCGCCGGTCGGGCCCGGCCGTGGCCCGCAGGATACCGGCGCCTACCCACCGCAGCCCGATCCCACCATGGTCGTGGCGCCGCCTCGCTCCGACTACGACTACAGTCCGCTCGATCTCGCCCCGCCCGGGCAGCGCCGGCGACGCCAGCTCGTCGCGGCCGGGCTCGGCGCGCTGGTGGTCCTCCTCCTCGTCGCGGCGGCAGTCTTCGCCTACGTCGTGCTCAACGACGACGATCCCGATGACGAGGCCACCGATGGCATCGCTGCCGCTCAGACCGAGGTGGCGATCAGCGAGGCCACCCTCGCCGCCCAGCAGACGATCGTGGCCGAGGCCGTCAGCGGCACGGTGACCCCGGAGGATCAGGCCCAGGGCGATCAGGACGCCACGGCCCCCGCCAATGAGGAAGACGACGAGGCCGAGGGCACCACCACCGTCAATGAAGGTGCCGAGGAGGCCGCCGCGGCCCCGACCGAGGCGTCGCTCACCGATGTCGTCGGCGAGGTCGTCCGCGGTGGTGACTCCGGTCCCACGGAGGACGATCTGCGTGCGCTGCTGCCGGGACAGGAGGTGATGCCGGATGGCCTCACCGCCGGTGAGGACGTCGCCCGGACCCAGGCCGAGGTCGCGGCCGCGATCGGTGGCAACCGCGAGGCCGAGACCAACCTCCAGACGTGGGGCTGGAGCGGCAACGTCGAGCGCAGCTTCACGGCCGCCGACCCGGCGGCACTGGCGCCGGACGCCACCACCGACATCACCGTCAGTCTCCATGGCTTCGCGGACGAGGCCGCGGCGGCGGAGGCGCTCGTCTACTTCTCGGACGTGCTCGTCGGGCTGGGCTACGAGGAGGTGGAGGTCGGGGACATCGGCTCCACCAACCGCCTGCTCATCATGCCGCAGGAGGACGGCGGCACCACCGCCGCGCTCTACGTGCAGGAGGGGCCGGTGCTCTACCGGATCGGCGGGTACTCGCCCGGTGGCGACCCGACGACGAACGTGGTGAACGTCGCCCAGGCGATGCTCGGCGGTGGACAGTAGCCTCCAGCGCGACAGGCAGGGACGAGGATGTTCAGGGATCGCGACAATCTGGTGGGCCTGGGCTTCCTGATCGTGATGGGAGCCCTGGCGGCGATCCTGATCCGCGCCATCGTCACGGGCGAGCGCGTCAGGCTCGACCTCAGCCCGGCGGTGAGCGCGATCCTGGCCGTCGTCTTCTTCGCCCTCATCTTCGTCGCCATCCGGCGCTCCGGCATGTTCGGGCGCTTCTTCGGGGAGCGACGGGGCCGCCAGTGGCCCGACCCCCAGACCGGCGGCAAGTCGCTCTGGGACCGCATCCGCGGCAAGTGATCGTGCTCACCGCTCAACATCGCGAGGCTCACCAGGTGCCAGCGATGCCATCCCCGCAGCGATGATCGTCGCACGGGCCGGCACCAGCCGGCCCGTGCCATTCCCATTTGACCCGATACCCCGACTCGATACCCACCGGTCGTGCCCGGAGCACGCCTCTTCCCCATCTCCCACGCTCACTCCTGGGATGAGCGGACGTTTCGACACGTATCGGATCTCGCTCCAGCGATGGCCCACGCACCAGCTCCGGGATGCGCCTCCCCCGATCTGGCCACGAGCGGCTCCAGGGGACCGTCCCCCAGCCGGGCGGGTTGTGACGCGCCCACGAGATGTCCTCCGTACGATCCGGTGGGCCCGTCCTGCCGCTGGGCGGGCGATTTCCCGACTCGGTCCAGATCGTCCTGGGTGCTCGCCCTCGGTTGCAGGCGTCGATTCGATCGTCTCACCGGCGGGTCGCCCCCCTTGCCTCGGTGCAGACCGGCGTCGTCCAGCCCGTCCCGGGTTGAGGGGCGGTCGACCGGCACGGGTCGGAGGTGAGGGTGCTCGGGCATCCGGATGCCATCAGGGACGACCATGTCTCCTCTTCCCGAGCGGCGATACGTGAGCGTCTCGATCGCCTGACGCATCGGGACAAGCACGCCCCCGCTTGGGGCGTGCGTTCGCGATTCCCGTGAGCTGGTCGGCCATGCGACTGGGATCCGATCTGGGCTGACAGCGAGGAACCCTGTCACACGCGTTCAGGGGGTGTTCCCAGCGTTCTACCCGTCTGTCCGGTTGCTCCCTCCCCGATCCCTCCGCACGACACCCCGGCGGCCCCTCCCGCACCCGTTGCGTGCCTGCTGGAGATCCTGCGGCGCAACGGTCGGAATGCGACAGGCCCGGGACCGATCGGTCCCGGGCCTGCGGTCATGCTGTGCCGGTGAGGTGTGCGACTACACCCGGCGCAGTCGCATCACCGCCAGCGCCGCCATCGTCGCCACGAGGGCGAGGATCGATACCACCAGCAGCGGACTCGTCGCATCCTCCTGGGCGGGACCGTGACCCGTGCTCGGCAGCGTGGTCGCATCCGGGGTGGCATCCGGCTCGTCGCCCGAGGCCACCTGGAAGGTGAAGTTCAGCTCCGTGCCCTCGCAGGCGCCGCTCGCATCGGTGGCGGTGGGGGTGGAGGAGCCCGGCGCGCCAACCGCCGTGCAGGCCGTGAGGTTGCGGTACCCGGCGACCTCGTCCTCGACGACATCGAAGGTGACGCTCACGCGCGGCTGCGGCGTGGTGTCGGTGGGCTCGATCTCGCCGGCCAGTGCGATCGTGGCACCGTCGTCGGTGACGGTGGCCTCGCAGCTTGCGCCGTCGACCTCACAGGAGGCGTCCTCGGCGGTCACGCCGTCGGGCAATTCGACGGTGATGCTGAACGGCACCGGCTGGCCCGCCGACTGGGCGGCGAGGGTCGTCTCCTCGGGCGAGAGTGGCAGGGTCACATGCACCGTGCCGCCCACGGCCCCGGCTTCGGGGATGGTCGCCGTGGCGGTCGGCTCGGGCGTCGGCGTCTCGGTGGGAGCCTCGGTCGGCGCGACCGTCGGGGTTGCCGTCGGCTCGGGCGTCGGCGTGCTGGTTGGCTCCGGTGTCGGTGTGTTCGTTGGCTCGGGCGTCGGGGTATTGGTGGGCTCCGGCGTCGGCGTGCTGGTTGGCTCGGGTGTGTTCGTCGGCGGCACCGGGGTCGGCGTCGATGTCGGTTCCGGGGTGTTCGTCGGAGGAACCGGTGTTGGCGTGCTCGTGGGCTCCGGGGTGCTGGTCGGCGGTACTGGCGTCGGGGTGCTCGTGGGCTCCGGAGTATTCGTGGGCGGTACTGGCGTCGGGGTGCTCGTGGGCTCCGGAGTATTCGTGGGCGGCACCGGTGTGGGCGTGCTGGTCGGTTGCGGGGTGTTGGTGGGTGGCACCGGCGTCGGGGTCGCGGTCGGCTCTGGTGTCGGGGTCGCCGTGGGCTCCGGCGTCGGAGTGGCAGTCGGTTCCGGCGTCGGGGTCGCGGTCGGCTCTGGTGTCGGGTTCGCCGTGGGCTCCGGCGTTGGAGTTGCCGTGGGTTCCGGCGTCGGGGTCGCTGTGGGTTCCGGAGTCGCGGTCGGCTCGGGCGTCGGCGTGGCAGTCGGCTCCGGCGTTGGCGTGTTTGTCGGCTCTGGTGTTGGCGTCGACGTTGGCTCCGGGGTCGGAGTCTCGGTGGGCTCGGGCGTTGGGGTTTCGGTGGGTTCCGGCGTCGGGGTCGCCGGAGCGACGGTCGGAGTGGCGGGCGCCTCCGTCGGCGCCGTGGTCGGTGTCACGTCGGCCTGGGCGATCCGGACCGGCACGCTCGTCTCCTCGCCCTCACACGGTTGGGCCGCTCCGGTGCCCGCGACCGGTGTCGCCGGTCCCGTCACCCCCGTGACCGTGCAGACCGTGAGGGTCTGGATCCCGGCGGGGGCGTCCGCCGCGAAGGTCAGCTCGACGGTTACGGTGCTCTCCGGCGTCGCCGCCGAGACGGGCAGCTGCCCGGTCACCACGACGGTACCGTCCTCGACGGTGGCCTCACAGGTTCCCTGGGCGTCCTCGGGCTCGACACAGGTCGCCGAGGCGATCGTGGCGTCGTCGGGCGGGGTCAGCGTGACCGAGTAGTCGACAGTGTCGTCGGGGTCGAGATCGGCCAGCTCGGCCGGGTCGAACGAGAGGTCCAGCGTCACCGTGACGGTGTCGCCGGGCGCCACGCTCTCCGGGCTGACGGTGGCGGCCACGGTCGCCTCCGGGTCCTGCTGGGCCGTGACGGTCGCGGGGGCGAGCAGCGCCAGGCAGAGCAGCAGCACCGCCAGCACGGAGTGGCGCGCGGTGGCAGGTGGCGATTGCAGCGAAGATCGGTCGAGCATGTGATTCCTCCCCGGACCACGCCGGTCGTTGTCGCGCGTGCGGTGATCGGTTGACCCGCGTACAGGCGGTGCCCACCTGCATGATGGTTCCCTGCCCCATGATGGTGACCGCGCATGCTTCCTGTGTGAACGACGCTTTCCCTTCCCATTGTTGGGGTTGTGTGCCCGCACGTCAATGGTCCGGTCGTCTGGGCGGTCACCGCTGCACGGCAGCCGGCATCCCCGGTACACTGGCGGGAGTGAGTGGTGGATGTGGGGCCACCGCGCCCGCTGGGGCCTCCGACGCGAGACAGGGACAGCCGGCATGTCACAGGAGATGGGACCTCGGGAGCCCGGCGGCACCGATCGATCCGGGTTCGTCAACCGCTGGAAGAGCGTGGGCGGCGGGCGATCGTCGTTCGTCTACATCGTGATCGGCGTGGTCGCGCTGACGCTGGTGATCCTGCTGGCGATCATCTATTTCTCCGCCTCCGAGCGGGAGCGGCTCTCCCCGCCCATCTGCACCGACATCACGCAGGCCGATGCCGAGGCCGCGGTGTTGCGCGGCGAGGTCGAGCGCCTGACGATCGTCTACGACGATGAGCCGCACACGCCCACCAGCGACCGGTACGGCCCGGTGCTGGCCAAGCTGGACTACGTCGACGGGACCTGCTCGAACCTGCCGCAGGGGATCGTGAACCAGGATATCGTCTACACGATCGCCGGCGTGATCGCCTTCTACAACGAGAACACGGATGGGCAGCAGGTGGAGATCATCTACCAGACGAGCGGGCAGCTCGGTGACGCCCTCTTTGCGACACCGACCGCGTTCCCGACGGAGCCCCCGACGCCGCTGCCGACGAGCACGCCGGAGCCGACGGAGGCGCCCACCGAGGCCCCGACCGAGACGGGCGGGATCGTGGCACCGCCGGTGCTGCCCTCGACCTCGACGCCGGTCGCGGACGGCACCCCCGCGGCCTCCCCCGCACCCCGGCCCGCCGCCACGGTGATCGCCACCCCGTAGCGGCGCATCAACACATGTCTTCCTGAGCAGTGCGCGAGTCCCGACCACGGCAGGTCGGGGCTCCAGGCGCTCCACCTGTGTGGTGCGTCCGCAAGGCAAACCATCTGGCAGGCCCGCCCTGCGATTGGGCGGACGCTTGTCCCGCGCACGACACGCGGACCGCCCCGGTTCCACACCGATCCCTCCTCCCGCACGTCTCCGACGAGGCCGTTGGTCCGTTCCGTATCACCTGCGAGCTGGTGGGCGCGGCGGCCACATCCATCCACCCCGCTCCATCCGGCGCCCCATCACCCACGGCGACGGCTCCGTCAGGCCCGCCC
>Ga0182741_1005321_pt1 | contig 12049 bp, 10 predicted proteins | sample eDN5th37CBELigOP_FD_128874 | JGI IMG/M metagenome (GOLD analysis project Ga0182741, IMG submission 128874) | Enriched Organic Plus compost microbial communities from Emeryville, California, USA - eDNA 5th pass 37_C BE-Lig OP (version 2) (version 2) ...
CAGACGCGGATGATCACCCTCGCCGACATCTTCGACGCCCTCACCGAGGCCGACCGCCCCTACAAGCCGGCCGTCTCCCCGGAGCGCGCGCTCGACATCATCCGGCAGGAGGCGCGGGCGGGGCAGCTCGACGCCGAGCTGGTGGACGTCCTGACGGAGAGCCAGGTCTACCGGAGCATCACGGAGCTCGACTGGCGACCGCACCGAACGGGGACGGCGGATGCGCGACCGGTATCGTGACCCCGTCGCGCCGACGCCGGCGTGCACCGTCTATCACGGTGCCACGACGCCGGAGGCGTTCCGCGACGATCCCACGCGGTGGCGCCCCGCCGACGAGCTGTTCGCGATGGACGTGGAGGACGTCCCCGCCGGCGCGCTGATCGTCGATCGGACGATGGAGCCGCGGACCGCCGAGCTGCGCCGGCTGCCGCGCCACATCGTCCTGATCGCCGCCGACGACGCGTCGGAGCGGCTGCTCGAGCGGCTGCCGCACGTGTCGGTCGCCTCCCTCCGTCGCGCGGGCGACCGGAGGCGCGTGCTCCGCGGCGCGTGCCTCTTCGCCTGCACCCAGCTCCTCTCGACCCTCCGGCGGCGGCAGCTCGCGCGGGCGAACCGGGAGCTGCGCGAGCTCAACCGCATCGGGATGTCGTTGATGGTGGAGCGCGACCTCGTCACGCTGCTGCGGCGCATCCTCCAGATCGGCAAGCGGCTCACGGAGAGCGACGGGGGGGCGCTCTTCCTGGCGCGCGACACGGTGGAGCCGCAGCTCATCCCGAGCGACTGGCAGATCGACACCCTGCCCGACCTCACGACGCCGTTCGCCGTCGTCCCGGTGGACGACACGAGCATCGTCGGGCACGCGGCGAGGATCCGGCGGCCGGTCGTGATCGACGACGCGTACGACCTCCCGCCGAACGTGAGCTTCGTGCTCAATCGCTCGTTCGACGAGCGGTACGGCTACCGGCGGCGCTCCATGCTGTTCGTGCCGATGGTCGATCATCGGGACAAGCTCGTCGGGGTGCTCGCGTTCGTGAACCGGAAGCGGGACCCGAGCGCCACCATCCGCACCGTGGAGGATGCCGACCGCTGGGTGCTCCCGTACACGAAGCGCGAGGTGGGGCTCGCGCAGTCGCTGGCCGGACAGGCGGCGATCTCGATCGAGAACGCCAAGCTGTACGCGCAGATCGAGCGCACGCTCGAGAGCGTGGTGGAGGCCGCGGTGTCGGCGATCGACCAGCGCGACCCGACGACGGCCGGGCACTCGCTGCGGGTCGCGGAGCTCGCCGTGGGGCTGGCCGAGGCGGTGGAGCGCGACGGACGCGAGCCGTATCGCGACGTGCGCTTCTCCCCCCGCGAGCTGCGCGAGCTGCGCTACGCCGCGCTCCTGCACGACGTGGGGAAGGTGGTGGTGCGGGAGGACGTGCTGATGAAGGCGAAGAAGCTGCCGCCGGTGCTCTGGGAGCGGGTGAATGCCCGCTTCGACTACATCGCACGCACGATCGAGCTGGAGCACTGCCGGCGGGGCTACGGCGCCACGTCGGTGGCGGCCGCCCTCGCGGAGCTCGCGCGGATCCGCGCGATCGTGCGCGAGGCCAACGAGCCGACGGTCGAGCGCGTGCATCCGCCCGAGGCGCTGCGTGCGATCGCCGCGCGCACGTACGAGGGGCCGGCGGGGCAGATGCTCCCCTATCTCACGCCGGAGGAGCTGCACTTCCTGGAGCTGCCGCAGGGGACGCTCGACGCCCACGAACGGGCGCTCGTGGAAGCGCATGCCGCGGCGACGCACCGCTTCCTCGCCGGCATCCCGTGGACCGACGACCTGCAGCAGATCCCGGCCTACGCGTACGGCCATCACGAGAAGCTCGACGGCACCGGCTACCCGCAACGGCTCCAGGGGGACGAGATCCCGCTCCAGACGCGCATCATCACCCTCGCCGACATGTTCGACGCCCTCACCGAATCCGACCGACCGTACAAGCGGGCGGTGACGCCGGAGGCGGCGCTCGGGATCCTGCAGGAGGAAGCGGACGCCGGGCGGCTCGACCGCGCCCTCGTGGACATCCTCCGCGAGCGCCGCGTCTACGAGCGGGTGCTCGGGACCGACTGGCACCAGCTCTGATCCATATACGGCCTTGGTCGCATTGTGCCGTGCCCGCTCCCGCCATACGCTCGCGAGGCGGTCGCGAGAACGCCGCCCGTTGCAGCGCGGAGGGATGAGCATGGAGACGCCGAACACCGCGAAGCTCCTCGAGCTGGTCGCGCAGGCGCTGCCAGTGCGCGAGCCAGAGGCGCGTGCCGCCACGCTGACGCCGGCGCGCGAAACGATCCGGTTCCTCGACTGGGACATCGCCGAGCGACCACGCGAGCCGGCGGCGGATCAGTACGGTACCGCACCGATGCGGCTCGGCGCGCGCGCGGTCGATCGCGCGGTCGCGATCCCCGTCCAGGCGGACGCCGAGGCGCGCGCCATGGCGGCCGACGACGCGCGCTACTTCCGCGCCGGCGACTGCTGCGAGTGGCGGGTCCGCGAGGTGGACACCTCCGCGCACCCGTGGGCGCGCGGACCGCGCTGCCTCGTCTTCGAGTCCGACGCCTTCGCGCGGCGGGTGTGGCGATACCCCGCGCACTGGCGCTCCCTCCCCGACGCCGCGCTGGAGAAGCTCAGCTGGAAGTGGTGAGTCGGTTGACCGCGCGCGCCTGATCCGTCTATCGTACGGCCACGAGCCACCCGGCGCTCCGATGGCGGCGACGCAGCGACGCGTCCCGTAGGGCGCCCGCGGTGGCTCGCGCGCGCGTCGGGCCACGCGCGTCGCACCCCGCGCGCACTCGTGAGGCAGCTGCATGAGCGCCACCTCCACCGCCGCGAGCACCGCGCTCGCGTCCTCCGACGCGCCCGTCTCGGCGTTCCTCCGCCGGCACTTCCGCCACTTCAACGCTGCCGCGCTCGTCGATGCCGCCGATGGCTGGCGGCGCCACCTCGATGCCGGCGGCTCGATGCTCCTCGCGATGGCCGGCGCCATGAGCACGGCCGAGCTCGGCCGGTCGCTGGCCGAGCTGATCCGGCAGGGGAAGATCCACGCGATCTCGTGCACCGGCGCGAACCTCGAGGAGGACGTCTTCAACCTCGTCGCGCACGACCACTACGAGCGCGTCCCGCACTACCGCGAGCTGACGGCCGCCGACGAGCAGGCGCTGCTCGAGCGGCACATGAACCGCGTCACCGACACCTGCATCCCGGAGATGGAGGCGATGCGCCGCATCGAGCAGGCGGTGCTCGCCGAGTGGACCGCCGCCGACGCACGCGGCGAGCGCCTCTTCCCGCACCAGTTCCTCTATCGCGTGCTGCGCAGCGGCGTCCTCGAGGGATCGTATCAGATCGACCCGCGCGACTCCTGGCTGCTCGCGGCGGCGGAGCGCGACCTGCCGATGTTCGTCCCCGGCTGGGAGGACTCGACCCTCGGCAACATGTACTCGGGGCACTGCATCGAGGGGACGGTGAAGAACGTGCACACCGTGCGCACCGGCATCGAGTACATGATGTCGCTCGCCGAGTGGTACACGCAGACCTCGCCCCGGTCGTCGATCGGCTTCTTCCAGATCGGCGGCGGGATCGCCGGCGACTTCCCGATCTGCGTCGTGCCGATGCTGCACCAGGATCTCCAGCGCCCCGAGGTCCCGCTCTGGGGGTACTTCTGCCAGATCTCCGACTCGACGACCAGCTACGGCTCCTACTCGGGGGCGGTGCCGAACGAGAAGATCACCTGGGGGAAGCTCGGGATCGACACGCCGAAGTACATCATCGAGAGCGACGCCTCGATCGTGGCCCCGCTTGTGTTCGCGCTGGTGATGGGGTGGTGAGAGGCTAGGCATGCCCTCGTCCGGCGTCATCCTCAAGACCGAGATCGTCGTCATCGGCGCCGGACAGGCGGGGCTCTCGGCGGCGTATCATCTCAAGCGGCGCGGACTCGCCGCCAACAAGGGGTTCGTCGTCGTGGACCAGGCGCCGAACCCCGGCGGCGCGTGGCAGTACCGGTGGCCGAGTCTCACCCTCAGCACGGTCAACCGCATCCACGACCTGCCGGGGATGCGATTCGCCGACGTCGTGGACCCCGGCGCCACCGAGGTGCAGGCGGCCGTCGCCGTGCCGCGCTATTTCGCCCGGTACGAGGCCCGGTTCGAGCTCCCCGTCTACCGCCCGGTGAAGGTGCTGGTCGTCTGCGAGCGCGACGGCCGCTTCCGCATCGAGACCGACCGCTTCGACCTCTCGGCGCGCGGCATCATCAACGCCACCGGCACCTGGGAGAGCCCCTACGTCCCGTCGTATCCGGGCGCCGATCGCTTCCGCGGGCGCCAGCTCCACACGAAGGACTATCGGACGGCGGAGGAGTTCGTCGGGCAGCACGTGGTGATCGTCGGCGGCGGGATCTCGGCCATCCAGCTGCTGGACGAGATCTCGCGCGTCACCTCGACCACCTGGGTGACGCGCCGCCCCCCGGAGTTCCGCGCCGGCCCGTTCGACGAGGCGGCCGGACGCGCGGCGGTGAAGCTGGTCGAGGATCGCGTGCGCCAGGGGCTCCCCCCCAACTCCGTCGTCTCGGTCACCGGGCTCCCGGTGACGCCGGCGATCGAGGCGATGCGCGCGCGCGGAGTGCTGCACCGCCTGCCGATGTTCAGCGACATCGTCGAGGAGGGCGTGCGCTGGCCCGACGGCACCGTCGTACGCGCCGACGCGATCCTCTGGTGCACCGGCTTCCGCAGCTCGCTCGACCATCTCGCGCCACTCCTGCTGCGCAACGACGACGGCGGCATCGTGATGACGGGACGGCTCGCGACGCAGGTCGCGAAAGACCCGCGCGTGCATCTCGTGGGCTACGGCCCCTCGGCGTCCACGATCGGCGCCAACCGCGCGGGGGGCGCAGCGGCGGAGGAGCTGATGGAGAGGCTGGCGCTGGGGGCGAGGGGCTAGGGATTAGGGACTGGGACGTGTCACCCCGCCGTCGCGAGCGGAGCGAGCGACTGTCGGGGCCAGGTGGCGGTACGTGGACTCCGAGCGCTGCGTGGCGACCAGTCCCCACGGTCCGCCACGCTGTCCGGCCCTCGGCCCTCGGCCGATGCCGCAGCTCCCTCGCGTTCGCTCGGGACGACAGCCACCACCTCCGTCCCCAGCCCCCACCCCTAGTCCCTACTCCCTGCCGTTCAACGCTCTCCCGATCGCCGCCTCCGCCAGCGGGGCCATCACGCGGTAGCCTGCTTCGTTCGGGTGCACGCCGTCGTAGGTCAGCTCGGCGCGCAGCCCCTGCCGCTCATCGGCCATCGCGGAGTGGTAGTCGAGGTAGACGTGCCCCTGCTTCGCGGCGTAGTCGCGCAGCCAGGCGTTGAGGGCGACGATCTTCGGCGCGGGCTCGAGGCCGCGGCGCCACGGATAGTCGAACGCTGGAAGCACCGACGCGAGCACGACGCGGATCCCGTTGGCGCGCGCGATCTCCGCCATCGACGCGATGTTCCCCTCGATCATCTCGAGCGTGGACGGACCGGTGTTCCCCGCGATGTCGTTCGTGCCGGCGAGGATCACGACGACCGCGGGCTTCAGCGCGACCACGTCCTGCCGGAAGCGCACGAGCATCTGCGGCGTCGTCTGCCCGCTGATCCCGCGGCCGACGTACGGCTTCCCCGGAAACATCGCCGGGAAGAAGCGCGCCCACGAGTCGGTGATCGAGTTCCCCATGAAGACGACGCGCTGCTCCCCCGACGCCGGCGCGGGGAGCGCGGCGTTGGCGTCGCGGTAGCGCGTCAGCCCGCCCCAGTCGGTGCGCAGCCGTTCGTCTTCCAGCCGATGCCGCTCGGCGAGCTGCTCTGGCGTCGGCGCGGTGGCTGGCGTCTGCGCGGCCAGCGGCGCACACACGGCGAGGGCGAGGAACAGGCAGATCGAGCGCAGTCGCATCACGTGCCTCGGGAGTCGGTCACCCTGAGCGTAGCACGCGTCGGGCACGAAGTCGAGACGCGCCACGAGCCCCGGCAACTGCCCGGGAAGGATGCGCGGGAGGGAGCGGAGTGAGAGGACGCAAACAACGAGAAAGGGAATGCGTCCTCTCATTCCTTATGCGACGCATCGCACCTCACCTTCCCTGCCTCGCGTACACCCTCACGTAATCCACGAGCATCTGCTGCGGGAAGACCGTCGTCGCATCGGGGTCGCCGGGCCAGTCGCCGCCCACGGCGACGTTCAGGAGCATGAAGAAGGGGCGGTCGAACGCCCACGTTCCACCGGCGGGGAGCTGCGACTTCGACGTGCGGCGATACTCGCGCCCGTCCACGAACCAGCGGATCTCGCCGGGCAGCCACTCGACGGCGAACAGGTGAAAGTCGTCGGCGAAGTCGCCGGTCGCGAGCGAGTAGCTGCCGCCGATCCCGCCGGCGCCGGAGTAGCCCGGACCGTGCAGCGTGCCGTGCACCGTCCGCGGCTCCTTCCCGATGTTCTCCATGACGTCGATCTCGCCGCAGCGCGGCCATCCGACCGCGTCGATGTCGGCGCCGAGCATCCAGAAGGCGGGCCAGATCCCCTGTCCGCGCGGAATGCGGATGCGCGCCTCGAAGCGGCCGAGCTGCTGCTCGAACTTCCCCTTGGTCTTCAGTCGTGCGGAGCCGTAGCGACAGGGGCCGTACCAGCAGCGGTAGCTCGTCCCCTCCGGCAGCGCGCGCGCCGTGATCACGAGATGCCCGTCGCCGTCGAGCGCCGCGTGCTCGGTGCCGGCCGTGTAGTACTCGCGCTCCCGGTTCCCCCACCCCTGGCCGCCGGTGTCGGCCACCCATTTCCGCGGATCGGGCGCGCTTCCCGCTGGCCCATCGAACTCGTCGCTCCACGCGAGCGTCCACTCGGCCGTCGCCGGTGGAGCGCTCGGCGCGGTCGGGCGCGACGTCCCCCCACCGCAGTTCGCGAACGCGATCGCGACGAGCGCCGCGAGCGAGTGGCTGGAATGACTGGTCGGCATCGTCGGTCGTCCGCAGCCTCTACGCTCCCGCCCGTTCTCGCGCCTTCCGGATGATCGCCGCCATCGTGTCGCGGTGCTGCGCGAAGGTGTCCTCGACCACCTGCAGCGTCGGGATCGCAGTCGGCGAGAGGCTCAGCGTCTCCGCGTCGAAGCGCTGAAACCCCGCCTCGTGCACGCCGCTGCTGCCGCGTCCCGGCGCCGGCGCGCTCAGGTGCTGGAAGAAGCGCGCGTACTTGCGCCAGCGCGCGCCGCCGCCGGCGTGATACATCGGGATGAACTCGTGCAGCGCGTCGTAGGGCATCTCGCCGACGCAGGCGACGTTCGGATGGCGCCGGCGCAGCTCCAGCACGAGCTGGCGCGTCCCCTCGTGCATGTCGCCGTTGGTGCTGTTGACGTGCCCCCCGACGACGTCGAGGAAGTAGGCGTCGATCCCGTAGCGCTCGATGCACTCGGCGATGCGCGCGGTCATGTGCTTCCGCCACGACGCGACGCCGAGGTTCATGTACGTGAGCCAGCCGTCCTGATGCCGGTCGTTGTTCCAGTCCACCCAGTCGAGGTCGTAGACGTTGCCGTCGATCTTGCGGGTGGCGGCGTCGGCGAGCGCCGGCCAGCTCGCGAGCTTCCGGTTGGCGGCGTTCGCGGTGAACATCGGCATCATCGTCACGCCGAGCCGCTGCCCGTCCGCGATCAGGCGCCGGAAGGCGGCCTCCCCGCCCATGCGACGGTCGGCGCGGAAGCTCGGATAGTCCCAGTAGTAGCGCCCGTCCCACGCCGAGAGGAAGGCGAGCACCCGATCGCCGGGGATCTGCGTCGCGATCCAGCGCAGGATCTCGAGCTGCCGCGCGTAGTCGTTGAAGACGAAGCCGGTGTAGTGCATCCCGTGCAGCGTCACGACGAGCGCCGTCCGCCGCATCCACGCGGGGACGTCGGTCCGCGTCTCCCAGCTCGCGAGGCGGTACGCGCGCTCGACGTGCGCGAAGTGCGGCGCCGCCGCGGCGTCGACGGTGACGGCGCGCGCGATGCGCCACCGCGGGACGACGACGCGCCGGTCGTCGCGCCAGGCGTCGTGCTCGTAGACGAGCTCCACGCGATAGGCGCGCTCGCCCGGCTGGAAGTAGAAGCGCTTCGGACGCACGCGGTCGTCGAGCGACGAGAGCGCGACGAAGTCGCGGTCCCCCGCCTGCACGATCGCGAGCGGCGTCGCCATCCCCGCAGCGGCGCCCGGTCCGTGCAGGTCGCCGGCGCCGAAGGTGTAGCCGCCGAGCACCTCGTCGTCGCGCGGATCGGTGAAGGCGCCGCCGGCGAGGGCGATCTGGCCGCGCGGCACGTCGCGCACGATCGTCGTCACCGTCTTGATCGGGCGCGCCATCTCGACGGTCGTCTCCCACTCGATCGCGCCGTCGCGGCGGCGGAAGACGGCGACGAGCCGGCCCTCCGCCGTCTCCTGCCCGCCGGCCCAGACGAAGCGGGTCGCGGTGAGCCGGAGCTCGTCGTCCACGACCTCCGCGGCGAGACGCGACGCGTCGAGACCGTACACGTTCTCGTCGGTGAAGACGAGGAAGCCGAACCGGAAGTCGCCGACGGCGACGGACGGCTCGGGGAAGTCGAAGCTGAACTTCATGAACGCGCGCCCGCGCGGCGGCACGAAGACGTCGCTCGTGGAGGTGAGCGGGTGGATGTCGCCCGCGACGTGGCGCGGCGCGGTCGGCGGGGGCGACGGCGTGCTCCCCGCCGCCATCGTGCTCGCCTCGCGCGGCGCGGCCGGCCCCCCGGGCACGAGCGCGCCGGCGCTCGCGGCGCCGAGCACCTTGAGCGCATCGCGACGGGAGATGGGGTGGGTCATGACGGGCTCCGGGGACGGGCGCCAGAAAGTGGCGCGGACGGGGGAGGGGGGAAGCGGGCGCGCCCACCGCTGGCGCCGCCTCGGCCCGCGCCCGAGATTCGCCCCATGCGCCCCGTGCGACGTGCGGCCCGGTGGTCGGTCGCCCTCTGGCTGCTCCCGGCCGCGGCGTGCGGCCGGGATGCCGGCGTCGGCGCGCGCGACGAGAGCGCGCGGGCGGAGGCCGTGTTCTCGCCTCCACCTCCCCCGCCGCCCGCCGCCCCCTCGCGCTTCGACCTGCCGCTGCGGTACGACTTCACCCCCGTGCTCGAGGCGGTCGAGCGCGCGGTGCCGCGCACCTTCGGCTCGCTCGACAGCGTGCGCGCCATCCGCGGCGACGACCGGCGGAAGTACGCCTTCGAGGCGACACGCGGGCGGTTCACCGCGTTCGCGCGCGATTCGCTCGTCCATCTCCGCACGACGCTCTCCTACGCCGCGCGCGGCTACTACAAGCCGCCCATCGGCCCGACGCTGAGCGCGGGGTGCGGCGGCGACGAGCGCCCCGAGATCGCCGTCGAGGTGGTCACGCCGCTGACCCTCGACTCGACCTGGCACCTCCGCTCGCGCGCGCGCCTCGCCCACCTCGCCCCCGTCTCCGAGCGCGACGAGGACCGCTGCCGCGTGAGCATCATCCGCCTCGACGTGACCGACCGCGTCGTCGAGGCGGCGCGGCGGGCGCTGACGGCCCGCATGCCGCAGATCGATCGCCTCGTGAGCCGCATCGACCTCACCGAGCGCGCGACGGGATGGTGGGCGTTGCTCGAGCGGCCGATCCGGCTCGCCGACGAAGTGTGGCTCGAGCTGCGGCCGCAGCGGCTGCGCGTGGGTCGGGTGAGCGGCGACGGACGCGTCCTCACCGTGGACGCGGGGCTCGACGCGCTCCCCCGCGTCGTCCTCGGCGCACGCCCCGTCGTGACGCCGAGCGCGCTCCCGCCGCTGGCGCGCGACACCGCCGGGGACGGGTTCCGCATCGTGCTGGACGGGGAGGTGGACTGGGCGACGGCGTCGCGCACGATCACCGAGTCGCTGCGCGGCCGCCGGCTCGAGCGGATGGGACAGTCGGTGACCGTGACGTCGGCGATCGCCTCGCCCGCCGGCGACGGTCGGCTCGCCCTCCTCGTCGGCTTCACCGGCGACGCCACCGGCACGCTGCGCCTCGTCGGCCGGCCGCGGCTCGACGCGACGCGCACGGCGATCGTCGTCCCCGACCTCGACTACGACCTGGACACCGACGACGGGCTCGTGCGCATGGTCGCCTGGGTGAAGGGAGACGAGCTGCGCGAGCTGCTCCGCGCCCGCGCCAGCGTCCCCGTGGCGCCGGTGCTGGAGCGCGGCCGCACGATGCTCGCGCGCGGGCTCAACCGCACGATCGGCGGCGTGCTCGCCATCGCCACCGAGGTCGAGGCGGTGTCGGTGGACGGGCTCTTCGTCACCCCGACGGGGCTGCTCGTGCGCGCCGGCGCGACCGGTGCATCGTCGGCGGTGGTGCGCCGCGGGACCGCGAAGAACGGGGGGACGAGGACGGGCGCGGCACGGTGATTGCCCTATGAGTAGCCGTGCGGCCGGACGGGCTGGGGAGGTCCGCTCCGGGTGGGGACGCACTGAAGGTTGGAAGGCTGGACTACACCGTGCGGTGGTGGACCTGGTGGGATCGGGTTCGCCACCGCTCGGTGCGTCTGCCCCCACCTCGACCACTTCGCAGGAGTGCCCGCATGGCGACGCCGACCTCCAGCTCCATCCCCCAGCGCACCCTCGGCCGCACCGGCGAGCGCGTCTCCGCCATCGGGCTCGGCGGGTGGCATCTCTCGCTCCCGCACGTGGACGAGCCGCTCGCCATCCGGCTCGTCCATGCGGCGATCGAGCGCGGCATCACCTTCATGGACAACTGCTGGGACTACAACGAGGGCGCGAGCGAGGAGCGCATGGGGAAGGCGCTGCGCGACGGCCGTCGCCAGCAGGTGTTCCTCATGACCAAGATCGACGGACGCACGAAGCGCGAGGCGACGCGCCAGCTCGAGGAGTCGCTCCGCCGCCTCCGGACCGACCACGTCGATCTCGTGCAGCACCACGAGATGCTCCGCTTCGAGGACGCCGACCGGATCTTCCAGCCCGACGGCGCACAGGCGGCGCTCGAGGAGGCGCGCACGGCGGGGAAGGTGCGCTACATCGGCTTCACCGGGCACAAGAACCCGCAGATCCACCTGCACACGATCGACCTCGCGCGCACGCACGGCGTCGTCTTCGACACCGTGCAGATGCCGCTCAACGTGATGGACGCCCACTACCGCAGCTTCGAGCAGCTCGTGCTGCCGCGACTCCTGCGCGACGGCACCGGCGTGCTGGGGATGAAGCCGCTCGCCAACGGGCGCATCCTCCAGTCGAAGACGGTGAACGCGATCGAGTGCCTGCACTACGCGCTGCACCTCCCGACGTCGGTGGTGATCACCGGCTGCGACAGCATGGCGATCCTGGAGCAGGCGTGCGAGGCGGCACGCACCTTCCGCCCGCTGCGCGACACGGACGTGCAGGCGCTCCTCGCCCGCACCGCGGCGGCCGCGGCGACCGGCGAGTACGAGCTGTTCAAGACGACCTCGATCTACGACGGCACCGCGCAGCACCCCGACTGGCTCGGAGCGGAGCCGGACCGGTGGACGGCGACGGTGGAGGGCTAGGGGCTAGGGGCTACGGTGTTCCCCAGCCCCAAGCCCCCAATCCCCAGCCCCTGCACTTCCGCCCCCTGGCACTCCCGACCGTTCCCATGCTATCCATTCCGCTCGATGACTCCCTCCCCCTCCGCGGAGCGCGCCGAGCGGCTCCGCCGGCTCGCGTTCGAATGGTCTGAGAGCGAAGCCACCGAGTGCGCCCCGTTCCGACTCGCGACGGCGAACGCCGCGGCGCCGCCCATGCGCTCCGCCTGGCCGGCGACGGCAGTCGAGCAGCGCACGGCGCACCTCGAGACGCTGGCGCTGATGGGCGAGGTGGTGCGCGACGACGCGGGGCGATACCAGGCGGCGCGGAAGGCGGCGTGAGGGGGGGACGCGGGGGCGAGCCCCGCGCGGGTGGGACGCACGCGGCACCGGCGCCCATGGGCGCGGAGCGATCCGCGGCGATCCGGGGTGTTCCGCGGACATCCCACCCGCGCGAGGGGCGGTCACGCGGTACGCGAGCCCGCCCGGGACGA
>Ga0182741_1005322_pt1 | contig 12046 bp, 11 predicted proteins | sample eDN5th37CBELigOP_FD_128874 | JGI IMG/M metagenome (GOLD analysis project Ga0182741, IMG submission 128874) | Enriched Organic Plus compost microbial communities from Emeryville, California, USA - eDNA 5th pass 37_C BE-Lig OP (version 2) (version 2) ...
ATCCACTCCTCGTTCACGTCCTCGTTGACGCGGGGCAGGATCCGCATCACCTCGCGCCCGCGCGTGTCGATGCGGATCGCCGAGCCGACCGCGTCCATCACGTCGACCGACTGCGTCTTGCCGAGTTCCCAGGGCCGCGCCGCGAACGTGTAGGGCTTCGAGGTCAGCGCCCCGACCGGGCAGAGATCGACCACGTTGCTCTGCAGCTCCGAGGTCATCGCCCGCTCGAGATAGGTGGTGATCTCCATGTCCTCGCCGCGGCCGATGGCGCCGAGTTCCGGCACGCCCGCGACTTCGGTGGTGAAGCGGATGCAGCGCGTGCAGTGAATGCAGCGGTTCATCACGGTCTTCACCAGCGGGCCGATATACTTGTCCTCGACCGCGCGCTTGTTCTCGGCGAAGCGCGAGGAATCGACGCCGTAGGCCATCGCCTGGTCCTGCAGGTCGCACTCGCCGCCCTGGTCGCAAATCGGGCAGTCGAGCGGGTGATTGATGAGCAGGAACTCCATCACCCCTTCGCGCGCCTTCTTCACCATCGGCGACTTGGTCAGCACCGTCGGCGGCTCGCCGTTCGGCCCCGGGCGGCAGTCACGAACGCCCCACGCGCAGGACGCCACCGGCTTCGGCGCGCCCTTCAGCTCGACCAGGCACATGCGGCAATTGCCGGCGATCGACAGCCGTTCGTGGAAGCAGAAGCGCGGGATTTCCGCTCCGGCCGCTTCGCACGCCTGCAGCAGCGTGTAATCCGGCGGCACGTCCACTTCGATGTTGTCGACGATGATCTTGGTCATCTCGTTCTCCGCGCCTCAGGCCGCCCTGTGCTCTGTCGATGGTTGCCCGAAGCGAAGCAAATTGCCGTCCGGATCCCAGACGTAGAATTCCCGCATTCCCCAGTCGCGATCGGTCACGGGCGAAATCCGTCCGCCGTCGGCCGCGCCGCTCATGCCGCCCTGCACCGCATCGACGTCGTCGACGCGGATGTAGGCCGAGGTGTTCTCAGCGATGTTCCGGTCCTTGCAGGGCCAGAAATGCAATTCGACCTCGTCGCGGCGGACGATGCCGTAGCTGCCGTCATCCTCCAGCCGGACCACCCCGAAGCCCAGCTTGTCGCGATACCACGCCACCGATGCCGCGATATCGGCCGAGGCAAGCAGCGGGCAGCCTTTTGCCAGACGCGCCATTGCTCACTCCGCCGCCACGGCCAGAGGCTCGGAATGCGGGTTCGCCGCATAGGCGTCGATCCGCTTCTCGATCTCGTGCCGGAAATGCCGGATCAAACCCTGAATCGGCCACGCGGCGGCATCGCCGAGCGCGCAGATCGTATGGCCTTCGACCTGGGTCGTGACTTCGAGCAACTGGTCGATTTCACGCTTGTGCGCGCGGCCCTCGGCCATGCGCGTCAGCACCCGCCACATCCAGCCGGTGCCTTCCCGGCACGGCGTGCACTGGCCGCAGCTCTCGTGCTTGTAGAAATACGAAATCCGCGCGATCGCCCGGACGATGTCGGTCGACTTGTCCATCACGATCACGGCCGCGGTGCCGAGACCCGATTTCAGATTCCGCAGCGTGTCGAAATCCATGTAGAGGTCGTCGCATTGCGACGCCGGAATGCAAGGCACCGACGATCCGCCCGGAATGATCGCGAGCAGATTGTCCCAGCCGCCGCGAATGCCGCCGCAATGGGTTTCGATGAGCTCGCGGAAGGTGATGCCCATCGCCTCTTCGACGGTGCACGGCCGCTCGACATGGCCGGACACGCAGAACAGCTTGGTGCCGACATTGTTCGGCCGGCCGATGCCGGCGAACCAGGCCGCGCCGCGACGCAGGATGGTCGGCGCTACCGCGATCGACTCGACGTTGTTCACCGTCGTCGGGCAGCCATAGAGGCCGACATTGGCCGGGAACGGCGGCTTCAGCCGCGGCATGCCCTTCTTGCCCTCGAGGCTCTCCAGCAGTGCCGTTTCTTCGCCGCAGATATAGGCGCCGGCGCCGTGATGAACGTAGAGGTCGAAGTCCCAGCCGTTGACGTTGTCCTTGCCGATCAGCCGGGCTTCATAACACTCGTCGATCGCCCGCTGCAGCGCCTCGCGCTCGCGGATGAACTCGCCGCGAACATAGATGTAGCCCGCATGGGCGCCCATCGCGAAGCCGGCGATCAGGCAGCCTTCGATGAGCGTGTGCGGGTCGTTGCGCAGGATCTCGCGGTCCTTGCACGTGCCCGGCTCGGACTCGTCCGCATTGACGACGAGATAGTGCGGGCGGCCGTCCGACTGCTTCGGCATGAACGACCATTTCAGCCCGGTCGGGAAGCCGGCGCCGCCGCGACCGCGCAGACCCGAAGCCTTCATCTGCTCGATGATCCAGTCGCGGCCCTTCTCGATCAGCCCCTTGGTGCCGTCCCAGTGGCCGCGCGCCATCGCGCCCTTCAGGCTCTTGTCGTGGAGCCCGTAGATGTTGGTGAAAATCCGGTCGCGATCCTGGAGCATCACTTCTCCTCCGGGTCACGCACGCCGGTGCCGGTCGGCACCGGTTTGCGTTTCGAACCCGTGGTCGACGGGCTGCGCTTGCGCGCTTCCTGGGCCGCGTCTTCCCGCTTCTCGTTGCTGGCGCGTTCGTCCACGGCCTTTTCCACCGCGGCCGACTTGGTCGCGCTTGGATCGGCCGGCGTCTGGGCCGCAGCGCGCGGCCGGCCCGCATCGATCGGCCGCTCGGCCGCTTCCGCGTTCGCCGGCCCTGCGGGCTTGACCGCATAAAGAGCAGGGTCTGTGAGCGAGGTCAGTCCTCCGAGCGGCTCAGAGCCCTGCCGCCCGTTTTGCGGGCCCGGCTTCGGCGTCTCGCCCCGCGCGAACGTGTCGAGCACCTTCTCGAAGCTCTCCGGCGTCAGGTCCTCGTAGGTGTCCTTCCACACCTGCACCATTGGCGCATTCACGCATGCGCCCAGGCATTCGACCTCTTCCCAGGAGAAATCACCGTCGGCGGACAGGTGGAACGGTTCCTCATGGATCCGCCGCTTGCAAACCTTGATCAGTTCCTCGGCGCCCCGCAGCATGCAGGGCGTGGTGCCGCAGACCTGCACATGGGCCTTCCTGCCGACCGGCTGCAGCTGGAACATCGTGTAGAAAGTCGCGACTTCCAGCACTCGAATGTAGGCCATTCCCAGCATGTCGGCGATGTAGCGGATCGCCGCTTCGGGAACCCACCCATTGTGCTGCTCCTGCGCGCGCCAAAGCAGCGGGATCACCGCCGAGGCCTGCCGGCCCTCCGGATACTTCGCGATCTGCGCCTGCGCCCAGGCGAGATTCTCCGCCGTGAAGGCGAATTCCTTCGGCTGGACTTCGGCGGGAGCGAGACGGCGGACAGACATCGAAAGCCTCAACGAACCGGTTTGCAGGAGCGCGGCGCTGGCGCGTGCGCGACCTGCGGGCTGGCGGCGGCAATGACCATCGCCGTGGCAATCGCGCGGATCATCGGTCGACCTCTCCGAACACGATGTCCAGCGAACCGAGAATGGCGGAGACGTCTGCCAGCATGTGCCCGCGACAGAGGAAGTCCATCGCCTGCAGATGGGCGAATCCCGGCGCGCGGACCTTGCACTTGTACGGCTTATTGGTGCCGTCGGCGACGAGATACACGCCGAATTCGCCCTTCGGCGCCTCCACCGCGGCGTAGACCTCGCCGGCGGGAACGTGGAAACCTTCGGTATAGAGCTTGAAGTGATGGATCAGCGCTTCCATCGAGCGCTTCATCTCGCCACGCTTCGGCGGCACGATCTTGTTGTCGAGGCTCGACACCGGCCCCTGCCCCTCGGGCGAGCGCAGCTTCTCAAGGCACTGCTTCATGATCCGGATCGACTGCCGCATCTCCTCCATGCGGACGCAATAGCGATCGTAGCAATCGCCGTTCTTGCCGACCGGGATGTCGAAATCGAGTTCCGAATAGCACTCGTAGGGTTGCGCCTTGCGCAGGTCCCAGGCCGCCCCCGAGCCGCGCACCATCACCCCGGAGAAGCCCCACGCCCACGCGTCCTCAAGCTTCACGACGGCGATGTCGACGTTGCGCTGCTTGAAGATGCGGTTGTCGGTGAGCAGTCCTTCGAGGTCGTCGCAGACCTTCAGGAACGGGTCGCAGAAGTCCCAGATATCGTCGATCAGCTTCGGCGGCAGGTCTTGGTGGACGCCGCCGACGCGGAAATACGCGGCGTGCATGCGCGAGCCGGACGCCCGCTCATAGAACACCATCAGCTTCTCGCGCTCCTCGAAGCCCCACAACGGCGGGGTCAGCGCGCCGACGTCCATTGCCTGGGTCGTCACGTTGAGGAGATGCGAGAGAAGCCGGCCGATCTCGCAATAGAGCACCCGGATAAGCTGGCCCCGCTTCGGCACTTCCAGCCCGAGCAGCTTCTCCACCGCGAGGCAGAAGGCATGCTCCTGGTTCATCGGCGCGACGTAGTCGAGCCGGTCGAAATACGGGATCGCCTGGAGGTAGGTCTTGGCTTCGATCAGCTTCTCGGTGCCGCGATGAAGCAAGCCGATATGCGGATCGACCCGTTCGACCACCTCGCCGTCCAGCTCGAGCACGAGGCGCAGCACGCCGTGCGCCGCCGGATGCTGCGGCCCGAAATTGATCGTGAAATTGCGGATCGAGGCCTCGCCCATCGCTCGTCCTATACGCTGCCGGCAGCAGCGGCTGCCTTGGCCTTGTCGGCCACTTTGGCGTTGAACCGGTCCCACGCCACCACGAAGCGCTCGTGACGGCCTGCGCCGATCTGATCAACACCGTCATGGGCGACGACGTTGAACGTCACGCGCCGCCCGTCGACCGCCGTGCATTCGGCGTCGACCGTGACGGTCAATCCTGGCGGCGTCGCCGCCGTGTGACCGATGTCGACATGCACGCCCAGGCTGCCCTCGCCTTCATCGAGATGCGGCGCGAGAAGCTGGATGCAGGTCCATTCCATCAGCCCGACCATGAAGCCCGTGGCGAACACCGCCGGCATGGCCTGCAGTTCCTCCGCCTCCGGATAGAGATGCGGCACCGTTTTGTTGACCGGAACGGTGTAGACGAATCGGTGCTTCAAGCCGGGGACGAGCGTCGCTTTCATGGCGCTCAACTCGTCTTGGCTTTTTCGTCGCCGGGCAGCACGTAGTCGGTGCCTTCCCAGGGCGACAGGAAATCGAAGTTGCGGAACTCCTGGTTCAGCCGGACCGGCTCATAGACGACCCGCTTCACCTGGTCGTCCCAGCGCACCTCGACGAAACCGGTCAGCGGGAAGTCCTTGCGCAGCGGATGGCCCTCGAAGCCATAGTCGGTCAGGATCCGGCGCATGTCGGGATGGCCGACGAAAAGCACGCCGTAGAGGTCGTAGGCTTCGCGCTCGAACCAGTCCGCCCCCGGAAACACGTCGATGATCGACGGCACGGGCGTGACTTCGTCGGTCTGTACCTTCACCCGCACACGCAGGTTCTGCTTCGGCGACAGAAGGTGATAGACGACGTCGAACCGCTTCTCGCGCGCCGGCCAGTCGACGGCGGTGACGTCGATGATGTTCCAGAACAGGCAGCGACCGTCGTCGCGCAGGAACTTCATCACCTTGACGATCTGAGCCGCCTCCGCGGTCACCGTCAGCTCACCGTAGGCGACGGCGTAGCCGGTAACCGCGCCGGGCAGCGCGGTGCTGATCGTCTCGCCGAGTTCCGTGAGCGTTTCGTCCATCGTTCTGTTCCGGAATCGGCTCAGCGTTCGATCGTGCCGGTACGGCGGATCTTCTTCTGCAGCAGCAAGACACCGTAGAGCAGCGCCTCCGCCGTGGGCGGGCACCCGGGCACGTAGATGTCGACGGGAACGATTCGGTCGCAGCCGCGCACGACCGAATACGAATAGTGGTAGTAACCGCCACCGTTGGCGCACGAACCCATCGAGATGACGTAGCGCGGCTCCGGCATCTGGTCGTAGACCTTGCGCAGAGCGGGCGCCATCTTGTTGGTCAGCGTGCCGGCGACGATCATCACGTCGGACTGCCGCGGCGAGGCGCGTGGCGCGAAGCCGAACCGCTCGGCGTCGTAACGCGGCATCGACATCTGCATCATCTCGACGGCGCAGCAGGCGAGCCCGAATGTCATCCACATGAGCGAGCCGGTGCGCGCCCAGGTGACGAGGTCGTCCACCGAGGTGACGAGGAAGCCCTTGTCGGCCAGTTCGTCGTTCAGGCCGAGAAAGAAGGAATCGTCCGAGCCGACCGGCTTGCCGGTCCGCGGGTCGATGATGCCCTGCCCCGCCGGCGCGACGACGGGCGTCCGCTCAACGGTCAATCCCATTCCAGCGCTCCCTTCTTCCACTCGTAAACGAAGCCGATGGTGAGCACGCCGAGGAAGACCATCATGGACCAGAAGCCGAATGCCCCCAGTTCGCCGAACGCCACCGCCCAGGGGAACAGGAACGCCACTTCTAGGTCAAAAATGATGAACAGAATCGCGACGAGATAGAATCGCACGTCGAACTTCATGCGTGCGTCGTCGAAGGCATTAAAGCCGCACTCGTAGGCGGACAATTTCTCGGGATCAGGCTGCTTGTAAGCAACCAGAAACGGCACCACCAGCAGCGCCAGCCCGATCACCAGGGCGACGCCGATGAAGACGACGAGGGGCAAGTAGGCCTGCAGAAGCGCGCTCATCCGCGATCCTTGCTTCGGCGGGCCGCCGGCCCGCGCATGGATTCGATCCCGCCCGTTGCGCCATGCCCGGCACCTGCGCGAACTTGGATTGTTCGCCCCGACGCACTTCGGATTCGTTCCAAGCGAGATCGCGGTGAGCCTTAGCGCAGCACCGAAACGGTGGCAAGTCGGCGATTTGCCGGACGCCTATGCGCCGAGGCACCGGCTTTCCGCGCATTTTGGCGCCTTCATCCTCTGCCGTGCGACCTGCCGCATGGTCGGGTCTTAGTGTCTCCCGCCGCCGCGTTTCAAAGGCGATTCGGGAACGAGCGGTTGCCCTTCATGTGGGCATGCCGGTCGGAAAAGCCATCGTCCCCGCCGTCATGGCCGCGATGCAGCGCCGGAGGTTGCGCACATTCGCTGATGACGTCGATGCGCGGCAGTTGAACGTTGGGCAAGGCCCGCAGCGGGTCTCGCGACACCTGCGCCGACGAGATCGCTGGCGCTCGATCAGGGATGCAATGGATTGAAATCGTGGCGGGAGTGACGGGGCTCGAACCCGCGGCCTCCGGCGTGACAGGCCGGCGCTCTAACCAACTGAGCTACACCCCCGAAAGCCGCGGCAGCGCCGCCGGCTGGGTCCCGGTCAGATACGGGAGGGTCCTGGCGAAGTCAAGACGATCCGCGCGTCTGTTCCGGGGATTGTCGCAGGCGCCGCAAGCACTCCGCGCCCGCGCACCGGCTCCGCGATTTGCGGTCTGCCGGCGCGATGGTGGGCGGTGACGGGCTCGAACCGCCGACCCTCTCGGTGTAAACGAGATGCTCTACCAGCTGAGCTAACCGCCCTCGCCTTTCCTTTATGCCGCCGCAGGCCGCCGGCGCAAGCCGCGCCGGAGCGGCACGCGGGTGGCGAATCAGCCGTTGACGGCGTCCTTCAGGCCCTTGCCGGCGGTAAAGCGCGGCCGCTTCGAAGCCTCGATCTTGACCGGGTTGCCGGTGCGCGGATCGCGGCCTTCGCGCGCAGCGCGCTCGGACACCTTGAAGGTGCCGAATCCCATGATCTTCACGTCACCGCCGGTCCGCAGGGTCTCGGTGATCGCGTCGAACGTCGCGTCGACGGCGGCCGCGGCAGCGTTCTTCGCGAGGCCCGTCTTGTCGGCCACCATGGCGATGAGGTCGTTCTTGGTCATGGGACCGTCCTTTCCTGGATGTGGTGAAATACTCTGAGAATCGTCGTCGGCCGAGGGGGGCCGGCGCCGGCCGCAGCTTTGTCGAATTGCCCGCGATTGCAAGCCGAATTTCGCCGCGGCTACGGCAAGGCAGCCGCCCGCAAAGACAAGCGGCGGCGCCCCGGAGGACGCCGCCGCTCAGGATTGGATGTCCGGCTTAGTGCGCGGTCAGCGCCGAGCCGTCTTCCTCGACCGCCGAATCGCTCGGCTTTACCTGGCTCTCGTCCCAGGTGATCGGCTCCGGCTTGCGGGTCAGGGCCCGGGCCAGGACCTCGTCCATCCGCGAGACCGGGATGATCTCCAGCCCGCTCTTCACGTTGTCCGGGATCTCGACCAGATCCTTGGCGTTCTCCTCCGGGATGAGCACCGTCTTGATGCCCCCCCGCAGTGCCGCCAGGAGCTTTTCCTTGAGACCGCCGATCGGCAGCACCCGGCCCCGGAGCGTGATCTCGCCGGTCATGGCGACGTCACGCCGCACCGGAATCCCGGTCATCACCGACACGATCGCCGTCACCATCGCCACGCCGGCGGACGGGCCGTCCTTCGGCGTCGCGCCTTCCGGCACGTGCACGTGGATGTCGCGCTTGTCGAACAGCGGCGGCTCGATGCCGAAGTCGACCGCCCGCGAGCGGACGTAGGACGCCGCCGCCGAGATCGATTCCTTCATCACGTCGCGCAGGTTGCCCGTGACCGTCATCTTGCCCTTGCCGGGCATCATGACGCCCTCGATCGTCAGCAGCTCGCCGCCGACCTCTGTCCAGGCCAAGCCGGTGACCACGCCGACATGGTCCTCGGTCTCCATCTCGCCGTAGCGGAACTTCGGCACGCCGAGATAGTCGGACAGGTTCTTGACCGTGACCTTGACGCCCTTCTTCTTGGACGTCATCAGCTCCTTCACGGCTTTACGGACCAGCGTCGACACCTCCCGCTCGAGGTTACGCACGCCCGCCTCCCGCGTGTAACGGCGGATGACGGTGAGCAGCGCGTCGTCGTCGATCTGCCACTCCTTCGGATCGAGACCGTGCTTGGCGATCGCGTTCGGGATCAGGTGCCGCCGCGCGATCTCCGCCTTCTCGTCCTCGGTGTAGCCGGCGATACGGATGATCTCCATCCGGTCCATCAGGGCCGGCGGGATATTCAGCGTGTTCGCCGTCGTCACGAACATGACGTTCGACAGATCGTAGTCGACCTCGAGATAGTGGTCGTTGAAGGTCGAGTTCTGTTCCGGATCGAGCACCTCGAGAAGAGCCGAGGACGGATCGCCGCGGAAATCGGCGCCCATCTTGTCGATCTCGTCGAGCAGGAACAGCGGGTTCGACGACTTCGCCTTGCGCATCGACTGGATGATCTTGCCGGGCATCGAGCCGATATAGGTCCGCCGGTGGCCGCGGATCTCGGCCTCGTCACGCACGCCGCCGAGCGACACGCGCACGAACTCGCGTCCGGTCGCCTTTGCGATCGACTTGCCGAGCGAGGTCTTGCCGACGCCGGGCGGTCCGACCAGGCACAGGATCGGCCCGGTCAGCTTGTTCGCCCGCTGCTGCACGGCGAGATACTCGACGATCCGTTCCTTGACCTTGTCCAGGCCGAAGTGATCGTGGTCGAGCACGTCCTGCGCGAGGTTGAGGTCCTTCTTGATCTTGGACTTCTTGCCCCACGGGATGGACAGCAGCCAGTCGAGATAGTTGCGCACGACCGTGGCTTCGGCCGACATCGGCGACATCTGCCGCAGCTTCTTGAGCTCGTGCTGTGCCTTCTCCCGCGCTTCCTTGGAAAGCTTGGTGCGCTTGATCTTCTCTTCGAGCTCGGCCAACTCGTCGCGACCATCTTCGTCGCCGAGCTCCTTCTGAATGGCCTTCATCTGCTCGTTGAGGTAGTACTCGCGCTGCGTCTTCTCCATCTGGCGCTTGACGCGCGTGCGGATGCGCTTCTCGACCTGCAGGACCGAGATCTCGCTTTCCATCAGGCCGAGCACCTTCTCGAGCCGATCGGTGACGACCGTCGTCTCCAGGATGCCCTGCTTGTCAGGAATCTTGACCGCGAGATGCGACGCGACCGTATCGCCGAGCTTGGCGTAGTCGTCGATCTGCTGCACCACGCCGACGACTTCCGGCGACACCTTCTTGTTCAGCTTGACGTAGCTCTCGAACTCGGTGACGACCGAGCGCGCGAGGGCTTCCGCTTCCACAGCGTCGCCGATCTGCTCCTCGAGCACGACGGCGTTCGCCTCGTAGTAGTCGGCGCGGTCGGTGTATTCCGAGATCTTGGCGCGCTCCGCACCCTCGACCAGCACCTTCACGGTGCCGTCGGGCAGCTTCAGCAGCTGCAGCACGCTGGCAAGCGTGCCGATCTCGTAAATCGAATCCGTGGACGGGTCGTCATCCGAGGCGTTCTTCTGGGTCGCCAGCAGGATGAACGTATCGTTCTTCATCACCTCCTCGAGGGCGCGGATCGACTTCTCGCGGCCGACGAAGAGCGGAACGATCATGTGGGGGAACACCACGATATCGCGCAGCGGCAGCACCGGGTAGGCGCGGCTTTCACCGGGCGCGAGCGGAGGACGTGGCTTGGCTGTTGTCATGGCCCAAATCCTTGTTGTTGTGCCCCTGCCCCGCGGCCCGCTCAGTGCGCAGCCGTGAGGAGTGCTGGTGGGCCGGGAAGGGAAGACGGGACCGCAGCGAAAGCCCCGCAAGCGCGGCGGGATGGATCCCCTGCCCGGAATGAACGTCGCCGTTCACCTACATTAGGTGGTCCCCACCCAAGAGGGTGTCAAGTAATGGGGGTCTTCCACCGAAAACTTGCATACCTCCCGTCGCAGCGGCGGTCCGGGCGGTCGCATGCGGGGCGCAGCCCGGCATCGGTCCCGCCCGGCTTGGGCCGCGGCGGGACAGGATCGGCGTTCGGCCGACTAGGCGCTGGCGCCTGCATCGCCGGCGGCACGCTCGGCATAGATATAGAGCGGACGCGCGGTTCCCTCCACGACCTCCTTGGAGATCACCACCTCCTCAACACCTTCGAGGCTCGGAAGGTCGAACATCGTGTCGAGCAAAATGCTCTCCATGATGGAGCGCAGCCCGCGGGCGCCGGTCTTGCGCTCGATCGCCTTGCGGGCAATGGCGCCGAGCGCCTCTTCCGCCAGCGTCAGCTCGACGTTCTCCATCTCGAACAGCCTCTGGTACTGCTTCACCAGAGCGTTCTTCGGCTCCATGAGGATCTTCTTCAGCGCCGATTCGTCCAAATCCTCCAGCGTCGCCACCACCGGCAGACGGCCGACGAATTCCGGAATCAGCCCGTACTTCAGCAGATCCTCCGGCTCCACCTCGCGGAAGATCTCGCCGGTGCGCCGATCCTCCGGCGCGACCACGCGGGCACCGAAGCCGATCGAGGTGGTGCGGCCGCGACCGGAAATGATCTTCTCCAAGCCGGCAAACGCGCCGCCGCACACGAACAGAATGTTCGTCGTGTCGACCTGCAGGAATTCCTGCTGCGGGTGCTTGCGACCGCCCTGCGGCGGCACCGATGCCACGGTGCCTTCCATGATCTTCAGCAGCGCCTGCTGCACGCCCTCGCCCGACACGTCGCGGGTGATCGACGGGTTGTCGGACTTGCGGCTGATCTTATCGATCTCGTCGATGTAGACGATGCCGCGCTGGGCCCGCTCGACATTGTAGTCGGCCGCCTGCAGCAGCTTCAGGATGATGTTCTCGACATCCTCGCCGACATAGCCGGCTTCCGTGAGCGTCGTCGCATCGGCCATCGTGAACGGCACGTCGAGGATCCGCGCCAGCGTCTGCGCCAGCAGCGTCTTGCCCGACCCGGTCGGGCCGATCAGCAGGATGTTCGACTTCGCCAATTCGACGTCGTTGTGCTTGGTCTGGTGGTTCAACCGCTTGTAGTGGTTATGCACCGCGACCGAGAGCACGCGCTTCGCGTGCTGCTGACCAATCACGTAGTCGTCGAGGACCTTGCAGATTTCCTTGGGCGTCGGAATCCCGTCGCGCGACTTCACCAGCGAGGACTTGTTCTCCTCGCGGATGATGTCCATGCACAGCTCGACGCACTCGTCGCAGATGAAAACCGTCGGCCCGGCAATGAGCTTACGCACTTCGTGCTGGCTCTTGCCGCAGAACGAGCAGTAGAGCGTGTTCTTGGAATCGCTGCCGCCGAC
>Ga0182741_1005323_pt1 | contig 12046 bp, 14 predicted proteins | sample eDN5th37CBELigOP_FD_128874 | JGI IMG/M metagenome (GOLD analysis project Ga0182741, IMG submission 128874) | Enriched Organic Plus compost microbial communities from Emeryville, California, USA - eDNA 5th pass 37_C BE-Lig OP (version 2) (version 2) ...
ACGTGCACATTGCCGTGACGGTCGGTGCGGTATTCGACGCGGCCGCCCTTGAACTCGGTGACGGCCTTGCCCACGTCGGTGGTGACAGTGCCGGTCTTGGGGTTCGGCATCAACCCGCGCGGTCCGAGTGCACGACCGAGGCGACCCACTTGGGCCATGAGGTCGGGGGTCGCAATCGCGAGGTCGAAGTCGAGGAAGCCACCTTCGACGCGCGCAACGAGGTCGTCGGAACCGACGATGTCGGCGCCCGCAGCCTCGGCCTCGCGTGCGGCGTCACCCGCAGCGAACACTGCGATCCGCACGTCTTTGCCCGTGCCGTTCGGGAGGGCGACCGTGCCGCGCACGATCTGGTCGGCCTTGCGAGGGTCGACGCCGAGCCGGAAGACCACGTCGATCGTCTCGTCGAAGTTGCGCTTCGCCATGGACTTCACCAGCTCGAGCGCCGCACGCCCGCTGTGCAGCGCGTCGCGGTCGTAGCTGCGAGCCGCGTCGTTGTACTTCTTGCCGTGCTTCGCCATCTGCTCAGGCCTCCTTCACTTCGAGGCCCATGGAACGGGCGGTACCTTCGATCTGACGCATCGCACCCTCGATGTCGACCGCGTTGAGGTCGGGCATCTTGAGCTCCGCGATCTCGCGAACCTGGTCCTTGGTCACGGAACCGACCATCTCGCGACGCGGGTTCTGCGAGCCCTTCTCGAGCCCAGCGGCCTTGCGGAGCAGCACGGGGGCGGGCGGTGTCTTGGTGACGAACGTGAACGACCGGTCTTCGTAGATCGAGATCTCGACCGGAATGATCGTGCCCCGCTGGCTTTCGGTCGCCGCGTTGTAGGCCTTGCAGAAGTCCATGATCGCGATGCCGTGCGGTCCGAGTGCGGTACCCACGGGCGGGGCGGGCGTGGCCGCACCGGCTTCGATCTGGATCTTCACGACGGCCGCGAGCTTCTTGCGCGCCATGTGTTGTCCTTTGCTTCGATCGGTTGGTCGCCCAACCGGGTCGACGGTGTGTCGACGCTTCTCTCCGACTACGTCGTGCCGTCTGTCTGGCACGACGCGGGCATTCCCACCGGCGAGGCGTCGTCCTCCTCGCACGGCAGCCACTGCACGACGCAGTGGATCAGAGCTTGGCCACCTGGCCGAACTCCAGCTCCACGGGCGTCTCCCGCCCGAAGATGTTGACGAGCACCTTGAGGCGAGAACGCTCGAAGTCGATCTCGCTGATGGCGCCGTTGAAGTCGGCGAACGGACCCGACGTGACCCGGACCTGTTCGCTGACGTCGAACTCGAGGCGCGGTCGCGCCTTCTTCTCCGCGGCCGGCGCGGCGCCACCCGGCGCTTCGACCTCACCGGTGCCGAGGATGTTCTCGACCTCGCGTCGCGACAACGGCGTGGGCTTCGCACCGTTGCCGACGAAGCCGGTGACGCCCGGCGTGTTGCGGATCACGTACCAGGAGTCGTCGTCGAGGTTCACCCGTACCAGCACGTAGCCGGGGAACACCTTCTTCTGGACGACGACCTTGCGACCGTTCTTGAACTCGATGACGTCTTCCATCGGGATGACGACTTCGAAGATCCGGTCCTCCATGTTCATGGAGTGGATGCGGCTCTCGAGGTTGGAGCGCACCTTGTTCTCGTACCCGGCGTACGAGTGGATCACGTACCAGTCGCCCGGCCGTTCGTACGGGCTGACGGCCGCCGGTGTGGCGGGCGCCTCGTCGGCGAACTCGTCTTCGAAGGTGAGCACTTCGGCATCGGTCGCCGCGGCTTCATCGGCCGCGACGACGTCGACCGCGTCGGCGGCGGCTTCGACGTCGGTTTCTGCGATCTCGGTCTGCTCGTCGAACGCGTCGTCTGCGAACTCGTCGGTCATGGTCATCTCTCGTAGATGAATCGGATCAAGTGGCTGGCCCCCGAGTCGACGAGCCAGATGAACGCCGTGAGCAACACGACGCAGATCAGCACGACGATCGTGGAGTTCACGACTTCCTTGCGCGTCGGCCACGCGACCTTGCGCATTTCGGCGCGCACTTCACGCACGAACTGCGCGGGTGACGTGCGCTCGCGCTTGGGTGCGCCCGCGCTACGCGGGGCCGGCGCCTTGCGCGCGCCGGTGGTGGGGTCGGCCCCCTGACGCGCCAGCGTGCGCTTGGTCTCTCGATTCATGTTCATGCGGAACGCGCCTCGCCGGCGGAACGATTCGGATGGTCTGGCACAGGCCAGGGTGCAGGGCAGGAGGGAATCGAACCCCCAACCGCCGGTTTTGGAGACCGGTGCTCTGCCAATTGAGCTACTGCCCTTCGGGCCGACTTGGTTGAGGGCCGACCGACGATGCTAACAGTGCGCGTGGTCGGGTTTGCGAGGTCGAATGCCGGAAGCCGCGCAGTTCCCCAGCCGACCAGCCGTTTCGAGCCTCGCGCGGGCCCTTGCTGGGCCTCGCCCGCTCAGCCCGCGAGTCGGCGCCGGCTGCGGGAAGCGAAGATCACGGCGGTGGCCGCGGCGCCGGCGGCGACGGCGGCTCCCCCCGCGATCGCACCCGCGATCGCCATGCGCTTGCCGGTGACCAGGGTACGAGCCAGGCGCCGTTCGGCCTCGGCGTCGAGGATCGCCAGCGTCTCGGCCAGTAGTCCTGGCTCCGGGTCGATCACCCGCTCTCGGAGCAGTCGGAGGTTGCGCAGCATCCGCTGGTAGCGGGCGATGTCGGCCTGGCTCCGTAGGTCGGTGGCGATGAACGCCTGGGTGCGAGCATCGAGTTCGATGCTGCCGTCGACCACGCCGGGGAGGAGGTCGGCCACGTCGTCATACTGCATTCCGGCCACCCCTCGTGTGTGCGCCCATGTCGTCGAGAAGTTCACGAAGCTGCTTTCGACCCCGGTGCAGCCGAACCTTTGCGGCCGTCACCGAGATCCCCAGCTCCGCGGCAATCGCGTCGTGCGGAAGGTCGTAGACGTCTTTGAGGACCACGGCCTGACGCAGCTTGGGCGGCAACTGTTCGAGGGCGTCGCCGAGGGCTTGCAGCTCGAACACCGACTCACCCATTGCCTCCGGTTGGCCGGTGCGAGCGTCGTCGATGAAGTCGAGGTCGTGTTCATCGATCGATGTCGCTCGGTGCTTACCTCGTCGCCCCCGGTGGGTGGACGCCGTGTTCGCGGTGATCCGGTACAGCCAGGTGGTGAATTGCGCGTCGCCCCGATAGCGCTCGAGTCCCTTCCAAGCTCGGAGGTACGTCTCCTGCACCACGTCGCGCGCATCCTCGGGGTCGGCCAGTAGTCGGAACGCCAGCGTGTAGGTGTCCCGATAGGTGTGGCGGACCAAGGCGTCGAACGCGTCGCGGTCGCCGCCTTTGGCCGCCGTGACCAGCTCCGTGAGCCCCGTGTCGTCGTCTTGGTCCGTATCCATTCCGACCTCCATACGACCCGCGACGTTACGTGCTGTAGCTCGTGGCCCGACGACTGCTGCGCCGCCAATGCGATGCACTCCGTGCGACGCAGATGGCGGTGACACCCACGACATGTGGCCCGATTTGCGGCATTTCAACGCTTTTCGTAGGATGCAGTCGCCGATCGCAAGGGAGGACCCGTGCCGAAAGCAGGCCGTGGTGGCCGCTGACCAGCTCGAGACCGCAGCCCGAGACGCGCTGTCGAAGATCACCGCGTTCGAGCGCCGGGTGGCGCTCTACCCGTTCGCGGCAGTCACGAGCGGGTTGGCCGCGCTCCCGGTGGGTTTGGCTGCGGGCTGGGCCATGCGTCGCTATGTACCACTGGACCCGATCGGCGGTCGGGACGCGGCCGACTTCCTCGGCCCCGCACTCGGGGGCGTGCTGAGCTTCGCTGCCCTCGGAAGTACCAGCACCAGCACACAACGCACGATCGGCCAGGCAGTTGCCTCGTGCGCCGCGCTCGTCGATGCAGCCCGCGACGCGCTCGAAGCCGACAACGCTGCAGCCCGTCGGGTCAACGCGTTCGCCAACCAGATGGCAGGTCACCCGCGGGAGGAAACGCCTCGCCGCACCGCGGTCGAGCTCAGCGTGCTCGTGCTGGAGTCTGAGGCCCGGCGAACGACGGAACCGTCGCTCGTCGCCGGCGACGCGGTCCAGACCATCCTGCAGGTCGCATCCGGAGCATTCAAGTGGGACGACTTCGGATCGCGCGCCGACCAGATGCGAAACCGCGTCGCCTCACTCGCCCAGCCGTCGAACCAATCGCTGAACCCGGCGGAACGAACGATGCTCGCCCGGAGCGTCGAGATCGTGACCCAACGCAGTCAAGGCCTCGCGCAGGCCCCCATCTCTCGCTGAACGCGGCGGCGCACTTCCGTTCTCGCGCTGATTCACGGCGCCAGCGGCGCTCGAGTCGGCGGCACAACGAAGACACCGCGGCGTCGAGGCCGCGGTGTCGTCGAAATCTGGAGTCGGCGCCCGATACGGGCACCGAGACTCAGCGAGTCTCTTTGTGGAGGGTGTGCTTGCGCTCGTGGCGGCAGTACTTCCTGAGCTCGATGCGCTCGCGGTCGTTGAGCTTGTTCTTCTTGGTGATGTAATTGCGTCGCTTGCAGTCCTGGCACTCCAGGATGACCTGCACTCGCTTGTCGTTGCGTGCCATGACTCTCGCTACGTCTCGGGGGTCGCGGCCGGGGTCGGCGCAACCGATCGTGGTGCGTGCTCAATCGAGGACCCGGAAACTGTAATCGGCGCCGCCCGCAGAAGCGAACGGTCGTTTGACGCAGCGGGCCCGGTCAGGGATCCTCGAAGGATGTCCGAGGCCGACTCGTCTGTGCCCGAGCCGCCTGACGACGGCGTCGACCTCGATACGGCACTCCAGCGCGCCTCGCTGGTCATCGAGGACGTCCGCCGGGCCGAGGAGCGCTCCCGCCCGGGCGAACGCGACGCCCGCGGGCGGTGGATCGGAGCCCAGCAGCGGTACGCCACCGAGGTGAACACGGCTCTGCAGGCCCTCCTCGACCTCGAATCCCGCATCCTCCATGTGGAGGAGCCCGACGAGCGGACCCGCGTGGCCCGTCGCTACGTCGACCTCGCGTTCGACCTCGTGCCCGCGGTCACCCGGCTGATCCCGCACTGGTCGGAGCGCGGCACGCCGGGCGCGGACCCCGGGCGAATGGCCGCCAACGTGGTGCGACGGGGCTGGGACGCCGCGCTCTCCGTCGGCGATCCGCCGCTCCTCGCCCATGCCTACGGGCGAGCTGTCGGGTCCGTCGACCCGTCCACCGCGACCGAAGCCATCGACGTCCTCGTCGCCTTCGCCGAGACGCTCCACCACGCCGGCCTCGACGACCAGGCCACGCTGACCGCGGACCTGGCCGAGACGATCTGGCGGGACCGAGAACGACCCGAAGCCGCCCAGGGCTCCATCGAACGGAAGCGCACCCTGCAGTCCGAGCTCGCCGCCACCTGGGATTCCTGGGACCCTGAACCCGACAGCCTCGTCTCCGAGGTGCGGACGATCCTTGATCGACGCGCCCACCCCGAGTGAGCATTTCGCGGATTTCGCCGGCGCTGACCGACAATCCGGCATGGCGTTCGGCGCCGCCACGAGTCGAAGAACTCGAACGCTGATCCGACGCGCACATCTCGAGAAGATCGGTAGCGGGGGCGGGACTCGAACCCGCGACACCACGATTATGAGCCGTGTGCTCTAACCACCTGAGCTACCCCGCCGCACCTGCGATCCGAACCGCAAACCGGCGGAGCAGGAACGCTGGAGCCTCCTAACGGACTTGAACCGTTGACCCCTTCCTTACCATGGAAGTGCTCTACCGACTGAGCTAAGGAGGCGAAGGCGGAAGATCCTAGCGTGGCCGCGCCTCCCGACAACTCGCTCGACGAAATCTCGCGACTCGAGTTCGATGCGACGGCGGTACCGTGCGCGGGATGCAGATCCGCACCGCGACCCGAGCCGATGCCGAGGCCTTGCTCGAGATCCACAACCACTTCGTGGAGACGAGCACGGTCATCTTCGACATCATCGCTCGCACCTTCGAGGAACAGCTCGAGTGGATCGACGAGCACTCGGGCGGCCACCCCGCGACGGTCGCCGTGGACGACGACGGCACCGTGTTGGGCTACGGGTCCCTCTCGAGATACCGCAAGCGCCCGGCGTACGCGATGACGGTCGAGAACTCGGTGTACGTGCGCCCCGAGGCACAGGGCCGCGGCGTCGGGCGAGCGCTCCTCGTCGACCTCATCGACCGGGCGCACGCCCACGGCTTCCACTCGCTCATCGCTCGTATCGCCGGCGACAACCAACCGTCGGTCGCGCTCCATTCGAGTCTCGGGTTCGAAGTCGTCGGCACCGAACGCGAAGTCGGACGCAAGTTCGGTCAGTGGCTCGACGTCATCATCATGCAGCGATTGCTGACGAACGAGCCTCCGCGCCGCGACTGATCAGTACGAGCGACCGAGCACCACGGACTCGCCGGGCTCGCCGCACACGACGCACGGCCCAGGTTCGCCGCCCCGCTCGTGCGGAATGCAGCGCACGGTCACACTCCACTTACCGATGACGTCCTCGCAGGTCGTTGAGTCGCACCACGGCGCGATGACGAAGCCGGCGTTCGGCTGCGCGAAGTGCGCTTCGAGACCGGCGACGTCGGTCACGTCGTAGGTGATGCCCGCCTCGAGGTTCGCCGTTGCCTGCGCGAGGAGCGCAGCTTGGATGCGGTCGAGCTCAACCGGGATCCACGACGCGAGGTCACCGATCGGAACCTTGACCTTGTCATTGATGTCGTCACGGTGGATCACCATCACTTCACCCGACTCGAGATCGCGCGGTCCGATCTCGATGATCAGAGGGATGCCCTTCTTGATCCAGTCCCACTTCTTGTCGGCGCCTCGCTTGTCGCGGGCGTCGACCTTGGCCCGCACGCGCACGCCCGGACCGAACGTGGTGCCGTCGATCGTGGCGGCGATCTTGCGGCAGGCGTCGATCACCTCGGCACCATCCTCGCCCCGCACGATCGGGCTGATCACCACGTGCTGGGGCGCGACGCGGGGCGGCACGCGGATGCCGTCGTCGTCGCCATGCACCATGATCAACGCGCCTACGAGACGCGTCGACACCCCCCACGACGTGGTGTAGGCGAACTCGCGCGCTCCATCGCGACTCGAGAACTGGATGTCGGCCGACTTCGCGAAGTTCTGTCCGAGGAAGTGAGACGTTCCTGCTTGGACCGCCTTACCGTCCTGCATCATCGCCTCGATGGTGTAGGTGTTCTCAGCTCCGGGGAAGCGTTCACTCGCGGGCTTCTCTCCCGGAATCACCGGGATCGCCAGCCAATCGCGCACGAGTTCGGTGTACACGCGGTGCATCGCGTGCGTGTCTTCGAGTGCACTCTCCGCGGTCTCGTGTGCGGTGTGCCCCTCTTGCCAGAGAAACTCCGTGGTTCGCAGGAACACGCGCGGCCGCATCTCCCACCGCACGACATTGGCCCATTGGTTGAGCAGCATCGGAAGATCTCGATAGGAGTCGATCCAGTTGCGCATCGACTCGGCGATGACCGTCTCCGACGTCGGTCGAACCACCACCGGTTCCGCAAGCGGCGCGGCCGGGACGAGTTGGCCGTCGCGCTCCTCGAGGCGGTGATGCGTGACCACCGCCATCTCCTTGGCGAAGCCCGCGACGTGCTCGGCTTCCTTGGCGATGTAGCTCAGCGGGATGAACAGCGGGAAGTAGACGTTCTCCACGCCGCGATCGGTGATCATCTCGTTGAGCTGCGCCTTGATCGCTTCCCAGATGCCCAGCCCCCATGGCTTGATCACCATGCACCCGCGCACGTGCGCCATTTCCGCGAGGTCGGCGCCCGACACGGCCGCCTGGTACCAGGCGGCGAAGTCTTCGGCACGGGTGGGGGTGATGGCGGTCTTGGCCACGGGATTGCCTCGTCGTCAGCGATGGTTTCGGAGAAGCAACGTATCGGACCGGCTTCACTCGCCTTTGCCCGATAGGCGCCCGTTTCGCCACACTCGATGCCGTGCCCACGAACGCGCCCGATCCGACAGTCGCCACGGCGGCCACCCGGCGTGCCGTTGGTGCATTGACCGCAGCGTTCGGCGCTGCCGCCAGCGCTGGTTTGGTCCGCATGCTGGTCTGGACCGGCACCCGTACGCGGATCAACCGAGCGGCCACCGAACTACGGCAGGCCGCATCCACTGCGCTGCGCGTGGCCGACGGGTCTCCCGACAGCTACACGGTTGAGGAGTACGTCCATTCCGTCACCTCGATCGATGCAGTCGCCCGGGAGTGTCGCAACGTTCCCGCGGCCGAACTCGGTGGCTGGGACGATCTGCGCGCCGACGCCGCGCTCCTCGCGATCGAGCACCTCGATCATGGCGCGGTTCGGACCTCGGCGGTGACGGCATTGGGTCCGGTCCGACAGGCGGCAGACCGCGATCGGGCCGCGCGGCTGCGCCCGCGCATGTCGGCTGCCGAACGGGGTGTGTTCGAAGCGATGGGACGCTTCGGGGCACGACTCGATCGGGCCCAACATGGTGTCGCCCGCGGGGTCGCACGCTGAGCGCGGCATCCCACGTTCGGGTGCTTGCGTCTGTGCCCCCGGCGCAAGCGCCTCCGCTGGCGGGCTACCGCGAGGCGGCCCAATCGTTGGTGAGCGCCCTCTCGGACGTCGCGATTCCAGGCTGGGGCCGCGTGCTCCTCGATCGCAGCACCCGTCGAGCGATCAATGACGCGGCCGACCGCACGCGCGTAACTGCGGAGCCCGCGCTCGCGGCGGGACTCGCCGTCGAGGAGTACATCCGGTTCGGATGCACGACCGCGTGCGGCGTTGTCCGTCGCCTGCACGCCGAGGGAGTGCACCTCCGGGGCTGGGACGATCTGACGGCCCACATCGCGTTGCGCGCGCTCCAGCTCCTGCCGGCCGACCGAACCCGTCTCGACGCCGTGACACTGGCCAGCACGATCCGCCGAGACGCCGACCGTGCCCTCACCGCTCGGCTGCGCCCCGACATGACCGGGGTGGAGCGCATCATGTTCGACATGGCGCTGGAACGAGGGCTCCGGCTCGGCCTCCCCGCCGCTCGCTTCAGCCGCTGAGCGGGTCAGCCGGGCCCAGACGCGACGACGCCCGCCAGCCGAGATCTCGGCGGCGGGCGTGTGCGTCAGTCAGGGTGGGCCGGGTTGGATTCGAACCAACGTAGGTTTCCCATCGATTTTACAGACCGATCCCTTTGGCCACTCGGGTACCGACCCCTGACCTCCGGTGTGCCCGGAGACGGTTTTCTACAGTAGCAACCCGCGCCAACGGTCGGCACAGGGAAACCACCGGCCGAGAACCTGCGTCCCGAACGAGGAGAACACCGTGCCGAGTTTCGACGTCGTCTCGGAAGTCGACATGCAAGAAGTGAAGAACGCGGTCGATCAGACCGCCCGTGAGATCGCCACTCGGTTCGACTTCAAGAACACCGGCTCCAGCATCGAACTCACCGACCAGACGATCGAGATGAACGCCAACTCCGAAGGCCGCCTCGACGCGCTGCGCCAGGTGCTGGAAGAGAAGTTCGTGAAGCGGAAGCTCTCGCTCAAGTCGCTCGACTACGGGAAGGTCGAGGACGCATCAAAGGGCGCGGCCCGCCAGAAGGCCACGATCGTGATGGGCATCACCACCGAGAAGGCCAAGGAGATCGGCAAGTTCCTCAAGGAGAAGGCGCCCAAAGGCGTTGCCCACCAGATCCAGGGCGACAAGCTCCGCGTCAACGGGAAGAAGCGCGATGACCTTCAAGCGTCGATCGCACTCCTCAAGGAAGCCGACTTCGGCATCCCGCTCCAGTACGAGAACTTCCGCGACTGACGGGAACGAGACACGTCCGGCCCGGGGGCGGACCCGAGCCGGACGCTCGCCCTTCACAGGGCGCCGGGGTGCGCGGGAGGGGCAGCCTGCGCACCGCTCCTCGATACAACGCCGCGGGTCGGGCATTCGTTCCCGACCCGGCCGCTCCCCGTCAGTCGTAGTACCCCGAGTGCACGTACACGGTGGGGATGTCGAGGCTGCGGAGCATCTCGACGTTCTTCGGGTCGTCCTCGAATGCGAGCACCGGCTCGAAGCCCGCGTGCAGCAGCGCCTGGAGGGCGTCGTACTTGAATGCGTTGGAACGTCGGCGGTCGAATGCAGGGCGCATCACCAACAGGTCCCAGCGGATTTCGTGGCGCGCGAGCCATCGTTCGGTGAGCTCGTGCACCGTCGTGGGTCGGGCGGTGAGCAGCACCACCTGGAGTGAGGCGTCGAGTTCGTCGAGGAGCGCCTTGGTCGCGTCGATGAGCGGATCGTCGTGCGCGGCCGCGAAGAAGCCGTCCCAGTCCTTGCGAGTGCCGTTGACGTAGTGCTGTCGCGCCGACGCATCCGAGAGCACGCCGTCGAGATCGACCACCACGCAGCGCCCCGGATCGACCGGCCCCAGGTGCCACGTGAACGCGTTCGCGTCTTCGCCTGCGAGATTCACTCGTCGTCGGAGTTCTTGGATGCGAGGTACCGCGCCTTGATCGCGGCCACCACGTTGGGATCGGCCAGGGTGGTGGTGTCGCCGAGCTGGCCGTCCTCCGCGACGTTGCGCAACAAGCGCCGCATGATCTTGCCCGAACGCGTCTTGGGTAGATCATCGGTGAACAAGATCGACTTGGGTTTCGCAATCGGACCGATGGTGTGTCCGACGTGGTCACGCAGTTCCGCCACGAGTGCCTCACCCGGCTCGAACCCCGACCGCAGGATGACGAACGCCGCGATCGCCTGACCCGAGGTGGGATCTACTCGTCCGACGACCGCCGCTTCCGCCACCGCCGGGTGGTCGACGAGGGCGCTCTCCACTTCGGTGGTGGAGATGTTGTGACCCGAGACCAACATGATGTCGTCGACGCGCCCCAACAGCCAGTAGTAGCCCTCTTCGTCGCGCTTCGCGCCGTCGCCTGCGAAGTAACGACCGGGGAATCGACTCCAGTAGGTGTCCTCGTATCGCTGTGGATCGCCCCACACGCCTCGCAACATCGACGGCCACGGATGCGTCAAGGTGAGATATCCACCTCCAGGTATACCGACCGGCTCACCGTCGTCGTTGACGACATCGGCACCGATGCCGGGCAGCGGAAACGTGGCGCTCCCCGGCTTGAGCGTGGTTGCGGCCGGGAGCGGCGCGATCATGATTCCGCCGGTTTCGGTCTGCCACCACGTGTCGACGATCGGACAACGACCGCCGCCGATCGTCTGCCAGTACCACACCCACGCTTCCGGGTTGATCGGCTCGCCCACACTTCCGAGAAGCCTCAGACTCGAGAGGTCGTGCGCGGCCGGAAACTGGTCGCCCCACTTCATGAACGTTCGGATCGCGGTGGGCGCCGTGTAGAGAATCGTCACGCCGTACTTCTCGACGATGGACCAGAAGCGATCCTGTGCCGGATAGTCGGGCGTGCCTTCATAGAGCACACTGGTCGCGCGGTTCGCCAAGGGGCCATACACGATGTAGCTGTGTCCGGTGACCCACCCGCAGTCGGCGGTGCACCAGTACACGTCGGTGTCGGGGTGATGATCGAACACGTTGTGGAATGTCGACGCGACTTGCGTCAGGTATCCACCCGTGGTGTGCATGATCCCCTTGGGCTTCCCGGTGGTGCCGCTCGTGTAGAGGATGAACAGCAACTGTTCAGCATCCATCGGCTCCGCCGGACAGTCGTCGGACTGGGTCGCGACGAGGTCGTGCCACCAGTGGTCACGCCCCGACTGCATGGACACGTCGTGCGCGGTGCGACGCAACACGATCGTGGCCTCCACGCTCGGACACCCCTCGAGCGCTTCGTCGGCGATGCCCTTGAGATCGACCACCTTGCCGCGTCGCCAGGCGCCGTCGCAGGTGATGAGCACGTTCGCCTCCGCGTCGCGTACGCGATCGCGGAGAGAGTCGGCCGAAAAGCCGCCGAAGACCACCGAGTGCGCCGCGCCGATACGCGCACACGCGAGCATCGCCACCGGAAGCTCCGGCACCATGCCCATGTAAACCGCGACGCGGTCGCCCTTCTTGACGCCCAGGGACTTCAGC
>Ga0182741_1005326_pt1 | contig 12040 bp, 9 predicted proteins | sample eDN5th37CBELigOP_FD_128874 | JGI IMG/M metagenome (GOLD analysis project Ga0182741, IMG submission 128874) | Enriched Organic Plus compost microbial communities from Emeryville, California, USA - eDNA 5th pass 37_C BE-Lig OP (version 2) (version 2) ...
ATTTCAATATATTCAGGTTATCATCACCGAAGTCTTCGCCAACCACACCGACCAATTTTACGTGCCGATACAGATAGGCCGCTGCCAATCCGGCAAACGTGGCCGCTCCCCCTACAATCTTATCTGTTTTCCCGAAAGGTGTTTCAATCGCATCGTAGGCAATAGTGCCGATTATGACTAAACTCATGGTATTATTTTTTCAATTTGGGCGCAAAGGTAGGCGTTTTCAGGAGTATACCCAGTATTTTTATTGCAAATGTCCGACTTTCACTGTAAGTTTGCCGCACCATGGTTCACCGGCTTCTCGTCCTATTGCTCATCTGTTCGCTTTTCGCGGAAAACGTTTCGCGTATGCTCATTACCGCGGCATTTGAGTTAAACCGACCTTATATTGCTGAATACCTTTGTATAAACAAAGATAAACCCATGCTGCATTGCGATGGCAAATGTTATTTAGCAAGGAAACTCAGGGAAGCGGAGGAAAAAGAAAAGAAATCGGAGAAGGAATCACTGAAAATCAGTTATCAACCTGCATCCGTGGTAGAAAAAACAGTATTGACTTTTCCGGCTTCCGCCATCGAAAAACACGAAACCACCGATTTACCTTTCCATCTGCCTTCGCGACCTGCCAAGATATTCCATCCGCCACGCGCCTAATTTCTTCTTCATAGGATTTTAATGACCGTATCCCGATAAAATCGGGTTATCGTTTTATTATGTGGTATCGCTGGCAGTAGTCAGCCCATCTAAAACAAATGAATAGATTTATTTTGAGGGCCACCTTCCTCCTGTACCTTGCGGTATGGATAGGACAGGTACAAGCACAGAACCTCCTTTTGACAGGTCATATCTATGACACCCAAACCCGTCAGCCGCTGGCTGGTGTTACGATCCGCAATGACGACGGACAGATCATTGCGCAGTCTAACAAAGACGGATACTTCCAACTGAGCCGGGAGCAGGCGAATGCAGCCATTGAAGTGGCTCTGATAGGTTATAAAACACAGCATGTCCCGCTCACTGCTGAACATAAAGACGTCAACATCCAATTGGATGTGGATCCCGTCCAACTCGACGAAGTGCGCGTAGGCCTAAACAGCCGGATTAACCGGGAAACCCCCGGATCGGTAGCCCTGCTAAACACCGACGATATCCAGCGCGGGAACGGGATGTCTCTGCAATCGGCACTTAATACCGTTCCAGGTGTTCGTATGGATCAAAGCACGCTTTCCGATTCGCGGATTTCCATACGTGGCAACGGGGTGCGATCGCCTTGGGGCAGCCGTGCAGTAAAAGTCTATATTAATGACATTCCCGTCACAGAGACGGACGGGACAACGCGTATTGAGGCGCTGGATGTCAACAACATCGGCCGCGTGGAGATCATCAAGGGACCGGCATCCAGTATGTATGGAGCGGGTACCGCGGGAGTTATCAATTTCCAGCTGCAACGCGCACCTTATGGGGAGCGTAGCCTCGAAGTATCCGGTCTCACTGGCAGCTACGGACTCAACCGGACAGCTACCGCCTATCGGTCGGGCGGCGATAAGGTAAACAGCTATGTGGCTTACGGTTGGCAGGAGTACAACGGTTACCGTATTCACAGCAACGATATGCGCCGATTCATCACGGGTAATTTTCAGTTTTTCCCCAATGACAGGCAAATCATCACGGTGCTGATCAATCGTACCACCCAGCACTCACAAATACCGGGCGCCCTCACGCAAACGCAGGTGACCGAAAATCCGTTACAGGCAAACCTCACCAATGTAGACAAGGGAGCCGGAAGGTATCAAAACTGGACACGCGTGGGCATCGGACAGCAATACCGGCTCAGCGATAAGCTTACCAACAGCACCAGCCTATTCAGCTATTTCTACGACCTCAACCACCCATTGGCGTATGCCTACATACGCAACTATTATCAGAGTTATGGCGGACGTACACGTTTCGCCTACGATCCTGGCTTCCCGGCCTTCGCCACCGTTTTCAGCATCGGCGCCGAGTTCAACCAGGGACTTACGAAAGGTAGTCAGTACGTCAATGAACAGGGTTCGGAAGGTGCCATCAATGCCAACATAGACAATCAAAATACGTATTATTCGCTTTTCTACCAGTCGGAGACCCAGCTTGGCCCTAAGACCCTGCTTACCCTCGGACTGGGGATCAATAGCTTACAGTACCGTGTGCACGATTATTTGGCCCCTGAGCAGAGTGGTATCAAGCGGTTTGATGCCCAGGCAACACCCCGGATCGCACTGAGCCATACCTTCCATGAAGCCCTAAGCCTGCATGCTGGCGTCAGTACCGGTTTCACCCCGCCTACCGGATCGGAAATCAAGACCGTCGATGGCGGCATCAATCCTTCCCTGCAGGCTGAGAAAGCGGTCAACTACGAGCTTAATGCCAAGGGAAGTCTGTTCCGGTCGCAGCTGAGCTATGACCTGGCTGTCTTTCGCATGGATATGAGCGGCGAACTGATTGCCCAATCCGTGCAGCAAGGCATTACCATCTATCACAATGCTGGCAAGACCGATCACCGCGGTGCGGAACTGGCTCTTTCCTGGCTGGCGGTCGACAACGCAAACAGTTCATGGATACAGCGACTGCGGCCGTTTGCAGCAATAACGTATTCCGATTTCACATTTGTCGACTACAAAATCCGCGATGCAGACGATGCCGTTACTGCGGCGTATGACGGCAACCGCCTGACGGGTATAGCGCCCTGGGTGGTCAATGCCGGAATTGATTTTAGTACTGCCTTCGGCATTTATGCCCGTTGCAATTACCTGTACAACGACCGTCTCCCGCTGAACGATACCAATACCGCCTACCATCCCGCCTATCACCTGCTGAATGCCAAAATAGGCTATACAAGAGTTATCCATAAACGCATCAAGGCCGAGATTTACGGTGGTCTGGATAACCTGCTGAATCAGCGGTACAGCTCATTCGTTGCGCTGAATGCCGTTGCCTACGGCGGGGGGCAACCTGCCTATTACAATCCCTCACCCACTCGTAACGGATATGGGGGGGTCAACCTAAGTTTGCTATTTTAATCCAAAAACATGAACAGAAATAACTGGATATATGCATGGGTACTGGCAGGCACATTGGGTGCCTGCTCCTCCCCAATATCCCACAACGAAGAAACACCGAAAACCATTGCGATCGAGCAGGGTCACTCAGCCACGGCTCCCTACCTCACCTACGATAACGAGGGTAATCCCGTGCTTTGCTGGACCGAAAAAAACCATACCGATAGCACGTATCGATTGGCTTTTGCCAGGTACGACGCCTCTTCAGGCGACTTCGCTCCTCCCATCACTGTGGCCGGATCCGAGGGAATCAGCACTTCCCCTGAGAGCATGGGCAAAATAGCATTTAAAGACGACGGTACCATCGTGGCGGTTTTTGCCAAGCCGTTCCTGCACGAAAAAAACCCCTTTGCGGGGGCTATTTATTTCAGTATTTCTTCCGATGGAGGCACATCGTGGTCCCGTCCCAATTTCCTGCATTCAGACACTGCCCACCATTATGGGCGTAATTTTTTTGATATCGCCCGTCTTAACAACGGCGAGGTGGGTGCCGTTTGGCTGGATGGGCGCGACAAATCCATCGACGGTTCCACGCTGTATTTTGCTTCGACCACTGCCGACAGCGGGTTTGTTGCCGAGACCGTTCTCCACCGCGGCACATGTGAGTGCTGCCGCACGGACCTGCTCGTAGACAATAAGGGTATCATCCACGTCGCCTACCGAAGCTTGATGTACCCCGTCGCTTTATTTGGCGAACAGGCAAGGGACATGGCCTATGTATATTCGGAAGACAACGGCCGGACATTCACTGCCGAGACCACCATCAGTGCCGACAATTGGGCCATCCGTGCCTGCCCCCATACAGGCCCCGCCCTAGCCTCCCGAAACGGGTGCATCCATGCCGTGTGGTTTACTGCAGGTGGATCCGCTGGACTTTACTATGCGCATGCTGCCCCCAACCATACCAGCTTCTCCCAACGTGAATTGCTTACCACTACGGGCAGCCATCCGCAATCCATCGCCATGGGTACAGACTCGATCTTGGTAGTTTATGAAGACCGCCCCATGCCATCCGTTGCGCACCATCCTGATGTGCATGGAGGGATGCACGATCATCATGCCCAAACGAGTACCGATAACACCGCTATGAGATCGCATATCCTACTGCATCCTATTGTTAAGGAACATCCTTCTGCACCCGTCCGGATCTCAACGGACGATGCATACAATCATCATCCCGTGATTATACAAGCCGGCAATGCGCTTTTAATCGCTTGGACCCACGAGAAAGACGGGCAGTCTACGATCGCTTATAAAAAAATCACCCCACGAGAAATAGTAATGTAAAAACTATTGTTTGCCTCAGTATAAAAGACGATTTTTGAATTTAATTGCGTGAATTGAAGGGATGAGAAATAGCAGGATCCGCTAACCCAGCTTTCCGCGGAGACAAGACAAAACACAATCCGGAAGATTTTCTGGTTTCTTCGCTTTCATCTTGCCACATGCTCTGGTGCTTACATTTTTGTTCGCAGAATCAGGTAATTGTTGAAGAATATACAGACATCGCGACGGGAATTATGAGGGAAGAAAATGACGGAAGAGGGTCTTTTAAAGAAGTTACCCTTAACCCGACGGTCACTGTAAAAAGTGAAGACATGATTGAAAAAGCAATCGAGCTCCATAAAAAAGCAAGTGAATATTGTTTTATCGCAGACTCGGTCAATTTCCCGGTCAAACATCATCCAGAAATAATCGTAAAATCGAATTGATCTCTCATTTACCTCCTGTAACATCAATGAAAATACCCGTCGAATAGGAAGATTTATCAGATGCCAGCCAGAGAATGGCTTCCGCAACCTCTTTTGTCAAACCGCCTCTTTTCAGCGGAATGCTATCCTTTATCCGGTTAATTCTATCCGGTTCTCCGCCGTCTGCATGGATATCGGTATGAATAAATGCAGGCCGCACAGCATTTACCCGGATCCCCTCTTCTGCAACCTCTTTAGACAAACCGATGGTTAATGCATCCAAGGCTCCTTTCGTGGCTGCATAGTCAATGTACTCGAAGGGTGCCCCGGTTCTTGCCGCAATAGATGAAACGTTGACAATGGTTCCTCCCTGACCACCCTGTTTTGTTGACATGCGTTTAATGGCCTCCCTGCAACAAAAGAACTGACCAATGATATTGGCATTAAACATCTTCTGCACCCGCCTATATTCCATATCCATTAATTTCCTTTGGGGTTCCAATATGCCCGCATTATTAATCAGCGAATGAATACGCCCAAAGGTGTGGTCCACCTCAGAAAACAAATCAATAATATCTTTTTCTTTTGACACATCGGCCTGAACAGCCACGGCTTTTCCTCCTTTAGACAGAATTTGATTGACCACCTCGTCTGCAGCCTCTCTATTTTTGTGGTAATTGACGACCACTGCGTAACCTCTTTCTGCAGCAAGGAGGGCAGTGGCAGCACCTATTCCGCGACTTGCGCCCGTTATTAACATTGTTTTCATTGTATCATTTTGTCTATGTTAAACTGTGGCTGTTACCGTGTCCATCGTGTTGTATTCCAATGCTTGAGATAGGTTCATAATTGTAAAGCCATCCTGATATCAGCCCTTTTATAGATTGTTTTATCCACATCGGTTTCTAAAAAACCGAGTTTTCTATAGATACTTAAAGCATTCTTTAATCGACTATGTGAAAAAAGTACAAGTTCTTTTACATGGAGATTTTTGGCTAGTGAAATGGCATGTTTACATAATAGGGTACCTACTCCCAACCCCTGATAATCCTCATGAACGGCCATTTTAGTCAATTCGAATCCGTTCGTCATTTTTTTAAGCGCTACGGTACCAATAACCTGCCCGTTTTTTAAGGCAAATAGGATTTTACCGCCATCGTTAAGTATGGCATCTTCCGGCTTTGATAGTACGTATTCATCGATAGGCTCAATGTCGAAATATTTGTTAAGCCAAGCCTTATTCAACGTTTCAAAGGCATGCTTATATGCGGGTTGATAGTTTACGATCAATATATCATTTTTTAGAAAGGAGTCGACAAAAGATAGCTCCTCAAAAACATGAATCCCTATATGCTGCAATTCCTTTATACCCCGTTCGTAAATTCCTGATATGGTAGAGGGAATAATTGAAACTTTATAATCCCTTTCGCTGGCTTCATAAATGGTTGTGCGGGGGCAGTTGGGGAAATTGCAACCAGCGATAAAAAGTGTAGTTATCCCCTTTGATTGCAACATATTATGTAGCTCGGTATCGTAAAAGGCGCCCCATCGGGGTTTGTAAAGAACATAATCGTTAACTCCGCACTGAACGATCTTGCCTTTAAGAAGATCTTCGTGATGGTAGGGTCGGACATTATCCGGCAACAGCTCATCTATAATAGCCGCTCCCTCACTTTGTGGCGCTACTATATGTTTACCGGAAGAAATGATATCTTTACGACATAACTCTGCATTACTACCATCTGGATGATACAAACGGATGATGTGGATGACATCCTTGCCTTGTCTCCTGAATATATTGGCTAACGTAACAAGATTGGGAACTATCTCTTCGGTGCCATCTATATAAGCCTTGCCGTTAGAAGTTGCAAAATCCTTTTGCATATCTATAATAAGCAATGCTGACTTATTACACTCTAAAATATTACTCATCGTACAAAATTCGGAAAATCAAACTTATGATAACAGATACAATTTTTAAATTTTGGACCACAGCAGATTGGGTTATTAGGGAATGGTATCCATGAATGATGTAAATCAACACGCCGGAGAACCCGACCTGTGCAAAAAACATTTCTCTAAAATGCCCTTAAAAGACAAAAGCCGTTTTTCTTATCGAAAAACAGCTTTTTTAGTTGGCTCCTGAAGCTGGGCTCGAACCAGCGACCCTCTGATTAACAGTCAGATGCTCTAACCAGCTGAGCTATTCAGGAGTGTTTCTGCTGGTATGCCCCGTTTTCGGGACTGCAATATTCGTAACTTTCTCTCGAATAAACAAAAAATATTTAAAAAAATCTGTAAGTCATTAACTATGAACCGTGTCGAATGAGCGACTGCTATTCACGTACATAATCGTAAGGATAAACCCCGATTCCCCAGCTTTTGCCACCGTCCACGGTAAAGAATAACCGATCCGGACCGTAGACAATCCCACGCTGCTCGTTGTAAAAATCCATAGCCGTACCGGTAATACGCACACCGTGCGCGCGGGCCTCCAACGGAGACCAGCTTTTCCCTCCGTCGCTACTTTTTGCGACACCCTGATCCAAAAGTGCATATACAACATTTTCCCCTGCCGCTTGGCAACTGATTATTCCCCCCGTACCGATTGTCACCTCCTCAAAGGATGTTCCCCCGTCTGATGAAAGGAAAGCCCATCCGGCACGATCATACACCAACAACCTATTAGCATCCACCAATGTCAGCGACGGTGAAGTCACGCTGCTGATAGCGCTACGCTCAGTCCATTCCCGTCCTCCATCGGCCGTCGTACCGATGCGGACACCTTCTGCTGCCTCATACTGCCCCCGGTAAAGCAGCCAGCCGTTTTCACGGCCCAGAAACCCAATCGCCAACGGGGTGGTATTATCTTTCGTATACCATAATTCGGCACGTTTGTCCGGCAAATCGATGCGGTAAAGCAGCAGGCGGCTGTTTCCGCCGATTTCTTGCGCTCCTAACAACCAAACGGTTTGATTGGCCGTTACCGCCACCTGCATAAGCGATACTGCAGCACCGGGGCCTTCGCTGGTTTCCCACGTCTTCCCATCGTCTTCCGAAAAATGTAATAACCACGTCGCACCGTTGGGAAATGCATGTACCAATAAACCGTCGGCAAATCCAAGAACTCCTTGTGCAATCGGCCAAGGCCGGTCCTCGAAGTCAAAAGACTGAAAATTGTCTGGTGTGCTAAACCATCCTTTTTCCGTCGTACCGTCAATGTGCAGCCGACCATGCAATCGTGCATACATAAGCTGGTTATCCTGGATCAGGACGCGTGTCTCGGCGTTGACGATCGGCTCAAACGGATAAAGGTCCAAAAGGGTGCCCTCCCCGTCACACCCTAACAGAAGCAAGCTAACCAACACTACTTTTATCTTTTTGCAAACATGCATCATGGCTGAATTGAAAAGCCTATTGAAATATTGAGCGTATTGAAACGAAAAGCATGTGAGGAGGGAGTAAGGTAACCTCCGGCAAGATCGTCTTCAATAATAGACCGCCTGGCCCGTAGCCGGGGCCTGAATAATTCATACCCTGCTTTGACATACCACTCACGTATCTGCACACGCAAACCGATTTCCTGCGACATGTCTGAACCACGCAGGTAATTTTCCGAATAGGTGGCATCCTCCTCGCCGTAGTTTTCCATATCGAAATTGGACACCCAGTTGTAATCAATACCCAAATACGGAAAAAATGTAGCCTGTCCGATGAAGAACACATCGTAACTCGCCTGCACACCTGCCTTGATTACCAACAGTTGCTCGGTTATTTCCTCGTCTATTTTATTTCCGAAATATTTCACCCCACCTTGTGGCCGCAACCGCAACCGTCCCTGGTCTGCCAACGCAAATGCCGCCCCCAGTCGGATTACTGCACCTGCCGGAAACACCGATCGGATGGATGCGTCGCCGAAACGGTCGACACCAAACTCACCCTCCAGATAAACGGGAACTTCCTGTTGGGCATTCAGGCGTAATGCAGTTAACAACAATATCCCTATCCATCCTGTCTTCTTGCCCAGCTTGCGTACCATCATAGCAGTACCCCGGTAAGAATCAGTGTAGCTACCGTAAAATAAATAATGAGCCCCGTCACATCCACCAACGTGGATACAAAGGGAGCCGACGATGAAGCCGGATCGGCACCCAACCGGCGCAGGATGAACGGAAGCATAGAGCCCACCAAGGAGCCCCATAACACCACACCCATGAGCGACAGGCTAACCACAGCCCCTACCAGTAACCAGTGATCTCCGTAAGCATGTGCAAATGCCTGCCAGGTACAAACCCGGATAAAGCCCAACGTTCCCAGAATGATGCCCAACAACAATCCCGACAGGATTTCACGGCGCATAACCCGCCACCAGTCGAGTAGGGTAACTTCGCCCAATGCCATCGCTTGGATAATCAGTGTAGAAGCCTGAGACCCGCTATTTCCCCCACTGGAAAGAATAACCGGCATGAACAAAATCAATACAGCGCTGGCCAATTGGCTTTCATAATGTTCAAGTACGGTTGCTGTAAGTAACTGCCCCAGAAAAAGCACAATCAGCCAACCCGCACGCTTTCTTACCAGGTGCGGAATGGACACATCCAGGTATGGTTCATCCAACGCCTCGGTACCCCCTATGCGCTGCATGTCTTCCGTATACTCCTCGTTGGCTACCCATAGGATATCGTCCACCGTCACAATACCCAGCATGATTCCTTGCGCATCCACGACGGGTAGCGCGACCCGATTATTCATCCGGAATACGTTGATTGCGTCTTCCTGCGGATCGTCCGCATTGAGAGCGATGAGCCGGTTATCAATGAGGTCTTTTACCCTCGTTTCAGGGTCAGCCAACAGGATATCTTTAATACGAATATCATCCAATAATTTCCCATCCTTATCGATCACATACAACACATCAATTGTCTCAGAAGCCTTGCCGTATCGGCGGATGTGCTGGAGTACCCGAGCAATGTCCCAGTGCTGTTTCACCGTGATATAATCCGGGGTCATCAGCCGTCCGACACTGTCCTCCGGATACCCCAATAACGCCAGTGCTTCTTTGCGGTCTGCGGGCGGAAGCAAGATGATCAATTGCTTCACTACGTCACCCTTCAATTCGCTGAAAAAAGCGGTCCGGTCATCGGGTGGCATCTCGTTTATAATTTCCGAAATTTTCGGTCCCGAAAGCTTCCTGAGAATACGTTCCTGCGTGGGAAAATCGAGGATGCGAAATACGTTTACAGCACGGTTAATGCTCAGGGTTTCGATGAAGGTGGCACCGTACTCGGGCAGCTCGTCAATCAGGGCTTCCACATCCGAAATATTCAGCTCATCGAGGTATTCCTTTAGCTGCTGTTCGCTGCCTTCAGCTAACAGCAATTCGGTTTGTTCTACCAGCGTATCCAGTTCGTCCATGCGCCCTCCTATTTTAGTTGATGATCTCCTACATCGGTAAATTATTTTGCATGCAAAAGTCGGTTTTTTAAATCAAAAGAACGAACAAGTATAGATTAAAAAAACCGCGGATGAACAACAGTTCTTCGGCACATAGACACGACGACAACAGACAGAATGTCAGCGTCGATTATTTAATGGCCCAGCTGTGATAGTATGGACAACTTGGCGACTATCCGTACATCCTTGCCGAGCACCAGCTGCATGCCTTCACACAGGTCCAACCCGTGGTGTGCTTCACGCAGGGGGGAGATAGGGGAGCCAGTGCATGCCACTTCCGGCACCGTCACATACACATTCTGCAGACGGTTGCCAAGCAATAAAAATTCCTAACAAACTCAAAAAGATAGTGTACATTAGCACATAAATTCATTCACTTATTTCCAATTCGAAATTTTCAGATTTCAAGGCATATAATTGAATAATTTCATGTAAATATTTGTTGATTATCAAATTTTATTTACAAATATTAACAACTGTAAATCAGTATAAAATATATATTACTTAAAATTAAACATTAATAAAGGCTTCTATTAAAAACCTTTTTTTTGCAAAAAAAATTAGCAACACCTAATGAATCTACAATATTTATCATATTATAAACTCATATTCAAATATTTAACATCAATAATATTATGTATTTATTCACAAATAGCTTTTTCCCAAATTTTCAATGGAGACCCCTACCCTCCAAGTGTAAAATGGAGGCAAATCCATACCGAAAATTTCCAGTTGATTTACCCGGCCACTTTTGAAGAAGGAGCTCAAAAATTGGCTAGCCGATTGGAAACTTTCCGGAAGCGGGTGAGTCAAACATTAGGCAAAGAACCCCGCAAAATTTCCATCGTTTTGCAAAACCAAACGGTTGAATCCAACGGCAACGTACAACTTGCACCCCGCCGTTCGGAGTTCTACACCACTCCCCCGCAACAGGGAGATTTTCAAAATTGGATGGATAACCTCGCCATCCATGAGCTTCGGCACGTTGTGCAATTTGACAAATTGACAGGTTATTTACGTGCACCTTTTTTCGAACAATTAGCGCTTGCCATCTATGGAGTTACCCTCCCATCCTGGTTTTTTGAGGGCGACGCAGTCGTTACCGAAACCGTGCTCTCCGCTGCTGGTCGCGGGCGTCTGCCTTCCTGGGAAATGCCGTTCCGCACCAACCTCCTAAATAGGAAAACATACAGCTATCAGAAGGACTACCTTGGGTCAATGAAGGACGTCACTCCGGGCTTTTATGAACTCGGATATTTTCTCACCTCCGGACTCCAAAATGAGTATGGAGAAACCATCGTTGACAGCCTGATGACACGCATGGCCAAGCTGCCAATCCGCCCTTATAATTTCAGTAATTCGCTGAAGAAATTTACGGGGTATAACACCCGTGAATGGCACGCAAAAATCCGGGCGGATCTGACCCAAAAATGGCAGGAACAATTGGCCGAGAACAACCCGGCAAACTACCCGGTATTCCCGGTCCGGGAACCGGGTAAACCGGAGAGCTGGCTACTGCCCCGACGCCTTCCCGATGGGCGGCTCATAGTGCTGCATCAAAGCGCCCGCAACGTACCCGCAATTGTTATCCTGGACTCGCTCGGGAAGCAGACGGAAATCGTGAAAACCGGGCGCCAAACAGAACCCAATTTCTCCTATGCCGAAGGGATGCTCGCATGGGATGAAGTACGGCGCGATCCACGTTACGGAAAGCGGGCATACAACGTCATCAACGTATACGATATGCGTACCCAAGCCTATCGCCAGCTTTCACACAAAAGCCGCTATTTCTCTCCG
>Ga0182741_1005333_pt1 | contig 12034 bp, 6 predicted proteins | sample eDN5th37CBELigOP_FD_128874 | JGI IMG/M metagenome (GOLD analysis project Ga0182741, IMG submission 128874) | Enriched Organic Plus compost microbial communities from Emeryville, California, USA - eDNA 5th pass 37_C BE-Lig OP (version 2) (version 2) ...
ATACACACTTCCAGTACCGCACATCTCAAAATTAAGAGTCGAGTGACTGAGCGACAAAGGTGGAGAAGTGGCCTCTCCTAACAGATCAAGCTCAAATGTGTTAGGTGTCGTCCAGTAGAAGGCCTCCGGTAAATCCAGCTCTGGTTGGAGGATATCCGCGCCTGGCTCGACACGTGGTACAAGCGACTTGGTGTAGCTATCAAATCGATCGCCTCCCTGGCTACTCTCGTGCGACCCCGATATTGTACTAGCCAGGCTCGAACCATGGGGACGGACAAAAGATGCACTAATATGTAGTGTGCTGGCATGGGTTCCCTCGGTTTGCGGGTGAAACTCGATAGGGAGGTGGCATTTAGACCCTGGTTCCACGACGAGGTGGCGCGGGACCTTGAACGGGGTCAAGGCTGATTTCCCTCCACTGCCAAGATATTCTGGTGATGGGGAGTCAACATCGGCTTCTCCTTCGTTTGCGATTGTACACGTAAGCTTGATAGGAATAGCGCCTTGATTTGTGAATTCCAACGTGGTTACCGAACTCTCGCCCATGACACAGCGGCCAACCGTTAAGTCGAAATATGCGATTCTGGGGACAAAGCTTCGGAGTGCCTGGGGGACTAGACGCTCAATGTAGTACTGTTGCGGGTTGGCCAACTTTAGCTGTGCTGTTCCCACTGACTGCTCAGGCGGGAACAAGAGATCCGATTCGTCCTTCTTCTCAGCCATGGGCTTGGTATTGCTGAACGGTATGCTCGAACTCGTAGCTGACATCTGCGTAGGTGTGTCTCGATGTTCACTTACCGTTGATAGCAGCCTCACTGACATCTCAGCACGTTTGGCGCGGATCTTGACCCTAAGATAGAAGACACCTCCATGTTCGGCCAAAAATGGCAGCTCACAATCCATGTCGCGAAGCGGAACGCGCAGCCCGGCCAGTTGATCCACAAGCTTGGATGTGATTGAGGACTCAGGATCAGTCACATCAGAAGTACTCTTGTAGTTCAGGCCTGAGTGAACGAGGTTCGCTATGCGAGCTGCGTCAGCAACGTCTGCTTCTGTAATTGCGTGCGGTGTGAAGATCAATTTGAACTTGGTGGACACGCCCGCTCCGAGTCGCCCTGCTGGGACCATGCGAATCTGGAAAATATCCGCATATTCGGACGGAATGGGCAGGGGTCTCAACGCATTTGATCGGTTTGAGACATTGACCGCTTTCAGTTCCAGCTCATACACGGCTCCTGGTGAGTAGTTCAGGAACTCAGCAACAGGAGGGTCGAATGTGAACGGCGGGGGTGACTGTCCTCCTTGTTGAGAACTTCCTGACGCACTAGGCGGTTGGAAATAGGCACCGGCAAAGAGTGCCTTGTTCCTTTCGTTGACTACAGCTTTCAGTTTCTCAGCACGCTCAGCGGCGTCGTGAGCGTTTTTAGGCCCATAGATAGATTTCAGTCGATCAGCCTCCTTACGCAACGCCGCCTGTGCTTCATCTGACAAATAGTCTCCGCTCGACGAGATCTGTGGGGTTGCTTGGTTGTGGTTCGATGTTGCTAAATCTAGGGCATTCGCCACAAAGTTCTGAGCAGCAAAATTACAAGTTGTAGGGAGGTCTCTCGGACTCGGTCGCTCAGTCGAGGTTCCGTGTAACACAGCGCTGGTGACTGAATCATGTGCGGCAACACGCGCTTGCTCCGCTCTGTCAATTGTGGCACGGATCGCGGCAGACGCAAGATGTGTTGTTGGGAAATTGTGAATGTTCGTTTGAAGTGTCTCGAGTTCGAGTTGTGTCTCAAATGGGTAGGTCGAGCGATGTGGATTCTCGAGTACTGAGGGTCCAGCCCTGCGCATGTAGCGAGTGAGCTCTTGCTCCTTCTCTTCCTGCTGCTTCTTCGCCTTGGCTGCCTTCTCGAATTCCTTTCGGACGCGAGCAATGATCTCCTGTTCACGCTTCAGAACACGGTCTTGAAGATTCTCCTGCCACGCTCGCGTTGCTTCCACAATATCGAGGATGCCAAAGACAGCATCAGGATTACCTCCTTCGAGCTCAATCATACGCCTTTCCGCTCCCCTGCTCGCCTCGACCTCTCGCTGCTCGGCCTTTCGCCGCTCAGTCTTCTCAGCGTCTCGCATCTTGATCGTATTGATCGAGTGGGTAAGCTGCTTAAGCGCCGCGTCGCGTTTGTGAACTTCTTCTGTAAGTTCTCGCTCACTGGTTTGCTTTACCTTCGGGATCGCCCTAGCTGTGCTGGTGGCCGTTCGTTTGTCCAAGGATTGAGCTGCTCCCAAGGTCGCGTCCTGTGTTCCCTTCACTGGACCTAGTGCAGTTGACAGCGTCCGCGACTTGATCGTACGAGCAAGCGACGTGTCAGGCTCGGCGGCCCTTCTACTTGGCCGCAGTGCGCTCGGTCGAGCCGGTAGCGTCGCGCCCAGGTTGGGCGCATCGGTTACGTGCTTTCGATGGTTTCCGCCCTCCATGTGCGACATATGTTTGTGGCGACAGACGCCTATCGGGGGTCAAATCCAGTCACACTCTTCTTGATGAATGGTATGCGCGTGGAAAGTTCGGGCGTAACCTATAGTAATCCAGCAAACGGGGAGTCCCAAGACACTTTGAAGAGTTGGAAATCGCTAGCCGGTACATTTTGTAGTTATTACGTGGTATTCAATAACGCCACGCGGATATACTTGATGCATTATAATTTAGGGATGAACAAAATAACTTAATATCATGTTTAATCAGCACAACTACACGCAGGTCGCTCCCGTCTTGCAACCGTACACTGCCCGAATTCAAACTGTTCCGACCTGGCCCGAGCCAAAAACGGCTGTGAACTGGGCGAATGGGGGCTGATTGAGGCAGCGGTCCATTTAGTGCGGGACAATTCCAGGCGTAAGCCACAGTACAGCAGGCACTGATGACTATTTGCATGATTCTCACAGATGCCTAGTCCAATACAACATATATTCTCACGCTCTCTCTTCCGACACTCCAGTAAATGACAGATCAGTTGGTACTGTTTATTAGTTTTGTCCTAAGTTAGGATCAATCAAGAGAGAGATCGAGTTATAGCATTATATTTGACCATTTCATACGGATTGATGATTAGGTCATGAGCAGTGATTGATTCGATTACACACATGTTTAACAATCCTTCAGCTTCTTAGCTTGAGAGACGGATGACTGAGTTGATCGTACTCAGCCTCACCTTGGGTTGCTTAAGAAGACATGTAAGCGGAAGGCTCAATCTTGTCAGGAAGCGGCTGGATGGTGACAGCGAAGCGGTCCTGAACCTGCTGAAGGATGGCCTCGTCCTCATCCGAGGCAACGAATGTGATGGCGAGACCCTTGGTGCCGAATCTGCCGGAACGGCCGACGCGGTGGAGGTATGTGTCTGCGTTGGGGGGCATGTCGTAGTTGAAGACAATGTTAACACGCTCGAAGTCAACACCTCGGCCGAAGATGTCGGTCGAGACAAGAATACGAGAGCGGTAGTCCTTGAAGGCGGTGTATCGTTCAATACGAGTCTCCTGATCAAGTCGCGAGTGCATGTAGATCGAGGGGAAGTTGCACTCATTCAAGACCTTGTTAAGGAGGGTGCAGCGTTGTACACTCTTGACAAAGATAACAACCTGGTTGAACTCGAGGTTGTCCAGAAGGCTATTGAGCTTAGCGGTCTTCTGGTTCTCCTCGAGCTTGACGTAGTACTGAAGGAGACCATGAAGAGTCAACTTGCACTCGTCAACAAAGACTTCGAGAGGAGAGTACATGAATCGGCGAGCAATGTCCTTGGTGTCACCAGGGAAGGTGGCAGAGAACATCATTACCTGCTTCTCACGCGGAGTTGCCTGGAAAATCTTCTGAACAACCTCACGCATCTCGACGTTGTCCAAGAGCGAGTCGCACTCATCAAGGATAAAGCGCTTGAGCTTGCTAACGTCAAGATCCTTCTCGTTGATCAATTGCTCAATACGACCGGGAGTACCAACGACGATGTGAGGGCAGTCTGTCTTGAGGATATCCTTGTGCTGTTGAACAGGGATACCGCCGAAGAAGACCTTGGTCTTGATCTCAGGGAGGTACTTGGAGAAGCGAAGGAACTCCTTGCAAATCTGGAAGGCAAGCTCACGAGTGTGGCACAAGACGATTGTGTTCACACCCTTGGTACCCATATCAGGGATGAGCTGCTGGAGGGTAGCCAAGACGAAGACGGCAGTCTTACCCGTACCAGACTTGGCCTGGCAGAGAACGTCCTGACCGTAGACAGCCTGAGGAAGGCATTCCTGCTGAACTTCGGAGGGGTGCTCGAAAGCAGCGTCCTGAAGCGCTTGAAGCAAGCGAGGGTCGAGCAAGAAGTCACGGAAACCCGATGCATAGATACCAGCATACGAACCCCTGTTTTGTGGAAAGGCAAGTGTTAGGATACAAGTGGTAGTTTTACAGGCGGAAGGGATGAGTATTGTGCGTACACGATCTGAGGGATAGACAGCATTGTCGGCAGTCATTGAAGACGTTGTGGTGCAAATTAGTCGCAGTAAGCACAAATCCGCGGTGGTTGCCGTGCCATATCGTGTCGTGGAATGAAGGGCTTGGGGGTGGCATTCGGATGTTGCTTTCACAGCTTCGAAGTAAATAACGAACACACCGTTGGATACACTGAAAGAGAGTCACCGGAACTAGGTTCACAGTTTAGAGCAGTCAGTCGCTGCTTCCCTCTCAGCCACAAAACAGGCTTTGCTTTCAATTTATCCTACTGCCTCATACCGATCCATTACCTGAAGCGAATGCTTTAGTAACAAGCCATGAATTAACCGCCCCTCAGCCCAGATCGCTGACATCATCCATATCACTAGTGACAGGCAACCCCAGGGAGTGAGCAATGATTGATGTTTGGAAGGTGCCGTTAGAGCGGGTTTGCGATCACCACAACTCGCTTGTTCTCCTTAGATCACTTGACTACTTTCTTGTCGCGCAAGTCGGGTTGATTTGCTACGCAGTGCATCATTTTTCGGATCTTGCTTGGGGCAGGACATCACTTGCCTGGGGAGAGTTGCGCACAGAACATTCCAGTTTGGGGTAATAAACTAGTAATCGACCATCGCGGTAGCACTCTGCGCAACCCCCACTGCAAACGCAAGACATGGCTTGCATTGTCTACTCAATTACGGTGCTCACCGCCCCCGTGCAAGAGCAGTGAGACACTGATCGAAGTTCGCACCTCAAGTTTCGGCTCGCTCACTTAACAAACTTTGTTTGAGAGCTCGCACTGAAACACATGTTTCTTGTGAAAAGAAACGATGAGTGTGAACCTTCCTGAGTAACCCATATCTTCACGGTTCAGTTCGGGTCGCTTCACTCACAGAACGCAGTCTTTGAGCATGTTCACCACGAATCTGCTTCGGAAGGTGTCCAGGAACTCCTTCTCGAACTCAAGAGATCCTCATGTTGGTGGCCGCATTTCGTGAGAAAACGACCAACGGATTATGTTCCAGCACACTTTTCACTTGATCCTCGTCGAGATCTGGGTCCGCGACGTCGGATTCATCGGTAAATCAAGGACTTGGCGAACTTCGCGCGTTGAGCTTGGAGCCCAAGCGCGTCGATGTTGGCGCACGAAATGCAAGACACACCGCAGTCATGGGGTGTCTAATGATCCGTGCAGTCAATAGTATACTAGGTATACAGTCATTTCGCGCTTAGGAATCTCGCGTATAGGGGTCGCAATCACCTCAAATCATCGAAAATATGCTCACTTGAAAGAGAAAAAAAATCCAATCAGCGTGGGAGAGCTAAATATACGTACTTTTTGACCTCTTGTGTCTTAGTTTCGGTCACCTCATTGGCAGCCTCTTCGTCGTAATCAACGTATTCGTCCTCCTGAACGTTTTCAACGGGCTTCTCGGTCGTCGACATCGTCAAATAGCTTCTTCAATTACCCCAATATTGAGCCAAATTTTCCATTCTCTGCTCACTTTCGCGCGCTCGGGATTTTGAAAGGTTTACGGGGACAGAAAAATTCATTGCAACCGAGCGAGTCAAGTGAGACAGCTGAGCTTGGGCCATTGCAGAGAGTAGTTTTGCTACTGATCTAGCGCTGCCAAACGCAATGCCATGAACTCATGGGGCGCATAAATACAGCCTCCAGCTTAAGCCACACCACATGTGCTGTTGCCATCGGATGATGATCGCCTTACGGCAGAGTCATAGTGAACAGGGAACCAGTGAACCAGGTACAGTGGAGGGTGCTGGTCCGCGACTTGGATATCGTTGTCATCGAAGGGCGAGAAGGCTGTAATGTAGTTTGTAGGAGCCTCACCTGGAGCCGATGATACCACAATAATGTTCCTTTGCAGCACGTTGCTCGCAGCGATGAGCGCTAAGTGATCTCCTTCTTCTCTTGGTGCTGCCGTACTGTTCAAGAGCCTAGAGGGGCGATGGTACGAGAAACGAGTAGTGAGGCATGGTGCTGGTCTATAGCACGTCCGGCTCAGAATGCAAATATCAACTTTCATCTGGCTGCGTACCTACAATACTCGTCCCAGGTACTGTGCCGATTGCCTGGGATGTAAAAGTCGCTGAGCTTGGCCCCTTGCTCAGTTGGTTCTGAGTGAGATGCTGACGGTTTAGCTTGGGAGTCATTCGGATCCGCCTCAGAAGGTGGCTCTTGTTCGGGGGGATGTCGAGAAGAGCTATGACTGTCTACAACTTCACAATTCTCTCTGGTCTCGTCCCCTTTCACCTCCTTAGCTTCGTCATGCTGTGATTTACTTTCTGCATCTCGATGAGGTCGGAACTTCGGGTCAGCAAGCATACGCTCGGCGTCTTCAATACTAATGTTCACACGCCGAATACGCAAATTCCCATTGTAGTATAGCCATGCAGCGATGCGCTTCCTTAATTTGAAGCTCTCTCCCGTGCGAACGTAGCGCCAGTCGTCCCAGTCCAGATTTTGTCCTTCGGACAGAAAGAGTTGATCAGCAAGAGCATCAAACATGCAATCGCCTCGTACAGTCATCCATTCCCTTGGGCGGAGCTCCATACCATATTTGGCCAGTCTGTTAAAGGATGCGTATGAGAATAGGTGTGATTGGCGCGAGTAAGAGACTACGGCTGGTTGGTTGCAACGGTTCTTGAATTCAGGAAGTAAAGTAATCCTTACACCGATTGCACTTGAAGTCGCATAAATTCCATCGTACGCACCTTGTAACTAGCCGCTGATGATGCTCAGGATCCTCCGTGGGGTGGATCCAAGACGAAGACATGGTCGCCCGGAAGCTGTACAGGTCCCTATGAATTTGATGCGTGTCTTGCTGTGGTAAGTTTGATATGACCGGTCTTCAGGGATGAAGGGCGAAGTGCACCTTATTTTCAAAACAAGTTTCCGTGAGATCTAGTCAGTAGTAATCAAACTGTCACCGCCGCACTCATCAGCAGAAAGCCCAACACGTGGATCCAACTTGAAGAACCCTTGTTACAACAGCAGCTTTCAGTCGGCTCGGGCAGTCGAGAATATCTCCTCGACTGGATTTTGCACTGCGTGTAGAGCGCAAGAGGGGAGTTGACGCCATGAGACGTGGCCTATGAACAGACCACTGTGAGTCCTCCTATTGTGTATTAAACCCTGGCTGCTATAGCTTGTAATCTGTCCTAGCAGAAGAACAGATCATTAACATGTCCAGCCGAGAAGGACCACGGTGGCATGTTTGTGCGGCACATAGCATGCCTTAGGTCATACCACAACCTTCACAGCTGCCTATCTGCCTGCAAATCATAAATCACTCCTCCTAGAGGGGGCGCCTGTGCTCCTACCACTACTACTCCCCAGAATCGGAGAACTCTGGTTTTGCCTCACTTTTTACATTTGATTACTTCTTGAGAAATCCGCATTCTGCGCGGAGACGGCGTTTATCTATGATGCCGTTACGCAGCTTATACCTCGTGTACTTGTTCTGCGTGTTTGCCTTCGTGCTGCATCTGCCCCTGTCCACACATGCCATGCCCGAAAAGAGCACCGTGACGAGTGCCTTGAAATCCGTGATCAAGGAGGTCAGTGGGAAGGCCTCCAAGGGCGAGGAGTTTGATGGGAAGGTTACCCCGCACGCCACGATCCCTGAGGCTGATCTTGACCTCACCCAAATCCTCACCAGCGGTGCCGGAAAGCAGGATCAGGGTGCCGCGAGCCCTGCCAAGTCCATCTCGGTGAAGCTCGATCTTGCTGCGGTCGAGGGCAAAGCGGCGACAGGTGGACGTGGTGGACGGAAGGGCACAAGTGCAAGGGGCTCTGGACAGACAGACACAACTGAGACCCTTGCTGCAGCCGCTGAGCAAATGTTCGACGTTCCCCGAGGAGACCAATCCTACTTTGCGACTTTCGATGCGACGGCGCTGTCAACCGCATGGGCGCAGGTTGTTACCCATCAGAGACAGGTGGAAAAGAAACTAGCACAGGAGGCTGGTGTTGATCCTCAGCAGGTCTCTGGGCAGAGGAATGTCAAGACCCATACCACGACTGTCCGCACGACGAGCCCCAAAGACTTCAAGCCGGGCTCCCCCTCGGCATCGGCAGCGGCCAAACCCGCTAGCAAGGCCCCACCCAAGCTGACACCTAAACAAAAGAAGGAAATGACGGACACTGCGACAAAGACTATTCACAAATCCAAACTTTTCAAGAGACTTGATCCCACGAACTGGATGCGCTACATTAGTCAACAGCTACCACTCGTGATGTACTTACCTTGCGAGTGTGAGCATGATCTCCAATTTGCAAAGGCCCTCTCCCTGATCAACACCGCAGTTCGTAAGCGCCAGTGGACCAATCGCTTTACTTTTGTTTACGTCCCCCTTGCTACGCAAAAGCTTGTTAACTTAGGCTCTGTTTACCAGGTCGACGAGAGCATTGTTGAAGTTGGTATGTGTACGCCCAAGAAATGTCCCGGTAACAAGAAAGAAATTTATCACCGCTTCGTCACACCGTTTCCAGAGAATGAACCTCCAACTGACCTAACCATTAGCGTACACGAGGAGTGCTGTGGAGACAAGTTCAGTCTCCAGGTTAGCGACCTCAGCCACATCGGATTCAAGGTCGATGTAATTCGTACTGGTGTCCCAGCAAACGAGGGCTGGCGACAGCCGTTGAAGTTGTCATGGTCGACCTCCTCTCGATTCCTGCTTCCTGGTGGTGTGCCTGCGCTTGTGCTGGACAACATCCCTATGGGAGTGCACATGGAGAAGTTCAAGTTCAGTTCGTCGCTTCCACCCTGGAGCACAGATGAAAACAGCGTTACGCAGTACGCAAGCGAATTCATCATTTTTCTTGAACATTTCCAGCTCGGTCGATTGCCTCTCGTTGTACGATCGAAGCTACCGCCATTGCCAACCGGGCAAAGCATGTTGGCACACGCGTCGTTGAATCTGAACCAAATCGCACATGCTTATCGAAAGGAGGTCGCTAGCAAGGGTGAGATGGTTGAAGTTGTGGGATCAACATTCAGAGACATCGTCCTTGACCCGGACAGAGACGTGCTTCTCTTTATTTATTCGCCTCTCTGCGCTGCCTCTCGAAGTCTTATGCCATTGTTCAATCAGCTGGCCAAAGAGCTGGCAGGATCCGATCGTGTCTTCATTGCGAAGCTTGATAAGACTGCAAACGACCTGCCCATTACAGGAATTAAGATTAGTCACCTACCAACTGTGCTTTATTTCCCAGCCGGGGACTACGACTCACCCTTGTACTCTATGTACGACTACGATGACTACAATGGTTCCAAGGCACCACACAACCCACTTCGGCCACACTCTCACTTTACAAAAGAAATGGTCCTGAAATTCATGCTGGACCATGGTAAGATGCGAGAAAGCTGGCCAGCCAAGCTTCGCGAGGAGATCGACAAGGCAGAGCCTGAGCTATATATCCATGAAGATGGTGACCACGACCACCACCACTAGCATTGATGCTGGCTCTAACGTAAGGAAGTCTGCTGATTAGTAATTCTGCTGCTCATTTGATCACGCCTACATTTAACTTTCCCCTTGTGAGAGCTGGATCTTCCCCAGCGCTTCACTGTGTACACAAGCCGTTCATCCTCCAATTCCATAAACATCTCTTCATCAATCAATTCGTTGCTATACGATCAGGTCCTCGCCAGCGAACAGCATATGCTTCTCCTCCGGAACTGCATGCTATTTTGGTATCTCCACACGACACTAATCCGATGCGATGTACCAAGAGAGTCAATACAAAGCACGTGGCTCGCAGTCTGGGATGACTTTATCCACCCGCGGAGGGCACTGGGATATTTGGCGCTTTGAACATAGTGTTAAAACGCTGTTTTGGCGGCATTTTTGAGGTGGGATGTCTTGAGAGCCCGCGTTGTCAGATGTATAATTTATTCGAGCATTGATATAATCGCTTTATTCATGTACCCATGAAGTGACATCAGGCTAAATATCCACTTTTGACCCTCCCACGTGATCCCGCCATCGCACTTCAGGGAAGGACTGGATATTCAGGCTAGATTGAAGTGGGTACCATGGGATACCTGCTCTATACGCCTCTACAGTGTGCTGACAATCGATTCAAAATGCTTTCTCACTGGTTCGCCTCTCTTAATCCTCGAATTCTATCACTCTAGTGAATGTTCGCGCATCAGGTTCTGAAGCGTGTTGCTCAACTCGGTGGTACCTGGGCACGAGGTGCCCAACGCGGTATGGCTTCAGCATCTACTCGCGTTCTGCAGCCTTCTTCCAACAAGGCTGGCCTGATCAAGGACTTGAATACGATTAGGGCAATGCAAATCGAAATCCCTATGCGCTCCCTCGCGACCGAGAGCTCCACTGCTCAGACTCAATCGACGAAGCCTACGACGGTGGATCCATCTTCGATTCCAGGTTTCACTTCGCCACGTGTCCCTGCGCAAAACAAGATGTCAGTTATGTTCACGTTGCCGAACTCCGCTGGTGCTCTGAGCAAGGCACTTGAGGCGTTTACTCATTTTGGTGTCAACATGACACGTGTCGAGTCTAAGCCATGCCTGCGCTCCAACGACTACGAGTTCCACATCGACTTTGAAGGTACCCCTCAACAGCCTAATGTAGTGGCTCTCATTGCCAAACTGCGTGAGCTCGCAAACCAAGTGAACGTTCTTGAAAGCCGCAAGGTACCGTGGTTCCCTCGCCGAAAGAAGGATCTCGATGCCATCGCGAATGAGATTCTCGACGCAGGTGCTGAACTTGAGGCGGATCACCCAGGATTCCATGATCCAGTTTACCGTCGCCGACGCCAGCAGCAAGCGGAGATCGCTCTGAACTATAAGTACGGCGACAAGATTCCACGCATCGAGTACACCAAGGAGGAGGTTGAATGCTGGGGCCAGGTCTATTCGAAGCTTCGTCCACTTCACGAGAAATATGGTTGCCGCGAACACGTTCGCTTGCTTCCGCTGTTTGAGCAGAACGTTGGTTACTCTGCCACGAACATCCCCCAGCTTCAAGACATCTCCGATTTCTTGATGGATTGCACTGGTTTCTCCCTTCGTCCGGTTGCAGGCCTCCTCTCTGCCCGTAACTTCTTATACGGCCTGGCATTCCGAACCTTCTTCTCTACCCAATACCTTCGTCATCACTCGAAGCCCCTTTATACCCCGGAGCCAGATATTGTCCATGAGCTCATGGGTCACGCGATTCTGTTTGCCGACCAAGACTTTGCGGACTTCAGTCAACAGATTGGTTTGGCAGCAATCGGTGCGACCGATGAACAGATTCTCGCCCTGAGCCGCGTTTACTGGTTCTCTGTTGAATTTGGTCTCACAAAGCAGGACGGCAAACTGAAAGCCTACGGTGCTGGCCTGCTCTCATCCTATGGTGAACTCGAGTATGCTATGGGCTTGAACGCTGAGAAACCCGAACTCTGCGAGTGGGATCCATTCGAAGCCGCCAAGCAGGACTATCCTATTACTACATACCAACCGAAGTACTATGTTGCAGAGAGCTTCGAGGACGCCAAGAAGAGCATGACCAAGTTTAGCGAAACGCTCAAGAAGCCAT
>Ga0182741_1005338_pt1 | contig 12032 bp, 11 predicted proteins | sample eDN5th37CBELigOP_FD_128874 | JGI IMG/M metagenome (GOLD analysis project Ga0182741, IMG submission 128874) | Enriched Organic Plus compost microbial communities from Emeryville, California, USA - eDNA 5th pass 37_C BE-Lig OP (version 2) (version 2) ...
AACCGCCTTTCCCCGCGCCGGACCCCGGAAGGGCCGGGCGCAGAGAGCGGCCAGGTCGGGGTCCGGCGCGGGGAAAGGCGGTTCGGCCATCGGGCAAGGGAAACATTAACCGGCTATCCCGGCAAGCAAATCCGGCGGGGTAGTGGATATTTACCCTGTCTTGGGTATAGGTAGCGGGGACGGTGGGGCGGGCCCGATGGCACATATTCTCCTGGCGGAAGACGATGAATCGCTGCGCAAGTTCCTCAGCGCGGCGCTGGTGAAGGCGGGCCATGCCGTCACCGATTTCGGCGACGGGGCCGAGGCGTATGAGTGCCTCAAGGGCTTCGCTTTCGACCTTCTGCTCACCGATATCGTGATGCCCGGCATGGATGGGATCGAGCTGGCCAAGCGCGCCGCCGAGATGAATGCCGAGCTCAAGATCATGTTCATCACCGGCTTCGCCGCCGTGGCGTTGCACCCGGCCTCGGGTGCGCCCAAGCAGGCCAAGGTGCTGTCCAAGCCCTTCCATCTGCGCGAGATCGTGGCGGAAGTGGACCGGATGCTGGCCGCCGCCTGAGCCGCGCCGCGGGCAGGCGGCATGGCGGCCGAAGCACGGGGCCGCCCCGCCCAGGCCCCGCTTTTCTTTCAGGGGCCGGAAGGCTATAGAGCGCCCCTTGAGTGGGCGGTTAGCTCAGCGGGAGAGCACTACCTTGACATGGTAGGGGCCATAGGTTCGATCCCTATACCGCCCACCATTCCCAACTCCATGTGAGATGGCGTGACCGCACGCAAATCCTATCCGTCGAGGGTACACGGCTCCGCATCGAGGGCCTGGATGCGGTTGATGGCACGCCGGTCGTCAACATAAGGCCGGTGATGCGCGAATTTCCGTCTCGGAGAGAGATGCAACAGCCAGACTGGGCAACGGAGTTGATGGCCGCCTATTGGTAGCTTCGCCTGCGCCGTAGGCGCCCCGGATCGTTCGCGGCCTTCATTCCCATCTACGAGATTGCCGCCCGCTTTTTGTTTCGCGCAGCGGCGCGAGATCGAACTCTGGCGTGATCTATCCGAGTGACGGGTAAGGATGGCGATCGGCGAGAGAATGTCCGGCGCTTTCAGCGGACGCTGTCTGGCGCTGGAAGCCGGGCGGTCCGCTGCGTGGCCTCGAGCTGCGATTGATCCGCAAGTGCAAGGCCTGTATCACTGGCGGGCATGTGGGGCGTTTTTCACCTGGCCGGCCTTCGCAGCGGCCATGTCCATGACACCGGCCGTGCGGGCCGGAAAAAGGCCGCGGCATGAGCGATGCCGCGCTGGCGCCCGCCCGCATCGCGCTGGTCGGCAATCCCAATTCCGGCAAGACGGCGCTGTTCAACGCCTTGACCGGGGCGCGTCAGAAGGTCGCCAACTATCCCGGCGTAACGGTGGAGCGCAAGGAAGGGGCGGCGATGACGCCCGCCGGGCGGCGCGCGCTGGTGCTGGACCTGCCGGGCACCTATTCGCTGCGCGCCCGCAGTCCCGACGAGATGGTGACGCGCGACGTGATCCTGGGCCGGCTTCCGGGCGAGGCGCCGCCGGATGTGCTGGTCTGCGTCGCCGACGCCACCAATCTGCGCCTGGTGCTGCGGCTGGTGCTGGAATTGAAGCAGGTGGGCCGCCCGCTGGTGCTGGCCCTCAACATGTTCGACATCGCCGAGCGCCAGGGCATCCGCATTGACATTCCGGGCCTGTCGGCGGCGCTGGGCGTGCCCATCGTCACCACCGTGGCGGTGAGGAAGCGCGGCCTGGAGGCATTGCTGGCCGAGGTGGACAGGCTGGCGGGGCAGGGGATAGGCGCGGCGGTATGGCACCAGCCCGGCGCGGCCGAAATCCGCGAGGCGCACCGCGCCGCCGAGCGCATCCTGAAGGCGCATGTGAAGCCGCCGCTGCGCCCCGACACTTTCACCGGCAGGCTGGACGGCATCCTGCTGCATCCGGTGGCGGGCACCCTGATCCTCTTCGCCATCCTCTTCCTGATGTTCCAGGCGGTGTTCACCTGGGCCGCGCCCGTCATGGATTTGATCGATGCCGGCTTCTCGGCCCTGGGCGAATGGGTGGGCGCCCTGCTGCCCGAGGGACTGCTGCACAGCTTCCTGGTGGACGGGATCATCGCGGGGGTGGGCAGCGTGGTGATCTTCCTGCCGCAGATCCTGATCCTCTTCTTCTTCATCATCCTGCTGGAGGATTTCGGCTACATGGCCCGCGCCGCCTTCCTGATGGACCGGATGATGGGCGTGGCGGGCCTGCATGGGCGCGCCTTCATCCCGCTCCTTTCCAGCTTCGCCTGCGCCATTCCCGGCATCATGGCGGCGCGGGTGATCGACAACAGGCGCGACCGGCTCACCACCATCCTGGTGGCGCCGCTCACCACCTGCTCGGCGCGCATCCCGGTCTATACGCTGATCATCGCCGCCTTCATCCCGGCCCGCCCGGTCTGGGGCATGAATCTGCAGGGCCTGGTGATGTTCGGGCTTTATGCGGCGGGCATCACAAGCGCGCTGATCGTGGCCTTCGTCATCCGCCGCCTGATCTGGCGCAGCGCCTCAGAGCCTTTCCTGATCGAGCTGCCCGCTTACAAGACTCCCGATGCGAAGAATGTGCTGCGCGGGGTCTGGCAGCGCGGCGAAATCTTCCTCAGGCGCGCGGGCACCACCATCTTCGCCATGATGGTGCTGATCTGGTTCCTGGCGACCTTTCCTGCCGCGCCCGAAGGCGCGGCAGGCCCGGCGATCAACTATTCCTTCGCGGGGCTCATCGGCCACGCCATGCTGCCCGTCTTCGCGCCCATCGGCTTCACCTGGGAGATGGCGGTGGCGCTGATCCCCGGCATGGCAGCGCGCGAGGTGGCGGTGGGGGCGCTGGGCACGGTCTATTCCATCGCGGGCGAGAATGAGGCGGGCCTGGCCGCGACCCTGGCGGCGCGCTGGACCCTGGCCTCGGCGCTGGCGTTCCTGGCCTGGTATGTCTTCGCGCCGCAATGTCTCTCCACCCTGGCGGTGGTCAAGCGCGAGACCGGCGGCTGGTTCTGGGTCTTCGTCATGTTCGCCTACATGACGGGCCTGGCCTATATCGCGGCCCTGATCACCTATCGCATCGCGCTCGCCTTCGGGGCGGGCTAGGGCGGGCGGCGATGAACATTCTTCTCCTGGAGGACGACCCGGAAATCGCCCGGCCCATCGTGCGGCGGCTTGCGGCCCTCGGCCATGCCGCCGACCACGCCGTGAGCGGACGCGAAGCCCTGACGCGCGCAGCGGCCGGCACCTACGACGTGGCCGTTCTCGACCGCATGGTGCCCGACCTGGACGGCCTTTCGGTGCTGCGCGCGCTGCGCGCCGCCGGGAATCTCGTCCCGGTCCTGTTTCTCACCGCCATGTCGGGCATCGAGGACCGGGTGGACGGCCTCCAGGAAGGGGCTGACGATTATCTGGTGAAGCCCTTCGCCTTCGAAGAGCTGATGGCGCGCCTGATCGCCCTGTCCCGGCGATCGGCCGCGGGAAACCTGCTGCGCGCGGGAAGCATCGAGATGAACCTGATCGAAAGAACCGTACGCCGGGCGGGCAGGCCGGTGCATCTCCAGCCGCGCGAATTCAGCCTGCTCGAGCAGCTCATGCGCAGCCCGTCCGGCATCGTCACCCGCACCATGCTGCTGAACAAGGTCTGGAACTTCAGTTTCGATCCCAGGACCAATATCGTTGAGAGCCATGTGAGCCGCCTGCGCATGAAATTGAACGAAGGCTTCAAGGAAGATGCGATCCGGACCGTCCGCGGCTCCGGCTACATGATGAACCCCCATGCGGATTAGGCGGCTCTTCTCTTCGATTCCCGGCGCCGTGGCCGTGGCGGTCATCGTCTGCGCCGCGGTCACGGCCGGCATCGGCTTTTTCACCTTCGACCTGGTCCATCATGAGATCGAGCGGCAGATAGACCATCGTATCGAGCTCGAGACGGATGCCCTGGTTGCGGCCTGGCAGGAAGGCGGCCTGAAGGCCCTGACGCACGAGGTGCAGCGCCGGGACCGGCGGACGGTGCCCGGCCGCATCGGGTATCTTGTGGGCGTCCCCAACGACAGCCGGATGATGGGCGTGCTGTTGGCAGACGCCCAGGGCAGGCGCATCGCGGGCTCCCTGCAAGCCTCGGTTCCCGAACCGGGCTGGCATGAGTTTCTGCGCATCCGGCGGGCGGATGGAAGCACGGGTGTCGCCCAGGCCATCAACACCGTGCTGCCCGACGGCAACCAGCTCGTGGTGGCGGCCGACCGGCTGATCCTGCAGCAGACCGACCGGCGCCTGGCGACATATTTCCTTTCGGGTCTGGGCCTAATCCTGCTGGTCTGCGCCGCCGCCGCCTTTGGCGTCGGGCGCTTCGTCCAGTATCGCCTGCGGGCCATCTCCGATACCGCGAACGCCATCATCGCGGGCGACATCCAGCGGCGGATCCGGCGCGACGGCTCCGGCAGCGAGTTCGACCGCCTCTCCGAAGTGCTGAACCGGATGCTGGACAGGATATCGGGCCTTCTCAGCAATCTGCGGCAGGTGACCGAGAATATCGCCCATGACATGCGCACCCCGCTGCATCGCCTGCGCCAGAAGCTGGAGGCGGTCGAAGGCGCGGACGGCATAGAGGGCGAGGATGTCCGCCGGAGCACGGAGGAAACCCTGCGCGAGGTGGACAAGCTCCTGGAATTATTCTCCAGCCTGCTGGCCATATCCGAAATAGACGGCTTCCAGGTGCGGGCGCGTTTCGTCCGGCTGGACCTGGCGGATGTCGCGCGCGAGGTGGTGGAGGCCTATCTGCCCGCTTTCCGGTCCGCGCATATCGAGGTCGCCCAGGATTTCGAGTCCGTCTGGGTTCAGGGCGACAGGAGCCTGTTGCAGCAATGCGTCGCCAATTTCCTGGACAATGTGTTCGCGCACGCGGCCGGGGCGACGCGGGTCGAGGTGTCGGTTTTCCGCTCCGGCAACCAGGCGCATCTGCGGGTGCGCGACAATGGGGCCGGCATACCGGAAGAAGAGCGCCGGAGAATCTTCGAGCGGTTTGTGCGGCTGGACCCGGCGCGCTCCTCGCCCGGGCACGGCCTGGGGCTCAGTCTCGTTGCTTCCATCGCCAGCGCCCATCATGGCGCGGCGGAGGCGATCCAGACGCCGCAAGGGCTGGCGGTGGAGCTTCGGCTCCCCGCCCTGGCGGCGCCGGCAAGCCCTTGATCCTTCGAACATTACCGGGAGTATGATTATTCCCAACCTTCGTGCTTTGTGATTGCAACGCAATTGCAAGAGGGTCTATCCGGCTGGCGATGAACCTCCATGAGCCGTGGCCTGCCGCCGAACGTCAGGCACCGGCTTTGGGCAAGCAGCCAGCCAGCCAGTCGCGCACGCGCCGCCAGCCAACTGCTTGCATCCCAGCCGGACGATTGCCGCGGGTTTGCAATTCGAAGGCTGGCGGCTGCAAGGAGCGCGGATGACGGTGCAGATACGCGACCCCTTCGTGGCGGCTGATCCCGCGCATCCTGTCTTCATGCTGCGGGCGCCGGATCATGCCGTGAGCGGGAAGAGCATACACCGGCGCCTGCCGCCCGGCGGCACCGGGACGCTGGGCGCGCGCGTGCGGGATTTCTTTGCCGCGGCACCGGATGGCATCCCCATGCTGGTGGGGGCGATCCCTTTCGATCCTGCGGCACCGGATTTCCTGTTCCAGCCCCGCGCGCTGGACCGCCAGGTCGAATTTCCGCCGGCGCTGGCGGGCAGACCCCTGTTGGTGGGGACTGTGGCGTCCATCCCGTCGCGCGAAGATTTCAAGGGCGCGGTCCAGGAGGCGCTGCGCCTGCTCGGCGATCCCGCGTCGGACCTTCGCAAGGTCGTCCTCTCCCGCACCTTGCGGCTTTCCCTAGAAGAGAAGCCGGATGTCCTCGATCTGGCCGCGCGTCTGGCCAGCGATCCCAATGTGGCGGTCTTTGTCACGTCCCTGTCGGAAGACACCGGCGAGAAGGCGCGCCTGATGGTGGGCGCGACGCCGGAGCTTCTGGTGTCGCGCCGGGGGCGGAAGATCGTCTCCCATCCCCTGGCCGGATCGGCGCGGCGCTCGCGGGACGATGCTGTGGATCGCGCCGCGGCCGCGTCCCTGCAGGATTCGGAAAAGGACCGGCGCGAGCATGCGCTGGTGGTGGAGTGCATACTGGACTGCCTGGCGCCCCATTGCCGGAGCCTGTCCGCGCCGCCGCGCCCGGCCCTTCAGGCCACCGCCGCCATGTGGCATCTGGGCACCCGCATCGAAGGCGAGATTGCGGATGCGGGCATGTCGGCGGCGGCGCTGGCGGCCCTGCTGCATCCCACGCCCGCCGTGGGCGGCTTTCCGCGGCCATCGGCCCTGGCGGCGATCCGGCGCCTGGAGGCCCATGACCGGGGCTTTTATGCGGGCGCCCTGGGATGGGTGGACGCCCATGGCGACGGCTCCTGGTATGTCACCCTGCGCTGCGCCGAGCTTCAGGCCAATGAAGCCTGCCTCTATGCCGGGGTCGGGATCGTCAGCGGCTCGGACCCGTCATCGGAAGCGGCCGAGACATGCGCCAAGCTGCAGACCATGCTGCGCGCCATGGGGCTCTGCGATTCGCGCCTGTGACGGCTGCCGGATTGCAGCGCGTCTCAGGACGCGGTGACTTCGGCGATGACGGCGCGGCCTTGTTTCACCGCTTCGGCGGTTGTCAGCTTGCCCGCCAGGATGTCGTCGGCGAAACCCATCAGCCGCTCGCCCGAGGCGGAGCCGGTATCGGCCACTTCGGCGACCGAGACACCGCGGCTGCGCGCGATCGCCTCGTCCCAGGCGGCGCGGATCGCGGCCCAGTAATCGCTGGTGGCGCGCCAATAGGCCTCGGCGGCGGCGACATCATAGCCGTCGTCCCGGACATAGCTGTTCAGCACCGCTTCCTGCACGAAGGGCACGATCCTGCCGCCGGGCGCGCCGGGCTCGGGCCCCATCTTGATATTGTCCTGCCAATGGATCCAGCCGCCGGGCGCGGGCGAATGGCGGTTGATCCCCAGATAGCGGTCATAGGGCGGCTGGCGCACGGCGTCGCGGCGCGCCAGCGGCCGCCATGTCCAATCGCTCTGCCAGCGGCGCACGCCGCCTTCCTCGCTCCACCGGCCCAGGCCGCCGTAGCGCGGGCTGTCATCGGTCTGCCACACCGTCTGCGACCAGCGCCCGGCGCGCTGATCTTGCGGCACCGTCTCCAGGGTCCATCGCCCCCGGCCCGCATAGACCAGCAGGCTTTCCGGCTCATAGGTCCAGTCCTGCCGCCAATGCTTGACGACGACGCTGTTGCCCGGCCCCGCCTCCACCACCAAGAGATGCTGCAATACGATGCGGCGGCCGCTGTCCTCGATCACCCGCACCACTTCATGGCCGCCGGAGGCGGCGGGCTTGATGGGTGTGTAATCGGTGCGCCAGGACGTCGTCTCGCGCATGTCGAACGTGACTTTGAAATTGCCCGCCATCGCCAGGATCGCCGCGCGGTCCGCCGCCGGCTGGGCGCGCAGGCCCGCCGCCGGCAGGAGGAGCGCGATGAGCAGACAGATCAGCCCGATGACCGGCTCGCGGCGCCGGCGCGGCGGCAGACAGAATGTCGGTGCGTTCATGGCGGCGACCCTCGCGCGGCCGGGCAAGCCCTTGCGGCCGCCTGCAAGATCCCGGTTTTCCATAGCCGGAGGGCCCTTGTAGCGAATATTGCGAATTGTTCGCAAGTAGAGTGTCCGGCCAATTGCGCAAACCCTGGCGGCCTGCGATCCTGATGTTGCCAGCTCTCCTCCGGAGGAACGCTCATGTCCGGCTCCAAGTCCGTTGACCGCCGCTATCTTCTTGCTTCCGGCCTGGCCATGGGAGCCTTCGCCATCGCCCCGCCGGCTTTCGCCCAGGAGGCCGTGATCCCCGCCCGGCCCTTTGTCGCCGAGCCCATCGCCCATCCCATTCCGCGCACCAGCCAGCCCATGCGCATCGGCATCATCGGCTCCGGCAATATCGGCGGCACGCTGGGCGAATTGTGGGCCAGGGCCGGTCATCAGGTGATGTTCTCCGACCGCGATCCCGCCCTGGCCGCGGCCCAGGCCAAGCGTGTGCCCGGCACGCGCAGCGGCACGGGGGAAGAAGCCATCGCCTTCGGCGAGGTCGTCTTCATCGCGGTGCCCTTCGGCGCCTGGCCCGCCATCGCGCGGCAGTATGGCGCCCTGTTGCGCGGCAAGATCGTGATGGATCCCACCAACCTCAACGCCCAGCGCGACGGTGCCGCGGCCGAAGCGGCGCTCAAGAAGGCGGGCAGCACGGGCGAGGCGGTGGCGGCCTATCTGCCGGGCGTCCGGATCGTGCGCGCCTTCAACACCGCAGGCTATGGCGAGTTCGCCCGCCAGGCCGCCCGCCCCGGTGTGAAGATGGGTATTCCGCTCGCCGCCAACGATCCGGCGGCGATGGCGGCGGGCGTGCGGCTGGTCAGCGATATCGGCTTCGACGCCGTGCCGGTGGGCGGCGGCCTGGCCGGTTCGGCCAAATTCGAGCTGCGCGGACCGGCCTCGGGTGTGAAGACCGCGGCCGAGCTGCGGGCGGCGGGGGCGTCTCCCTGAGCATCCATGCCATGGCAGCTTCTGCCATGGCCGTCTTTTGCGAAGTGGGGGAGGACATCATGAGATCGCATCGGCTTGCCGCCATGGCAGCGCTTGCCATGTCCTTCGCTCTGGCGGCGCAGGCCCAGACGCCGCTCGCCACCACCCGCGCGGCCGATGGGCCTGCCGTGGTCGTCACCACCGCCACCGGCATCGCCAATGGCGAAGGCCGCAAGATCGCCAAGGGCGACATCGTCGTGGTGCCGGAAGGCGTGGCGCATATGCTGACGCCGGATGCGGGCGGCCCGCTGGTGATCGCGGCCGTCTATATGCCGCGCACGGGTCCTGGGCCGGCGGCGGCCGCGGCGGCCAGCCCAAACTGTCCGCCCATGCCGGCGAATTCCCCGCCCTGATCGCCGGCGCCCGCCAGGCGCTGCCCACATCGGCGCGCTTCTTCGGCGGCGGCACGCTGGTGGCGCTTCCGCCGTACCGCATCGGGCTGGAGCTGCGCTCGCCCAAGGGCATCGCCTCGGTGCACAAGAACAATGCCGAGTTCATGTGGGTGCTGGAAGGCGAAGGCGTCGTCGAGACCGGCGGCACGGTGGTCAATCCGCGGGACACCGGCGCCAATATCGACGGCGATTCCATAAGCGGAGCCGCTATCCATCGGATGAAACAGGGCGACTTCATCTTCGTCCCGAAGGGCGTGCCGCACCTGGCGCGCAGCGACGGCCATTTCGTGCTGGCGACCATGCATGTGCCGGGGGATGCGCCCTAGCCTGCCGCCGGGCGGATATATGCGCTCTATACTTTCGGCCCGCACGGCCCACATCGATTCCCTATGCCCAGGGATGTAGCTGAGGCTTCCTGAAAAGGAGGTCCCGATGTGGGATGTGATCTTCCTGGGCGCGGGCGCGGTCTTCTTCGCCGCCGCCGCCGGCTATGCCCTGATCTGCGAGAGGCTGTGATGGGCGGCGACTATGTTCTGGCCGCCTTCGTCACGGCGGGGATTCTCGTCTATCTCGTCTATGCCCTGATCCGCCCGGAGCGGTTCTGACATGACCGCGAATGGCTGGATCCAGATCGCGGTGTTCCTGCTGGCCGTACTGGTCTGCGTGAAGCCGCTGGGCCTCTATATGGCGAAGGTGTTCGAGGGCGAACTGGCCTTCCTTTCGCCTGTCGAACGCTTTCTCTACCGCCTTGCCGGGGTGCGGCAGGAAGAACAGCACTGGACGGGCTATGCCATCGCCATGCTGGCCTTCAGTCTGGCGGGCTTTGTCCTTCTGTACCTGATTCAGCGGTTCCAGGGCGCGCTGCCCTTCAACCCGCAAGGCATGGCGGGCGTGACGCCGGACCTGGCGTTTAACACCTCCGTCAGCTTCGTCACCAACACCAACTGGCAGAGCTATGCCGGCGAAAGCACCATGTCGTATCTGGTGCAGATGCTGGGCCTGACGGTGCACAATTTCTTGTCCGCCGCCACCGGCATGGGACTGGCGCTGGCGCTGATCCGCGGCTTTGCCCGCCGCTCCGCCAAGACGGTGGGGAATTTCTGGGTCGATATGACCCGCGCCACGCTTTATATACTGCTGCCGCTCGCCATCGCCGTGGCGCTGGTGCTGGTCTGGCAGGGCGTGCCGCAGAATCTCGGCGCCTATACCGCCGCCACGGGGCTGGAAGGCGTCAAGCAAGTGATCGCCCAAGGCCCGGTCGCCAGCCAGGAGGCGATCAAGATGCTGGGCACCAATGGCGGCGGCTTCTTCAACGCCAACTCGGCGCATCCCTTCGAGAATCCCACCGCCTTCACCAATCTTCTGGAGATGTGGGCGATCCTGGTGATCGCGGCGGCCTTCACCTACACCTTCGGGCGCCTGGTGAAGGATCAGCGGCAGGGCTGGGCGATCTTCGCCGCGATGAGCCTCCTTCTGCTGGCGGGCATCGGCGTCACATACTGGGCGGAAGCGCAGGGCAACGCCGCCGTTACCGCCGCGCAGGTGGCGCAACTGGGCAACATGGAAGGCAAGGAGGTGCGCTTCGGCGTCGCCATGTCCTCGCTCTTCGCCGTCATCACCACGGCGGTGTCCTGCGGCGCGGTCAACGCCATGCATGACAGCTTCACGCCCCTGGGCGGCATGATCCCCCTCATCAACATGGAGCTGGGCGAGGTCATCTTCGGCGGCGTGGGCGCGGGGCTCTACGGCATGCTGCTCTTCGTCATCATCGCCATGTTCGTGGCCGGGCTGATGGTGGGACGCACGCCGGAATATCTGGGCAAGAAGATCGAAGCCAGGGAGGTGAAGATGGCGATGCTCACCATCCTGGTCCTGCCGCTGGCGATGCTGGGCTTCACGGCGCTGGCGGTGGTCACCGCGGCGGGGCTGGCAGGCCCACTCAATGCCGGTCCGCATGGTTTCTCGGAAATCCTGTACGCCTACACGTCCGGCACCGCCAACAATGGCAGCGCCTTTGCGGGGCTTACCGCCAACACGCCCTTCTACAACGCCACGCTCGGCTTTGCGATGCTGACGGGCCGCTTCCTGATGATCGTGCCGATGATGGCGGTGGCGGGCGCGCTCGCGGCCAAGAAGATCGTGCCCGCTTCCCCCGGCACCTTCCCCACCCATGGGCCGCTCTTTGTCGGCCTCCTGATCGGGGTGATCCTGATCGTGGGCGGCCTCACCTTCTTCCCGGCGCTCGCGCTCGGTCCTATCGTGGACCATCTGGCGATGCGCGCGGGCACCTTCTTCTGAGAGGCGCCATGAGCAAGCAGATCGGCATGTTCGATAGGGCTATCCTGGTCCCGGCGATCGGCGGGGCCTTCCGCAAGCTCGACCCGCGCCGGATGGTGAAGAACCCGGTGATGTTTGTGGTGCAGATCGTCGCCACCCTAACCACCGTCCTTCTGGTGCGGGACTGGCTGGCGGGCAAGCCGGAACTGGGCTTTTCCTTCCAGATCAATCTCTGGCTCTGGTTCACCGTTCTCTTCGCCAATTTCGCGGAAGCCGTGGCGGAAGGGCGCGGCAAGGCCCAGGCCGACGCGCTGCGCCGCACGCGCAGCGACACCGTCGCCAAGGTGCTGATCGACAAGGATTCCCTGATATGGGAAGGCCGCGCGGCCCAGCTTCTGGAGAAGGGTGAGCTGGTGCTGGTGGAGGCGGGCGACATTATCCCCTCCGACGGCGAGATCGTCGAAGGCGTCGCCTCGGTGGACGAAAGCGCCATCACCGGCGAAAGCGCGCCGGTGATCCGCGAAAGCGGCGGCGACCGTTCGGCCGTCACCGGCGGCACCCGCGTCCTTTCCGACCATATCGTGGTCCGCATCACCGCCACGCGCGGCTCCACCTTCCTGGACCGCATGATCGCGCTGGTGGAAGGGGCCGAACGGCAGAAGACGCCCAACGAGATCGCGCTCAACATCCTGCTGGCGGGCCTCAC
>Ga0182741_1005339_pt1 | contig 12026 bp, 11 predicted proteins | sample eDN5th37CBELigOP_FD_128874 | JGI IMG/M metagenome (GOLD analysis project Ga0182741, IMG submission 128874) | Enriched Organic Plus compost microbial communities from Emeryville, California, USA - eDNA 5th pass 37_C BE-Lig OP (version 2) (version 2) ...
CGAGACGACCGTGGTGGGGTCGCCGAGCCAGTCCGTGACGACCTGCAGACCGAGGGCCGCGGTCAGCATCCCGTGAGCGAGAACGCCCGGTAGTCCTGCGCTGGTCGCGACGGCGTCGTTGAAATGAATGGGGTTGAAGTCGCCCGAGGCGCCGGCATAGCGGACCAGGTCATCTCGGGTCACAGTCAGGTCGGCCTTCGCGACAACCGCACCGACCTCGAGGTCCGTGAAGCGAGGAACTGTGTAGGTCATTCGTCATCTCCTCGGTGCAGCAGCGACGAGGTGATGGTGACGACCACGTCGCCGCTTTCATCTCGGATTTCGCAGATCGTGGACAGGATGGAGTTGCCGGCACGCTCGGTGACGTCGGTGATCGTCAGCGTGGTGCTGAGTTCCTCGCCGGCGACGATCGGGCGGCGGTATTCGATCTTCTCCGAGGCGTGGACGATGCGGTGCGGGTCGAGTCCGGTGTCCGGGGTTTCGACGAGTTGGGTCACCGAGGGGGACTGGACGACGGTGGTGAAGGTCGTCGGCGCGATGACATCTGCGAAGCCAGCGGCCCGGGATGCCTCGACGTCGTGGTGCAGCGGGTTCGTCGCGCGCACGGCGCGGGCGAACTCGCGAACCTTCTCGCGGCCGACGAGGTATGTCGTCGGCGGGAAGACCCGGCCGGCGAGGTTGGGGTTCAGTGGTGGCATCGCTCGAGACTATCGACGGTGAGGCGGGCGGGGACGAGGGCCTCTGGGTTGTTCGTGCTCGATCGCAGACGGGTCCCGCTAACACCAGCGAGAAGACACTGCAACACCGTGTTGCCGACGTCCCTAACGTCGCTCCCGTCAACCGCAGGCATAGGCCTGCCTCTGCAGTAGGAGGAACGATGGCCGATCCGTACATCACGATCCCCGACGCGTTCGCCGATGCGTTCATTGCACTCGCGAACGAAGCAAACGATCATCCCGACGAACTCGATCTCGGGATCAGCGACGACAGGTTGAGGCTGTGGCTGTCGAACAGCTATCCGGGGTTCTCGCCCTACCTTCAGATGCGCAAAGGCCCGGCTGGAAACGCGGTCGTGGAGGTGCGTTCGCAGGTCAATAATCGTGACAGTGAAGGGAACTCGACAAGGGTGACGTTCACTGACGCATCCGTGCGAGTCGACCTCACAGACCCTTATTCTGCGGCCCAGCTCGCACTCGAATGCTGGCTCAGCACTCTCTGATCCCACCACTCACTCTTAGAGCGCATTTCGGAATGCGTTAGGTTCTGCAGCCATGTCCGAAAGACCATGGAATTGTGTTGCCGATAACCCGGATCCGATTATTTATTTAAGGACCTCGTTCCAGCGGAAGGCTACAGTGATCGCCCTGCACACGCGGCGATGCGTTCCGTTACTTACACTGAGGCCAAGAATAACTCGGAGTATCAAGGGTATTTCTGAAGTCTTGGTGCGTGATAATTATACTGGTATGAAAGTCTTTTCCGGCGCGGAGGTTTGGGAATACCTCGGGTTCGATGATCACGGTTAGGGAATTTCCGGCCTCCAGCACCTGGATCCCTTGAGGAGAGGGCCATTCCTCTTGGGATTCGATTGTGGTACCAAATAAATTTTCAGGGTCATCCGATTCCACTTCAACGGTGCGGGATGCCGTCGCGGGCCGAGAGATTCGCTCCATCTCGATTAAGACCCTGTTTATCCCAAGGGGTCTGTCTTCCCAGGACCCCCCATCGAGCATGTATATCCAGATGTTTGTCAAGGTAGGAGGATTTCCAACTACATTGGAGTAGCGTTCGGGCGGCAGGGAAGACATATTCATTTCGACTACGATCATAGTCGAATCATTTCGGACTATTTGTGCGGCCACAAACCAATAGGGGGGAGGTAGCAAGTTCGCTTCCGAGTTAACCGAGCACGACAGCTGCTTCGGCACGACCATTTCGTCTAGTTCGCCAGCTCGATCGGCCGAACAGCCGACGATGGCCATAGCCGTCAGCGCTGAGACGATCACTCTCCAGACGTCTGTAGTCCTCGACATAGCCGTTCCTCTGTGGAAACTCCCGCTTAGATGTATAAGGTCGTGACGTTGGTGGCGCCGGCCCTGAGTTTGCTCATGGGTGGCCGGTTTTGACGGCAGTGTTCGGTTGATGGTAGTTGAAGTGTTCACATTCCACCCCTGTAACACTGCGGCGCATTGGTGTTCACTGGTCCAGGCGCGGGCTTAAAAGAATTTCTCGGCCGGGCCTGCGGTAGGCCTGTGCCGTAGGTAGTGGAACGGTCGGTTCCGGTCGAAGATGAGCTGCCCGCCTCGGAACACCTGCTCAAGCTTCAATCGGAGCCGACAGGGCCTGCCCCGGGGGGAGCGCCACAGTTGCGGTGCCTGCAATTCCGTGACCGCAGAACGGCCGTTTGTTGGAGGGCGTCCGGGGTCGCCCACCGGGTAGTGCAAACTGCACCGTGCACCTGGATGCCCCGTCCTTCGGTACGGGTTCACCCACAACCGCTGCCGAAGGACGGAATAGACATGACCGGCGAGGAGACACGGTACGAGATCACTGAGATCAAGGCGATCCGGGGGATGGAAGCGAAAACGATCGCAAGCAAGCAGCAAGAAGGCTGGGAGCTGGTCACCCAACAGCAGGGCCGCCTGCGAACCACCATGACCTTCCGTCGGCCGAAGCCGAAGAACCCCTGGCGATTGTGGGCCGCACTCGGCGGCTTTGCTAGATAACCTGTATTATCTAGCAGTAACGGATCGAGGCCTACCGCTCCTCAACCGCGGCCGACAGTCAGGAGACCACCTACCGTGACCGTGATGTTCCTGCTGTTCCCTGGAGTGCTGCTCCTGCTGTTCGGGCACCAGTGGAGCCGCAGCACGACCGAAGCTGCGCCGAAGGTGGCCGCCCTCTCCATCCAGGCCTGCGGCGCTCTGACGATCGGCGTGGCAGCGCTGGCTTCCGCCGCCTCCTGGACGGCCAAACTGCCGGTCCTGCTGAGCTCGACGATCCTGCTGGCGATGTGCGCGTACGCGTACATCCGCGTCCGGCAGACCATCCAAGACCCCGACTAACCCCTCACCCAGACCCCAGGACCACCGCATGCCCAATATTGGAAGTCTCGCCGCCCGATTCGACGAGTTCCTCGTCTACCGCAGCACCGGCAAGCCGTCGGAGGCCACCCTCAAGGCCTACCGGCAGGACTTCACCGCAATCGCCGAACTTCTCGCCGCCCACACCGGTGTTCCAGCGGACGACCTGGCCTGCAATGTGGTCGACAAGGACCGGATACGCGCGGCGTTCGCGGCCTACGCCGACACGCACTCCCCCGCCTCGATCCGGCGCTGCTGGTCGACCTGGAACGCCTTGTGCAGCTACCTGTTCACCTCGGATCTGATCGTCGCCAACCCGATGGACGCGGTCCTACGTCCCAAGGTCGCCAAGACCGTACCGAAGGCCTTCGACCAGGACGCGGTTAAGAAACTGATCACCGCGCTGATTACAGACGAGGACGACAACGCACACGCCTGGCGAGAACGCGACCTCGCCATCGTCCTCACCGCACTGCTCACCGGATGCCGACTGTCCGAGTTGGTCACCCTCAACATCGGGGACTTCCGCGACCTCGGCGACACCGGCCGGCTCAAGGCCATCACCGTGCACGGCAAGGGAAACAAACAACGCGTCCTCACCGCCGAGCCCGCCCTCGTCGACGTGCTCACGTCCTACCTCGACTCGCGCCTGCAGCGATTCCCCGGCAGCGGCAAGGCCCGCACCTCCCCCACCTCCTCGCCCTGGCGCCGCCTGCGGGCCACCGATCCCCTCTTCCTCGGTGCCGATGGGGAACGCATCACCGCGCCCACCATCCAGTACCGGGTCGAGCGCGCCTATCGCCGCGCCGGCATCAACGGACAGCGCGCGAAAGGCGCTCTGGTGCACCAGCTCCGGCACACCTTTGCGACCTCACTGGCCGATAGTGACGTCAACATCTACACCCTGATGCGGCTGCTCGGGCACGAGTCGATGACCACCACGCAGCGTTACACCCAAGGCGCCGGCAAGGAAACCCGCGCTGCCTCGGCAGCCAACCCGGTCTATCGACTCATCGAGAAGAATAAGACGAGGCACTGACGTGCCCGCGCCGATCCCCTGACTCGATCGGACAGCGTGAGGTGGGGGTTCGTAAAGATCACCTGGGTTGGCTGCTGCGAAGGACGGCGACTACGGCTCGGGGCTGAGTACGGCGCGGGCGGGTGCCTCGGCGCGGCACCGGACGGTATCGGGGTTCCGAAACATGCCGGTGAAATCCTGACCGCCGCATCCGGGGACCCCAGGTGCGTCGCCGTCGAGGGAGTTGGGGAAGCCGCAGCTCCCAACGCACGATACGAGCAGACCGGCCCGATCGCAGACCCAACGACCCCCCGTCCTGCGCTCGCTGTTCCCAGACGAACTCGACGATCTCCCCGTTGCCAGGGGTTCGCAGTACCGACCCGCTCGTCGAGCCTCGACCAACCCAGGGACAGCGCGCTGCCGAAGCCGAGCGTGCGCCTCATCATGTTCGAGCGGTATCCGACTCGGTGGAGGGTTCCAGGACCACCCGAAACCGTTCGACGCCGGGATACAGCTCACCGAGCGATTCGATCTCGAAGCCGACCGACCGGTAGAAGCCGACACCGTCACAATCTGTCTGGGCCTCGATCGGATCGCCGGGATACCGGGCGTGAACCCACCGGATCATCGCGGTGCCGATGCCTGTGCGCTGCCGGCAGCGAGCGGTAGCGATATGAAGCAGCTCGACTCGTCGAGGCATATCGCGGCCACCGGGGTGACCGAGGTAACCGACGACGCCGACAACAGAGCCTTCCAGGAATACTGCGGCCAGTTCGGTCGGCTCGGCGAGGTAACGGGCCCGGACGCGGTCGAGACGCTCAGCGTCGGTTCCTCCGACGGCAAGATCGAGTAGATCGACGACCCCTTCGACGTCGATGCTTGTCGGTTCGACGACGAATGTCGGCATGACACGCAACGCTACAACCCCCACCGGTCAGCGACGGTCGAGACGGACAGCAATAGGTAGGTGGTGCGGCCGTCGGAGGTCTGGTCCCGTGGGTTGTCAGCGACGATGGTTCGAGCGTATGCCTGTCGGGGGATCGATTGCGCGGTGATCTGCGGGGTCCGTTGCAGCGAACGATGTGATCGCGTCGACGAACCGGCTGAGGAAGCTTCCTCCACCGTGGCCGGCGTCGTCGACGACAACGAGATGGCTGCCGTCCCACCGGCGGGAGATTTCCCATGCTGTGTCGAGCGGGCCGGATACGTCGTACCGGCCGTGGACGAGAATCGCGGGGATTCCGGCGAGCCGGTGCATGCCGTGAAACAGTTGGTTCTCGGCCAGGAAACAGTCGTTGCCCCAGTAGTGGGTGACCAGGCGCGCGAACACCATCCGAAAGACGGGATCCTGGTACCTGCGCGAGGGCGTCCATCCGGGAGCCAGCGAGATGTGGGTGTCCTCCCATTCGCACCAGCGCAACGCCGCGTTCTCGCGGACAGCGGCATCGGGATGGGCGAGCAGGCGTGCGTAGGCAGCTGCGAGATTTCCGTCGCGCTCACCGTCGGGCACCGGTTCGGCGAACCGCTCCCACTCGCGCGGAAAGATCCGCCGCATGTCGCGGGTGATCCACTCGATTTCCCTGCGTCTACCCGAGGTGATCGCCCCCAACGCCATCCCGATCACTCGCTCGGGATGTGTTTGCGCGTAGGCCAATCCGAGAGATACGCCCCAGGACACTCCGGCGACGACCCATCTGTCGATGCCGAGGTGTTCACGAAGACGCTCGATGTCGGCGATGAGGTTGCCGGTCGTGTTCGTGGAGAGGTCGATAGCTGGATCGTCGACGCGGGGTGTACTGCGCCCGCAACCACGCTGATCGAACAGCACGGCACGAAACAGACGCGGGTCGAAGTATCTGCGCATGCCCACGCTGCAACCGGATCCCGGGCCTCCATGGAGGTAGACGATCGGAAGACCTGCCGGATTGCCGACGTTTTCCCAGTACACCGAGTTGTTGTCGGATACTGGCAGGAATCCCGAGTCGTACGGTTCGATCGCTGGGAACAGATCCATTCGTGTGAGTCTGTCACGGCACACGCACCCACCCAGACCCCGATGGTGCGCTGTCGATGACGGTTGAGGAGGACGAGAGATGGGCGCGTTCGACCGTGCCGCTAGCCGGAGTGGCCTGCCTTGGCTGCGGTCAGAGTCGGCTCGAGCAGCACAGCGATGGTCATCGGACCGACCCCACCCGGCACCGGTGTGATGAGTCGGGCCCGTTCATGCCCGATACCGGACTGCGTGTCGTGGTCGGGGTCAGGGGGTGATGGTGGCGTGGGCGGTGGCGGACACGGCGGAGTGCAGGCCGGTGGGCCGGCCTTGGCGAGTAGACCCGGCAAGGATGCCGAACACGTCGAGGGTGGGATTGGCGACCGCAGCCGGAGAAAGGGAAGCCCTGCCCTGGGTGCGCCAGCCGAGCGCCTGCAGGAGGGCGGCGATCTCGGTGTGCCAGTGCTCGGCGGGAACACCGCCGGCGACCACCGCAGCGGTGACCCAGCCGGCCTGCCGGTCGAAGTCGGTCCTGCCGGCCGGCAGCCGGGAGATGATGTGCCGCCACAACAGCAGCGGTCGGTCCCGGCATCGGCGGGCAACGGCGGTCGGTGTCAGCCGCCCTTTGCGCACCCCGATCAGGCCGAGCGCTCGCGCGCTGGCCCGCAACCGGGCTACCGGGACGGTCATATCCTCACGATTCGCCGCGCCGATCCACCACCGGGTCACGCCGGTCCGGTCGGCGAGGTGCTCGACCAATGTCGGTGGCAGGTAGCCGGCGGCGGTCAGCTGCACCCCGTCGCCAAGCACCTCGAGCAGCAGCCGATACGGCTCGAGCAGCTGCGCGGCCTCCGACTCGCCGACCTCGACCACCGGATGGGTGCTCGCCCGTTCCAGCAGCTGCGTGAGCGTGGGGTCACCGTGGAGTTCGAGTCGGGTGCGTAAGGCGGCGAGCTCGGCGGGCACCGGAACCGGTGAAGCCATCGCCGCGGCGATCGCAGCCGTGGCCTCGGCCGGATCGAACCGGTCGGGATGCCAGTCGAGCGGCAGCCAGTGGTGGGCCTCTGCGGCGGTGTCGAACGGTGGCGGGACCGCCGCCGGGTCGCAGCCGCCGCGCACCCAGGCCGCCAGGTCGGTGTATCCCCAGATGCCCCCGCAGTCCTCGGGTGGGCAGGCATTGCGGCCGGTGATGCAGCGCGCCGCGGGGGGTGGTTCGTCGAGGACTGCTTCGACCTGCACCACGTGGCTCCAGCCGTCACCGAAGTCGTAGTCGTACCAGAGGCGATCACCGGAGCCGGTCAGCAGCTGATCGAGCCGCACTGTGTCCTCGAGCACCCCCTCGTCCCCGTCCTCGACGTCGAAGGCGGTCACGAAGTACGGGGACCGGGGATCGCTGCCGGTGCGGAAACGGTGCAGATGGCCGTCGAGCCAACCCATCGCAGCCTGGAGCACCCGGTGCAGTCGGTCGAGGGTCAGATCCCCGGGCAGCTCGAGCCGCCGCCACACCGGCGGCTTGGCGCCGAGCAGATCCACCCGGACCCGTACACCCCGGACCCGGTCCGGAATCGCCCCGACGACCGGGTCCGGGGTGCGCAGCAGCTCGTCGAGCCACCCCCGGGCGCCATCGGCCCGGATCGCGTCCACCACGGCCTGTTGCTGCTGCGGGGTCAACGCGGCGATCAGCTGTTCGGCGCGCCGCTGTGCATCATCCGAAGTCGCCACGATCACCAGTGAACCACCGGCCGTGCCCACATCCCCCACCGACCCGGTGCCGACAGATCTCGGCACTGCCTGTGTCGGCACCGACAAGACAGCGCAGCCAAACCAGGGAAGAAGAAAGGAGCCCCAGGTCGCTTACTCGAGGCAGAGGCGGCACTGGGGCGTTCGCGAACGACGATAGCATCCTTTCGTGACTGACGCTGTGACTGCCTCCACACGAGACGAGCTCGTATCGCTACTCACCATCGAGCGGCTTGCCCCGTATCTTCGTGAGAGCGACGGCAACATCGACCTCGCCCTCGAACTGTATTCGTGGAATGCGGCGATCGCCGCCGCAAGCATGGAAGTAGTCGCATACATCGAGGTCATGCTGCGCAACGCAGTCGATCGTGAGCTCTCGAGATATGCACACGAGGAACAGCGCAAGCTTCCGTGGTTCCTGGTGCCGTCCATCACCGGAGAATCGCACGACGCAATCAGCAAGAGCATCGAGGCCACTCGAACCCGACTTCGGGGACTCAGCGCGCACCGGGACTCCCGCGACCAGATCATTGCCGGTCTGTCATTCGGGTTCTGGACGGAATTGTTCGGATCGAAGCACGAAGACCTATGGCGCGCCGCACTCAGCAACGCTCTACCCGGAACACCGGCAGGAAGACGGAAGAACGTCACCGCCAAGCTCGAGCGATTGCGCCCCTTCCGGAACCGGCTCGCCCATCACGATTCCCTGCTCTCCCAGGATGTCCTGTTCCAACTCGAAGAAATGCTCACGCTCGCGGAGTGGATGAGCCCTGGTGCTCGAACATGGCTCGAACGCCACGAGAAGGTCAGCGACCTCTATCGGCAGCGCCCAGTCACCCCGATCGACACCCTCGTAGTCCCCGCGACCGAAGCGTGGGATCTGTACGAAAACAACGGCATCTACATCTGTCCGGCCGGACGGAACTTCCGACCGAGCAAATACTTGGCTTTCTACGCGAACAAGGAGATCAAGCCGACTATCGCACAAATCCTCTACCACAGAGACAACGTCGAATGGACCACTACCGAAGCCGCCCGCCTGTCGACCCTGGCAGGTGACGCGAACAAGAACGACCGAAAGATCGCAGCCGCAATCACTGCCAGCCGAGCCGCAGGCTGGACGGGTGGGCGTTATCAGATCTTCCTGCTGAGCCGGATCGGAGACCCCAGGACCATCGAGCTCAAAGCTGCTATCCCGCATCTCCACAGCGGACGTGGATCAGCGTTCGTGCAACGTCATCGTTATGTCTCGCATCATTCGCTCCAGTCAGCGAAGGACACCTCAGATGTGAAGTGAGCAGCGGAGATCGCAAGGACAAAGGCGGCTACCCTTTCGCTCCATCAGCGTCGATACGCCGCAGGTCCACGCGCTGCACTACGGACAGGTTCGGCGAGAACCTACAGCTTCTGTAGGTTCCGCGGGAACGTGTCATCTTCCAAGGTCCATGTCACTCGGATCGACGCTGTAAAGTGCCTCCGACCAGCGAGGCTGGGGCCAGATACGTGCACGGGTCAGGTGGTCCTGTCGCGATACTTTTCCGTTGCGACAGATCTCCGCGAGGATGCTCTGGGCTGTCCCGGCGGGGTGCAAATCTAGGATTCGGGGGCGGGGCACTGCGGAAGCGAGGCCGAAGACATGAGCGATAAGGACATCGATGACCTTCGGGTGACCACCCGGCCACGGATGAGCGTGCTGTGGAATCTGACTCGAGGACACCGTCGGTCGCTGCTGGCCGCGATGCTGCTGTCGGTGGTGTCGGCAGGGCTGAGTCTGGCGCAACCGGTGGTGGTCGGCCGGCTGATCTCCGCGGTCGGGGATGGCGGTGCGGTCGCGATGTCGGTGTGGCTGTTGCTCGCGCTGCTGGTCGCTTCCGCCCTCGTCGGTGGCCTGCAGTACTTCCTGCTCCAACGCACCGCCGAAGGTGTCGTGTACTCGGCGCGCACCGCGCTGATCGGTCGGGTCCTGCGCCTGCCGATGCTCGAATACCGCTCCCGTTCCGTCGGTGATCTGGTCTCCCGCGTCGGCTCGGACACCACCGCGTTGCGTGCCGCGCTCACCGGGGGTCTCGTCGAACTCGTCGGCGCCGTCGTCCTCGCCGTCGGCGCGGTGACGGCGATGCTGCTGCTCGACCCGTGGTTGACCGCCGGGACCGTCCTCGTCGTGCTGGCTGTGGTGGTGATGACGGTGCAGTTCGCACGCCGACTCGAAAAACTGACGTTCGCGACCCAGACGCAGCTCGGTGCGCTCACCGGTGCTCTCGAACAGGCCCTGACCGGGATCGGGGTGGTGCGCGCCGCGAACGCCACCGACCGCATCGACACCGACCTGCACCGCCGCGCCCGCGGGGTGTACGACGTCGGCCTCGGCACCGCCAAGGTCGGCGCGGTGATCGAACCGGTCGGGCAGGTCGTCACCCACGCGGTGCTGCTGCTCATCCTCGGCGCCGGCGGGTACCGGGTAGCCGCCGGGCAACTCAGCATCGCCGAGCTGATCACGTTCGTGTTGTTCCTGCTGCTGCTCATGACCCCCGTCAACGTGGTCTTCGGCGCCATCCGCTCGCTGGCCGCGGCCTGGGGTGCGCTCGCCCGCATCACCGACATCGACCGCATCCCCGCCGAGGACGCCCACGACATCACCACCTGCGACCACCTGCCGGCGGTTTCCGACTCGCAGCCGATGCTGCGGGTGCACCGGCTGCGCTTCACCTATCCCGGACCTCGCGCACGACCGGTGCTCGAGGAGGTGAGCTTCACCGTGCCGCGCGGCTCACGGACCGCGATCGTCGGCCCGTCCGGCGCCGGCAAATCCACCCTGCTGGCGTTGATCGAGCGGTTCTACGATCCGGACGACGGGCGCATCGAACTCGGCGGCGTCGACATCGCCGCGCTGCCGCGGCGGGTGCTGCGCGCCGGCATCGGCTATGTCGAACAGCACGGGCACGCGGTGGCGGGCAGCATCCGCGACAATCTGCATCTGGCCGCCCCCGAGGTGACCGACCGGCAGTGCCGCGAGGCCCTCGACGCGGTCGGGTTGTGGGACCGCATCGACCGCGAACCCGACGGGCTCGACACCCCGATCGGCGACAACGGCATCCGCCTGTCCGGTGGGGAACGGCAACGCCTGGCCATCGCGCGGGTGCTGCTGGCCGAACCGCCGCTGTTGTTGCTCGACGAGCCCACCTCGAGCCTGGACAGTCGCAACGAGGAGTTGTTCCAACGCGCCCTCGAGACCGTCGGCGGCCGGCACACCGTGGTGATCGTCGCGCACCGGCTGGCCACCGTGCTCGACGCCGACCAGATCGTCGTCCTCGATGACGGACGCGTCCACGCCGTCGGCACGCACACCGAACTGCTCGAGCACAGCGAGCTGTATCGGGAACTGGCGCGGCGCCAACTCATCGGCGCGCCGTAGTTGTTCACTTCGATGCGCAGTCTCACCGCATCATCAATCGATACTCGCCACGCCCCCCGGGGGCGCATCGTCAGCGTAGAAGATTCTCAGTCCTCGGCATTCCACCTATCCTTGAAGGCGAGCGTCCCGTAGGCGCTAAGCCCCTATAACCCGCGGTGCCGAATCGATCGACACCACCACCGGGGCAACCTGATCTTCTCCATCTTCAGCGCGCTCGCCCGCCCTGTTGGACGATCCCTAACCAGCACGCATTTCGCGTGCAGGAGCAGGGCTACCGCGACTCCTTCTCGCGCTCACGGTCGGGCCCCGCTAGCTCTGCCTGCCGAGTAGGATGTCAGTGGCGCCAGACCTCGTGAGAAACGTCGTGCGCCTTCACGGCATAGGGCCTTCACGTTAGAGTCCACTTGCCCACCCACCGAGGCGTTGGAAGGTCGTGGCGTCCATGCTGTCCGCTGTGCGAGGTGCGGCAGTCATCCTGTCACTCGGCGTTCTGGCGACTGGGTGCGCAGCAGACGGTAGTGGCGATGAACCCGCTGCAGTAACCGCTGACGCAGCCGGAACATCCTGTCAGCGGGTCGAATCGTTCGCTGGGACGCTTCGAGTCGGAAATCCGACGCCGATGCCGCCGACCGATGCCCCCGCTGATCGAGCTCTGGCACCCGGCGAGCTTCCAACGGGCGTGGTTTATCCCGTGCTCGACGCCGTCACCATCGGCCCAGGCACTGACTCGGAGGCGGACAAGGTCACCTTGACCTTCGGCGGTGACGGGTCGATCGGTTGGTC
>Ga0182741_1005340_pt1 | contig 12024 bp, 9 predicted proteins | sample eDN5th37CBELigOP_FD_128874 | JGI IMG/M metagenome (GOLD analysis project Ga0182741, IMG submission 128874) | Enriched Organic Plus compost microbial communities from Emeryville, California, USA - eDNA 5th pass 37_C BE-Lig OP (version 2) (version 2) ...
CTCCGTCAAGGCGACTCTGGCAAACGGCCTCTACGCGGATGGCCCGAAGCTGATGCGCGCCGTGAATGGAAAGGCCGAAGAACTCCTGTCGCTCGAAGGCATCGGCTCGCTTCGCGGCCGCCACAATGCCCAGAATGCGCTTGCCGCGCTTGCTGCCTGCCTCGCGTCCGGCCTTTCGAGGGAAGAGATCGCGACAGGCTTCGCATCCTTCCCGGGCTTGGCCCACCGCATGGAGCAGGTGGGTCGCAAGGGGAACGTGTTGTTCGTCAACGACTCCAAGGCGACCAATGCGGAAGCCTCAGCTCCTGCACTGGCCAGTTTCGAGCGCATCTACTGGATTGCCGGCGGTCTGCCCAAGGCGGGCGGCATCGAAAGCCTGACCTCCTTTTTCCCGCGCATCGCCAAGGCCTATCTGATCGGCGAGGCCGCACCTGCTTTCGCGGTCACTCTTGGTGAAAGAGTCCCTTATGAAATTTCGGGTACGCTTGCGGCAGCTGTAGAGCATGCCAGCCGGGACGCCTCTCTTGAGGCTGATGGAGAACCGGTCGTTCTCCTGTCGCCCGCCTGTGCAAGTTTTGACCAGTTCAGGAATTTCGAGGTCAGGGGTGACGCATTCCGCGAGCTCGTGTCAGCGCTTGACGGTGTGCAGCCGGTCGGAGGGACGAAATGATACTGAGCCGTACGGATCGCAGTCCTGTTGCTACATGGTGGTGGACGGTCGACCGCTGGTTTTTGTCCGCTTTCCTGATGTTGATGGGACTTGGTATCGTCCTGTCGTTCGCGGCAAGTCCTGCGGTGGCTGAACGCATTGGCCTCGACAGCTTCCACTTCGTCACCCGTCAGATCATCTTCATGCTGCCCGCCGTGGTGGTAATGATCGGCATCTCCTTCCTTGATCAGCGTCAGGTCCGCCGTGTGGCGCTTCTCATGCTGGTGGTCGCCCTGGTGCTGATGGTTGCGACCCTCTTTGTCGGCATGGAGGCCAAGGGTGCAAAGCGCTGGATCCACATCTTCGGCCTGTCGGTTCAGCCCTCAGAATACATGAAGCCGGCGTTCGTGGTCGTCTGCGCCTGGCTGTTTGCCGAGCACAGCCGCCAGCCGGAAATCCCCGGCAACCTGTTCGCTCTGATCCTCCTTGGCCTTGTCGTGGCACTGCTGGTCGCCCAGCCGGATCTTGGCCAGACCATTCTGACGCTCGGTACCTGGGGCGCCATGTTCTTCATTGCCGGAATGCCTTGGCTCTGGATTGCAGTGCTCGGCGGCTTCGGAGTTGTCTTCGGCATCGCAGCCTACACGATCTTCCCGCACGTGGCTGGCCGTATCGACCGCTTCCTTACGGGCGAGGGCGACACCTATCAGGTGGACATGAGCCTTGAGGCGCTGACGCGCGGTGGCTGGCTCGGTCAGGGTCCGGGCGAGGGCTCGGTGAAGCGTATCCTGCCGGACAGCCACACCGATTTCGTCTTTGCCGTGGCCGGTGAGGAGTTCGGTCTCATCCTCTGTCTGCTGATCGTCACGATCTTCGCCTTCGTCGTCCTTCGCGGACTGTCGATTGCCCGCCGCGACGACGGCGACGATTTCACCCGCTACGCCCTCTCGGGTCTCGTCATACTGTTCGGCTTCCAGTCGATCATCAACATGGGCGTGAACGTGAACCTTCTGCCCGCGAAAGGCATGACGCTGCCGTTCATTTCCTATGGCGGCTCGTCGCTGATTGCGATGGCAATCTCCATGGGTTTCGTGCTGGCCCTGTCGCGCAAGCGGCCTGAGCGGCGCCGGGCGGTCAGCCTCCAAACTCTTCCCGACGGGGCCACAACGGTCAGCTGAGAATGAAAAAACGGACTGCTCTTCTTTGCGCAGGTGGCACTGGTGGCCACCTTTTTCCTGCCGAGGCCTTGGCGCATGAACTGATCGCACGTGGATGGTCGGTGCATCTGGCCACCGACTCTCGGGCTGAGCGCTTTGCGTCGAACTTTCCAGCTGAGGAGATCCACCGGATCGACTCGGCAACCTTCGGCTCCAGGAACCCGATCTCGCTGATCCGCTCGGGTCTGAAGATCTGGAGCGGTGTCCGGCAAGCCTCGGCGCTGATCCGTCGGATCGATGCGAGCGCTGTGGTGGGCTTTGGCGGCTACCCGACGCTGCCACCGGTCTATGCAGCGACCCGCCGCGGTGTGCCTACGATGGTGCATGAGCAGAATGCCGTGATGGGTCGCGCGAACAAGGCGCTGGCCCAGAGGGTGACCGCCATTGCCGGCGGGTTCCTGCCTGAGGAGGGACCATTCGCCGAGAAGACCATCGCAACCGGGAACCCGGTCCGCCCTGCAGTCCTCAAGGCTGCGGAAGTGCCGTACGAGCCCGTGACGAGCACGAAGCCATTCCACCTGCTGATCTTTGGTGGAAGCCAGGGCGCGCAGTATTTTTCGCAGGTTTTGCCTGAGGCCATCCGGCTCCTGCCGGAGGCCAAGCGTTCGCGCCTGCGTATCGTTCAACAGGCCCGTCCCGAAGACGAGGCCGCCGTGAAGCAGGCCTATGCGAACATGGGCGTCGAGGCCGAGGTTGCGACCTTCTTCACCGACATGGCCGACCGCATAGCGCGCGCAAGTTTTGTCATTTCGCGTTCCGGTGCATCGACGGTTTCGGAAATCGCCGTCATTGGCCGTCCTGCGCTGCTGGTGCCATATCCCCATGCGCTCGACCATGATCAGGCCGCGAACGCTGCCGCCCTGCAGAAGGCAGGCGGAGCGGAAATCATCCAGCAGGAAAAGCTGACGGCAGAACGCCTGCGCGGTATGCTGGAGATCGCCATCAACATGCCTGAAAAGCTCGCCGCCATGGCGAATGCGTCAAGAAGCGTAGGCCGTCCTAACGCTACGGCATTGCTTGCAGACCTCGTCGAGGCTATTTCCTCGGGCGAATCACTGAAAGAGTTCAAGCGGAGAATGATCCCATGAAGATGCCCCAGACGATTGGTGTCGTGCACTTTGTCGGCATCGGCGGGATTGGCATGAGCGGTATCGCGGAAGCGCTGCACACGCTCGGCTACCAGGTTCAGGGCTCCGACCAGTCCGAGAACGCGAACGTCCAGCGTCTGCGCGAGAAAGGGATCACCGTTTTCGTTGGCCACGATGGGGCAAACCTTGGTGACGCCGAAGTGGTCGTCATCTCCTCTGCCATCAAGAAGGATAATCCGGAATATCAGGCAGCCAAGCACAAGCTGCTGCCGATCGTCCGCCGTGCAGAGATGCTGGCCGAGCTGATGCGCTTCCGTCAGGCGATCGCCGTTGGCGGAACGCACGGCAAGACCACGACGACGTCGCTCGTCGGCGCGCTGCTCGACGCTGGAAGCTTCGACCCGACTGTCATCAACGGCGGCATCATCAACGCCTACGGCACGAATGCCCGCATGGGGCAGGGTGACTGGATGGTGGTTGAGGCGGATGAAAGCGACGGTACATTCCTGAAGCTTCCGGCTGACATTGCCATCGTCACCAACATCGATCCAGAGCATCTCGACCATTACGGTTCGTTCGACAAGGTCCGCGATGCGTTCCGGCAGTTCGTCGAGAATGTGCCGTTCTATGGCTTCGGCGTCATGTGCATCGACCATCCGGAAGTGCAGGCGCTTGTCGCCCGCATCGATGATCGCCGCATCGTAACCTATGGTGCCAACCTGCAGGCAGATGTGCGCTTCTCCAACCACCGGGTGGAAGATGGCAAGTCGGTCTTCGACGTGACCATTCGTGCCCGCAAGAGCACGCAGGAAGTGGTTTTCGAGGGCCTCATTCTGCCAATGCCCGGTCGCCATAACGTCTCGAACGCCACAGCCGCAATTGCGGTCGCCTATGAGCTCGGGATTGGCGAAGAGGCGATCCGTAAGGGGCTGGCTTCCTTCAGTGGCGTCAAGCGGCGCTTCACGCATACAGGTACTGTCAACGGCGTCAGCATCTTTGACGACTACGGCCATCACCCGGTTGAGATCGCATCCGTTCTGAGTGCGGCACGCGGAGCCACCAACGGCCGCGTCATCGCGATCGCCCAGCCTCACCGCTACACCCGCCTGCGTGACCTTTTCGACGAGTTCTCGTCCTGCTTCAATGATGCGGATGTGGTGATGATTGCTCCCGTCTATTCCGCAGGTGAAGCTCCGATCGAAGGTGTGACCTCCGAAGCGCTTGTCGCCGGCCTGCGTGCTGCGGGACACCGTGACGCCCGCTTTATCTCCGGTCCGCAGGATATTGCACCGCTGGTGAAGGAACTGGCGCAGGACGGCGATTACGTCGTGTTCCTTGGCGCCGGTAACATTACGCAGTGGGCCTATGCTCTGCCGAAGGAACTCGAGGGATGAGCAGCGGGCAGAACCTCATCGAGCAGCTGGGCGATCGTCTCTCCGGCCTGCGCGGCCGCCTGACGCCCAACGTTGGCATGGATACGGTGACATGGTTCCGGGCAGGCGGTCCGGCTGACGCCCTGTTCCAGCCGCAGGATGAGGAAGATCTGGCAGCTTTCCTGCGCGCCGTACCGGAAGAAATTCCGGTTCTGGTGGTTGGCGTTGGCTCGAACCTGCTTGTCCGCGACGGCGGCATCCGTGGTTTCGTGGTTCGCCTCTCGGCCAAAGGCTTTGGCTCCGCTGAAACCATCTCGCCAACGCAGATCAGGGCAGGGGCTGCCATTCCGGACAAGCGTCTTGCGACCGTTGCGTTCGAAGCGGGCATCGGCGGTTTCCACTTCTATCACGGCATTCCCGGCGCTTTGGGCGGCGCGTTGCGCATGAACGCTGGTGCGAATGGCGTCGAGACCCGTGAGCGCGTTGTAGAGGTGCGAGCACTCGACCGGCAGGGGAACCTGCATGTCCTGTCAAACGCGGATATGGGCTACTCCTACCGTCATTCGGAAGTGTCTAAGGATCTGATCTTCACCTCCGCTATTCTCGAAGGTTACGCAGAAGACGTCGATGTCATACGCGCGAAGATGGATGAGGTGCAGCAACACCGCGAGACGGTTCAGCCGATCCGTGAGAAGACCGGTGGCTCGACTTTCAAGAACCCTGAAGGTACGTCCGCCTGGAAGGAAATCGACAAGGCTGGCTGCCGTGGCCTGACCATCGGCGGCGCGCAGATGTCCACAATGCACTGCAACTTCATGATCAATACCGGTACGGCCACCGGCTACGACCTGGAGCTTCTGGGCGAGACGGTCCGCGCGCGTGTGCTCGAAAATTCCGGTATCCGGCTTGAGTGGGAAATCAAGCGCCTCGGCGAGTTTGCCGATGGAAAAGTGATCGAGCCGTTCCTGGGCAAGGCAGCTTAGAACTCACTCAGCATTCGCGTCGGAGTAAGGGCGGACATCGGTTTGATGGTGTCGCGCCGGTTCCCATCTCAGCGGATAAGGCACTGCTTTTTCTACGTTAAGCAAGCGGCTCCGTTGCTTAGCTGGCAACGTGTTTTGTGGCCCGGTGGCCCGCAACTGGTACGCCTCAATTGGGTGCGGTCAGATAACATCGTATGTAGCTTGGCTGCCACTTCTATCAAATTTACCGAAAAATTGAATCAGGTTGAATCTCAAGGGCTTGTCAGTGAATCAACTCTCTGATTCTTTAGGCTACACGTTCCCTGATTTGAGTCGGCGGCGTTGAGTAGGAAAGGGTCAGCCCTTTCTTTGAGTTCATTCAAGTATTGCACCGCGATGATGGGCGGAAAGGGCTGCAGGTTATGATGCAGGAGCATGTTGCTGTATTGATGGGAGGGTTCTCGTCAGAGCGACCGGTCAGTCTGTCTTCAGGAACTGCTTGCGCCGATGAACTGGAGCGTCAGGGTTACAAGGTGTCGCGCGTCGATGTTGGTCGCGATATCTGCCAGGTGCTGAGTGATCTCCGTCCCGACGTTGCATTCAATGCGTTGCATGGCCCCTTTGGTGAAGATGGCCGCATTCAGGGTGTGCTTGAATATCTCGAAATTCCCTACACACATTCCGGTGTGCTGTCGTCCGCGCTTGCCATGGACAAGGCGCTGTCAAAGACGATCGTCGCAAATGTAGGTATTCCTGTCGCCAAGTCGCTCATCATGAACCGCTTTGACATTGTCGGCGAGCATCCAATGGAGCCGCCCTATGTCGTGAAGCCGGTAAACGAGGGCTCAAGCTTTGGCGTTGTGATTGTCCGTGAGGACCAGTCTCATCCGCCTCAGGTTCTTCAGTCGGATGACTGGAAGTATGGCGATCGCGTGATGGTCGAGAAGTACGTGCCCGGCCGCGAATTCACCTGCGCCGTGATGGGTGATCGCTCGCTGGGTGTATGCGAGATCATTCCGGTTGGTCATGCATTCTACGATTATGACTCGAAATACGCGCCGGGCGGCTCGAGACACGAATGTCCTGCAAACCTTTCACCGAATATTTACCAAAAAATAGAACAATTGGCTGTTGAGGCGCATCTGGCGCTTGGTTGTCGAGGAGTTAGCCGCTCCGACTTTCGTTTCGACGACCAGCTGCCGGATGATCAGGGGCTGATTTGGCTTGAGGTTAATACCCAACCGGGCATGACGCCGACGTCTCTAGTGCCTGATATCGCAGCTGCGGCGGGTATCAGTTTTGGTGAGTTGTTGCGTTGGATGGTGGAGGACGCGTCTTGTTCGCGTTGAAATCACATAGGGGCTCTGCCCTGACGGTTGGCGGTGCGGTGCTGCCGCGCTGGCTGCGGCGGCCAGTACGTGCTTTACGTCGGCTGCGTGTTGACGATATCCCCTATCCACGTTTCGGCGCGTCCATTGCTACCGGCGCGCTTTTTGGTTTCGTTCTCGTTTATGGCGGTATCCAGGGTGGTCACTCGGAAGCCGTTATTCAGCTCGTTACGTCCCGCGCCGGTTTTGCGATCGAGGATGTAAATATTACGGGCAATGTCGAGACTTCCGAGATCGACGTGCTTCAGCAGATCGGTCTCGACGGCTGGACCTCGATGGTCGGCTTCGATGTGGAGACTGCCCGTCAGCGTATCGCCGAGCTTCCCTGGGTGGAAAGCGCTGAGGTTCGCAAGATCTATCCAGCCCGCGTTGAAGTGAAGATCAACGAGCGCAAGCCCTACGCCATCTGGCAGTTCGGTCAGGAGCTTCGTGTCGTTGAGGCCAATGGTTCGGTGATTGCTCCGTTCTACGGCGGTCGTCTCGCCTCGCTTCCGCTGGTGATCGGTGCCGGCGCCGACAAAACTGGCCCGGCTATTATAGAAACGATTGCGGCCCATCCGCAGCTCGCATCCCGCGTACGCGCCTACATTCGCGTAGCCGATCGCCGCTGGGACCTGCGACTGGATAATGGTGTTACAGTGCGTCTGCCGGAAGCCAATGTGGCTGAGGCTGTTGCGGAAGTTGCCCGCCTCGACGTCGAGTATGCGCTGTTCGAGCGCGACCTGACCGTGGTGGATATGCGGCTGGAGGATCGCATTACAGTTGCCCTCTCGCCGGAAGCTGCCGAGTCACATAATGACGCGTTCAAGAAGATGATGGCAGCGCGTAAGAAGGGGGCAAGAATATGAGTTGGTTGCTTGGCGACAGCGACACCCCACAGCGTCGTTCTGGTATCATTACCGTGCTGGATATTGGTTCCAGCAAGGTTTGCTGCATCATTGCAAAGCTTCTGCCGAATGAAGGTGGCGTTGCGCTCACGCATCGCACGCACCGCATCAAGGTCATTGGCATCGGACATCAGAAGTCCGAGGGTGTTAAGTCCGGCGTTATCGTAAACCTGGAGAAGGCGGAGCAGTCCATTCGCCTCGCGGTGGATGCCGCAGAGAGAATGGCGGGTCTCACCGTTGACTCGCTGATCATCAACGTGTCGGCAGGCCGCCTGAAGAGCGAACCCGCGACCGCTGCGATCAATCTTGGCGGTCACCAGGTCTCCAAGTCCGACGTAAACAAGGTTCTCGTTGCCGGTGCGCGGCAGGCACTGCGCGCAGAGCGTGAGGTGGTACACTCGCTGGCGGTCGGTTTCGCTCTCGACACCGAGCGCGGTATTCGTGATCCCCGCGGCATGGTCGGTGACTCTCTCGGCGTCGACATGCATGTGGTCACCGCCGATACCGTCCCGCTGCGTAACCTGGAGCTTTGCGTCAACCGCGCCCATCTGGCGGTCGAGACGATGGTGGCGACACCCTATGCCAGTGGCCTTGCGACCCTCGTGGACGATGAGACCGAGATGGGAGCCGCGTGCATCGACATGGGCGGTGGTACGACCACGATTTCGGTCTTTGTTGAAGGCAAGTTTGTGCATGCCGACGCTCTGCCGATCGGCGGCAATCATGTGACGATGGACCTGGCGCGCGGCCTCTCGACGCGTCTCGATGATGCGGAGCGGCTAAAGGTTATGCACGGTTCGGCCCTGCCGGCGAGCGCTGACGACCGCAGCGTCGTTTCCATCCTTCCGATGGGTGCCGACGAACATGATCAGCCCCTGCAGGTGCCGCGCTCCGTAATGGCGCGGATCATCAGGGCGCGTGTCGAAGAGACGCTCGAGCTGGTTCGCGATCGGCTGAACCGTTCGGGTTACGGACATCTTGTAGGACGTCGTGTGGTGTTGACGGGTGGTGCGAGCCAGCTTGCGGGACTTCCCGAAGCGGCGCGTCGCCTGATGGGGCGGAATGTTCGCCTCGGTCGTCCGCTGGGCGTTACCGGCCTGCCTGAAGCTGCAAAGGGTGCAGCTTTCGCGGCTCCGGTCGGTCTTCTTATTTACCCGCAGGTTGCAGGCTTTGAGAGCCGCAACGTTCGGGGTGGTTTCCTGATGCGCGCCACCGGGACGGGTGGTCGCCTTCAGCGTGTGAGTCAGTGGTTGCGTGACAGTTTTTGATCCGGGGGACGGCCAGCAGCGGGCCCGGCAGAAAAGGCGGAAAGGACGAGGATTATGACGATCAATTTGCGGAAGCCGGATATAACCGAGCTAAAGCCGAGGATCACGGTTTTTGGCGTTGGTGGGGGCGGCGGTAACGCCGTAAACAACATGATCAACGCCGGTCTGCGCGGCGTGGAGTTCGTGTGTGCGAACACCGATGCGCAGGCTCTGGCGATGTCGAAAGCCGAGCGCGTTATTCAGCTTGGCGCCAACGTAACGGAAGGCCTGGGTGCAGGCTCCCAGCCGGAAGTGGGCCGCGCTGCTGCCGAAGAATGCATTGACGAGATCCTTGACCAGCTGAACAACACCCACATGTGCTTCGTCACTGCTGGTATGGGCGGTGGTACGGGTACGGGTGCTGCTCCGGTGGTCGCTCGCGCAGCCCGTGAGCGTGGTATCCTGACCGTCGGCGTTGTGACAAAGCCCTTCCACTTCGAAGGTCAGCGCCGCATGCGTACGGCCGAGCAGGGCATCGAAGAACTTCAGGCTTGCGTCGACACACTGATCGTCATCCCGAACCAGAATCTCTTCCGCATCGCCAACGACAAGACCACCTTTGCCGACGCATTTGCGATGGCTGACCAGGTGCTCTACTCGGGCGTTGCCTGCATCACCGACCTGATGGTCAAGGAAGGCCTGATCAACCTCGACTTCGCCGACGTCCGTTCGGTGATGCGCGAGATGGGCAAGGCCATGATGGGTACCGGCGAAGCTTCCGGCAACGGCCGTGCGATGGCTGCTGCCGAGGCTGCAATTGCCAACCCGCTGCTTGACGAGACCTCGATGAAGGGTGCCAAGGGCCTCCTGATCTCGATCACCGGTGGCCGCGACATGACCCTGTTCGAGGTCGATGAAGCTGCAACCCGCATCCGCGAAGAGGTGGATCCAGACGCCAACATCATCCTTGGCGCAACCTTCGACGAAGATCTCGAAGGCGTCATCCGCGTCTCCGTGGTTGCCACCGGTATCGACAAGGCGGCCGCTGACATTGCAGCAGCTCCGACTGTCATCCGCGCAACGCCGCGTCCAGCTGCCCAGATGCAGCAGCCGAAGCCGGCAGTTCAGGTTGCCCAGCAGCCGCAGGCTCCTGCCGCTCCGGTTCGCCCGGCAGCTTTCCAGCCTGAGCAGAGCGAGGCTTCGCTTATCGATCAGCAGATCGAGGAAGTCGCCCGTTCGGTTCAGCCGGTTCACCAGCCAGCCGCTCCGGCCTTCCAGCCGCAGAGCAACCTGTTCCGTCCGGTTCAGCCTGACGTGGCACCGCGCGCTCCGGTTCAGCAGCCGGTACAGCCGGTCCAGCAGGTTCAACCGCAGCAGGCTCAGCCGCAGGTTCTGCGTCCTGCTGCTGTTGCTCCGCAGCAGCCGGTTGCCGCAGCTCCTCAGCCGCAGCAGCACCATCAGGCTCCTGTACAGCAGCCGCGGATGCCGCAGGTCACCGATTTCCCGCCACAGGTTCAGGCTGAGATCAACCGTGCACCGGCACCGGCTCCTGAGCACGAGGACCGTGGTCCGATGGGCCTCCTGAAGCGTCTGACCGCTGGTCTGTCCCGTCGCGATGACGACGATCATTCTGCCACGCCGCCAGAGCCGCGCCTGCGTCAGGCAGAGCCGCGCCGTCAGGAGAGCCAGTTCTACGCACCGGCTCGTGGCCAGCTGGATGACCAGGGCCGTCTGGTTCAGCAGCGTCACCACCAGGAAGAGGATCAGCTGGAGATCCCCGCATTCCTGCGCCGCCAGGCAAACTGACGCACCCGCTGCAACGTTCTTCCGTCAGTCTTTGAAATGGGCGCTTCGGCGCCCATTTCTTTTTCCATTATCGCGGCCAACTATTTTCTTCCGCCTTTTGCGTCCTGCCCGATTTTGGGTTTATGACGTCCACAGTTGGATGACAGACACAGGATCGGTACCGTGGATCAGCAGACAACATTGAAGAAGCGCGTCAGCCTTTCTGGCGTCGGCGTCCACAGCGGCAAGCCGGTCACTGTCCACTTTAATCCTGCAGCTGCAGGGGAGGGGATCGTCTTCAAGCGCATCGATCCGCAGGCGGTTGGGCGTCTCATCCCGGCCCGTGCATCGGAAGTGGCCAAGACCGATCTCTGCACAGCTATTGGCGATCCCGGCGGTGATCAGGTGATGACCATAGAGCATCTTATGTCAGCAGTGTCAGGCCTCGGCATCGATAATCTGTTCATCGAGAGTGATAGCACTGAGGTCCCAATCCTCGATGGAAGCTCTGCGCTCTTCGTGCAGGCATTCGCTGAAGCTGGGATCGAGCGCCTCCCGCAAGGTCGCCGGTACATCCGGATCCTTAAGCCGGTCCGTGTCGAAGCCGGGGAATCCTGGGCGGAACTGGTGCCTCACAATGGGACCCGCTTTGAGGTTGAGATCGATTTTGCCACACCAGCGATCGGGCGGCAGAAGCTCGCCATTGATGTGAACTCGGAAACCTTCACCGTAGAGATTTCCCGTGCACGAACCTTCGGCTTCATCAAGGATGTCGAATGGCTTTGGGCCGCCGGTCTCGCGCTTGGCTCGTCGCTCGAGAACTCGGTCGTGATCGGTGAGGATGACATGATCGTCAATCCCGAGGGGTTGCGTTACCCGGATGAGTTCGTGCGCCACAAGACGCTGGATGCCATAGGCGACCTGGCGGTGATTGGCGGGCCAATCATCGGCTGCTTCCGCTCCTACCGCAGCGGTCATCGCCTGAACGGTACGGTAGTGAAGGAAGTGCTGGCTGATCCTTCAGCCTTTGAGATTGTGGTAGCCCGCCGCGCTGGTGCAGGCTACGAGGACATCAGACGGGTATAAGCGAGAATCACCTTCAGGTGGCCCAACTAGCCAAGTATTTCTGAGGGGTTCAGCAGAGCATCAAGCTCTGAGCATAGGCCGAAGCGTATGGATATTTCGGTGAAACGCTTGTCCCTGTTGTCATCCGCCTTAAAAATGTGCCATTGGGCGAGGATAGCATTGCCGGGTTTCACGAATATGCGTATGCGTATTGCACCAGAATGCGGAAGTGTTTGTCCTAACGCCGAGAGGGCGATTGAGAATGAGTTTTAGACGCGCAGCCAAGATCCATCTTCCGCTGAACTTTGCGAAGTTGGCGACAGCGGCTATTGCAGTTCCACTGTTCCTTGCAGGCTGTAACGC
>Ga0182741_1005342_pt1 | contig 12022 bp, 9 predicted proteins | sample eDN5th37CBELigOP_FD_128874 | JGI IMG/M metagenome (GOLD analysis project Ga0182741, IMG submission 128874) | Enriched Organic Plus compost microbial communities from Emeryville, California, USA - eDNA 5th pass 37_C BE-Lig OP (version 2) (version 2) ...
CAGCAGGAGATTTCAGCGGAACGCGCAGCTATCATTGCTGATCGCAAGCGTAAGGAACGTGCGCTCTACAGAATCTCGGTTTATTCAGAGTACGCGCAGCGGCCGTTAGGTCCCATTGAGGTGTTAGGATCAAGCCAAGTCTCAGACGTCTTAAAGGCACTGCTGAGTCTACTGCTTGGGGACAGCGAAACTCAGGATCTAGAACTGGATAGTCAGGACGGTCAACCATTGGATGAACGAGAGAAGCGACGGCGTGATCTCGCTGCAGAGAAGCAGAAGCGTAAACGCGAACGTGAGGAATCAAGGTTCCACCTCGCGCTCGATCGAAGATCCACTTTCTCAGATACTGCACGTAGCGATTGGACACTTGAGGATGCTGAAAAATACGCAGCTGCTCTGATAGCGCGAATCCAATCCCGAAAGACTGCCAAGGCCGTTCTCTCAAGTATCCCAAGGAGCTCGGAGGGAGGAGAGCAAGACGGAAGCTCGGTGGAGGCAGCAATCGAACAACCAGAAGCAGACGGTGAATCCGCCGCCGTCAGCACTCCTGTCACTCCCGCCACTCTCACTCTCACAACGGCTGCCAGGGATGAAGTAGAAGACGACGAGGATGACGAGTATGATGACTTCGACCCTAAGCTCTTGCTTGGCCCTGACGGTATCTTGCCACGAAGCGCTAGGTTGTGCGACCTCCCAATTGATCCATCCACTCAGCTGAAATTAATTGTCCTGCCACTACCACCCCTGTCTCCTGAAGAACAGCAATCCCTAGCACTTGATCTCGAAGATGAATTGCTAGGCGAGGAGGCAGAAGGCGACGCAGTTGCTGCATTGGGTGACGGCACCGCAGATGAAATCGGGGTGCAGGGTCAAGATCATGGACTTGAGGAGGATGAGTACGATCCTGAGGGCGATGTTGAAGTTGATGGCGAGCCACAGGATGAAGACTCTGAGCGAAATCAGAATTTGTAAAGTGTTCCCTAATACCATAAATGTGTAGTTGTACATAACTTGCAAAACCCTAGTGTATTCGAAAACATGCTAAGACGGACTGGTGATAAAGAATGTACACAAGGAGGTGTGACTCCTGCACATCGTCGTTTAGTAGTAGGTAGTCAGAGTGCGGTGATGGGGCTGGAGTGCGTTGGCCTTCATTAACCTCTCGCCTGCTTCCCAAAGGAGCCAGTCGAGTTCGCATGCATGAATCTCAACATCGTAGTGCTCTTTGAGAGCAGCGCGCATTGCCTCGACTCCCTGCACGGTCGCGCAACGAATTGCGATTTCGAGCTCACTACCAGGCTCGATCTCTTCCAAAGCCGCGATCTTGGCAGCGACATCTGATCGGTATTTGAGGATACCCATTCCACTGAAGAGCTGAGGAATACGATAGTCAGCAAAGCAAGTCAGCTTCTCGATTCCATCGAGTGCACCGAGACCCTAGATTGAGATGGATGACGCAGGGGATGCGAGGGAAGTGAGCCAAGTACATACAATGCGAAACAAACCATGCGAATTCACGACTATAAACAATCCTGATGATCACGCTAGAAGGTCATGACGTACCGTTCCCTTGAATGCAGCCCATACATCGCCGACAAAGATCTGCGCACGCTTGTAGAAGAAGACTTGGTCACCCGCATACTGCGCGTGGTCTCGGAAGCCTGGGAAGTGCGCAACGACCAAACGAACGAGGTTCTCTGCGGAACCCTGTGCTGCTCTCAGCAAGTTCGCGGCCTTACCTCCAAAGTCGCGTGCGAGAACCGTACCCACTTCACGCAGGAGCCGAGCTCGCGTCTCTGCAAGCGGGATCGTCAGGACTCGGTCGCAGGGCTTGTCCTCGCCAACAAGGGGAAGGTGTTTGGGTGGCTGAAGGATTTCCGAAATGCGCTCTGCGGTCATCTGCGAGAGGCTCTCAGCCGAGAAGACATTAGGGTCAGCCTCAAAGGCAAGCTTGAGTGAGCATGCGAGGTGTTCGTACTCATAACCCTTGAGGGGCCAGAAGCAAAAATTGAGCGCATCAAGGACTAGCACATACTGTGCGAGTCGTTCGGCGGCTTCAACACTACTTGGGCTAGGGTCGCTTGCCAGGGCAGCGATGTCCTTCACGGAGTAGTGATAATACTGTGCCCAATCCGCGGGAATCGCCTTGCGGGTCCATGCCTCGTGGTTGGACTTGAGTTCGTTCAGGATGTGTTCATGCGAGATGACCACGGGGGGTTCCTCGCCGAGCTTGGTATACTTGGCTAGATACGCCTCGTATGCGCGCTTCGTACTGGTTCGGACGTCGTCAGGGACGGACATGGTATGTGGCTGTAGACTGCTGCGACCGCTTAGAGGGGGTTCAGTTCTGGTGTGGTATGTGTGGTAGACTCCGTCAGGAAAATATTACGGATAACACCGTCGCTGAGTTGTGTCACTTGTTTGTTTGTTTGTTTTCCGTGTGCACCTAGGCTCGTGCGTCGGCGCTGCGAGCTATTGCTATTGCACAATACTACCGCGAGTGGTGAATGCGAGGGTAGGTATGACCGCATGCGGCTAAACGGATGGGCCACCCACTCGCCCACTCACTCACTCACTCACTCACTCACTCACTCACTCACTCACTCACTCACTCGCATACGAACTGCACTGGCCTGGCCTGGCCTTGGCGGGACTTGAGTCGAAGTGTGGTCGAGTTCGACTTCACTCGGCCTGCTCAACGCAACGCGCTGTATACCCTATACCGTACCGTCCTGTTGGTGCGGTTGTATCGGCCGGGCCACACTCACACTCCCAAGAGGAAACCCAATCTGAGGCAGGATAGGCGGACGGACGAGTCAGCCGGACTGTGTCTCACTTACCGGCCAGCGACTGCAGCTCAGCCCGCGCTCCCATACTCGCCTGTGCCATAAGAAGCGGGACTACATCAAGACAAAGCCACATCGGGTCGCGCTGTTCCTGTTCCTGAAGCCATGTCAGCGACAGCTGATAAGCTCTGCACACGAGCATGGTGGACGAAGAAACTATCATACTACGAGACGGTAAAGATCGTCCGTGTTAAGGAGCGGAGGCTGCGCCTGGTACAGGTGCTTTTCACACTGATCGTGATTCTTTATGTCGTCATCAAGGTGATTATCATCGACGAGGCACAGTACCTGAACGAGGTTCCTACAGGCAATGCACATGCTCTATTCGAACGAGATGGCAATATCAGTGTGAACTATGCCAAGCTGCGCTACTGCTATGGTGCGTACAATGAGAACGATCCCGAGAGCACGAGCCCGGCATGGTGGAGGGAGTTCAGTCTGGAGAAGCTCCCATGCCGGACTTGGGATACCATTACACACACCGTCTCGAGGCTGAACACCGTATTCATTCCGACAATGGCGAGAGAAGAGAGAGACAGATACGTCTGTGGAGCGGAGAATACCATAGACGACCTCGCAAAGGAAACAGCCTGCACCAACCCGTACGAGGCCACACCGAACTCACGAAACGAATATTTTCTTGCTGGTGCGGAAACTTTCAAGCTCGTTCTAAGGCATTATTTCTTGTCCAACTTATTGAAACCCCATGCAACGTCGTGTCGAGACGCATGCCAAGGCGGCTACATGTCGGAGTATGAAGGCGTGTTGGAAGATGTCAACGGAAAGGTGATTGAGACTTTCGAAACCGGTCCCGGTGCAGATCGCTTGTCAGTGCCAAAGCTACTTGAAGCAGCTGGAGTTCAGCTCGATCGCCACATGGATTCGGATGCCGACGGATCAACACACTCCCTGCGATATCGAGGCTCTGTTTTCGGCGTTTCGATCTACTACACGAACCGTGGTTCAAACGACAAGGTTCGGTACATTTACCGAGTTCGTCGCTTCCAGACACCCGGCTTTAGTGATATTGTCGCTGTTCCCGACGCTTCGGATTGGAGGTCAGATCGATTGCGAATCGAACGCGTTGGGATGCTCTTCGTTTTTCAGGTCACCGGAGACATTGTAAAGTTCCACTTCCAGAGTCTCATGATTCATATTCTTTCCGCCGCACTTCTCGTAAAGTTTGCTACGGTCCTTACAGATCTGGTCATGCTGTACGTGTTGAGAGATCGCGCTGAGTATCGTAAAGCGAAGTACGAAGATTCACAGGACTTCAACGAACTTCGGGAAGCTGAAGAGGAGCAGCAGGAGCGACTAATTGGGCGGCTCAACCATGAATTAGACGAGCTCCGTGCAAGTGCAACGACGTACATCTCACCAGCCCCTTCTCTTGCCCCAAGGATAGGGCCTTATTCTGACGCAGGCACAATTAATTAGCTATCCGTGTGACGCGAGTAATTGCGTGGCAGTTGTCATACGAAACGCCCACTACCATTCTCCCCATGTGCTATAGACCAACTCTTCGGAATAAAGACTGTTTTACATTATAGAACTAGTATTGACCAGCGTTTAAACATCTACCGAATTGCAATCCGATTCGGCCTGAGTCGCTTTCAAACCACAAGATACATATCGAAACAACCGTTCTATGATTTCCTTGAATTTTTGGTTTTGTACTTAGGATTCCAGATGCTCACCGGAGTAACGATAAACATGCGGTGCATCCTTGCTTTAATAACAAAGCGCAGCGGAACCTCACCCTCCCTTGCGGGGATATTGAGAGAGCTTTTGAGGAGGCCAGGCCCGCCGCGTTGAGGTGGCGTTAGTGCCTTGCTTGGAAGCCAATACGCTAACAAAGTGCTATATATACGACGACTATTTTCCATACCATCACCTAGCACAACCACAAGAGTTTCGTGGCGCACGGGTCTAGATTCATCCATGATTCGTGACCGAGCCGAATTAGGTATCATTGCCATCTGATGCCGAACGATGACTTGCTTCACTGGGTGTGCCAAAACAAATCGCCTACATAATTCGGTCGCACGTGCTTGAACATTGCAACCTACCTTCCTATCTAGCGATCTGCCTGCCCGTCATGGTTTTGTCACGTCCAGGCTGGCATGATGCTTGGCCATTACTCGAGTTCTGTGTGCTGATTTACTTGAACTTCGAAGCAATGACATCATATCGAGGAACCTTGGCAGCATTACCGAAAGTGGCCAAAGTAGGAGCGGTGCGGACCATCTTCTCAGCAAGAGCCTGGATGTCCTTAGCGGTGACCTCCTTGATGAGGTTCAAGATCTGAGGGAACTTGAACTCACCGAAGCTCATGATGTTGCGGCCCATCTCCTCAACCAAGGCGGCGCGGATCTCGACCGCGGTAAGGCAGTTAGAGATGGTCTGCTTCTTAGCGCGCTCGAGCTCCTCAGTCGAGATGGTGTTGAGCTTCTGGAACTGCTTGACGATCTCATAAGTGAAGTTCTCCGCATTGTTGGGAGTGGTGACACCGTAGATACCGAAGACACCGCTGTCGTTGAAGATGGAGCTGAAGCTCAAGGCGGACTCAACCTCAGGGTTGGAGAGGACCTCCTTGTGAAGGCGAGAGCACATGCCCTTGCCAGGACCACCGCTGGAGAAGGAAGAACCACCACCCAGGAGGGTCTGGAGAACGGTCAAGGTTGCAACACCCTTGGCGTCCGTCCAGTTGGGCGACTGGAAGCCGAGAGCAATGTGAGTAAGGCCCTCATAGTCACCCTCAGTCTGGCGAACCTCACCACCAGTGTAGACAGCAGGCTCAGCAAGCTCAGCAACGTGAGGAGAAGGCTTGCGAGTGCCCTCAAAGAGCTCACCGATGGTGGAAGCGAATGCCTCGTGATCGACACCGACGGCGGAGAAGACCATGCGGTCGGGGGTGAAGAAGTTGTTGAACCAGGTGAACAAGACAGGGGAGGTCATGTTGTGGATGCTGGTAGCATTGCCGTACAAGGGCTTGCCAAGGGACTTGCCACTGTAAGCAGCCTCGAGGAACATCTCATTGACGCGGATGTCGACGGCCTTGAGAGTCTCCTTAACGTCATCGAGGTAAGAGTGGCTCTCCTGCTGGCGCTCACCCTCAAGGAAAGCAGGGTTCTTGAGCAAGTCTGCGAGGGTACCAACCGCGATGTCAGCCGAATCAGCCGGAGCGGAGATCTTCATAGCGAAGGAGTCGCGGGTAGTCTGAGTGGAGACCTCGGTGGAAGTGCGGCCCATCTCGCGAGTGAAGCGGAAGGCAGAGCGGTTGGTCGTGCTCTTGAGGAGCATACGCTCAAGGAAGTTGGTGATACCCGCATACTGAGCGGGCTCATAGCGCGAACCAACATCGACGAACGCAGCAGCCTCGAACATCGGAGTCACGACATCCTTAGTGATGACCTTCATGCCAGAAGGGAAGGTGGTCACCTTGACATCACCCTGCTTCGCAGAGATGGGGTGCTCCTGGATCTTGCCAGGGAACACCTGGTCCAAGGGCACCATAGGCATGCGCGAGCGGTTCAACAGAGTGTCCAAGAGTCCCGGAGCGGCCGCTGGGGTGTGGACATTGCGTGCATTCGCGAGCTGTACCATGAGAGCGTGGGGGCGGGGAAGGATAACGATATGAGTTTCTGGCAGAGCATGTGGGGGACTATCGAATGGCGCTAGCATGCGATGCGTGTCAGAAGATGATGCATGATAAACACGGGTAGAAGCGCCGAGTAACGTGGTTTGAGAAAAGCAAAACTAGTGGGGTGGGTGACTTTGTGATGTAAAAACAGGGTCAAGCCGGGATTATATCATAATACAACTTATATGAATAGACTACATACCAAGGTTACTGCGTCCTTGACTAACTTGCGCTGTGTAATATTAAACATATTATCGCAAAAACGGACGATAAATGTATAATTTTGAACCTCATTTTTCCTCTTTTACCGAGACTGCAGGGAGGGGTGTATTCCGTCACCCCGGGTTGTGGAACTGTTTCATCGTATAAGGGGTGCGACAATACTTTCGTCCCCACCAGGTTCCCTCGAGCTTGGCTCTTGGCTCGTCAGTCAGTCTGAGTCAGAGCGATACAGACCGACCGACCGACCAAACCTATCACGCCACCCCGCCCCACGACCCAACCCCCGCTTTCCTTTCACGACTCAGTCGGTATTCAATTTCTCCAGCTACCACGCCACGCGGTGGGGTTGACCGGGTTGCGGCAAGTGCGTGGGAATGCTGGGCTTACCGGTGTGTTCAGGTTGGGTTAATACCCCCAGGAAACATTTTTTGAAACGAGTGCACACCACGGGAGGATGCCACCCAATGCGATTTCTTTTGCGCGCTCTGGAGAACTGGAGTTAATTCGAGGCGGAGTGCGCGTACATTCGCCCCGGTGCGTGACGTGGGGCTGCAGGCGGCGCTCTGAAGATTCCCCTCTGGCTGTGACTACTGTCCTATTCAACTCTTGACTGAAATGCTCTCGCTTCGCTACCCACAACTGACAAACTTGGTCTGTTACTTCTTCGATGCACCCCTCGAGACGGAGACGTCCTGCCAGCAATCGCAGCAACGTCGGCGCACCAAAACTGAGTGCACTTGAGGATATACAGACGAGAACCACACTCGAGTCCCCGCGCGGTGCACCCGCGAGACATAGCCTTCGAAGTCGTACTGACCTGCTGACCACTTGGAGTGAGACTTGGGCACGACATCTCACCCTCTGAGGCAAGACAAACGCCCACCGTACACACATTAAGAGAGCAGCATGTCCGTCCCTCCCATTCGGCTAACACAGTACCAGTCTGATGCGGCCGAAGCCACAGACGAGAGTGCACTCGAGTCTGAGCACGATAGCGACCAAGAACAAGACCTCGACGATGGTACTGAGGACGAATCCAAGGATACGCCTCTTCTCGGGCGCAGGCGATCCAATCGGCATCTTCCGCAGCAAGACCAGGACACAAGGCAGCGTATTCATCTCGTGAATCGCATGTCCCACGCCACCGGTACCAACAACAACGCAGCGAGCGGCAGCAACACTAGCAGTAGTTCTAGCGCTCCGTCTGCCACTGTCAATTTCGCTAACGCGGCGACTGCTGCTGCAGCGGCGGCAGCGGCGATGGCATTGATGACAGCTGCCGATGCAACGGCTGCAGTAGCGGCAGGGGCACGCGCAGGTGCAGGTCCAGCTGCGGGCTTACGCACGACTGGCAGCGGTAGCAGCACCAACAGCGTAACTCCCTCCACTTCCACAACAGCTGGGGCGAGCAATAGTGCAGCTGCAAGCGAGGATTCCAGCGCAGGTGGTCGCAAGTCCCGACTGAAGCGCTCCCAAATGTATGAAATCGGTGTTGCGCTGAGCAAAGACGAGGGTCCTACAACACAGGAGCTGGAAGAGCTCTCTCGCAAATACCAGTGCTCTATCCGAACTGTATTGTTATGTAAAAAGCGCTACGAGCAAGGTAAGCTCACGGAAGAAGACAAGGATGTGCAAAAGGCGTATGTTCGCCCTGTCGGCAACTTTACTGCAATTCGAAAAGTGACGGAAAAAATGCGATCATTGGTACGTATTCGAGTATGACTGATGTTGACGTGTGCATGTACATGAATCGTTGCGCTGGCGAAATGTCGTTGCTCTGCCTGAATTCAGCACTTCTCACCCTCACTTCACTCTCCCCTCATCTCACCGAATAGCTTGGAGACAGTAGACTCGACCACAGCAAGCCCAGCTATACTGTATCGGATTTCTATTGGATGCGAAAAGCACTGACAGCGGATGGAGACATCTCAGATGCAGACGCGCTGTTAAAGCGAGCAGCCGATCTGCAGTCAGAAGGACCACAACCAACGAAGCTAGATCTTGACAGGGAGCGCAAGTACCTTAAGCGTGCTGACATTCCAATCAAGCGAGTTCAGAAGTTATAGTTCAACTGTCAGAACCCTTGATTCGTAATTCAGCTCACTCACTCTCTCCACGGTTTCGTAGAAATACGCACATTGTTGCATATCCCGTCTGAGCGCATCCTTGTATTTCTACTGCGCCTTGGAGTGGATCTGCTTGCAGGTCTCCTAAGTAAGTTCGACTCACAAACGACCAACCTAACTCGAGATTGTTGCTGAGCGATGATAATCGTTCATTATATCTATCAGGTGCTTGATGATCATTCAACCTGCCACAATACAGTAATAAGCTGCCCATGGCGTTGTATATATTCTCCAGTCGTGTCGTTTTCCCAGAATCTCTCGTATCAGTGGTATCAGTGGCGAAAGTTTCCGCTTCATGCACCGTCACAAAATTCCCCCTTCCTCATCCATCCACCACCGTTTCGCGCCAAAAAGTTTGTCCTGCTCCAGGAGAGCAGTCTCGCTGCATTGGCGCATCGCCTCGGTGATCTGTGGGCATCCCGCGTGTTTTTTGATACTCTAGCGCGTAACATGTCTAATGATGCTCGTACTGAACTTGTGCACCGTCGAAGCCCACTTTAGATCTCCATCATTCTCGGTTGCGAAAAGCCCTGATTGAGAGATGGCAACACAACGCAAGCACCCTGACGAGGACCACCGCCCCGGTGTGAAGAAGAACAAACAGGAGGAGGAAGTGGAGGAAAAGAAGACCTCAGCCGTGCCTGAATGCTTCCAGGGCAAGAGCTTCTACGAAATTCTGGGTGTCGCCAAGGATGCCTCAGTGGAAGAAATCACCAAGGCATATCGCAGGCTGTCGTTGAAGCACCATCCTGACCGTAATACGAGCCCTACAGCCACGGAAGAGTTTCAGTACCTCGCCCGCATCCACGAGACTCTGGCCAAGGACCCGCGAAAGCGCGCCATGTATGATAAGCACGGCGATTTGATCGTTCAAGACATGTCTGAGGAGTTCATGGACGCCTATCAGTACTGGCGTGAAGTCTTCCCAGAGCTGCAGGCCGATGATGTTGAGGCTTATAAGGCGTCTTACATCGGCTCGGAAGAGGAGAAGCAGGATGTCATTGATGCCTGGGACGAGTTCAAGGGAGACATGTTCTTGATGGTACGTTCTCAGCTCCATTGATGAGAGAGACTTGTGTGGTCCGTTTGTCGTAAACCCTTTAGCATGATTCTCTCAGATTATAGCACACTGACTCATTCACTCACTCCCTCACTGCCGTTTGACGCCCTTTGTAGATGCGAGACAAGATCTTCTTCGCTACCTCTGAATCCGCTGACAGGCTTACCACCCTAGTACGGTCGTTGATTGATGAGGGCAAGGTCAACAAAAAGTTCGTACCAAACTTTGAGAAGTCACTGAAGACCCTCAAGCAAAAACTGAAGGAGTTCGAGGAGCAGGAGGCCCAGGCGCTTGAAAATCAGGATAAGGTCAAGTCCGCTGAAGCCGCGATGCAGCAACTCGTCGAGCTACTCAAGAGCAACAAGCAAAGCAGGGAGAGTTTCTTCGAGGCTTTCCAGGCTAAGTACGGCGGTAGCGCCTCTGAGGGAGGCAAGGCCAGTACCGGGAAGAAGAAGAAAGTAAGTGTTAAGGGTGGAGCCAAAAAGGCAGCAGCCGCAAGTTCAGGATCTTCCAAAAAGGCAACCAGTGCCAAGGGTGGTAACAAGTAGAAGGAGTAAACTTGACCAGCCCGACATTGCCAAGCGTCTTACGTTCCACATCTCGTATATCCAACGCTCGCACATCCACTGCAAATGTACATTAATGAAACCTGACTAAATAGGCAAAGATAAAATATAACAATGTTATGTTGCTGACAAGACCCGGAGTATGAAGCCCCAAGATGTTATGATAGGTGAAGTTGGAGGAGCTTCTAAAGTGGCAAAGCGAGTCCAGTTTATGTACAGGGTTTGAGTCATAGGCTCTAACTTTAAAGGTTTTCCACCTTTCGCTTGGCGTTATCAATGAAAGCTGAGGTTGCAACTGAGGTTGCCTGGGCGACTGTTCTCACATCCGCACTTGATTTGATCCACGGAAGACGGGTACCGAGGCTAGCCTGACCGGCGGCTCTCAATGCAAGTGTTCGTTGAGTCTCTGTTCGCTTTTCAAGTTCTAGTCGTCGCTGGATCCGTGCTATTCGACCCTCACGCTCGACGTTGCGATTACGGGTAACGAATTCACGCAAGTTGGACTGGTTGTCCAACGATGAAGAGCCATCTTTCGTTGCTAACATAGCTGGATCAGTCTCAATCAAATCATGTTGCAGCTCAGTGGTGGCGAAATAGCCGCTCTTCAGCAACTGTGACAGCTTCTGCCGTTCTGCTGTTTGCGCTTGGATCTGCTGAGAACTGCGATCCCAAAATTTAGTGAGCGTTCCCGCAGTTACGTGTGAAGCCTTACTCTTGTCGGCTTGCGACAGATCAGGGGAATGTGACATCGACGTACTTTGGGGCGCGCCGCGTGGTGGAGCATAAAAATAAGGCATAAATTTGCCCTCTGTTGATTTGGGTTGCGTAGCATCGCTCGGTTCGTCCACTCGATCTGCCTTCGCCTCGCTTGATTGAACTTCAGACTGTTGCCGTGAGTCCGGAACGCTCCTTGGCCTTGAACCTGCTAGAGGCTCGACAATTCTGACGCCCGCATGCCTAGCCGGCGTAGAGACTGTAGTATTTCCAGATACTGCGGATGAGCGCTCTTCAATGAGTCCCTTTCGCAGCTTCGGGAAGCTCCCCTCTGGTCCATTGGGACCAGCTGCATCATCACCATTAAATTGCATTGCATTCCAATGTAGCAAACGATCGTGTAGAGCGGCAGATGTGAGTGCATATGATAGCGTTGGTCCAATCGTCGACGCGTCTGAACGGACAAAGTTTTGGACTAGCTTCGCCTTTTCTCTAGCAGTAGGGACCTCTCGGAGTGCTCTCGCATGAGGAAGTGATCCAAGCAGTTCGCGAACAAGAGGCAGGCTTCGGATCACGTCACCACCAGCCTGAGATACAACTTGATCGGTGGGATTTGAAACACGGGACTGTGGTACGCGTGGGCTTCCGGCACGATCAGTGTCTTCTGAGGTTGAGGTACTCAGGGGATGCATCATACGTAGTCGTTGTTTGCGCAACTGAGCGAAGGCATTGGTTTCCTCTTCTGAAGACGAAGCGGGGTCGCGCACTTCGACTGCAGGCTCTACCACGGAGCCACTCGTGACTGTACGCGCGGCATCCAACAGAACTGCACGGGCAGCGAGTTC
>Ga0182741_1005343_pt1 | contig 12021 bp, 6 predicted proteins | sample eDN5th37CBELigOP_FD_128874 | JGI IMG/M metagenome (GOLD analysis project Ga0182741, IMG submission 128874) | Enriched Organic Plus compost microbial communities from Emeryville, California, USA - eDNA 5th pass 37_C BE-Lig OP (version 2) (version 2) ...
GGCGTCGGCGACGCCCGGCTTCTGGAACCAGACGATGTACATGTCCTCGCCGAACACCTTGCGCATCCCTTCGATCGGATCGAGCGGCGCGCGGCGCATGAAGGGCGTGTTGAGGCCGATCACCCCGGCCACTCGGTCCGGATGCATCAGCGGCATCTGCCAGACGACGATGCCGCCCCAGTCGTGACCGCAGAAGACCGCCTTCTCGACTCCCAGATGGTCCAGCAGGCCGACGAGATCGCCGGTCAGGTGCTCCATGTCATAGTCGGTCACAGCGCCCGGCCGCGAACTCAGGCCATAGCCCCGCTGGTCCGGCGCGATGGCCCAGCGCCCCGCCGCCTCGCAGGCCTTCAGCTGATGGCGCCAGGAAAAGGCGAGCTCGGGAAAGCCGTGGCAGAAGATGATGGGCGCGCCCTGACCGCGCGGTCCCACCTCGTAATAGGCCATGTCGATCCCATTGACCTGGGCGTGCTTCACCGGCGGCATCTGGCGCGCAAGGGCCTCGGACATCGGCTTCCCTCCTGGTTTTGCCGACACTTTGGCAGGTTGCCTCATGGGAAAGGCAAGTGCGCTTGAAGGCGCCCCGAAACGGGCTAGAAGCGGGCATGAACAGCCGAACCGACGAAGTGCGCACGCCCTGGGGCCTTGTCCTGCTGCTCGGAGCGCTGACCGCCTTCGCGCCCATGTCCATCGACATGTATCTGCCGAGCCTGCCGTCGATCGCGGAGAACCTCCGCGCCAGCGCCGCCCAGGCGCAGGGCACGGTCGCCGCCTTCCTGGCGGGCATGGCCGTCGGGCAGTTCTTCTACGGGCCAGCTTCCGACCGCCTCGGCCGCCGCGGCCCGATCCTCTTCGGGATCGTGGTCTACATCGCCGCGTCGGCGGCCTGCGCCCTTTCGACCTCCATCGAGATGCTGACCATCTCCCGCTTCGTCCAGGCCCTCGGCGGTTGCGCCGGCGGCGTGGTTGTCCGGGCGGTGGTGCGCGACCGGTTCGACCATACCGAGACGGCGAGGATGCTCTCGCTGCTCACCCTCGTCATGGGGCTTGCGCCGGTGCTCGCGCCCATGCTCGGCGGACTGCTGCTGGCGATCGGCGGCTGGCGGCTGAACTTCTGGCTGCTGGCCGGGTTCGGCCTGGCCTGCGGCCTGGCGACCCTCATCTGGCTCAAGGAGTCCCGCTCGGAGGAAACCGCCGCGCAGGCCGCCTCCGAGAGCCCGCTGCGCGCCTATTTCGCGCTGCTCTCCCAGCCGCGATTGGTCGGCTACGCCCTGGCTGGCGCGCTGAACGGCGCGACCCTCTTCACCTATATCTCCGCCTCGCCGGACCTGCTGATCGGGACCTATGGCATTGCGCCAGCGCACTTCGGCTGGGTGTTCGGCGCTAACGCCGCGGCGGTGATCGGCGCCAGTCAGGTCAACCGGCTGCTGCTGCGGCGTCGGACGCCCGACCAGGTGCTCGCCCGCGCCAGCGCCGTCGCCTTCCTGGTTTCGATCGCGCTCACCCTGGCGGCGGTCACCGGCTTTGGCGAGCGGTGGAGCGTCCTGCCGTTGCTGTTCGTCGTCCTGGCCAGCTACGGCTTCATGCAGGGCAACACCATGGCCGGCGCCCTGAATGTCGACCCACGCCGCGCAGGTTCGATCTCGGCCCTGATGGGCGGGGCGTCCTTCGGGGTCGGGGCGCTCGCGGCCTCCCTCGCAGGACTGCTGCACGACGGCACCCCGCGCCCCATGGCCATCGTCATGATGCTCGCGCTCGCCGGTTCAGCCGCCTCGCTGCGGCTGCTGGCCCTGCGGCGTCAGACCTGAGGCTTGCGGATCAGGCCCGCCGCCAGCACCGCCCATCCGGCTAGGAACAGCGTCCCCCCGATCGGCGTGATCGCTCCGAACCAGCGCGGCGCGCCCAGCGCCATGGCGAAGAGCGACCCTGAGAAGATCACCACGCCCCCCAGGAACAGGGGAGGGACGATCCGCGCCCCTCGCGCGCCCAGACTCGCGGCATAGGCCGCCGCGAACACGCCCAGCGCATGCAGGAAGGCGTAGTTGGCGCCGGTGTGCGTCCATTCCTTGGCCTTGGGATCGCTGATCCCGTGCGCGGCGAAAGCGCCGAAGGCGACGGCGAGGAAACCGACGGCCGCGGCGGCCGCCATCCAGGGACGAAGCTCTCTCATGTCCCTTGCCTAGCCGAGCCCGCGCCCGCCCGCTACCAATAGCGTCAAAGCCAAGGAGGAGGGCGGCGTGATCCCGGCATCGGTCTATGACTATCGTGAACTGGCCCGCCGCCGCCTGCCCAAGATGTTCTTCGAATACATCGACGGCGGCTCCTATGCGGAGGTGACGCTGGCGCGGAACGTCGCCGATCTCGAAGCGCTCGCCCTTCGCCAGCGGGTCATGCGGGACATGACCACCCTCGACATGTCCGTCGAGGTCTTCGGCCAGAAGATGAGCATGCCGCTCGGTCTCGCCCCCGTCGGCATGGCCGGCATGTACGGCCGCCGTGGCGAGGTCCAGGCGGCCCAGGCGGCAGCCGAGGCCGGCATTCCCTTCTGTCTCTCCACCGTCGGGGTTTGCGCGGTGGAGGAGGTCGCCGCCGCCGGCACGCCGCCCTGGTTCCAGCTCTATATGCTCAAGGACCGTGGCTACATGCGCGAACTGCTGGCCCGCGCCAAGGCGGCAGGCTGCCCGGTTCTCGTCTTCACCGTCGATCTGCCGCTGCCTGGCGCCCGCTATCGGGACGTGCGCTCGGGCTTCACCGGCGCTACCCGGCTCTCCGGAGCTCTCAACACCGCCTGGCAGGGGATCACCCATCCCGGCTGGCTGTGGGACGTGTGGCTGCATGGCCGACCCCACACCCTCGGCTCGGTCGTGGGCGCCATCCCGCAGGGGCGCAGCGTCACCGATTTCCTCAGCTGGATCGCCAAGAACTTCGACCGGTCGGTCACCTGGGCCGATCTCGACTTCGTCCGCGAGGTCTGGGACGGCCCCATCGTCATCAAGGGGGTGCTCGACCTGGAGGACGCCCGCGACGCGGTCAAGGCCGGCGCGCAGGGGGTGATCGTCTCCAACCACGGCGGGCGGCAGCTGGACGGCGTGCGCTCCTCCATCTCGGCCCTGCCGGCCGTCGTCGATGCGGTCGGCGGCGACCTGGAGGTTTTCCTGGATGGCGGCGTGCGCTCAGGGCTGGACGTGCTCAAGGCGCTCAGCCTGGGAGCCAAGGCCTGTTTCGTCGGCCGCGCCTGGGCCTATGCGCTCGGCGCGGGCGGACGACCTATGATTTCGAAGATGCTCGGAACGATGCGCGCGGAGCTCGCAACTGCACAGGTTCTTACAGGCTGTAAAGTCGCGCGAGACGCCGATAAAACGCTACTAGACGTCGCACCTTAGAAAAACTTTTCGTTTTCAGTCTCGGTGGACCATCGACAAGGGATGATCTTGCCGAGTAAATGCGCGCCGATTTGGGCGCAACACCGGTTTTTCAGCACCGGTTGTCATGCGCCCGCTAGTTGAGAGCGAGGTATCCGGATGGGAGCTCCCGAACGGCAAGGTCTTTACGACCCGCGCAATGAACATGATGCGTGCGGTGTGGGTTTTGTGGCCAATATCAAAGGCCGCAAATCGCACGAGGTCGTGGCCGCCGGTCTGGAGATCCTGATCAACCTGGATCACCGCGGCGCGGTCGGCGCCGATCCTCTCGTCGGCGACGGCGCGGGGATTCTGATTCAGATTCCGGACGCCCTGCTGCGCGACTGGGCCGGCAAGGAGGGCATCGATCTGCCTCCAGCCGGCGAATATGCGGTCGCCATGTGCTTCCTGCCGCGGGACGAGGCCGCGCGCGAGGTGGCGGTCAGCCAGTTCGAGCACTTCCTGAAGGTCGAGCACCAGCCCCTGATCGGCTGGCGCGACGTGCCGGTGAACACCCAGGGCCTGGGCGAGGCGGTCCTCGCCGGCATGCCGGTGATCCGTCAGGCGATCGTCGGCCGCGGCCCCAATATCCGCAGCCAGGACGCCCACGAGCGCAAGCTGCTGGCCGTGCGCAAGCAGACCCAGAATCCCCTCGCCGAACTGGCCGCGCGCCGCGGCCTGCCGGGCGTGACCGACCTTTACATGCCGTCCTTCTCGACCCGGACGGTGGTCTATAAGGGCCTGCTGCTCGCCGACCAGGTGGGGACCTTCTACGAGGACCTGGCCAATCCGCTGACGGAATCGGCGCTCGCCCTGGTTCACCAGCGCTTCTCGACCAACACCTTCCCGTCCTGGAAGCTGGCCCACCCCTACCGGTTCATCGCCCATAACGGCGAGATCAACACGGTCCGCGGCAATGTGAACTGGATGAACGCCCGCCGGCGCACGCTGGAGAGCGACCTGCTGGGCCCCGACCTCAACAAGATGTGGCCGCTGATCCCGCACGGGCAGTCGGACACCGCCTGCCTCGACAACGCGCTGGAGCTGCTGGTCGCCGGCGGCTACCCGCTGGCCCATGCGGTCATGATGCTGATCCCCGAAGCCTGGGCCGGCAACCCGCTCATGGACGCCAAGCGCAAGGCCTTCTACGAGTATCACGCCGCCCTGATGGAGCCGTGGGACGGCCCGGCCGCCGTGGCCTTCACCGACGGCCGCCAGATCGGCGCCACGCTCGACCGCAACGGCCTGCGGCCCGCCCGCTTCATCATCACCGACCAGGACCATGTGATCATGGCCTCCGAAGTCGGCGTCCTGACCGTTCCGGAGGAGCGGATCGTCCGCAAGTGGCGCCTGCAGCCGGGCAAGATGCTCCTCATCGACATGGAAGAGGGGCGGATCATCGAGGACGAGGAGATCAAGCGCACCCTCTCGGAGGCCGAGCCCTACGCCGAGTGGCTGAGCGAGACCCAGTTCAAGCTCGAGGAGCTGCCTGAGATCGCCTACAGCGAAGCCCAGGCCAACGATCCGGACCAGCTGCTCGATCGCCAGCAGGCCTTCGGCTACACCCAGGAGGACGAGCAGTTCTTCCTCGAACCCATGGCCGTGACCGGCGACGATCCGGTCGGCTCCATGGGCTCGGACACGCCGATCGCGGTGCTCTCCAAGCGCCCGAAGCTGCTTTACGAATACTTCAAGCAGAACTTCGCCCAGGTCACGAACCCGCCGATCGACCCGATCCGCGAGGAACTGGTCATGAGCCTGGTCTCGATGATCGGTCCGCGCCCGAACCTGCTCGGCCGCCATGCGGGCACGCACAAGCGCCTGGAGGTCTCCCAGCCGATCCTCACCAATGAGGACCTAGCGAAGATCCGCTCCATCAGCGAACTGCTGGACGGCTCGTTCCGCACCGCCACCATCGACGTCACCTGGGACGCCGCCGAGGGCGCAGCCGGGCTGGAGCGGGCCCTTGACCGGGTCTGCCGCGAGGCCACCGACAACGTCCTGGCCGACAAGAACATCCTGATCCTCTCGGATCGTCGCGTCGGCTCCGACCGCATCCCGATCCCGGCGGCCCTGGCCACCGCGGCGGTCCATCATCACTTGATCCGTCAGGGCCTGCGCATGCAGACCGGCCTCGTCATCGAGACCGGCGAGGCGCGCGAAGTGCACCACTTCTGCGTCCTGGCCGGCTACGGCGCCGAGGCGGTGAACCCCTATCTGGCCTTCGAGACGCTCGAGAACCTTCGCGTCCGCCAGGGCGTGAGCCTGTCGGCTTACGAGGTCCGCAAGAACTACATCAAGGCCGTCGGCAAGGGCATTCTGAAGGTTATGTCCAAGATGGGCATCTCGACCTACCAGTCCTATTGCGGCGCCCAGATCTTCGACGCCGTCGGCCTCTCGTCCGAGCTGATCGAGAAGTACTTCACCGGCACCGCCACCACGATCGAGGGCATTGGCCTTACTCAAATCGCTGAGGAGTCGGTCCGCCGTCACCGCGACGCCTATGGCGATAATCCGATCTACGCCAGCATGCTGGACGTCGGCGGCCAGTACGCCTTCCGCCTGCGCGGCGAGCAGCACGCCTGGACGCCGGAGACGGTCTCGAAGCTGCAGCACGCCGTCCGTGGCGGCCGGTCGGACGAGTATCGCGCCTTCGCCGAGGGCATCAACGAACAGTCCGAGCGCCTGCTGACCATCCGCGGCCTGATGCGATTCAACTATGCCGAGACGCCCGTGCCGATCGACGAGGTCGAGCCCGCCAGCGAGATCGTCAAGCGCTTCGCCACCGGCGCCATGAGCTTCGGCTCCATCAGCCGCGAGGCCCACACCACCCTCGCCGTCGCCATGAACCGCATCGGCGGCCGGTCGAACACCGGTGAGGGCGGCGAGGAAGCCGATCGTTTCAAGCCGCTGCCCAATGGCGACTCCATGCGCTCAGCCATCAAGCAGGTGGCTTCGGGCCGCTTCGGCGTCACGGCCGAGTACCTGGTCAACGCCGACGACATCCAGATCAAGATGGCCCAGGGCGCCAAGCCCGGGGAAGGCGGCCAGCTGCCCGGCCACAAGGTCGACAAGAACATCGCCCGCGTCCGCCACTCGACCCCGGGCGTCGGCCTGATCTCGCCGCCGCCGCACCACGACATCTATTCGATCGAGGATCTGGCCCAGCTGATCCACGACCTGAAGAACGTGAACCAGCGCGCCCGCATCTCCGTGAAGCTGGTGTCGGAAGTGGGGGTCGGCACCGTGGCGGCGGGCGTCGCCAAGGCGCGCGCGGACCACATCACCATCTCCGGCTTCGAAGGCGGCACGGGGGCTTCGCCGCTCACCTCGCTGACCCACGCCGGCTCGCCTTGGGAAATCGGCCTGGCCGAAACCCAGCAGACCCTGTTGCTCAACGGCCTGCGCACCCGCGTCGCGGTCCAGGCGGACGGTGGCCTGCGCACCGGCCGTGACGTCGCTATCGCCGCGCTCCTGGGCGCGGACGAGTTCGGCTTCGCCACCGCCCCGCTGATCGCCGCCGGCTGCATCATGATGCGCAAGTGCCACCTGAACACCTGCCCGGTGGGCGTGGCGACCCAGGATCCGGTGCTGCGCGCGCGCTTCACCGGCCAGCCCGAGCACGTGATCAACTACTTCTTTTTCGTCGCCGAAGAGCTGCGCGAGATCATGGCCGCCCTCGGCTTCCGGACGGTCAACGAGATGGTCGGCCGCGTCGACCGCCTCGATGCGCGTCAGGCGGTCGATCATTGGAAGGCCGAAGGCGTCGACCTTTCCAAGCTGCTCTATGCGGCCGCTCCGGAAGGCGCCAAGGGTCTCTGGAACATGGACCGCCAGGACCACGGCCTTGGCAAGGCCCTGGACAACACCCTCATCGCCGACGCGAAGCCGGCGCTGGAGAAGGGCGAGCCGGTTCTCCTCGAATACGAGATCAAGAACATCAACCGCACCGCCGGCGCGATGCTCTCGGGCGAGGTGGCCAAGCGCTACGGCCACGCCGGCCTGCCCGAGGACACCATCACCATCAAGTTCCGCGGCCAGGCGGGGCAGAGCTTCGGCGCCTTCGCCGCGCGCGGGGTCTCGCTGGAGCTGACCGGCGACGGCAACGACTATGTGGGCAAGGGCCTCTCCGGCGGCCGCGTCGTCGTGCGCCAGCCGGCCGAGGCCCGTCGTGACCCGACGAAGAACATCATCGTCGGCAACACCGTCCTCTATGGCGCCATCGCCGGAGAAGCCTACTTCCAGGGCGTGGCCGGCGAGCGCTTCGCCGTCCGCAACTCCGGCGCCGTGACCGTGGTCGAAGGCGTGGGCGACCACGGCTGCGAATACATGACCGGGGGCGTGGTCGTTGTGCTGGGCGACACCGGCCGCAACTTCGCGGCCGGTATGTCCGGCGGCGTCGCCTATGTCTACGATCCCAAGGGCCGCTTCGCCGAGCTGTGCAACAAGGCGATGGTGGATCTTGAGAAGGTGGAGCCCTCCGCCCCGGCGACCCGCGAGGACGAACCCTATCGCCCCAGCCAGCGCTCCCTCTCCGTGGAGAACAGCGGGATGGGCGACGTGCTCCGGTTCGACGCTGAGCGCCTGCGCATCCTGATCGAGCGCCATCATCTCTATACGGGCTCGGCTCGCGCCCGCGAGATCCTGGAGAACTGGGACGAGACCCTGACCTCCTTCGTGAAGGTCATGCCCAAGGATTACCGCCGCGCCCTGCAGGACATGGCCGCGGAACGCCAGGCGGCCGCGGCCGTCGCGGCCGAATAAGTCGGGGAGGATCAGACTATGGGTAAGCCTACCGGCTTTCTTGAGATCGAGCGCCAGGAGCGCACCTACGAGGCGCCGCAGGAGCGGGTGAAGAACTGGAAGGAGTTCGTCCTGCCGATGCCGGCGCAGGACGTGTCGCGCCAGGCTTCCCGCTGCATGGACTGCGGGATTCCGTTCTGCCACCAGGGCTGTCCGGTCAACAACCAGATCCCGGACTTCAACAACCTGGTCTATCGGGAGCACTGGAAGGCGGCGCTGGAAAACCTCCAGTCCACCAACAACTTCCCGGAGTTCACCGGCCGCGTCTGCCCCGCGCCCTGCGAGGCGTCCTGCACGCTGAACATCATCGACACTCCCGTCACCATCAAGACGATCGAGTGCGAGATCGTCGATCGCGGCTGGCAGGAAGGCTGGATCAAGCCGCAGATGTCGCCCCGCGGCACCGGCAAGCGGGTGGCAGTCGTCGGCTCCGGCCCGGCGGGCCTGGCCTGCGCCCAGCAGCTCGCCCGCGCGGGCCACGCCCCGACCGTCTTCGAGAAGAGCGATCGGATCGGCGGCCTGCTGCGCTACGGCATCCCCGACTTCAAGATGGAGAAGCATCTGATCGACCGCCGCGTCGCCCAGATGGAAGGCGAGGGCGTGATCTTCCGGACCAATTTCGAGGTCGGCAAGACCGTCTCGGTCCAGCGCCTGCTCGATGATTACGACGTGCTGGTCATGGCCGGCGGCGCCGAGGACCCGCGCGACCTGCCCGTGCCGGGGCGTGAACTCGCCGGCGTGCATTTCGCCATGGACTTCCTCACCCAGCAGAACAAGCGCAACGCGGGCGATGATGAGCTGCGCGCCGCGCCGAACGGCGCCATCTCCGCCACCGGCAAGCATGTCGTCGTCATCGGCGGCGGCGACACCGGCTCGGACTGCATCGGCACCTCGAACCGCCACGGCGCGGCCTCGGTGGTGCAGCTCGAGATCATGCCCCAACCCCCGGCGCGCGAGAACAAGCAGCTCACCTGGCCCGACTGGCCGCTCAAGCTGCGCACCTCCTCGTCGCACGAGGAAGGCTGCGAACGGGACTTCGCCGTAGCGACCAAGCGCTTCATCGGTTCGAACGGCAAGGTCGAGGCCATCGAATGTGTCCGCGTCGAGTGGGTCGCGGGCGAAGACGGCCGCCAGACGCTTCAGGAGGTCACCGGCAGCGAGTTCGAGCTGAAGGCCGATCTCGTGCTGCTGGCCATGGGCTTCGTCGGCCCGCGCCATAACGACCTCATCGCCCAGGCCGGCGTCGAGCTGGATCCGCGCGGCAACGTGAAGGCGCCGGTGTCCAACTATCAGACCACCACGCCGAACATCTTCTCGTGCGGCGACATGCGGCGCGGCCAGTCCCTGGTGGTCTGGGCGATCCGCGAAGGCCGTCAATGTGCGCAGGCCGTGGACGAATACCTGATGGGCGCGAGCAAACTCCCGCGTTGATCAAGCTTTGGCGTTGAGCGGGGCGGCGAACCTAAGCTAGGCAGGGGAATGATCATTCGCTCCTGCCTTGCCGCGCTCGCCGCCTGCCTGGCCTTCGGCTCCGCCCAGGCCGCGCAGCCGCGTACCGTCTACAAGAACGTCACCCTGATCGACGGCACGGGGGCGGTGCCCAGGCCCGGCATGTCGATCCTCGTGGACGGGGAGCGCATCGCCAAGGTCTGGAAGGACAGCGAAATCGCCTTCAAGCTCGCCGGCGACGTCCGCGTCGCCGACATGAGCGGCAAGTACGTTCTTCCCGGTCTCACCGACAGCCACCAGCACCTGGCGACGCCTCCGGACCGCCCCTGGGCGCAGGCGCAGATGAAGCGGGACCTCTACAGCGGGATCACCTCGACCCGTGACATGGCTGACGACCTGCGCAACATCGCCGACCTGGCCCGGGCCTCGCGCATTCACGAGATCCCCGGTCCGGACATTTACTACGCGGCCCTCATGGCGGGCCCCTCCTTCTTCGAGGACCCGCGGGTCCAGGCCGCCTCGCTGGGGGCGGTCGGCGGAGAGGTCCCCTGGATGCGCGCGATCACGCCGCAGACGGATCTTCCCATGGCCGTGGCGCAAGCCAAGGGGACGAGCGCCTCGGCCATCAAGATCTATGCGAACCTTCCGGGTTCGGAGGTGACGCGGATCACGAAAGAGGCGCACCGCCAGGGCGTGCCGATCTGGGCTCACGCCGCCGTCTTTCCGGCGACGCCGAAGGAGGTGCTCGACGCCGGAGCTGACGTGGTCAGCCACGTCTGCATGCTGGCCTACCAAGTCTCGGACGAGGTCCCGAGCCAGTACCACAACCGCGCCCCGGTCGATGAGACCAAGTTCGGCCAGGGGGTGAACCCGCAGATCGCGCCGCTCTTCGCCAAGATGAAGACCGATGGCGTCGTCCTGGACGCCACCGTCCGCATCTATGCGGAGATGGAGGGCCGCCCGCGGGCCTATTGCTCCACCAAGCTCGCCGCCGAGCTCACCCGGCAGGCGCGGCAGGCTGGGGTCATCGTCTCGGCCGGCACCGACGGCTTCTCGGCGCCCGAGGCGGCATTTCCCGCCCTCTACGAAGAACTCGAACTTCTCGTCGAGAAGGCCGGCTTCTCGCCGATGGACGCGATCGTCGCGGCGACCCGCAACGGCGCGCTCGCTGTCCGCAAGGACGCAGACTTCGGCGTCATCGCCGAGGGCAATCTCGCCAACCTCGTCTTCACCGCGCAGGACCCGTCCAAGGACATCAAGGCCCTGCGGACCCTGACCCTCACCGTCAAGCGCGGTCGCGAATATCCGCGCGCCGACTTCGATCCCACGGCCGAAGCAGCCATCCGAAAGGGCGGAGAATGATCAATCGTCGTCACGCACTGGCGCTGGGCGCCGCCACCGCGCTCGCGCGTCCGGCCTTCGCGGCCGAGGAGACGCCGATCGTGGTCAACGCCCTCGGCGGGCTCGCCAATCCCAACCTACAGATCGGGCGGGAGGCGGGCGCCGCCGCCGACACCCTAGTCCTCGACGTCGACGATCGCGGCATCGCCGACGCCAAGGCCTCCGGCCTCACTGCGGTGAACGTCACCCTGGGCTATGTGGCCGGCCCCCAGGAGCCCTACGCCTATACGCTCAAGACCCTGGACGCTTGGGATGCGCTGCTGGCCGCCCGTGCGGCCGACCTCACCCTGATCCGCAAAGCCGCCGACATCCGCCGCGCCAAGGCGGAGGGCAAGGTGGGCGTGATCTACGGGTTCCAGAACGCCGAGCAGATCGGCCCGCATATCGAGCGGGTGGACGAGTTCGCCGCCCGCGGCGTCCGCATCGTCCAGCTGACCTACAATCCGGCCAACAGCCTCGGCGACGGCTCCATGGCGCCGGAGAACCGCGGCTTGACGTCCGTGGGCCGGCAGGTGATCGAGCGGCTCAACGCCGCGCGCCTGATGGTCGACCTCTCGCATTCCGGCGAGCGCACCTGCCTGGAGGCGATCGCCGCCTCGAAGGCGCCGATCTCGATCAATCACACCGGCTGCAAGGCCGTCACCGACCTGCCGCGCAACAAGACCGACGCCGAGCTGCGCGGCGTCGCCGAGAAGGGCGGCTTCGTCGGCGTATACTTCATGCCCTTCCTGAACCTCAGCGGCCACGCCAGCGCCGACGACGTGGTGGCGCACATCGAGCACGCGCTGAAGGTCTGCGGCGAAGATCACGTTGGCATCGGCACCGACGGTTCGGTCGCCGCCATCGACGACATGGAAGCCTACAAGGAGGCGCTGCGCCTGGAGAACGCTGGCCGCGTCGCCGCCGGCATCGCCGCCAAGGGCGAGCGCGCCGACACCTATCCCTTCGTCCTCGACCTGCGCGGCCC
>Ga0182741_1005347_pt1 | contig 12006 bp, 10 predicted proteins | sample eDN5th37CBELigOP_FD_128874 | JGI IMG/M metagenome (GOLD analysis project Ga0182741, IMG submission 128874) | Enriched Organic Plus compost microbial communities from Emeryville, California, USA - eDNA 5th pass 37_C BE-Lig OP (version 2) (version 2) ...
ATTCGAACGTGTGACCTTTGCCTTCGGAGGGCAACGCTCTATCCAGCTGAGCTACGGGTGCTGCGGGGCCCTACATAACCGATTGCCCGGCCCCGGGCAACGGCGGGGGAGGGGCCTTCCACCTCCCGGCTAACATTTTGATCTGTCCGGTCAAATTCCGCCCGGAAGACGATCCCCCGCGCCCGTTGCGGCCGGGAACGCGCCGCCCTCGGGGCTCGGTCCGGTATCGCGCCGCGACCGCCGACCTTCCCGTCGCCGCGAAAGGTCGAATCCGCCCGCCGACAAGGGCGCCGCCGGCGCCGTCATCGCACCCGCCCGCCGCCGCCCCCGAGAAGCCGCCACGACGCGACGGAGAGAAAAGCGCCGTCGACGGCGAAACGCCACGCCACCGGCATTCCTGCGCCCCGCCCCGGCTCTGGCCGGGAACGCTTGGGCTCCGGAGGGGCCTCCACCTGCCGGCCGCCCGCCGCCGCCGGGTCTCACCCCACCGCTTCAGCCATCCTTGCCCGCCGGTCACGACGCCGTTGCCGGCGGTCGCATTGACCGCGTCCGGCCTTCGGCTAACGTGGCCGCCCCGCACGCCTGGCGCCTCCTGAATCGGGTCCGATGAGCGACAAGCCGACCATTGCCGTCGTGGGCGCTGGAGCGCTCGGCCGCGCGCTCGTCCAGCGCGCCGCTGCCGCCGGCCACGGCGTGCTGCTGTTCGACATCAAGGCCGCCGAGGTCGAGCAGGCGGTGCAGGCCGTCGGCACCGATCTGCGCCGCGCCGCCGACACCGGCGAGCTCGCCCCCGCCGTCGCCGACGCCGCCATCGCCCGCATCCGCGGCGTGCCCAAGCTCGATGCGCTCGCCGTCGCCGACTTCGTCGTCGAGGCCGTGGCCGAGGATCTCGAGGTGAAGAAGGCGCTGTTCGCCACCCTCGATTCCTTCGTCCGCGAGGAGGTGATCCTCGCGACCACAACCGCGGCTCTGTCGGTCGCCGCCATCGCCGCCGCCTGCCGCCGGCCCGAGCGCGTCGCCGGCCTGCATGTGCTGACGCCGCTGGCCGGCGCGCGGCTCGTCGAGATCGTCCGCGCGCCGCGCACCGATCCCGGCCTGCTGCCGCATCTGACCGCCTTCGCCGACAGCCTCGGCCTCGCCGCCATCGTGGTCGAGGACGTGCCCGGCTTCGTCGTCGATCACGCCGTGCGCGGCTTTCTCGCCGAGGCCCTGCGCCTTTACGACGAGCGCGTCGCCGCGCCCGCCGTACTCGACGCCGCCGCGCGCGCCGCCCTCGGCCTGCGCGCCGGCCCGTTCGAGCTCGCCGACACGATCGGCCTTGATGCGGTGTGGAAGGTGCAGCGCGCGCTCTACACGCAGCTCTATCACGAGCCGCGGCTGCGCCCGGTGCCGTCCGCCGCGGCGCGGGTCTCCGCCGGCCTCAACGGGCGCAAGGCGGGGCAGGGCTTCTATCGCTACGTCAACAACCAGCCGGTCCTGCCCGAGCGCGAGCCGGTCTCGACCGGACTGCGCCGGCCGCTCTGGATCTCCACCGCGCGGCCCGCCTTCGCCAAGCGCGTGGTCACGGCTCTCCGCGGCAGCGGCGATCTCGTTGCCGGCGCCGCGCCGCCGCCCGGTGCCGTCGTGCTCGTCACGCCGCTCGGCCAGGACGCCACCACCGCCGCCGTCGCGGAAAAGCGCGATCCGGCCTGGACCGTCGCCGTCGATGCGCTGTTTCCGATCGAGCGCCACGCCACGCTGATGCCGACGCCGGCGACCCACCCGGACGCGGTCGCCGCGGTGGCGGCGTCTTTCGCCGCCTGCGGCCGCGATACGGCGGTGATCGACGACAGCCCCGGCTTCGTCGCCCAGCGCCTCGCCTTCATGCTGGTGGCGATCGCCGCCGATCTCGCCGCGCGCGCCGTTGCCGAACCGGCCGCGATCGACCTTGCCGTAGCGTCGGCCCTCGGCCTGCCGCAGGGTCCGCTCGCCCTCGGCGACCGCATCGGCCCGCGCGTGGTCGTCGAAGGGCTCGAACGGCTCCGTGTCGCGAGCGCCGATCCGCGCTGGCGCGTGCCGCCGTGGCTGGCGCGCCGCGCCCAGCTCGGCCTCGCGCTTTCGTCCGCCCCGCCACAAGTTCTATAACTGCGCAACCAACACGGCGACCGCACGCCGGTGCGGCGCCCGAAAGGAGACGTTCCATGACCCAGGCCGCCGAGAAGCTCGCCACCGCCGCGCCAATCAAGGAGGCGCAGGCTTTCGCCTGGGAAGATCCGCTCGATCTCGAAGGCGAGCTCACCGAGGAGGAGCGGATGGTGCGCGACACCGCCCGCGCCTATGCGCAGGAGAAGCTGTTCCCGCGCATCCTCAGCGCCTATCGCGACGAGCGCTTCGATCGCGAGATCATGACCGAGATGGGCGCGCTCGGCCTGCTCGGCCCCACCGTGCCGGAGCAATATGGCGGCGCCGGCCTCGGCTATGTCGCTTACGGCCTGATCGCGCGCGAGGTGGAGCGGGTCGATTCCGGCTACCGCTCGGCCATGTCGGTGCAGTCCTCGCTGGTCATGTATCCGATCCTCGCCTACGGCTCCGAGGCGCACCGGCGCAAATACCTGCCCAAGCTCGCCACCGGTGAATGGGTCGGCTGCTTCGGCCTGACCGAGCCCGACGCCGGCTCCGATCCCGGCGGCATGAAGACCCGCGCCGAGAAGGTCGCCGACGGCTATCGCCTGACCGGCACCAAGATGTGGATCTCCAATTCGCCGATCGCGGATGTCGCCATCGTCTGGGCCAAGCTCGACGGCGTCATCCGCGGCTTCATCGTCGAGCGCGGCACCAAGGGCTTCGAGACGCCGAAGATCGAGGGCAAGCTGTCGCTGCGCGCCTCCATCACCGGCGAGATCGTGCTCGACGGCGCGGTGGTGCCGGAGGAAAACCTGCTGCCCGGCGCCTCCGGCCTGTCCGGTCCGTTCGGCTGCCTCAACAAGGCGCGTTACGGCATCGCCTGGGGCGCCATGGGCGCCGCCGAGTTCTGCTGGCATCGCGCGCGTCAATACGTGCTCGACCGCAAGCAGTTCGGCCGTCCGCTCGCCGCGACGCAGCTGGTGCAGAAGAAGCTCGCCGACATGCAGACCGAGATCGCCCTCGGCCTGCAGGGCGCGCTGCGCCTCGGCCGCATGATGGAGGCGGGCAAGGCTGCGCCGCCGTCGATCTCGCTGATGAAGCGCAACAATTGCGGCAAGGCCCTCGACATCGCCCGCACCGCCCGCGACATGCATGGCGGCAACGGCATCGCCGACGAGTTCCACGTCATGCGCGTGGCCCAGAACCTCGAGACGGTGAACACCTACGAGGGCACCCACGACGTCCACGCGCTGATCCTCGGCCGCGCCCAGACGGGCATCCAGGCCTTCACCTGAGGGTCCTTTCGGCGCGGCGGCCCCCCGCCGCGCCACCCCGACTTTCTGCGCTGAATTTGCGCGGCAACAACGTTCGTCTTCCCGGTCTCCCGTACAAGCAACTCATACGGACGGCAGCGGCGCGCGGCGCCGGGCCAGAGAACCGGAGAAGGACGATGAGGCTCCCCCAGGATCGCAACGACCGTGTCATGCTCGTGGCCGCGGGCGCGCTGCTCAGCGTCGGCCTGCTGATCGGTGCCGAGCGCGGGCTCGGCGCGCTCAACACGGAGCTGATGACCACCACCGCCCATGCCGAGGTCATTCGGGCGCAGCCCGCGCGCGGCATCGTTCCGCACGCACACACCATCACCAAGACCGTGGTGGGCGACGGCCCGGTGTCGATCGTGCGCGATCCCACCGACCTGCCGCCGCCGGTCGGCAAGCGCGGGCCGCAGCGTCTGCGCGTCGATCTCGAGACGACCGAGGTCACCGGCCAGCTCGCCGACGGCACGACCTATCGCTACTGGACCTTCAACAACAAGGTCCCCGGGCCCTTCGTCCGCGTCCGCGTCGGCGACACCGTCGAGGTGCGGCTGAAGAACCACGAAGACAGCGTGATGATGCACAATGTCGACTTCCACGCCGTCACCGGCCCGGGCGGCGGCGCCAAGGCGACGGAGGCGGGTCCGGGCGAAGCGCGCGGCTTCGAGTTCACCGCGATCAATCCCGGCCTGTACGTCTATCACTGCGCGGTGCCGATGGCGGCCCAGCACATCGCCAACGGCATGTACGGGCTGATCCTGGTCGAGCCGGAAGGCGGCCTGCCCAAGGTCGACCACGAGTTCTACGTCATGCAGGGCGAGCTCTATACCGAGCAGCCGTTCGGCACCAAGGGCGAGCTCACCGAGAGCCACGAGAAGCTGATGAACGAGCGGCCGGAATATTTCGTCTTCAACGGAGCCGTCGGCGCGCTCACCACGGAGAAGCCGCTCAAGGCCAAGGTCGGCGAGACGGTGCGGGTCTATTTCGGGGTCGGCGGCCCGAACTACACTTCGTCCTTCCACGTGATCGGCGAGGTGTTCGACCGGGTCCACGGCATGGGGTCTCTGACCACGCCGCCCGTCCGTGACGTGCAGACCGTCAGCGTTCCGCCCGGCGGCGCCACGGTGGTCGATTTCAAGCTCGAGGTGCCCGGCAAGTACATCCTGGTCGACCATGCCTTGACCCGCGTCGAGCGCGGCCTGGCCGGTGTGCTGGAAGTGGAGGGGCCGGAGAACCCGGACATCTTCAAGGACCACGACCCGGCGAAGTCCGCCCAGTCCATGTCCCACTGATCCCGCCTTCCGAACGGCGCGGCCGGCGTCCCGCAAAACGGGCGCCGGCCGAACCGCGTTTCGATGTTCCTGTTAGATTGATGCCATGACCGCCATTCCGCGCGTGCCGCGGGGCCTCGCCGGCCCCGCTCTGTTCAGCTACGGCTTCCGTCCGTTCTTCCTCTTCGGCGCGCTCTGGGCGATGCTGGGGATCGCGCTGTGGATCCCGCAATATTTCGGCGCGCTGCAGCTGCCCACCGCTTTCAGCCCGCTCGACTGGCACGTGCACGAGATGCTCTACGGCTATCTCGCCGCGGTGGCGGCCGGCTTCCTGCTCACCGCGATCCCGAACTGGACCGGGCGCTTTCCGCTCGCCGGCCCGCCGTTGATGGCGCTCGTGGCGCTGTGGCTCGCCGGGCGCGTTGCCATTCTCGTCTCCGCTGAGATCGGCCCCGCCGCCGCGGCCGTGATCGATGGCGCGTTTCTGATCGTCTTCGCCGCCGTCTGCCTGCGCGAGATCGTTGCGGGCAGCAATTGGCGCAACCTGCGCGTCCTCGTCGTCCTTGCGCTGCTGGCGGCCGGCAATGTCGCGTTCCATGTCGAGGTGATGATGGCGGGCGCGGCGGCCTACGGCGCCCGCATCGGCATCGCCGCCGCGATCCTTCTCATCACGTTGATCGGCGGCCGCATCATTCCGAGCTTCACCCGCAACTGGCTCGCGCGCCGCGGACCCGGCCCGCTGCCGCGCCCCTTCGCCGCCTTCGATGGCGTCGCGGTTGCGCTCGGCGCGCTGGCGCTGGCGGCCTGGGTGCTGTGGCCCGATGCGATCGCTTCAGCCATCCTGCTGGCCGCAGCGGGGCTGGTGCATCTCGTGCGGCTCGCGCGCTGGGCCGGATGGCGCACCGGCGCCGAGCCGCTCGTCTGGGTGCTGCATCTCGGCTATGTCTTCGTGCCGGTCGGCTTCCTCTTCGCCGCCGCGGCGATCCTGTTCGCCGCGCAGGTGCCGACCAGCGCGGCGATCCATGCCTGGACCGCCGGCGCGATCGGCATCATGACTCTCGCGGTGATGACTCGCGCCAGTCTCGGCCATACCGGCCAGGCGCTCACCGCCGGCCCCGGCACGTTGCTGATCTACGCCTTCGCGCTCGTCGCGGCGCTCGCGCGCATCGGTGCCGCGCTCGCTGCGCCGCCGCTGCTCCTGCACATTGCGGCGGGCGCCTGGTGCGCGGCTTTCGCCGCCTTCGCGCTCGCCTACGGCCCGGCGCTGCTGCGACCGCGCAAGCGGTAGTTCGGATCGGTGCGGAAGCCGTTCGGCCGTTCGGTCAGATGGGAATGGGACGCGGCGCGATGCCTGCTTGCGCCTCTAATGTCCCGGCATCGTCAGCACCAGCGGTCCGTTGCGCGTGGCGACGACCGTGTGCTCGTACTGCACCGTGAGCGCCCGCGGCCGGCTGTAGAGCGTCCAGGGATCGTCGCCGTCCTCGGCGAACGTCGCGCCGAGGGACAGGAACGGTTCCACCGTGAACACCATTCCGTCCGCCATGATCCGGCGTTCGGAGGCATCGGGCCAGGTCGCGATCTCGGTCGGCGCCTCGTGCAGCGAGCGGCCGACGCCGTGGCTGGCGAGATTGCGCACCAGCGTGTAGCCGTTCTTCTTCGCGAAGGCGCCCACGGCCTGGCCGATGCCGGCCAGCGGCTTGCCGGCGCCGACCTGCCGCAATCCCGTCCACATCGCCCGGCGTCCGTCCTTGCACAGGCGCTCGACGGTCCGCGTCACCGGCGGCACCGCGAAGGACGCGCCGGTGTCGGCGAAGTAGCCGTTCTTCTCGGCCGAGACGTCGATGTTGACGAGGTCGCCCGCTGCGATCCGGCGATCGCCCGGGATGCCGTGCGCAATCTCCTCGTTGACGCTGATGCAGGTCGCGCCGGGGAACGCGTAGACCAGTTCCGGAGCCGAACGCGCCCCGGCCGCCTCCAGCAATTCCCGCCCGACGTCATCGAGTTCGCGCGTGGTCATGCCGGGCTCGATCGCCTTGCCCATCGCCTCCAGCGTGTTGGCGACGATGCGCCCGATCTCCTTGAGCGCCGTCAGCTCGTCGTCGCTCGACACCGTCATCCGGTTTCCTTTCGCAATGCCGGCAGGTTCTATCCGGGCGCTTCTGTCCCGTTCAAGGGCGGACGCAGCTAACGCCTCCTGGACCGCCGCGCCCGAAGGCACACGATCCGGGTGCAGGGCCGTGGCGGAATGGATCTGACTCAGGCTTTCACTGCCTGCGCCAGTTCCACCACGCGCCGCGTCATTTCGCTGTCGGGATTGCTCAGCGGGTCGATCACGCTGAAATGGTTGGCGCCTGCGATCGCCTCGTAGCGGGTCTCGACGCCGCGCTGGCGCCACGTCTCGGCGATGATGCGGCTCTGCTCGATGAACGCGTTGGACTCGTCCCCGCCGACCACCGCGTCGAAGGTCAGGCCCGTCGGCGCCGGCCAGTAGAGCGGCGAAGCGCGCCGCGCCTCCGGCAGGTCGAGCCGCAGGTCGGCATTCATCGACGTCTGCACCAGCGGCGCGAGGTCGAACAGGCCGGAGATCGAATAGGCCGCCTGCACCAGATGCGGCGGCACGTCGGCCCGCAGCGCCGGCCAGTCGGTGGCGAGCATCGCGCCGGCGAGGTGCCCGCCGGCCGAATGGCCGTAGACGAACAGCGGGCGCTTGAATCGGTCCCACAGGGTGAGGCACGCGCGCCGCATCTGCGCGACGATTTCGAGGATCGTCACCTGCGGGCAGAGATCGTAGCCGGCGACTGCCACGGTGAGGCCGTGCGCGCCGGGGCCTTTCGCCATCTGGCTGAACAGCGAGGGATCGAGCGCGCGCCAGTAGCCGCCATGGATGAACAGCGCCACCGGCGCCGGGCCGGTTCCGGGCGCCTGGAACAGGTCGAGATATTGCCGTGGGCTGGGTCCATAGGAAATGCCGAGTTCGGCGCGCCCTTCCGCCAAGGCCGCCTCGCGGAAAGCGGCCGCCTCGCGCGTCCAGCGCGCGAAGAATTCCGGATGCTCCGGAACCCGGCTGCGATTGTCGAATTCGGCTTCGATGTCGATGACGGCCATGCCCACGCTCCATTTTTTCCGCAGAGTGGGGGAAGCGCGCCGTTGGGGCAAGTCCGTCTGGAGCAAGGCCGTCGCGGCTGGGCGCGGCGGCACCGCCATGGCACTATGGGGACCATGAATGCTTCGCCCCAGCCCCTCTATGTCGATGGCCGGCAGTCGGCGACCGCGGCGATGATCGCCCGCGGCACCTGCCGGCTGCTGCTTTCGCTCGGCTTTTCCACCGTCTGCGAACTGCCGCTCGCTTCCGGCCGCCGCGCCGACATCGTCGCCTTGGGCGGCGACGGTGAATTGTGGATCGTGGAGATCAAATCGTCGGTCGAGGACTACCGCGTTGACCGCAAATGGCCGGACTACCGGCTGCATTGCGACCGGCTCTTTTTCGCCACGGCCGATCACGTGCCGCAGGATATCTTCCCCGAAGAAACCGGCCTGATCGTCGCCGACGGCTTCGGCGCCGCGCTGCTGCGCGACGCGCCGGTCCATAAGCTTCCCGGCGCCACCCGGCGCAGCATGATGCTGCGCTTCGCGCGCTGTGCCGCCCTGCGCCTGCAGGGTCTGGCGGACCCGTCCGGGCCCTATCGCGAATTCGAGTGAGGGCGTGAAAAGGCGGGAGCAGGGCGCCCCCGCCGGTCGGGCTCAGCGCGGCGCGCGCTTGGCCAGGATCCGCTGCAGCGTCCGGCGGTGCATGTTGAGCCGGCGCGCGGTCTCCGAGACGTTGCGCCCGCACAATTCGTAGACCCGCTGGATGTGCTCCCAGCGCACCCGGTCCGCCGACATCGGGTTCTCCGGCGGCTCGACCGGCTTGCCGTCGACCGCCAGCAGCGCGTTGGCGACGTCGTCGGCGTCGGCCGGCTTCGCCAGATAGTCCACCGCCCCCAGCTTGATCGCGTTCACCGCGGTGGCGATGTTGCCGTAGCCGGTGAGGACGATGCCGCGCGCCTCCGGCCGGCGCTGCTTCAGCGCTGAAATCACGTCGAGGCCGCTGCCGTCGCCGAGCCGCATGTCGACCACGGCGAAAGCCGGCGCCTCCTTTTCCACCTCCCGCAGGCCGTCGGAGACGGTCTCGGCGGTGGTCACGGCGAAACCACGGGTTTCCATGGCGCGGGCGAGCCGCTGGAGAAGGGCCTTGTCGTCCTCGACGATGAGGAGCGAACGGTCGGCCGGCATCTCCGTAGCCGTAGCCAGATCGGTCATGCTCGTTCTCCGTAATCCCTGTCCGTCGCCCGCCAGTGCATCCAGCCCGGCGCTTGCGCGCCGGACTTCCCAAGTAGATAGGAAAGCGGGGCCCGTCTCACAAGATGGCCATAATCTCACGCGTCCCCGGCGGCTGCGGCAGCGAGGGCGTCGAACTCCGCCCGCGGCCAGCGCACCCGCACCACGGCACCGCTTTGCGGCGCGCTGCGGTTGACGAAGGCGACGCTCGCGCCGGACCGCTCCAGCAAAGTCTTGGCGATGAAGAATCCGAGCCCCAGCCCGCCCGCTTCCGGCTCATTCTTCCGCCCCCCGCGCGTCGTCACATAGGGCTCGCCGATCCGCGCCAGCACTTCCGGCGCGAAACCCGGGCCGTCGTCGCTGATCGTCACCACCACTTCCTGGTCGTTCCAGCGCGCCGCGATCTCGGCCCGGCTCTGCGCGAAATCGACCGCGTTCTCGACCAGATTGCCGAGTCCGTAGAGGATCGCCGCGTTGCGCGCGCCGATCGGCTCGCCCTGCCGGTCCGGCGGCAGGATCACGTCGATCTCGATGCCGAAATTGCGGTGCGGCGCGACCACTTCCTCGATCAGCCCCGACAGGGGCAGGCGGTCGAACGGCTCCCCGGACGACGACAATTGCGTGATCTTGCCGAGAATGTCGCGGCAGCGCTGCGCCTGTTCCCGCAGCAGCGTCACGTCCTCGGCGAGCGGCGATCCCGGCGGCAGCGCGCGTTGCAGTTCGCGCGCGACCAGCGCGATTGTCGACAGCGGCGTGCCGAGCTCGTGCGCCGCAGCCGCCGCGAGGCCGTCAAGCTGGGAGAGATGCTGCTCGCGCGCCAGCACCAGTTCGGTGGCGGCGAGCGCGTCGGCGAGCTGGCGCGATTCCTCCGCCACCTGCCACGCATAGATGCCGATGAAGCTCGTCGCCAGCAGGATCGAGAGCCAGATTCCGGTGATGTAGAGCGACGGCAGCGACAGCGGTTCGTCGCTCGCCCAGGGCAGCGGATAATGCGTGAACACCAGCACGGTGGCGGCGATGACGGCGAAGCCGCCCAGCATCACCGTATGGCGCGGCGCCAGCGCGGTGGCGGCGATCAGCACCGGGCCGATGATCAGGAACGCGAACGGGTTCTGCAGCCCGCCGGTGAGGAACAGCAGCACGGCCAGCTGCGCGATATCGAAGGCGAGCAGCCAGGCGGCGACTTCCGGCTCCAGCCGCTGGGTCATCCGGTAGCGCAGCCGCAGCGCCACGTTGAGCCACGCCGACGCCGCGATCATGGCGAGGCAGCCCTCGATCGGCAGTGCGAAGTCGAGGCCGAAATGGACGGCGACGACGGCGGCGAGCTGGCCGAACACCGCCAGCCAGCGCAGCCGCACCAATGTGTCGAGCCGGACCGTTCGCCGGGGCTGGTAGAGGTCGGGATGCCGGAATCGCATGTCTCTAATCTAATGGTCTTCGCTTCGCCCTCAATGGACCGCACTTCCGCCATCTGCCGCCGGGAGGAAACGCCGCCCTTGCTTTGCGCGTCGGCGCGCGCCAAGTGTGCTGGCGAAGGTTGCACTCATGACGTCTTCCACTCCCGCCATCGCCGTCGACCGGCTCGTCAAGCGCTACAAGGGCGGCCTTGCCGTCGACGGCATTTCCTTTGCGCTGCCGGCCGGTTCCGTGACCGGCCTGCTCGGCGGCAACGGCGCCGGCAAGACCACCACCATTGCCATGATCATGGGGCTGGTGATCCCGACCTCGGGCACCGTCGCGGTGCTCGGCGCCGACATGGTGCGCAGCCGCCACCGCGTGCTGCACCGGATGAATTTCGAGAGCCCCTATGTCGACATGCCGATGCGCCTGACTGTCGCGCAGAACCTGCGCGTGTTCGGCATGCTTTACGGCGTTCCCGACGTCGAGGAGCGGATCGCCTCGCTCGCCCGCGAACTCGACCTCACCGACTTCCTCGATCGCCCCGCCGGCAAGCTGTCCGCCGGGCAGAAGACCCGCGTCTCGCTCGCCAAGTCGCTGATCAACCGCCCCGAGGTGCTGCTGCTCGACGAGCCGACCGCTTCGCTCGACCCGGACACCGCGGACTGGGTGCGCGGCCATCTCGAGCGCTATCGCCGCGAGCGCGGCGCCACCATCCTGCTCGCCTCGCACAACATGAACGAGGTCGAGCGGCTCTGCGAGCACGTGATCATGATGAAGCGCGGCCGCATCGAGGATGCGGATTCGCCGGCGCACCTGCTCGCGCGCTACGGCCGCGACACGCTGGAGGACGTATTCCTGGACGTCGCCCGTGGCCGCCGCGAGGCGCGGGAGGCGGCGCAATGAGTGAAGCGGCGATCGCCTTTTCCTGGCGCCGGGTGGGCGCCATGGTGCTGCGCTATTGGTACCTGTTGCGCTCGTCCTGGCCGCGCATGCTGGAACTGATCTACTGGCCGGCGGTGCAGATGCTGATGTGGGGCTTCCTGCAGCTCTATATCGCCGAGAATGCCAGCTTCTTCGCGCGCGCCGGCGGCACCTTCATCGGCGCCATCCTGCTCTGGGACATTCTTTTCCGCGGCCAGCTCGGCTTCTCGATCTCGTTTCTCGAGGAGATGTGGGCGCGCAATCTCGGCAACCTGATGATGAGCCCGCTGCGCCCGGCCGAGTTCGTCACCGCCTTGATGATCATGAGCCTCGTTCGTCTCGCCATCGGCATGGTGCCGGTGACGCTGCTCGCGATCGCCTTCTTCGATTTCAATCTCTACGGCCTCGGTTTCGCACTGGCCGCTTTTTTCGCCAACCTGATCCTCACCAGCTGGGCGATCGGCATCCTCGTGTCCGGCCTGGTGCTGCGCAACGGGCTCGGCGCCGAGGGCCTCGCCTGGACCATCATGTTCCTGTTCCTGCCGCTCGCCTGCGTCTACTACCCGGTCGCGGTCCTGCCCGGATGGCTGCAATTCTTCGCCTGGCTGCTGCCGCCGACCTATGTGTTCGAGGGCATGCGCGCGCTGCTGATCGAGCAGGTGTTCCGCACCGACCTG
>Ga0182741_1005349_pt1 | contig 11998 bp, 9 predicted proteins | sample eDN5th37CBELigOP_FD_128874 | JGI IMG/M metagenome (GOLD analysis project Ga0182741, IMG submission 128874) | Enriched Organic Plus compost microbial communities from Emeryville, California, USA - eDNA 5th pass 37_C BE-Lig OP (version 2) (version 2) ...
GTCATCCCGACCGCCGATGGCCAAACGGTCAGCAAGGTCCTGACAAATCTTGTAACCTCGGTCCAGCGTTGTATAGACGATATTCGAAAGAGTGAGATAATAGCTATCATTCATCGTCATAGGTTCTACGCCCTGTCTCAGCTTACGCGGGCCACTTGCGAGTATGAGAAAACCGCACTCGCTAACTGCGTAGAGCTCCTGGGCTATCTAGCGCAGCTTTGCTACCATCTCCAAGACTTCATGCTGGAACAGGAGCATGAAGATTTAGAGCGATATACCTTCGTGGGAACTGCGCTTCACAAGCTGCATTTAGCGAGCATGTCACGCGCAGCCGGGGAGTCTTATGAGCTCATCGCAGTTGCGTATTGGTACGCTCGCTTATGTCTGCTTCTGCGTGCAGACCCCGCCACTCGCCATGCCTTGCAGCCCCCGCTCTCGCTTACGGAGTCCGTACCATCAGTGGACGCACTGATCGATTCAGCGGAGTCTGATCAAACTGCTGTTGAAGCCAAACTCGGTCTAATGCAGGGGAAAATACTCGACCGGGAATGTGAAAGTGCGGATGTCCGAATGATAACGTGGAGTCTGGAGTTTCTTTGTGACGAGATGTATGGTCCCTTGAGAGAAGCTTGTGAACCAAGCATACCCGAGGCGGATCGGGCACTACTATCACATGAACTTCCCGTGCTGCCTAGCGAAGTGGCTAGCGAAGTGGGGGCGCGGTATCACAGGCTGGAGGAATGTCTTAATAGTGAGCATCCGTACCGGCATGTTCTTCTTGTCGCATTTATGCGTCGCCTCGTGAACATCCTCGCGCAAATGGACCTCGATGAAAAGTTGAAGGCCTTCGTTGAGGAGCACCTGCAACAATGCATTAGTTATCTAGGGCACCTCGCTGAAACCGCAAAGCGTCACTTGCCCCGCTTTTTCCAAGAGCAGGACTTCGTCGAGTACGTGCGTGCGACGCCTGACCAGGAGTTCGACGCATGTGCAGTGGCAGTGGCGGCACTATTCCGCCGATTAATTCCCACAATTCTGAGGAAGCAGAAGGATCTTTACTTGCAACCGACGGAGCGACCATTCCTCAAAAATATGGTATCAGCATGTCGGAAACTGGTGTGGATTTCGATGTGGCAAGCTAAACTCTACTTAGGCTCTCCCGGTGGAAACAACTCTACGGACATTCGGTGTGCGAGGCGCGATGGCCGAGAAATAGTGCGGAAGCAAAAGGACGTGTTAGTGAAGCTGGATGTTCAAGGGAAGAATGAGAGCAAAGATGAAATCACAAGCGACAATCCTCTGTGGGAACTCCTCATTAACCGTGTCATCATCGTGCTTCACGAAAAGGGACCTCAATTCGCACTGGATACGAATCGGTTCCTTATGCCTATTGACACGTCTTACCTGCTCTCCGTGCCCGAGGATTCCAAAACCGCTGAATATCGTACGTACGTGCGTATCGTCCTGCCAAGGCAGGCATGTACGTTGAGTTATGAGATCTTCTCAGTTGCACGTAAGGCGAGGAATTCATCAAACAACGTAGATGAGCAGGAACGAAAAAAGGAGTGGGTCCACCAAACTTTTCGAGGTATCATCTATGACATACTAGTGCATCTAGATGTCATGCACAACGCTCATCTTTTTGCCCATCGCGATATTAAACCCGACAACATCTTCCTTTATGAAGATGAATCCGGAAGAAAGCGCGCGAGACTTGGGGACTACGGTTCTACTTATCCTATGCTTTTGCTGAACTCGGATACAGATACAGCCAGGTACTCGAATGATGCTCGTTTCGAGTTCGCGAAGGCCCTTTCGGGTCGCAACGAAGCGGTAAGGCAGGCATGGGAATATGTTCTGAGAAACGATTGGGAGGAGATGTCCCAGTTGCATGAACATCAACAGCGCGTTACGGACGTTTGGAACAGGTGGTTGGAGTCTTTGAACAGAGAGGGAAGTGATTCATGGGGGCTACTTCCGGACTTGTCGCATTTTCAAGTGAAGATCACTGAAAACCGTAAAGGTACATTTGGCTATTGCGCACCAGAGGTAATTTCAGAAGAAGGGGTCGACCCACGACCTGCAGACATCTATTCCCTTGGAGCAACTATCTTTCACTGTCTGTGTGAGATGTTCGGTTACCAACAGGCCGTATTGATAGACGATGATTTGACTGATCTGATTGCAAAGATGATAGCGCCGAAAAGCACAGAACGGGTCACCGTCAGGCAAGCGCTCACACATCGTTACTTCACGGACCTTCGGCCAAGACATGTGACACCACTAACGAAGAGAGTCAAAACTCTCTAGACTAAGAGGCATGAAGATGGCTCCCTTTTTGGCATTCCTAAACCCTCCTAGCACCGGACGAACCAGTCTCCGCGAGTTTGTTGGATACACTGACCGTAGAACTACATCTATGCAACGTCAAGCGACCACTGTTTAGCAAACAGTAATGTGGCAGGAGCGGAGCTCTACATTACTACGATCAAAGTACGACCCAACAATCAAAAGTCAAGTTGACACTTTAGGTTCTGCATCAGTTTCACTTAAGGGTTGTCCATAACACTGTTCGTTGCCTGGTATGTCTAAGCATTATCAAGAAACACATGTACCATACTTGCTTCTCTTGCTTGATTCTTAATACAAAACTGTCGCGTACCTTTCCTGACGCGGCTCCTCACAAAGTGAGTCGTCCAAACGATGTGCTACATATAACTCGTGTTGTATTGCACTGTAACTCCTTCAGTTTGAGGCCGATATGTGAGCCCACCTTCGGGCTCTTTTGGCCACATGTCCTTAGCGAAGCAAACTCATTTCTGACTCAGCGAGGTAATTCTCGTGTTTGGTCATGTGCAATTCGTCGCGCTCGGCTTGGTACACCTTTTCATAGTCCACTGTGGGAGTACCAAATGGCGATGTGCCGCCCATGGCGCCGGCCAGCATCAATTGCTCTTGGCTCTGTACGTTGTCAGTGCTTCCTAGCACCACCTGGTACACACCGCTAAAGCCCATTAGCATGAGGACGTACCAGGATGTAGAGCTAACGTAAGCGCTATCCAACGCCTTGAGGGGGACACCGCGTTGAATCATCGATTTGAGACGCTCTGTTAAGGGGAATGGCAACTTGGCAGCTACGAAGCCCGAGAAGAAGTAGCTCACCCATGCAAACTGGAGGAGCTGGGGTAGCATGGAGAACATTGTTTGCTTCATCATCCCCATCATTGCCAATGGGTCGCCCGGAGGTGAATTCTCATTGAGCCGTTCATGCCTCTTCTTACGTTCTTCGGCCGTGCCCCCCAGTGCCAGCGGGCTGGTTAACAAGTTGTGACGTCGAAGGGAAAACGACTCGGGTGAGATGAAGGTACCGTTTTCACGCAACCTTGCAGAGCGCTTCAATACCTGGGTGTGGACGACTTGGCTCAGCGTGGGTGGCGTGGGGTCGGACGTGGCTACAGCGAGGTAGTGCCGCAGCAGACCCTGCAGGAACATCACGATGAAGATCGGCAGCAAGACCCAATCGCGAATGCGAGGGTCGAGTGTCAGGAGCTCCATCACGGGGAAGGAAGGGTGTGACGCGTCTAGAAATGCGTGTAGATGGGTTTCGTTAGGTCACTCAATTGAGACCTTACTGAAGATGCACAACATATCTTCCCGATCCTGCCCAACACATAATATGACTATTAGAGACAATCAACATGGATTCATTTTTACATGCGCTGATAGACCACCATGGCTATGTGCAATCAGATCGAAAACTACTGCATTCGATATATCCCGCTTTGCAATACTATGTTACAGTGACGATTGCCCCCGAAACCTGGCTGAACTCCTTCGACACGTCCACAAAACCCATCTCACTCAAACTTCTCTAGGAGAGCATCCTCATCATGGGCGGTAGCAACTCGACCGAGGCCGGGTAGGTGTCCTTTATTGCTTGTGCATGCACCCATTGGTGTCAATAGTGAGGTGCGACACCCCACCGCAGCATACTTATCTCGCGTGTGACGTATGTTCTTCTCATCCTCAACCTTGTGTAGATACGACGACCGGACGTGCACCTTCAGCACGTTCTTCGGAGCCTCTGAGCACATGCAGATGAATGTGGATGCACCACCATTGAAGCTGAAGCGCAAGTTCTACCGCTTCAGCGGTAACCAAACCACACCCGCCCATGACAAAGACGTGGGCAAGTGGTACGAGGAAGTCGTTACCCTGCCTCCCATGAAGTTTGCTAACTGCCAGCTGCTGACGGAGTTCGTGCCCACGAGCCAGCCGCCCGTAATGCGCGCCGACGAGGTACCTGAGCTTCCTCAGAAGAGCACTGACGCACCTTCCGCAGACGCCGATAAGTCAGTAGAGAAGAGCCAGCCCGAGGCAGACAAGGCTAAGGAGGCAGGGCAAGCAGAGGCAGAGACGCAGACTCAAACAGAAAGCTCAGCACAAACTGACAAGGTACAGAGCAGTGCCAAGACTGATACTGACAATAGTCTACAAACAGGTGGTGCTCAGACAATCGAGGCCAGCGAGGCAAACAAGGACAGCAAAGAGGGTAAGGGCGGATTTGGTTTTGGCCTGGGTGCACTCAACTCCATTTCCCTCCCAACGATTCCCCTCTTTGACAACGCTGATAGAAAGCCGACGACAGATCCGTTCGCACCCAAGCCTCGTTATTTCAGCATGAGCGCACGCAACCTGCACCCAATCGGGTTTAAATCTAGTCGACTCAGTCTAGTCCCCTCAGTGGCAGTGTACCTCACAGTGCCGTATTCCAAGTACTTCTATCCTTTAGGTGATTACCACGAGTCCCACTGTCCCGAGATTGGCTTATCCGTCCCTAAGATTCCCAAGATTCCCATCCCGGTCCCCGGTGCATCGAACAGCGACCAACCAGCAGAGGATGAGGACCCAGAGGCCAAGCGTGCACGAGAGCAGGCACAGGCAGCGTTGGCCGCTGCTTCAGGAAACACCGACAGCCACGCAGAGGATAAGTCTCATGAGGGTGGTCTTGCCGATGTCGACGTCGTCAATCCAATTTATTTGCCCAGCCTAACCACTGTGCTACCACATGGGGTGGTTAAGAAAGCAAAGGAGGCTGCTGAATTTGAGTGGCGCGAGCGATGCAGCAAAAACCCATCATTACCCAAGCAGACGCCCGCAAATTTGTATTTGGCATGTACGAACTATCTGTTCGTGCTCACATTTGGTTATCCTTCAGAGCGAGCCGTAGCGTACGCCGAGATCTCGGTGGCTGCTTTCAACATGGCAATCGAAGCTGTCATCAAGGCAAAGAAGGCGAAAGCACAGAAAGCTGCCGATCCTGAAGAAGAGGAGTCTGAACAGGTGGAGGATGATGATGCAGAAACCGTCATCAAACTCGCTCTTCGCCATGCTGGATCCTCTTCTCTTTGGGATGAGGTCTTTACGGGTGAAGATGTGTCGCTTGTTTTGGACGTTGAAGTCGGTGAGGACGACTAGGAATCAAGTTAGGCGCATAGGCCCATACGCTCAGACAGCCTTCATGTTTAGGCTGTGCCTACCTTCTCAGTCCTTCTGAGGGAGTACAGTACGTGTTGTTGAGGCTCCTATCAAGCCTGTTCAGATAGCCGTTCCCTCGTTGTATTTAGAGTCAGCCAAGGTCCCGCTCGATTTAAGTGATGAATACATTGTAAACAATTGACGTTAAAACTTACACTGTTATATGACACTAAGCCTAAGCGATTGTAAACAGACTGCTTCGTCATCAGTTTAGGGAGTCTCGAGAGGTCGGTATCCCAGGCTCTCGGGTAGACGTCCTCCTGGGTGCTGTCGAAGGGCAATTGTCTGAGCACTCCGCAGCCTAAATGTTGTCAGCATGAATAGATGCATCAACACCCAGGAAGCCGACACGACGTACATAGCATATTGATCGATAACATCACGAATCTCATCAGCTAAGTTGCCTACAACGCCGTTCTCGACAGCGACAAAGTATAGGCACATGAAATTGAAGATCACATATTTGTCGAGTAGCGTGAGGTAGGCAACCTTGGGCAAAGAGTCGGCAACAACAAAGGTGAAGGTCACAGCCGTCAGCAGCAGTGTAAGCGATATTGAAAGCCTTCCTCCAATGTCAGACGCGGGGAGAGCGAAGGGCAATAGCCCTAGTGTAGTGATCATGCATGCGACAAAGGCGATGCTCCAGAGATAATACTGATATCGGCGTGTGACAGGCATAATGATGTGAAGCTCTGGATAGCTTCGCCCCGAGGTCGAAGCATTGGGATCGGTAACGCATACCTTAAATGTGGGTTTGTGAATTTCCCATTCATGTAGCTGACACGACTCCATCTTAACCGACTCGTCTACGAGACGACACTCACTCGCTGCAGTTGGAACCGATACAATAACCGTCAGGTTCTGACTATCTAGCGGGAAGCGTTCGAGGCTCAGGTGGGCGGAGATTGTGCTACGGACTCGGCGGGTTTCCATTACGAGACCGATGCTTGGATTCTGCAACCTGCGGCCTCGAGTATCCTCCAGCACATTAACTTCAAGTGCGTTCTTGATGTTCAGCCTAGGTTGCCAGACTGAGTCCCATTCCACCTGAGCAGGCTCTGCACCGATGAGCTGAGGTTCAATCCAGCGGGCTATCAAAATCAAGTCAACACCAAAGCACTGGTCAACATTATTGACAGACTGTAACGACATGATCTTGGCTGAAAGATAAACGAGTCTGGCTCCGGTTTCTGGGTCCCTCGCCAGGAGCACAGGCTTAGGACTACGGAGTGCTGCGGGCGCGGGTAAATGGGTCGCTGGGGTCTCAGGCGTTGCGTTCATGGCGAACTCTAGTTTCCCCTTGAGATCCGCCTCTACGGTGGTAAATGAGCGACCGGTGGGCTCTACCTCGAGTGTCTGCTGGCTTAGGCTCTGGGCTAGAAATCCATGAGTAGGATCCGAATCATAAGCCGGTTGGCGTGCATATGCACCGCGTCGGCGTGCTAGCCGTGTTATGACCATCACCTCACCGCTGTCGGTGCCTTCGCTCTCAGTTGGGCCTATAGCCTTGCGACTTCGACTGCTTGCTCGAGTGCGACTCGACATTCCGCTCAAGTAGATGTGCTACGTTTAGCGAGCCAGAATAATAATATTGGAATTAAATTGTACCAATCGGTATGAGCTGTACAAAACGCTTGGCTGCTCGCGGTGGGGCCTAGAACTACGCAATATCTTTTGGCTGGAAAAGAAGATATTGCTTCGACTCGGACCTAAGATTTGGATTTCGTGGCGTTCACTGCGAGCTGAGTGCAAGCAGACCCAAAACTCTGCCATACCACATAACCTTGAGGGGGAGTATAGCCTAACTGCCGGTTTATTTGCGATGGACAACAACCAGAAGCAAAGCTTGCTGGCTCGATCAGGCCGAGAAACCGGTCCGTGTCCTCCCTGAGCACGAAACAACTAGGTGCCTGTAACTGCGGCTGCAAGGATAATGTAGGAAGATACGAAATAAAGTAAAAAAGATCCTTAACTTTGAACTCCGCCCGTAATTTCTTAGTATCGTGGTCGACTCGTGTCATATCGCACCGGAGAACGAGAACGGCTGCGTCCGCGAGGTGGCGGTGGTGGAGGAGCTCGATCGTCACCACGGACAGGTGCGGGTGCATCAACTGGACTATAGCCAGGACCACGGCCTTCAGGGTAGCGATCACGCTCTGCTCCGTAGCGATCGCGATCTGCAAAGCGGTCGCGATCTTCGTAACGGGGATATCGATCGTAGTCATCGCGGTAGCGTGGCGGCGGGTTGTCGCGGTGGTAACGGTGATAGCCAGGTGAGCGCGAGCGTGAACGTGAGCGTGAGCGTGAGCGTGAACGAGATCTCGAGGGACGTCGTGGAGGATAGCGCTCATAACGATCACGCGGGGGTGAAGGGCTGCGGTCACGGCCTCGAGGTGCATCATAGTCACGGTCACGATAGTCGCGATCGCGGTCGTAGTCACGAGGAGGGGGATAGCGGTCACGGCCTCGAGGAGCATCATAATCACGGTCACGGTAGTCGCGGTCACGGTCGCGGTCGCGGTCGCGGTCGCGGTCGCGATAATCACGATCATAGTCGCGATAGTCCCTGTAGTCACGATCACGATCGTCACGGTAGTCTCGACCATGGTAGCCACCACGGTAGCTATCGCGAGAATCGCGGTCACGAGGTTCGCGCGCAGCATCATCGCGGTCGTAAGATGAGCCATTAGTGCCACCACGTCCACCACGTCCACGCCCTGCGCCGCTTCGGGAAGCGCTACGGCCACGAGCGGCACTACCACCACGGCCACTGCCACGTGATGATGAGCCAGACGTTGTCAGCTTCTCGAAGGTTTCAGCATCACGAGGAGTACGAACAAAACTGATCACGAGCTCACGTCCTCCCAAGTTAAGGCCCTGAAGAGCGTTCATTGCAGCCTCAGCCTGTTCACGAGTTTCTAGAGTGACAAAGCCGAAACCCGCAGGTCTACCCTTCTTGTAAGGAATAAAGATATCAATCACAGGTCCATACTTGCCGAAGGTTTCAGTAAGATCCTGCTCAGTCGCGGACCATGACAAATTGTTCACGAAGAGTTTCCACTGCTCGGCTTCACCCAGGAACTTAGGTGGCTTGTAAGGCACTGACGCACGCGCTTGCTTAGCTCGTAGCTGGCTCGCAGTTTCGACCTTGAGCTTGCGCTTTCCGTTGTCATCGCCCTCTCCTCCTTTGTTCTCTTGTTCTGCAGGCTCAGCATTCTCAGTTTCCTCTCTATCCTGACCTTCCTTTTCGCCGCCTTGGTCGTGTTCGTCGTCGTGCTTGCTCTCATCGACGTAGTAGTCGTCGTCCTGCGACTCAGATCTGTTCTGGTCTGAGGCAGTTGCAGCTTCAAGTGCCGCCGTCGCGGGATCAATGATAAGATCAGACATGTTTGAGTGATTGTTGGTGGGGACGTTCTGGGCTTGTGTGGCAGAATTCGTAGCTGTAGGGTTATCAGTGCTGTCCTCAACGAAGATCAGGTTGGGCTGCTGTGTTGGTGGGTTCGAAGTAAAATCTACAGACTGTCCGTCTTGGCTCATGTACTCCAGGGTCTTTCTCGCCGACAACTTAAGATATCGAAACTCACGCCTAATTCGCCTAGTGTGCAGTTATCTAAAGGTGCAGGTCGAATCAATCTTCTTCAATCTGATCTTATCCCGACCGTTCCGTCCTGTTCCTGTTCCGTTCCAAGTCAGGCCAATCCAACGACACGACGAATGATCGATAGGTTCTTCTTACGTCTCGATCGGCGAATTGGAAACGGGTAGATACACAGACACAACGACTGTTAACAAGTTGAGTCGATACCGTATTCATGATGAAACCAGGGAAGAGATCCGCAGTCAAAGGGGCAGCAGGAACACCGCGTTAAGAGTGAGTGAGTGCGATGCAATTGAAAGCATGAGACTAGCACCAGCAATCTTCGAGCTCGTGTTGTACATCTATCCATCTACTCGACCACGAGAATTAGCTCAATGTACCCAGAGACCGATATCGGGTATGCAAGCGCAACCCCAGTAGTGCAGCGAATGCATAGTCCATATCCTCATATTTGAAACTCATGCTTGCGTAGCGAGGAGAGTCTGCATTGAAATCTTGGACAAAGTCGCGCACGTATTGATATAAATCACGTGTATTATCAACCACACCACAACGATCTTCCAATATATTAGGTTTTAACAAAACCTATCCACTCACAATCCAGTGATTCAGTTTACTTTTTATATCAATCTTGTGCTCTGATTGGCTGCATCCGTCCTGGCCCGGATACTGGCTTGGGTATTCTAGCACCCCCGAGTTCATTCCAGCACCCCTAAGACCGGACCGACCCCCGGTTTGGAACTTTGGCCGTCGGTTTGGAACTTGGTTCCAAATTTTGGAACCTGGCCCGGCCCCATTTGGAACCTGGTTGGAACCTTTGCCTTACGCCGCGTCAAGTGACATATCGCCCGCGTTTGTGGGATGCTGCTTGTGTCGGTATAATATTAATGCTAGGAGTGGATAGCTAACCTTAGGAAGTGTCAATATCACACGGGTATATGCATCAATACGCACCGTGTAGTACGCAGGAACACGCCAAGTTGTCCACATGGTTCAAAAGCTGAGCTTGTTCCGCTCCAAGAACGTACATCTCGTGTCAACCATTTGGGAGACAGGCCATATGCCCACGTTGCGTGATAGAGCTCTATACGCAGTTGTTATCTATGCCTCCATTGACCCTGGCGGTGTACTCATCTTCGTCAAAACTCTACACAAATCTCACACGCTCAACAGAGGTTATCCCATGTCCGCAACCCGGGAGTACATTCCCCGCAAGTGCCACGCTACCAACCGCGTTGTCGGTGCTAAGGACCACGCTTCCGTCCAGTTCAACATTGCTAAGCTCAACAGCGCTGGTGTCTACACCGGTTCTTACCACACTGTTGTCTTCTCCGGCTACGTCCGCCGCCGTGGCCACGCTGATGCTGTCCTCAACCGGTATGTTATCCATCTTGAATGAAGTAGAATGCGCAGTCCAGTGACGCGCCGCGTGTACACAAGCTAATGCTGCGAGTTCCATGCCAAGACACCTCGTTATGCGGTACAAAGCGAACCGGGTAGGATCCACTCAGGCACTAGTGACTAGGAGTCCATCTCCGAATCAACCGTGAGAGCTTGTGTCCCCTCTGCATAACTCAGGAATCTAATTCCGCTATAGGAGCACGCAACGCTGTGTCCATGTCGGTCTTAGAGCCACTGACTTTTACATGATGCGAATGCACTCCCGAAGAGCAACTGACCGACTTTTCTATACTTTCCTCGACCCTTCACTTCTAGTCTCGCTGCTCAGCACGGTCTCATGAAGGACCTCACCACCTTCGTCGGCTCTGAGAAGTTCCTCGCTGCTCAGGCTGCCGCTGCTGCTTCCAAGAAATAAGGAGCAGGTATAAGATAGCGTTGTGGCATTCACAGGATTCTAATGGTAAGTTCCTCTCCGACCGCTGTACTGCCGATACAGGCTCGCTGTTTGTTGGTTTGATCTTCGTTCGTTCCACGAATGTGTCGTTCACTGTATGACTGTATTCTCACATATTTGTCCCGCCCTGCGTCCCCTTCTCGTTGCTGCTATCATAGGGAAATAAACCTGAAAAAGCTTAAAAAGACCGGAGCAAGACAATGCAGTCATAACAGAGAAGTTGGACCTGAGGTGCACTTATGCGCAGAACCGATTTAGTGTGTGAGTACTGTATGTGTATATCAAAACTAGTAACTAGTGGAACATTTCAGGAAACGAACGTAAACGAGCTAATGCAGCATGGTCAAGGTGCTGAACTGCAGGTTGAGGACCTATGTACGAATGATGTGAGAGCTGTTTCTGGGTCGGTGGGGCGTGTTCGAAACCGTGGGTGAAGCCGGCTCAAGCAGGGCCTCTAAGCTGAAGTCAAGCAAGCCAAATAGTGAATGTGGCGGAGGCTCATAATGTGCCAATTCACTATCATAGGCCGCACGACTTGCCATTGCAAAGCGACGGAAGTAGGTGTAATTTGAATAAGCAAGGCTTCCTGCATCCGATGCGGTCTCGTTGATGTAGTCCGCCTCAGTGGACTGGTGTGCTTGGTGACAAACAGGTGCGGACTCGAGCCGGATGGGGATGGCGGCGATGCGATAGGTAGGCGCTGGATGATGGGTGGCAGCAGCGGCGCCAGCGGCAGTACCTGCGATAGTAGTATGAGGAATGTGTGCACTGTCATGATTCACTGTAGCGCACGCTTTTTCTTGTTTAATTTCTGCTTTCTTGGGTTCGGCTTCTGGAGACGGTGGTCCTGGGTTCAACCGAGAGCGAAGACTGTACTCGACATAGGATGGTAGTCTCGATGCTTGTGACGCTGAAGCTTTGACTTCGCCTTCCGCGGATGCAAGGTCTGGCTCCTCGACGCCAGAGACAAATGGTGCTGACGCGGTACTTTCATTCACTACTGGGAA
>Ga0182741_1005350_pt1 | contig 11997 bp, 7 predicted proteins | sample eDN5th37CBELigOP_FD_128874 | JGI IMG/M metagenome (GOLD analysis project Ga0182741, IMG submission 128874) | Enriched Organic Plus compost microbial communities from Emeryville, California, USA - eDNA 5th pass 37_C BE-Lig OP (version 2) (version 2) ...
GCTCCGGGTTGCTTCTTGCTCGAAACAATCCCTACCAGGCAGGACCCCACGTCCTCTTTTCACGCCACACCGTTCGGATGTCTTTGCTGTCGTCGGTGACTCTCTGGTGAGAAAACCTCAGTTCATGAGCGAATACGACCTCGACGGCTGGACCGTGCCCGACCTGATCGGCAACGCGGACGTCAGCGCGTACTACAAGTAACCGACTCCCGCGCGCGGGCGGATGCTCTCCGTTCCCCCTGCCCGCCCGCGCGCGGCCCCCAACCTCCCCTGTCCACCGCGAAGGAGCGTCCGAGATGACCACGTCCGCTGCGAATTCCGTACATCGCCCCCTGGTACCGGAATTCGACGCCGTCGTCCTCGGGCGCTCCTTCGCCTCCCAGCGCGTGGCCAGCCGGCTCCGCGACGAACTGCGCCTGTCGGTCCACGAGATCGCCGCCGCGACCCTCGCCCGCTACGACGACATCGACCACCGGTGGGAGATCCTCGTCGGCGACACCGTCGTCGTGCGGGCGAAATTCGTGATCGACGGGCACGGTGACCTCCCGATGCGGGGCCGCGACGAGATCGAACCCGGTTTCCGCGCGGTGACCACCCCAGGCTTCCCCAATCTGTTCCGTCCCGTGGTCCCGGGACGCGCGGATGCCGTCGGGTACACGGTGTCCTGCATCGCGTACATGCGGACCAACGGCCTCGACTACGTCGAACGGCGCCTGCGGACGCCGATCTCGGACGACGACTTCCCGGAGCTGACCTTCGACCGGCCGTCGCCGGTCCTCTGGACCGACCTGGCCTAGGTCGACCGGAACCGCCCCGAACCGGGACGATCCGACGAGCGGGTGATGCCACGAGCATCACCCGCTCTCGTCGTGTCCGGACCCTACCCGACCCACCCCAGGGTCCTTCGACCCATCCGAGGGGGTCCTAGGTATCCCTGGGCATTTGCCTGGTGTGACCGCAACCACATGCTGGCATGGTGGATGTATCGCCGGACGGATCGCGTCGAGCCGGACCGGAGAATCCCGGTCACCACGGAACCTTCCCCACGGGCTCGACCACGTCGGACACAGCCCCGTCCGTCCCGGGAACGAAGCCGATACCTGGAGGATCCCATGACCGACATCGTGGAGAACGTGCGTGCCCGCCTCGACGGAGCACTCGTGGAAGACCCGGAGACCGGACAGTACCGGATCCGCCGTGACGTCTTCACCGACGAGGACGTCTTCGAACTGGAGATGAAGTACATCTTCGAAGGCAACTGGGTGTATCTCGCGCACGAGAGCCAGATCCCGAACGTCGGCGACTATTTCACCACGTACATCGGCCGGCAACCCGTCGTCATCAGCCGCGACAAGGAAGGCGAGCTGCACTGCCTGATCAACGCGTGCAGCCACCGCGGCGCGATGCTGTGCCGCCGCAAGACCGACAACCGCACCACCTTCACCTGCCCCTTCCACGGCTGGACGTTCCGCAACAACGGAAAGCTGCTGAAGGTCAAGGATCCCCGCGACGCCGGTTACCCCGAGCAGTTCAACACCGACGGCAGCCACGACCTGCGGAAGGTCGCTCGTTTCGCCAGTTACCGCGGTTTCCTGTTCGGCAGTCTGAACCCGGACGTCAAGTCGCTCGAGGAGCACCTCGGGGACACCACGAAGATGATCGACATGCTCGTCGACCAGTCCCCCGAGGGACTCGAGGTACTGCGCGGTTCGTCCACCTACACCTACGACGGAAACTGGAAGCTTCAGGCGGAGAACGGCGCCGACGGCTACCACGTCTCGGCCACGCACTGGAACTACGCCGCCACCACCGCACGGCGCACCGCCGGTGAGTCCACCAACGAGACCAAGGCGATGGACGCCGGCACCTGGGGCAAGCAGGGCGGCGGCTACTACTCCTTCGACCACGGCCACCTGCTGCTGTGGATGTGGTGGGGCAATCCCGAGGACCGGCCGCTGTACCCGCGCAAAGAGGAGCTGGCGGAGGAGTTCGGCGAGAAGAAGGCCGAGTTCATGGTGGGCGCGTCGCGCAACCTGTGCCTGTACCCGAACGTCTACATCATGGATCAGTTCTCGTCGCAGATCCGGCATTTCCGCCCCATCTCCGTGGACAAGACGGAGGTGACCATCTACTGCATCGCCCCCAAGGGTGAGAGCCCCGAGTCGCGCGCCAACCGGATCCGTCAGTACGAGGACTTCTTCAACGCCACCGGCATGGCCACCCCGGACGACCTCGAGGAGTTCCGGTCCTGCCAGAAGACCTATCTCGCCTCCGCCGCCCCGTGGAACGACATGAGCCGCGGCGCGACCCACGTGCTGAACGGACCCGACGAGGTCGCACGGGATCTCGGGATGAGCAAGGTGCTGTCGAGCGGCGTCAAGACCGAGGACGAGGGCCTGTACCCGATCCAGCACCGTTACTGGCTCGAGGCGATGCGGGACGCCGTCGCCGCCGAGAGCTCCGACGTCGACCCCGCCGCACTCTGAGAGGACTCCGAAATCATGACTGCCGTATACGAATTCACGCAGACCGATATCGAGCAGTTCCTCTACCGTGAGGCCCGCCTGCTCGACGACCGCGAGTTCGAGCAGTGGCTCGAGTGCTATCACCCCGACGTCGAGTACTGGATGCCGGCCTGGGACGACAACGGCACCCTCACCGAGAACCCGCAGACCGAGATCTCCCTGATCTACTACCCGAACCGCGGCGGCCTCGAGGACCGGGTCTTCCGCATCCGCACCGACCGTTCGTCGGCGACCTCGCTGCCCGAGCCCCGCACGGGCCACAACATCACCAACGTCGAGATCCTCGACCGTCACGGCACCGAGATCGACCTGCGGCACAACTGGTTCTCGCTGTACTTCCGGTACAACACCACCGACACCTACTTCGGGACCACTTTCGTCACCCTCGACGTCTCCGGTGCACAGCCGGTGATCAGGAAGAAGAAGATCGTCCTCAAGAACGACTACATCCACCACATCGTCGACGTCTACGTCGTCTAGATCCACCCCGAACACGAAAGGAGGCACGTGCCATGACCTTCCAGGTGGCATTGAGATTCGAGGACGGGGTCACCCGCTTCATCAAGGTCGGCCCGAACGAGACCGTCGCGGACGCCTCGTACAAGGCACGCATCAACATTCCGCTCGACTGCCGCGACGGCGCGTGCGGAACCTGCAAGGCGTTCTGCGAATCCGGATCCTACGACGCCGGCGACTACATCGAGGACGCCCTCACCGACGAGGAAGCCGAACAGGGTTACTGCCTGCCCTGCCAGATGACGCCGGAATCCGATCTGGTGGTGCAGATCGCGAGCACCTCCGAGGTCGCGAAGACCGCGGCCGCCTCGTACACCGCGACGATCACCGAACTGCGCCGCTACTCCGAGAGCGTCGTCGGATTCGACGTCGAGATCGGCAACCGCGACGAGCTGGTGTTCCTGCCCGGCCAGTACGTCAACATCGGGGTGCCCGGCAGCGACGACGGCACCGGCCGGCCGGCCACCCGTTCGTACTCGTTCAGCACGGGCCCGCACGAGAATGCGCTGTCGTTCCTGGTGAAGATCACCGAGGGCGGCCTGATGTCGGAGTACCTGCGCGACCGGGCGCAGGTCGGCGACAGCCTCGAGCTCACGGGCCCGTTCGGCAGCTTCTTCCTGCGCGAACGCACGCGGCCGTCACTGCTGCTCGCCGGCGGCACCGGCCTGGCGCCGCTGCTGTCGATCCTGTCGAGGATCGAGGCCGAGGATTCCGATCACCCGGTGCACCTGATCTACGGTGTCACCTTCGATCACGATCTCGTCGAACTGGACACGCTCGAGGAGTACACGCGCAAGCTGCCGAACTTCACGTTCGACTACTGCGTCGCCGACGAGAACTCGTCCGCGCCGAACAAGGGGTACGTGACCGGCCTGTTCGAGCCCCACCATCTGAACGACGGTGATGTGGACGTCTACCTGTGCGGTCCGCCGCCGATGGTCGAGGCCGTCCGGAACCACTTGTCCGAGAACGGCATCGATCCTGCGAACTTCTACTTCGAGAAGTTCAACACCTCGGCCACGCCGGCGCTCGCAGGGGCGGCGTCGTGACCGCTCCAGCGATCTTCCCGGGCCGGTTCGACGGGCAGTGCCTGACGGTCACCGGCGCCGCGCAGGGCATCGGCCTCGCCGTGGCGACCCGGATCGCCGCCGAGGGCGGTGAGGTCGTGCTCGTCGACCGCGCGGACCTCGTGCACGAGGTGGCCGCACAGTTGCGCGAGGCCGGCGGCAAGGCGCACTCGGTCACCGCGGACCTGGAGACCTTCGAGGGTGCGGAGGCCGCCGTCTCCTTCGCACTGCGGACCACCGGCCGTATCGACACGCTCGTCAACGTCGTCGGCGGCACGATCTGGGCCAAACCCTACGAGCACTACGCTCCGGACGAGATCGAGAAGGAGATCCGGCGCTCGCTGTTCCCCACGCTGCGGATGTGCCGGGCCGTCGCCCCGCACCTCACCGAGCAGGGCGGCGGCACGATCGTGAACGTCTCGTCCGTCGCGACCCGCGGGGTCAACCGCGTGCCGTACTCGGCGGCCAAGGGCGGCGTCAACGCCGTCACCGCCTCGCTCGCTCTCGAGCTCGCCCCCTACGGGATCCGCGTGGTGGCCACCGCACCGGGCGGCACCGTGGCGCCGGAACGGCGGATCGCGCGCGGTCCGTCCCCGCAATCGGAGCAGGAGAAGCGCTGGTACCAGCAGATCGTGGACCAGACCGTCGATTCCTCACTGCTCAAGCGGTACGGCACGCTCGACGAGCAGGCCGCCGCGATCTGTTTCCTGGCCTCCGCGGAGGCCTCGTACATCACCGGCACGGTGCTGCCCGTCGCCGGTGGCGATCCGGGCTGACGCCCCTCGCTCGGCCTCACCGGAGGCACCAATCCCTCCGGTGAGGCCGTTCTTCTCCCCGAATCCCGTTGTGCCTCCCCTCACAGACCGGAGCAACGAATGACCCACGCCACGCAGACCTGGGCAGGTCCGCAGCATCGGCGCAGCGTCGTCTGGATCGTCGCACTCGCCGCCCTCGCAATCGTCTTCGACGGGTACGACCTCGTCGTGTACGGAACCGTTCTGCCGACGCTCATGGCGGACCCCACCCAGCTCGGGGAGATCTCGGCCGAGCAGGGCGGCGCCCTCGGTTCCTACGCCCTCATCGGCGTCATGGTCGGTGCACTGCTGACCGGAGCGTTCGGCGACCGCATCGGACGCCGGAAGATGATGTTGATCAACATCGTCTGGTTCTCCGTCGGCATGGGCGCGGCCGCCTTCTCCACGAGCATCACGATGTTCGGCGCGCTCCGTTTCTTCACCGGCATCGGTGTCGGTGGTCTCGTCGCCACCGCCGGAGCCGTGGTCGCCGAGTTCGCTCCGCCCGGCAAGCGGAACCTGTTCAACGCCGTCGTCTACAGCGGTGTCCCCGCCGGCGGTGTCCTGGCCTCGCTGCTCGCGATCCTGCTGCGCGACGTCATCGGCTGGCGCGGCCTGTTCCTCGTCGGCGCCCTGCCCCTGGTGATCCTGCTGCCGCTCGCCCTCGCCAAGCTTCCCGAATCACCCGCCTGGTTGCAGTCGCGCGGCCGTATCGACGAGGCGCGGGTCGTGTGCGAGAAGTACGGTTTCCCGCTGCCGTCCGCCGCTCCCACGGCTCCGACCGAGAAGATCGGTTTCGCGGCCCTCGCCACCCGGAAGTACGCCCTCGGCACCGCCCTGCTCGGGATGATGAGTTTCGCCGGTCTGCTGCTCACCTACGGGCTCAACACCTGGCTGCCCAAGATCATGGCCGACGCCGGGTACAACGCCAACGGTTCGTTGTCGTTCCTGCTCGTGCTCAACGGCGGCGCCATCGTCGGGGGTCTGCTCGCCTCGAAGGTCGCCGACGGTCGCGGCCCGCAGGCGGTCATCGTCACCACCTTCTTCCTCGCCGCGGTGGCCCTGACGGTGCTCACTCTCGGCTTCCCGCTGCCGGTGCTGCTCGCGTCCGTCGCGATTGCCGGTGTGGGCACCATCGGTACCCAGGTGCTCATCTACGGGTTCGTCTCGAACTACTACGACACCCCCGCCCGGGCGGCCGGGGTGGCGTGGTGCGCGGGCTTCGGCCGGCTCGGCGGCATCGTCGGACCGGTGATCGGCGGACTGCTCATCGGCGGGCTTCGCCAACAACGTCAACTTCTACATCTTCGCCGGTATCGCCCTCGCCGGTGGCCTGGTCACCTACTTCGTTCCCGCTCGATCCGGGGTTCTCGGGCCGGTCCGGGCTCCCGGAGACCGCACCGCGACTACCGTGGAAGTGTGACGGACACCGCTGTGCTGATCGGCCGGAACACCGAGTTGACGACACTCGAACGCCTCCTCGACGAGGTACGGGCGGGGACCCCCTCGCTCGTCCTCCTCGAGGGGGCATCCGGATCCGGAAAATCCTCGCTCGTAAGGTATTTCACGAGCAGGCACGGTGACGTGACCGTCCGGTCCGGGTCGGGAGCGGCCTGGGAGGCGGGTCACCGCTGGTCGGTGCTCGGGCAGCTCCTGCGCGACACCGTCACCGCGACCGAACCGGTGGAGGCGGCGGAGATCCTCCTCGACCGGCTCGAGGGGACGTGCGTGCTGGTCGTCGACGACGCCCACTACGCCGACCTCGAATCCCTGCAGGCACTCTCGTCACTGGTGCGGCGGGCCCACCAACGTCCGCTGCTGGTGGTCTGGACCGCGCCCGACGTGCTGCCCGAGGACGTCGACCACGCCACCGCCGACCTGTTGTCGAACATCCACCGCACCGCCACCGTCCACCTGGACCCGCTGACGTCGTCCGACATCGCCCGGCTGGCGCTGCGCCGCACCGGTGTGGACCTGTCCGCCTGGACCGCACGGCGCCTGCAGGAACACACGCTCGGGAATCCGCGGGCCGTACTGCACCTGCTCGACGAGATCCCCCGCGCCGAATGGCACCGCTGGCAGGCGCGTTTCCCGGCCCCGCGGCAGCACGCCGCGAAGATCCGGCGCGCCCTCGACCGCTGCGCCCCGGCCACCCGATCCCTCGTCGAGGCCGTCGCCGTGCTCGGCAGCACCGAATCATTCACGGTCGCAGCCCGGCTCGCCGAACTCGACGACACCACCGACGCACTCGACGAGGCTCACCGGCTCGGCCTGCTGTCGATCCGCGAGCAGCGCGGGGTGGTCTCGTTGTCGTTCCCCGACCCCATGACCCGCGCCGCCGTCGCCGACGACATCGGACCGGCCCGCTGGCACGGCCTGCACGCGGCCGCCGCGGAACTCGTCGACGACCAGGGCGCGGCCCTGTTCCATCTCGTCTCCGCGACCCCGACGGGCAACGAGGACCTCGCGGCCCGTCTCGACGCCTACGCCCGCCGGTGCGCCGCCGACGGGGCGTGGTCGCAGGCCGCCGAGGCGCTGATCACCGCCAGCCGTATCACCGTCGACCGGGATCTGCGGTCGCAGCGGCTGATCCGCGGCGTGGACGCGTTGACCGGGGCCGCCGACCTGCCGCAGGCACAGGCGTTCGTACCGGAGATCGAGAGTGTGCCGAGCGGACCGATGCGCAACGCCGTCCTCGGCTACCTCGCGATCCAGAAGGGACGGGCCGCGGAGGCGCATCACCTGCTGACCGAGGCGTGGTCGATGCTCGGCGATCCCGCATCCGAACCCGAACTCGCGGCGACGATCGCCCAGCGGATGGTGCTGCACTCGCTGGCGCGTCTGCGCGGCGACGACCTCGTGCTGTGGGCGGACCGCGCGACGAATCTGTTGTCGGACATCGCCCCTCCGGTGGTGGAGGCGCAGGCGATCCGGGGCCTCGGCCTGTCCATGACCGGCCGTGTCGACGACGCCCTCGAAGCGTACGCGTCGCTGTCCGACAGCATCCGGCTGGGGGCGCAGAACCAGCGCGTCCGGATGGCCGAGGGATGGCTGGCTCTCGCGCTGGACCGCCCCGATCTGGCACGCAGCGAACTCGAGGCAGCGGAGCCGACCACCTTCCGCGGCGGGTCGCTGCGGATCTCGCTGTGGTCCCAGGCGTGGCTGGCCCGCACCCAGTTCGCCCTCGGCGAGTGGTCCGACGCGCTGCGAACTGTGGATCGTGCTGCGGCGCAACTCGACTCGACGGAACTGCACCTGCTGCGGCCACTCGTGCACTGGACGGGCGCGCAGATCCACGCGCTGCGCGGGGACTGGACCGCGGCGAACGCCCACGCCCAGAAGGCACGGGCCGGCAGCAACGACTACGCCCTCATGCTCGTACCGTCCTGCCTGTGCGCCGCGCAGTGCGCCGAGGTGGCCTCCGACTACGCGAGTGTGCTGCGCTACCTCCAGCCGATCGTCACGATGCGCGACCGGGACGCGGTCGACGAACCCGGGCACTGGCCGTGGCCCGATCTGTACGGCAATGCGCTCGCCGTCACCGGACGGGTGGACGAGGCCGACGAGTTCCTGCGCCCACACGAGGAACGCGCCGCCGAACGCGGACATCGTTCCGCCAAAGCACGACTCGGATACGTACGCGGGCGCATCCACGGCGCGCGGGGCGACCTCGACGCCGCGCGGGACGCGTTCGAAGGGGCGCTCGACGAACTCGCGGCGCTGCCCCTGCCCTACGACCTGGCGCGCATCAACTTCGCGTACGGGCAGACCCTGCGCCGGGCGGGTCGCCGCCGCGACGCCGACGCCGTGATCCGCACCGCCCGCGAGCTGTATTCCTCCCTCGGTGCCCTGTCGTACGTCGAACGGTGCGACCGGGAACTGCAGGCCGGTGGGCTGCGGTCCGGCGACACCGACGCCGAGCCTGCCCGGGCGGACGTCGCGGCGCTCACCCCGCAGGAGCGGGCCGTGGCGAAGCTCGTCGCCGAGGGCCGCACCAACAAGGAGGTCGCCGGTGAGCTGTTCCTGTCCGTCAAGACGGTGCAGTACCACCTGACCCGCGTGTACGCGAAGTTCGGTATCCGCTCGCGCAGCGAGCTGGCCGCCCGTTTCCGACAAGAGGATCGAGGTCCGTCCACCCCATGACCGCAGTCGACGACCACCCCGACACCGGGACCGCCCTGTTCGAACGACCCGCACGGCCCGCCGTCGGGATGCGCGACATCCTCCGTGATCTCGGACCGCGCTACGCCGCGAACGGCCTGATCGGACTGATCTTCTCGTGCACCGGACCGGTCGCGGTGATCCTCGCGGCCGGCGCGGCGGGGGGATTGACGCAGACGCAGCTGGCATCGTGGATCTTCGGCGTGTTCGCCCTCAACGGTCTGCTGACGATCGCCATGAGCGTCGTCTACCGGCAGCCGCTCGGGTTCTTCTGGACGATCCCCGGCACCGTGCTCGTCGGCGGGTCGCTGACCCACCTGAGCTGGCCGGAGGTCGTCGGGGCGTTCTTCGTCACCGCGGCGCTCGTGACGCTGCTGGGGGCCTCGGGTCTGGTGCGCCGGGTGATGGAGGCGCTGCCGATGCCGATCGTCATGGCGATGGTCGCGGGGGTGTTCCTGAAATTCGGCATCGACCTGGTGGCGGCGCTCGGCTCCGACGCCGCGATCGCCGCTCCGATGGTGATCGTCTTCCTGCTGCTGAGTTCGGTGGCAGTGCTGGGCAAGTGGATGCCGCCGATCCTCGGGGCGCTGCTCGCAGGGGTCATCGCGGTCGCGGTGTCGGGCCGCTTCTCCCCCGCCGCGACGGACACCGGGGTGTTCGCCTCCCCGGTGTTCACCACCCCACAGTTCACCTGGTCGGCGATCCTCGAACTCGTGGTACCGCTGGCGATCACGGTGCTGGTCGTGCAGAACGGTCAGGGCATCGCGGTGCTGCGGTCGGCGGGACACGAGCCACCGATCAACGTCACCGCCGTCGCGTGCGGGCTGTGGTCGTTCCCCGCCGCCTGTGTCGGTGCCGTGTCGAGTTGCCTGACCGGCCCGACCAACGCACTGCTCGTCGCGTCCGGCGAGCGCGCCCGCCAGTACACCGCCGCCCTCACCTGCGGTGCACTGGCGATCGTGTTCGGTCTGTTCGCACCGTTGTTCGTGCGCTGGATGATCGCCGCCCCGGTCTCGTTCGTCGCTACCCTCGGCGGCCTGGCGATGCTCAAGGCGCTGCAGGGCGCGTTCGTGGCCGGGTTCGCGGGCAGGCACACGATGGGTGCGCTCGTCGCGTTCGTGGTCACCGCCTCGAACGTCACGGCCTGGAACATCGGGGCGGCGTTCTGGGGGCTCGTCGCGGGTGTCGCCGTGTCGTGGCTGATGGAACGTCCCGACTTCAGCCTCTGACGCCCACCCCGATGTACTCGGCGAGGTGTTCGCCGGTGAGCGTCGACCGCTTCTCCACCAGCTCCGCGGGGCTGCCCTCGAAGACGATGCGGCCACCGTCGTGCCCGGCGCCCGGGCCGAGATCGATGATGTGGTCGGCGTGCGCCATCACCGCCTGGTGGTGTTCGATGACGACGACCGACTTCCCGGAGTCGACGAGCCGGTCGAGCAGGTGCAGCAGCTGCTCGACGTCGGCGAGGTGCAGGCCCGTGGTGGGTTCGTCCAGTACGTAGATCTCGCCCTTCTCCGCCATCGCCACGGCCAGCTTCAGCCGCTGCCGCTCACCGCCCGACAGGGTGGTCAGCGGCTGGCCGAGCCGCAGATAGCCCAACCCGACGTCCGAGAGCCGTTGCAGGATCTTCGAGGCCGCCGGGGTCCGGGCTTCGCTGCCTGCGAAGAACTCGCTCGCCTGCGCGACCGACATCTCGAGGACCTCCGCGATGTTCCGTCCGCCGAGCGTGTATTCGAGGACGGCCGACTGGAACCGGCGGCCCTCGCAGTCCTCGCAGACGGATTCGACGGTGGCCATGATCCCGAGGTCGGTGAAGACCACACCGGCGCCGTTGCAGGTGGGGCAGGCACCTTCCGAATTGGAGCTGAACAGGGCCGGTTTGACGCCGTTGGCCTTCGCGAATGCCTTGCGGATCGGTTCGAGCAGGCCGGTGTAGGTCGCGGGGTTGCTGCGCCGCGAGCCCTTGATCGGGCTCTGGTCGATCTCGACGACGCCCTCGCGGCCGGCCACCGATCCGTGGATCAGGGAGCTCTTGCCCGAACCGGCCACGCCGGTCACGACCACGAGCACACCGAGCGGAACGTCCACGTCGACGTTCCGGAGGTTGTGCGTGTCGGCACCGCGGATCTCCAGCGCTCCCTTGGGGGTACGCACCGACGGTTTGAGCGTCGCCCGGTCGTCGAGGTGGCGGCCGGTGAGGGTGCCGCTCGACCGCAGGTCCTCGACCGTGCCCTCGAAGACCACCTGCCCGCCCTCGGTGCCGGCGCCCGGACCGAGGTCGACGATGTGGTCGGCGATGGCGATGGTCTCCGGTTTGTGCTCGACGACGAGGACGGTGTTGCCCTTGTCCCGCAGTTGCAGCAGCAGCGTGTTCATCCGAGCGATGTCGTGCGGATGCAGGCCGATGGTGGGTTCGTCGAAGATGTAGGTGACGTCGGTGAGCGACGATCCGAGATGGCGGATCATCTTGGTGCGCTGCGACTCGCCACCGGAGAGTGTGCCGGTGGCGCGGTCGAGCGACAGATAACCAAGCCCGATCCCGATGAAGGAGTCGAGCAGGTGCTGCAGGCCCGCGAGCAGCGGGCCGACCTGCGGGAAGTCCAGTCCGCGCACCCATTCGGCGAGATCGCTGATCTGCATCGCGCACACGTCGGCGATGCTCTTGCCGTCGATCTTCGACGAGCGCGCCTCGGGGGCGAGCCGGGTGCCCTCGCAGTCCGGGCAGGTGGAGAACACCACGGCCTTCTCCACGAACGCCCGGATGTGCGGTTGCATCGCGTCGAGGTCCTTGGACAGGAACGATTTCTGGATCTTGGGGATCAACCCCTCGAAGGTGACGTTGACACCCTCCACCTTGACCTTGGTGGGTTCCTTGTAGAGCAGGTCGTGGAGCTGGCGCTTGGTGAACTTCGCGATCGGTTTGTCCGGATCGAA
>Ga0182741_1005351_pt1 | contig 11996 bp, 12 predicted proteins | sample eDN5th37CBELigOP_FD_128874 | JGI IMG/M metagenome (GOLD analysis project Ga0182741, IMG submission 128874) | Enriched Organic Plus compost microbial communities from Emeryville, California, USA - eDNA 5th pass 37_C BE-Lig OP (version 2) (version 2) ...
CGAGCGTCCTGAGCTACGATCGCTTCGCGAGCTACGGGCTCGCCGAGGCGCTGCCGGTGGCGGCCGCGCTCGTGCTGCTCGCGATCCTGCCGCTGGCCGCGCTGCGTGCGCTGCGGGGGGAGTCGGCGCGATGATCGAGACGCGCGCGCTCTCGGTGCACGTCGGCGACGGCGCCGCGCGCTTCGAGCTGCGTGACGTGTCGCTCGTCGTGCCGGCGGGCGGCTACGGCGTCGTCATCGGACCGGCGGGGGCGGGGAAGACGACGCTGCTCGAGGCGATCGCCGGCGTGCGGCGCCTCGCGCACGGCGCGGTGCTGCTCGACGGCCGTGACGTGAGCGCCCTCCCGCCGGAGGGGCGCGGGCTCGCCATCGTCTATCAGCACGCCTTTCTCTTCCCGCATCTCGACGTGGACGCGAACTGCGCGTACGGCGCGAGCGACCCGGCGGTGCTCGCCGAGCTGCGCGAGCGGTTCGGCATCGGCGTCCTGGGGCGGCGAGACGTGCGCGAGCTGAGCGGGGGCGAGCGGCAGCTCGTCGCGCTCGTCCGCGCGCTCGCGCGCCGGCCGCGCACCCTGCTGCTCGACGAGCCGTTCGGGGCGCTCGATCCGGCGCGTCGAGCGGCGGCGCGGCGCGAGGTCCGCGCGCTGCAGCGGGAGTGGGGGGTGACCGTCCTGCAGGTGACGCACGATTTCGCGGAGGCCGGCGCGCTGGGCGACGTGGCGGTGCTGCTCGACCGGGGGCGCGTCGTGCAGCAGGGGGAGCCGGCCGCGGTGTTCGGGCGGCCGGCGACGGCGTTCGCGGCGACTTTCCTCGGCGCGGAGAACGTGTTCGCGGGCGAGGTGCTGGCGGGTGAGGTCGGCGCCGCGGCATCGCCGAGCGTGGGGGGCCCCCCCCGACTACACGATGGCATCGCGGCAGGCGATCGGCGTCATCCGTCCGATGCCGCCAGCATCGGACGAACGCTCGACGCGTCGCCGGACGCGGGGGGCCCCCCCCAACAGCACGTTCGCACCGCGAACGACGCTCTGCATCACCCCGCCGACGCACCCCACGTCGCGGGCGCTGCAGGCACCCGTCATCTCCGTTTCCGGACCGGCGCGCTGACGCTGCAGGTCCTCGGCGACTTCCCGACCGGCCCCGCGCATGCCGTCCTCCGCGCCGAGGAGGTCCTCCTCTCGCGGGCGCGGCTCGACTCGTCGGCGCGCAATCAGTTCGAGGGGCGGGTGGTCGAGCTGGCGCGGCACGGGGCGATCGTCGCCGTGACCGTGGTGGTGCAGGGGGTGCCGCTCGTCGCCTCGCTCACGCGCAGCGCCGTGCGCGAGCTGTCGCTGGCCGTCGGCGACCAGGTCTGGGTCGCCTTCAAGGCTTCAGCGGTGCAGCTGTGTTAGATATCAGCCCTCGGCCCTCGGCCCTCGGCCGATCGCCGTCGCAGGATGAAGTGAGTCGACCACGAGCCATCCGATCATGAGCCTCCCCATCCGAACCGTTCGTCGCGCGATCGCCGCGGCGCTCCTCACCCCCGCGCTTGCCGCCGCGCAGGATGCGGCACTTCCGGCCGATCCGCGGCTGCGCGCCGCGCTCGACGTCCTCAAGCGCGACAACGCCTGGACCGTCCAGCAGCAGGTGGCGCTCTGCGAGATCCCGGCGCCGCCGTTCAAGGAGGCGGCGCGGGCCGCGGCCTACAAGGCGCTGCTCGAGCAGCAGGGGCTCACCAACGTGCGAATCGACGCCGAAGGGAACGCGATCGGCGAGCGGCCGGGGACGGGCGGGGGCCCGACGGTGGTGCTCGCCGGGCATCTCGACACCGTCTTCCCCGAGGGGACGGACGTGAAGACGAAGCGCGACGGCGACCGCATCCACGGTCCGGGGATCAGCGACGACTGCCGCGGCCTCGCCGTCGTGCTCGCGGTGGCGCGCGCCTTCAAGGAGGCGAACGTGCAGCTGCCGGGGACGGTGATCTTCGTCGGCAACGTCGGCGAGGAGGGGCCCGGGAACCTGCGCGGCGTCCGCCACCTCTACGCCAAGGAGCTCGCCGGGCGCATCGACTACTTCATCTCCGTGGACGGCACGGGGCTCGGGACGACGAGCGGCGCCGTCGGGAGCAATCGCTATCGCGTGACCTTCTCCGGTCCCGGCGGGCACAGCTACGGGGACTTCGGGATGCCGAACCCCGTGCACGCGATGGGACGCGCGATCGCCGGGATCGCCGACCTGCAGGTCACGCGCTCGCCGCGGACCACCTTCAGCGTCGGCGTCGTGCGCGGCGGCACCTCGGTCAACTCGATCGCGATGGAGTCCTCCTTCGACCTCGACATGCGCTCCGTGAGCGCGAGCGAGCTGGCGGCGGTGGACGCGCGGGTGCAGAAGATCCTGCAGGACGCCGTCGCGGCGGAAAACGCCCGCTGGACGGTGACCGACACGACGCGCCGCGTGCGGCTCAAGGTGGACACGATCGGGCTGCGCCCGGCCGGCTCGCAGCCGAACGACGCGCCGATCGTGCGCGCCGCGCTGGAGTCGGCGCGGGCGCTGGGCTTCACCACGCGCGTGGGCGCCTCGAGCACCGATGCCAACGTGCCGATCGGCCTCGGCAAGCCGGGAATCACGATCGACGGCGGCGGCCGCGGCGACGGCGCGCACTCGCTCGAGGAGTGGTACGAGGACGGCCCGAATGGATGGCTCGGCCCACAGTGGGCCTCGCTGATCGTGTCGCGCCTGGCGGGGAAGGGCTAGGGGCTTCGTCCTGCGTCCTGCGTCCTGCGTCTCAGGAGCGTCCCGAGGGGGTGACGACCCAGGACGACGCACGCAGGACGCAGCCGCTCGCCGTCTCCTACCCGAACATCGCCCGCGCCCGCTCCACCCCCGCCACCAGCGCGTCCACGTCCGACTCGTCGTTGTAGACGTAGAACGACGCGCGCGCCGTGGCGTGCACGCCGAGGCGGCGCATCAGCGGCTGGCAGCAGTGATGCCCGGCGCGGATGCAGACGCCGTTCTGGTCGAGGATCGTCGCCAGGTCGTGCGGGTGGATCTCGCCGACGGTGAACGACAGCACGCCGCTGCGCTCGGACGCCGCCGCCGGCCCGTAGCGCCGCAGGTCGGGGATGGCGTCGAGCTTCTGCTGCGCGAGCTCGAGCAGCGCGACCTCGTGCGCGCGCACCGCCTCCATGCCGAGGCCGTCCAGGTAGTCGCACGCCGCGGCGAGGGCGACGGCGTCACCGACGTTCGGCGTCCCCGCCTCGAACTTGTGCGGGAGCACGTTCCAGCTGGAGCGATCGTCGCGCACGAGATCGATCATGTCGCCCCCCATCTGATAGGGGGGCATCGCCTCGAGGATCGCGCGCGTCCCGGCGAGCCCGCCGATCCCCATCGGCCCGCACATCTTGTGGCCGCTGAAGGCGTAGAAGTCCACCCCCAGCTCGTCGAAGCGCACCGGGAGGTGCGGAGCGCCCTGCGCGCCGTCGCAGACGAGGAGCGCCGACGTCCGGGCGCGCACCATCGCCACGATCTCGGCCACCGGATGGATCGTCCCCAGCGCGTTGCTCACGTGGCCGACGGCGACGACGCGGGTGCGGTCGTTCAGCAGCGTCGCGAGCTGCTCGAGATCGATGCGCCCGTCGGCGGTGAGCTCGCAGATGCGGAAGCGCGCGCCGGTCGCGAGCGCGAGTTGCTGCCACGGGACGAAGTTCGCGTGATGCTCGAGTCCCGTGACGACGATCTCGTCCTCCGCGCCGACGTTCGCGCGCCCCCACGCCGTCGCGACGAGGTTGAGCGATTCGGTCGTCCCGCGCGTGAAGATCAGGCAGTCGGCGTCGCGGAGCCCGATGAAGCGCGCCACCCGCTCCCGCGCCGCGTGGTAGCGGTCGGTCGCGCGCCCCGAGAGGGCGTAGGCGCCGCGGTGGGGATTCGCGTTGTCGCGCACGTAGTAGTCGCGCAGCGCGTCCAGCACGGCGGCCGGCTTCTGCGACGTGGCGGCGGAATCGAGATAGTGCAGCGCGGGCGCGTCCGCGAGGAGCGGAAATGCGGAGCGCACGCCGGCGAGCGTGGCGCCTGCGCGAACCGAAGGGTCCGACTGCGTCGTGATCGTCATGGCTGTTCCTGGCGCGGGCCGACGAGCACCTGCTCGCCCTCCACGCGCACCTCGTAGACCGGAAGGGGATCGACCGCCGGCGCTCGGCGCACGGCACCGGTGCGGCAGTCGAAGCGCGCGCCGTGCCAGATGCACTCGATGGTGCCGTCGGCGTGCAGCACCCCCTCGCTCATCTTGAAATCGTTGTGCGTGCAGCAGTCGAGCACCGCGCCGATCTCGCCCTCGTTGTTGAAGAGGCAGATGGGCGTGCCGTCGGCATGCGTCACGGCGAGGAGCTCGCCCGGCGGCAGGTCGGCGACGCGGGCGAGCGGCGCGAACGACCCGGAGGCCGAGGTCATGACGACTGGTCGGCGTCGTCGGGGGACTCGGTCGACACGACCGCGTCGGCGCCGCCCGCGTCCCGCCCTCCGCCGCCCGCCATCGCCTCCCGCAGCGCGTGCCAGGCGAGGCTCGCGCACTTCACGCGGATCGGGAACTTCGACACGCCGCCCAGCGCCGCGAGGGGGCCGAGCGCCTTGCGCTCCGCGTCCGTCATCGGCGGCTCGAGGGTGCCGGTGAGCAGCTGATGCACGCGCGCCGCGAGCCGCTCCGCCTCCGCGCGCGACGTCCCCTTGACCGCGCTCGTGAGCATGGACGCCGACGCGCGCGAGATGGCGCAGCCGCGCGCGGTGAAGCGCACGTCGCCGATCGTCTCGCCGTCGAGCTTGAGCTGCAGCGTCAGCTCGTCGCCGCAGAGCGGGTTGCGCCCCTCGACCGTGCGATCCGCCCCCTCGAGCACCCCGAAGTTGCGGGGCTTGCGATTGTGCTCGAGGATGATCTCCTGATAGAGGGCGTCGAGGTCGGACATGTGGGCTCGGTGTTCGGTGCTCGGTGCTCGGTCAGGCCGCGGAGCGAACCGCGTCCCGAGTACCGAACACCGATCTCCTCAGGTGGTGTACCGCTTGAGCGTCAACGCCTCCAGCCCCTCCCGCACCGCCTCCAGCTCGATCGTCTCGAGCGCGTCGGCGGCGAAGGCGTACGTCAGGAGCTGGCGCGCGAGCACGTCGCTCACGCCGCGGCTCTTCATGTAGAAGAGCGAGGTCTGGTCGAGGCGGCCGACGGTCGCCCCGTGCGTGCACTTCACGTCGTCGGCGAAGATCTCGAGCTGCGGCTTGGTGTCGATCTGCGCGCGCTCGGAGAGGAGCAGGGTGTTGTTGGTCTGCTTGCCGTCCGTCTTCTGCGCGACCGGGTGCACGTACACCTTGCCGTTGAACACGCCGTGCGCGCTGCCGTCGAGGATCCCCTTGTACAGCTCGCGGCTGTAGCAGTTGGGCTCCGCGTGCTCGATGCGCGTCTGCGTGTCGAGGTGCTGCGTCCCGTCGAGCAGATAGAGCCCGTTGAGCGTCGCACCGCACCCCGCCCCGCCCAGCTTCGTGTAGACGTTGGTGCGCGAGAGCGCCGCGCCCGTCCCGAAGAGGAAGTGGTGATAGTGGCTGTCCCGCCCCTGCACCACCTCGGTCGTGCCGACGTGGTACGCGCGCAGGCTCTCCCGCTGCACCTTGAGGTGGCGGAGCGTCGCGCCGTCGCCCAGCACGACCTCGCCGACGGTGTTCGTGAAGTAGGTCGCGTCGCCGGTCGCCGCGTAGCTCTCCAGCAGCGTCGCCTCCGCCCCCCGCTCCACGACGACGAGCAGGCGCGGGTGCATCATCCCGCGCGCCGCGAGCGCGTCGGAGACGAAGAGCAGGTGGATCGGCCGGTCCACGACGACGTGCTTCGCCACGTGCACGACCGCCCCCTCGGCGAGGTACGCGGTGTTGAGCGCCGTGAAGCTCGCCTGGTCGAAGGCGGTGACGCGCCCGAGGTGCTGCTCGAGCAGCGCCGGCGTCTCGGCGAAGGCGCGCGACATCGGCAGCACGCGCACGCCGGCGGGGAGCCCACCGAGCGCCGAGAGCGCGGGGTCGAAGCGCCCGTTCACGAAGACCGCGGTGTACCAGTCGTCGTGGCCGAAGGTGTGCGCGAGGAGCTGCTCGCGCGTCACGTCGCCGCCAGGCGCCGTGAGGAGGAGGAAGTCGGACTCGGCGATCGGCGCGACGGAGGTGAAGTGCCAGTCCTCGTTCTTCGTCGTCGGGAAGCCCAGCTCCGCGAAGCGGTCGAAGGCCGCGCGGCGGAGCGCCTGCACGGACGCCGGCGCCTGCGCCCCCTCGCCGGACGCGAAGCCGTCGAACGGCGCCAGGAACGCCGCCGGCGCCGCCGCGGACGCAGTCGTCGTCATGCCGTCGCTCCCTCGAGGAGCCAGTCGTAGCCCTTCTCCTCCAGCTCGAGCGCCAGCTCCTTCCCCCCCGACCGCACGATGCGCCCACCGGCCAGCACGTGCACGTAGTCGGGGACGATGTAGTTGAGCAGGCGCTGGTAGTGCGTGACCACGATCGTCGCGCGGTCGGGGCGCTTGAGGCGGTTCACCCCGTCGGCCACGATGCGCAGCGCGTCGATGTCGAGCCCGGAGTCGGTCTCGTCGAGGATGGCGAGCGTCGGCTCGAGCACCGCCATCTGCAGGATCTCGTTGCGCTTCTTCTCGCCCCCGGAGAAGCCGGTGTTCACCGAGCGATGGAGCATCGCCGGATCCATGTCCACCAGCTTGAGGCGCTCCTCCATGAGGTCGGCGAAGGCGAGCGGATCGACCTCCTCCAGCCCCTTCGCCTTCTGCACCTCGTTGTACGCGGCGCGCAGGAAGTAGGCGTTGCTCACGCCGGGGATCTCGACCGGATACTGGAAGGCGAGGAAGACGCCCTGCTGCGCCCGCACCTCCGGCTCCATCTCGAGCAGGTTCTCGCCGTTGTACCGCACCTCGCCCCCGGTCACCTCGTAGGCGGGATGCCCCGCGAGGACCTGGGCGAGCGTGCTCTTGCCGGAGCCGTTGGGCCCCATCACGGCGTGCACCTCCCCCGCGTTCACGGTGAGGTCGATGCCGCGCAGGATCTCGCGCTCGCCGACGGTGGCGCGAAGTCCGGTGATTTCGAGGAGAGCCATGTATCGGTTACCGCGATTGAGTACGTGTGTGGTGCGAAGTGCGACCGGCGAACTGCTGCGTGCTGCGTCCTGCGAACCGCTACGTCCCGCGTCCTGCGCCCTGCGTCCTGGAAGCGTCCCGAGGGGGTGACGACGCAGGACGAAGCACGCCGGACGCAGCAGGTCGAGTGCCCTATCCGACGCTGCCCTCGAGCGTGATCCCCAGCAGCTGCTGCGCCTCGAGCGCGAACTCCATCGGCAGCTCCTTGAAGACTTCCTTGCAGAAGCCGCTCACGATCATCGAGACGGCCTGCTCGGCGCTCAGCCCGCGCTGCTTGAGGTAGAAGATCTGGTCCTCGCCGATCTTCGACGTGGACGCCTCGTGCTCCACCGTTGCCGAGTTGTTGCCGACCTCGATGTACGGGAAGGTGTGCGCGCCGCAGCGGTTGCCCACGAGCATCGAGTCGCACTGCGTGTAGTTGCGCGCGTTCTCCGCCCTGGGCAGCACCTGCACCTTGCCGCGATACGAGTTCTGCCCGCGGCCGGCCGAGATCCCCTTCGACACGATGTTCGACTTCGTGTTGCGGCCGATGTGGATCATCTTCGTCCCCGTGTCGGCCTGCTGGGCATTGTTGACGACGGCCACCGAATAGAACTCGCCCGTCGAGTTGTCCCCCTGCAGGATCACGCTCGGATACTTCCAGGTGATCGCCGAGCCGGTCTCGACCTGCGTCCACGAGATCTTCGCGTTCTCGCCGGCGCACTTGCCGCGCTTCGTGACGAAGTTGTAGATGCCGCCGCGCCCCTCCTCGTCCCCCGCGTACCAGTTCTGGACGGTGGAGTACTTGATGGTCGCGTCCTTGAGCGCCACCAGCTCGACGACCGCCGCGTGCAGCTGGTTGGTCGAGCGCTTGGGCGCCGTGCACCCCTCGAGGTAGCTCACGTACGAGCCCTCGTCGGCGACGATCAGCGTCCGCTCGAACTGCCCCGTCCCTTCCGCGTTGATGCGGAAGTACGTCGAGAGCTCGACCGGGCAGCGCACCCCCTTCGGCACGTAGACGAACGAGCCGTCGCTGAACACCGCCGAGTTGAGCGCGGCGAAGAAGTTGTCGCTGTAGGGCACCACCGAGCCGAGGTACTTCTGCACGAGGTCGGGGTGCGAGTGGATCGCTTCCCCGAGCGAGCAGAAGACGATCCCGTGCTTCGCCAGCTCCTCCTTCATCGTCGTGCCGACCGACACCGAGTCGAAGATCGCGTCCACGGCCACGCCGGCGAGGATCTTCTGCTCGTGCAGCGGGATGCCGAGCTTCTCGTAGGTCTTGAGCAGCTCCGGGTCCACCTCGTCGAGCGACTGCTTCGGCTTCACCGACCGCGGCGCCGAGTAGTAGCTCTGCGCCTGGTAGTCGATCGGCTCGTAGGTCACGTTCGGCCAGTGCGGCTCCTGCATCGTGAGCCACCGGCGATAGGCCTTGAGGCGCCACTCGGTCAGCCACGCCGGCTCGTCCTTCTTCGACGAGATGAGCCGCACGACCTCCTCGCTCAGCCCCGGCGGGATCGTATCGCTCTCGACTTCGGTGACGAAGCCGTGCTGGTATTCCTTGCTGATCAGGGTCTCGATCGACGTGCTCATCCCTGCTCCTCGTCCACCCGATGGTGGGGAATCGGTCGCGGGCGCCCGCGCCGGTCGAAGGCGTCGATGCGGTGTGATCGCCTCACGCGGGCGCGCATCGCCGCGGCATCTGGAGCGAGTGGCGGCCGACCTCCCGGCACGCGCCCGCGGCTCGAGGCCGCGCTCGTCCATGCATGCAGACAAAGTTACTCGGCATTGGGAGTCGGGAAAACCCCGACGCCCGCGCTAGCCGCTGGCGCGCGCGATCGCGAGCAGCAGCACGACGGCGAGCAGCACGAGCAGCGCCAGCGTCCCCGCGCGCGTGCGCGGCTGGAAACGCGTGGGTTCCGCCGTGAGGGGCGTCATCCGCTGCACCGTCGGCCGGCGGTGGTCCGCCGCCGTGCCGCGCTCGGGATGCGCCTGCACCACCTCGGGAGGGAGCGGTCCGGCGGCGACGCGCAGCACCGTCCCGGCGATCTCGATCTCGTCCCCCTCCGCGAGGAGGGCGGGCGTCGCGAGGCGGTTCCCGTTCAGGCGGGTCCCCGACGATCCCGCCGGATGCAGCGCCAGCCCGCCGGCCTCGCGCTGCAGGTGCGCGTGAAAGCGCGAGACGGTCGAGGACGGGAGGGGAACCGTGTTCGACGGATCGCGCCCGATCCCGACCCGCTCCTCGGAGACCGGATAGGCCGCCCTCGCCCGATCGTCGATCAGCCACACCTCGGCGGCCCGGAGCAGCGGCGAGACGGGGACGGGGCGCGCGGCCGCCGCCACGTCGTCGCGCTCCAGGAACACGAACGTCGTCCGCCCCGCCCCGATCACGTCTCCGTGCGCGATCGGCGTCGCGGTGCCGTCGAGCTGAACGCCGTTCAACGTCACGACGTTGTCGTCGTGCACGGCCCGGATCGTCGCCGCATCGGTGCCGAGCGCGATCACGAAGTGCCGGGGCTCGAGCCCGTGTCCGTCCAGCCGGTGATCGGCGCGCTCGCCGCTCCCGACCACCATCTCGTCGCCGCGCAGATGCAGCCTGATGTCGCCGTGGATGAGCCAGGGCATCGCTATCGTTCCTCTCCGCCGAGGTCGCGCATCGCATCCCTCAGCAACGACGCCGCGATCCGCGCCTTGTAACCGTTCCCGGACAGCGGCTCGGCGTCGTACAGGGCACGCTCGGCGAGGGCATCGATCGCGTCGTCGTCGAGCCCGCCGACCGAGACGTCCTCCTCCACCGAGCTGCCCACGCGCCAGGGGCGCGGCGCCACCCCGCCGAGGACGAGCCGGACCTCGCCGTCCTGCCGGCGCGCCGCCGCGAGGCTGACGAGGGCGAAGTCCCACGCCGCGCGCTGCATCACCTTCCGGTAGCGCTGCGTCCCGCCCGCGCTCTCCGCGGGGAGCAGCACGGCGGCGACGACCTCCCCCGGCCGCAGCACCGTCTCCCCGTCGAGCCGCTCGCTCGGCAGCAGGTAGAACTCGGCGATCGGGACGACCCGGCGCCCCGCGGCGCTCGCGATCTCGATCGAGGCGTCCAGCGCGGTCAGGGCGACGGCCGGATCGGAGGGGTGGACGATCCAGCAGGGGCCGCCGTCGAGGATCGCCAGATGCTGGTTCGCTCCGTCGCGGGCGGGGCAGTCGCTCCCCCCGTTCCGGAGGCAGGGAATGGCGCGCCGGTAGTACCAGCAGCGGGGACGCTGGCAGAGGTTGCCGCCGATCGTCCCCATGTGGCGGAGCGCCGACGTCCCGACGCTGGCACACCCCTCGGCCAGCGCCGGCCAGCGCTCGCGCACCAGGGGATGGGTCGCCACCTCGTGCACGCGGGTCGCCGCGCCGATGCGCAGCGACCCGCCGTCCGTCAGCTCGATCCCCCGCCACGACGCGAGAGACCGGAGATCCACCAGGATGTCGGGGCCCGTGAGCCCCTCCTCGATCGCGACGAGGAGGTCGGTGCCGCCCCCGAGGGGCGCCGCGCCAGCCGAGCCGAGCCGTTCGAGCGCGTCGCGCTCGGAGGTCGGGCGGTGGTAGGCGAAGGAGGGCATGCCGGGAGCTTACTCCCGGCCGCGCCGTTCCGTCAGTGCGTCGCTTCCGCCCTCGTCCCCGCCGCGTGCCACCGCACGTCGGTCGGATGCTTGTAGGTGGCGTTGTAGATCGAGGCCACCGCGATGATGCAGCCGATCGCCAGCGCCCAGACGAGGCCGGCGATCCCCCACCCCTGGTTGGTCTTGGCGGGGACGTACTTGTTCGGGGTCTCGTGCATGTAGTGCATTGGACTTCAGCTCCTGAGTTCGTGGTGCGACCGACCTCTGGAAAACTAACGGGGCAGGGGGCTCGGCAGGAACCTCGGGTGTCCCGATCCGCACGGTTAGATTGCCGCCATGCTCACCCATTCCACGCGCATCGCCGTCGTCGGGAACGGACGCCTCGGGCGCGCCATGGCGGCAGCGCTCGCCGAGGCGGGGTTCCCGGTCGCCGGGCCGCTCGGCCGCGGCGCGTCGGGCGCCGACGCGGAGGTCGTGCTCCTCTGCGTCCCCGACGGGGCGATCGCGGACGCCGCGCGGTGCGTGGCCGAGGGGCGCCTGGTCGGGCACTGCTCCGGGGCGACGACGCTCGCCCCGCTCGCCCCGCACGAGGGGTTCTCGCTGCACCCGTTGATGACGGTGTCGGAGCGGACGACGCGATTCGCCGGCGCCGGCTGCGCGGTCGCCGGGACGACCGAGCGGGCGCGGACGGTGGCGACGGAGCTGGGGCTCGCGCTGGGGATGCGCCCGTTCGCCGTCGCCGATGCGGACCGACCTCTCTACCACGCCGCCGCCTCGGTGGCGAGCAACTACGTCGTCACGCTGGCGGGGATCGCCGAGCAGCTCGCGGCCCGCGCCGGGGTCCCCCGGGAGCTGCTCGCGCCGCTGGCCGAGGCCGCGATCGACCAGTGGCGGCGGCGCGGCGCGCGCGAGGCGCTCACCGGGCCGATCGTGCGCGGCGACGTGGAGACGGTGCGGCGGCAGCGGGAGGCGGTGGCGGCGCAGGCACCCGACGCCCTCGCGGCCTGGGACGCTCTGGCCGAGCGCACCGGGGTGCTGGCGCGCACCGGGAGCGCGCTCGAGGAGCGCCCGCGATGAGAACCGTGCGCCGGATCGCCGAGCTGCGGGCGCTGCTCGCCGCCGCGCGGCGCGAGGGACGCACGATCGGGCTCGTCCCCACGATGGGGTGGTTCCACGAGGGGCATCTCTCGCTGATGCGCCGGGCGCGCGAGCGGTGCGATCTGGTGGTCGTCTCCCTGTTCGTGAACCCCACCCAGTTCAACGACGCCGCCGACCTGGCCGCCTATCCGCGC
>Ga0182741_1005352_pt1 | contig 11995 bp, 10 predicted proteins | sample eDN5th37CBELigOP_FD_128874 | JGI IMG/M metagenome (GOLD analysis project Ga0182741, IMG submission 128874) | Enriched Organic Plus compost microbial communities from Emeryville, California, USA - eDNA 5th pass 37_C BE-Lig OP (version 2) (version 2) ...
AAACGCCTTGGGCACGGGTGCACCCGCTGCGATCGGACCGTTCCGTCGCGTCGCCGCTGACGCGGCTCCTACAGGGGATGGCACGCGGCCAGGGCGCGGTATTTGGCGTCGAGGGCGGCGACGGCGGTCTCGAGGTGGTCCGGGTGGCCGTCGTTGACGATCACGTCGTCGGCGATGGCCATGCGCGCCTCGCGTGGGGCCTGGGCGGCAATCATGCGTTCGGCCAGCTCCCGGGAGACGCCGTCGCGGCGCATCAGCCGCTCGCGCTGCAGCTCCACCGGCGTGTCCACCAGCAGGATGCGGTCCACCCAGGGATAGGCGGCGCGGCCACCGGCCTCGGTCAGCAGCGGCACCGCGGCGATGGCGTAGGGGCCGGGTGCGGTGCGGCATTCGGCCTCCAGCGCGGCGCGGATGGCCGGGTGGGTGATGGCCTCCAGCGCCCGCCGCGCATCGGCATCGGCGAACACCAGTTCGCGCAGCTTGCGCCGGTCCAGGGTGCCGTCCGGCAGCAGCACGCCCGGGCCGAAGCGGGCGACGATCCTGGACAGGACCGGCTGGCCCGGCTCCACCACGCGGCGGGCAGTGACGTCGGCATCGGCCACGTGCACGCCCAGGGCCTGGAAACGCCGGGTGACCTCGGTTTTGCCCGCGGCCACGCCGCCGGTCAGGCCGATGATGAAACCGCTCATGCGTCGCGGTGATGGGGTGGGAAGCGCCAAGTCTACGGACCGGCCGCGGCGGCGTCTTGTGCCCTCGGGGGATGGCGCCGTGTTGCCGAGCGGGCCGGCGTCAGCGCCCCCGTTGCAGGAGCCGCGTACGCGGCGACCCGGCCGGCGCACCCGGCGCCGGCGTTCAACCGTCACGCATCAAACGCCTTGGGCGCAGGTGCACCCGCTGCGATCGGACCGTTCCGTCGCGTCGCCGCTGACGCGGCTCTTACAAAAAACGTGCGGCGGCCCGGCCGGGACCGCCACGCATCAACCGCCCTTGAACACGGGGGCACCCGCCGCGACCGGACGGGTCCGCCGCGTCGCCGCGGACGCGGCTCCCGCAAAAAACGCGGCAAGCTGCCGACGGGGCAATCGCTGCCGGTTACAGCCCCGCGTAGCGCATGTAGGCGTCCACCATCCGGTCGCCCCAGAAGAACACCAGCCAGCCGGCGATGGCCAGGTAGGGGCCGAACGGGATGGGGGTGGCGCGGTCGCGGCCGCGCGCAAACAGCCAGATGGAGCCGATCACCGCGCCCAGCACGGACGAGATCAGGATGATCGGGATGATGCCCTTGAGCCCGCACCAGGCGCCCAGCGCGGCCAGCAGCTTGAAGTCGCCGTGGCCCATGCCCTCCTTGCCGGTGAGCTGCTTGAACAGCCACCACACGCTCCACAGCAGCGCGTAGCCGGCCACCGCGCCCAGCAGCGCCGGCTTGGCGGGCATGTACAGGTTGTCCAGGCTGGCCACCAGGCCCAGCCACATCAGCGGCAGGGTCAGCTGGTCCGGCAGCAGGCGGGTACGCAGGTCGATGCCCGACAGGGCGATCAGGAACCAGGTCAGCACCATCGCCCCGAAGCCCTGCCAGCCGAAGCCGAAGCGCCAGGCGCAGACCACGGTCAGCAGGCCGGTCAGCAGCTCCACCAGCGGGTACTGCAGGGAGATGCGCTGCCCGCTGTAGCGGGAGCGCCCGCGCAGCAGCAGGTAGCTCAGGACCGGGATGTTCTCCCACCACTTGAGCCGGTCGCCGGTGACCGGGTCGTGCGAGGGCTCGACGATGACCCCGGGTGGCGGCGGATCGTAGATCTCCGGCAGCTCCAGCACCTCGCGCGCCTCGCGCTTCCACTCCCACTCCAGCCGTCGCGGCAGCCGCAGGATGACCACGTTGAGGAAGCTGCCCACCGCCAGTCCAACGGCGGCCGCAAGCGGGTAGCCCAGGGCGGGCTGGGTGTCGAGATAGGCCATGCTGCCTTCTTGTTGTGCTCAGATCGTCGCGGCCAGCTTGAAGATGGGCAGGTACATGCCGATCACCATCGAGCCCACCACGCCGCCGATGAAGATCATGATCATCGGCTCCAGCAGGCTGCTCAGCGCGTCGACCGCGTTGTTGACTTCCTGCTCATAGTACTCGGCCACCTTGAACAGCATGGCGTCCAGGGCGCCGGCCTCCTCGCCGATGGCCGCCATCTGGATGACCATGTGCGGGAACAGTCCGGTCTGGCGCATGGCCATGTTGACGGGGTAGCCCACCGCCACGTCGTCGCGGATGCGGTAGACAGCCTTCTCGTACACCATGTTGCCGGTGGCGCCGGCCACCGAGTCCAGCGCCTCCACCAGCGGCACGCCGGCCTTGAAGGTCACCGCGGTGGTGCGGGCGAAGCGGGCGATGGCGCTGTTGTGCATGATCTGGCCGATCACCGGCACCTTCAGGATCAGCCGGTCGAAGGCGTCCTGCATGGCGGGCGAGCGCTTGTACAGGAACAGCAGCAGGAACATGCCGCCGCCCACCACCAGCAGGATGGCCCACCACCACTGGACCATGAAGTCGGAGGCGTTGACGATCATCTGGGTGAAGGCCGGCAGGTCCGCACCGAAGCTCTGGAAGGTGGCCTGGAACTGCGGCACCACGAAGATCAGCAGGATGGCGCTGACGATGATGGCCACGGCGATCACCACCGCCGGGTAGAACAGGGCCTTCTTGATCTTGCCCTTCAGCGTCTCGATGTTTTCCTTGTAGGTGGCGATGGTGTCCAGCACCGTCTCCAGCACACCGGCGCTTTCGCCGGCGCGGACCAGGTTGCGGTACAGTTCGTCGAACTGCACCGGGTGCTTGCTCAGCGCCTCGTACAGCGACGAGCCGCCCTCGATGTCCGCGCGGATCTGGTCCACCATGGCCTTCATGCGCGGGTTCTTGTGGCCGCTGGAGATGATCTCCAGCGCGCTCACGATGGGCACGCCGGACTTCATCATGGTGGCCATCTGCCGGCTGAAGAAGGCGATGTCCTTGGGCGTGATGACCGAACCGGCCTTGCCGAACAGCGGCTTGGGCTTGGGCTTGACCACCGAGGGCGTGATGCCCTGGCGGCGCAGTTCGGCGCGCAGCAGATTGGCGTTCTTGGCCATCTGCTCGCCCTTCATGGTCACCCCACGCTTGTCCTTGCCCTCCCAGACGAAGGGCTGGAGCTGACTGGTGGAACGGTCCACCGGGGCAGGGGCGGACTTCCTGACGGCAGTACGGCTGGCGGACATGGACTTATGGTCTCCCCACCGGCATCCCCGTGCCGGCCTGACGGCTGCATGGTAGCGGGTATCCGGGAGGCTGGCACGCCATCCCGGTCACAGCTTGCCGGCCGGGGCCTCAAGAAGCGGTCGGCCCGGCCGATACCGTTCCTTGGCCCGGACCGGGGTGCCCGTTTCTCCGTCCCCGGTGCCCGGGCCTCCGAGGCTTGTGACGTGTCGTGTCAGTTTGTGACGCACGGTGTCAGTTGCCGGGAATCCCCAGGCCGAAATCCATCACGGCCGGCCCGTGAAAGTCTTCCCGGTTCCGGCGACCGGGGTGTCCGGATGCCGGATTTGCGACCGACTGCGGACTTTTGGCATGGGCTTTGCGTAAACTCTGGCACGCGGCGCCGCCGCGCAACGCCCGCGTTCCGCAGAGGGGCACGGGCCTGATGGGCAAGTGTCCCTTCCAAATCAACGTCTTAGGGGAAACAACACCATGAAGAAGTACCAGCAGGGCTTTACCCTGATCGAGCTGATGATCGTCATCGCGATCGTCGCCATCCTGGTGGCCATCGCGCTGCCGGCCTACCAGGACTACACCATCCGCGCCAAGGTGGGTGAGGGCCTGGCCCAGGCGGCGGCGGCCAAGACCGCCGTGGCCGAGGCTGCCGCCTCGTGCGCCACCGGTCTGGCTGGCGTCGAGGGCGGTGGTGTCGGCTGCGCCACCGGTTACACCTTCCCGGCCGGTGGTACCGATTACGTCGCCAGCATCGCCATTGCCGCGGGCGGCGAGATCACCGTGACCACCACCAACACCGGTGCCTCGCAGGATCCGGTCCTGACCCTGACCCCGACCCAGGCGACCCAGGACGATCCGGTGACCTGGGCCTGCACCAGCACCGCTGCCAAGCCGTCGCACGTGCCGGCCACCTGCCGCTGATTTATTCCAGTCGGCCCAAGGAACCGGGGAGCGCAATGCTCCCCGGTTTTTTTTGCCAGGTGCAAGGGGCAAATCGGCGGTGCGCGAAGGAGACTGCCGGAGACCGCTGCCCGTCGCCGGCGCGTGATCGGCAGCGCTGCCGGGCCGCTGCATGTGGCGGCTGCCAGCCGCCGGTCCAAGCCATCCGGCAAGAGCAAGCCGGGAGCGTAACGCTCCGGGTTGTTTGCCGGCGGCGCAATGGCAGATTCGGTGGCGCGTGAAATGGCTTCCGCGGCAGACCGTGCCCGGGCTCGGCGCATGAGCCTGCCTCATCCGGGCTGCCACCAGAGGACGTCAAGCCGGGGGAAGGACCCTGAGTGGCATGGCCGTGGCAGGGTCGATCAACATCCGCGCCTCGCCGAAGCGTGACATCACCGGCAAGGCTGGCTCCCGATCGCCGCCCGGCTGGTTCTTCGCGTTGGCCAGTATCCGGTCCCGCACCTGCTCGAAGGGCAGATACTGTTCGGGCAGCTGGTGCAGGTCGCGGCCCGTTTCGAGCAGGATCGCGAGCAGGCGCTGGCGTTCTGCAGAGTCTTCCGGAGGAAGCACGCCCACCAGGCGCGGTCCCGACCATGACAATCGTCGCCACTCCGGGCGTGGTGCGGCCGCCACCTGCGATTCGTCCAGGTCGCTGGCCAGTACCAGGTCGAACCGGACGTCGCTGGCCACCAAGAACACGGGGCGTGATTGCCAGAGGGTGTGCAGACCATAGGCGAGGAAGCCGGCCTGCACCAGGGCGATCACCGACAGGTCCAGGCGCAGGTGCGGCTTGCCCGGCTTGTAGATCATCAGCGTCAGCAGCGGGCCGGCCACGATGTCGATGCACAACATCACCACCAGCAGGCGGTCCAGGCCGGAAATCCTGTACAGGCCCCACGGGTACCAGGTCAGCAGGGCCGTGGCGGCGATGCCGGAAATGAGGACCAGGCTCAGCAGCAGGTGGAGGGCGAAGGCTTTCCAGCGGTTCATCACGTGGCGTCGGGTCTGCGGCCGGCATATGCCGGCGGCCGCACATCCTCACCACGTGGCTGGGGGTGTTGCAAGATGTGAACGGGCGTGGCGGTCCGCGGCCCGCCGTCGGGAACGCACGGGGCTGCGGTCCGCGGGTGGCCGGCAGGAGGGGAAGGGATGGTGGCGTCCCGGACAGGGCAAGGGAAGGGCCGGGCACCGGCTGATGGGCTGGCATGGCTGGCCGCCTACGGGCTGTTGCCGGCCGTGCTGGCCGCGGTGCTGGTGCTGCTGCCGGAAGCGGCGCGGCCCGTGGACGGGCCGTTCCTGCTGGGCGAGCGCTGGGCGCGGTTTCTGCGCCATGCGGGGGACGGTTCGGGGTTCCTGCAGCTGGCCGCCTCTTTCTACTCGGCGCTGGCGCCGATGGCGCTGGGGTACTGGCGGGGGCGGTTCGCACGCCTGCGCGGGATGCCGGCGCGGCAGCCGCTGAAGGGCCTGGTGCTGGGGGTGGCGCTGGCCGCGTTGTTCCTCGGGGTGCTGGGCGCGGGGCCGGGCATCGAGCGGGGGTTCGACCAGCCCAGCCGGGTGCAGGTGGTGTTGTACTGGATGGCGGCGTGGCGGGCGCCGTTCCTGGCGTTCTGGGGGGCGACGCACTGTTTTCTCGTGGCGTTCCTGACGCTGGCCGTGGTGGCGGCGCGGCGGTTGGTGGGGGCATGTCGGGGGTAGGGGCCGCGACGCGGTGTGCCTGTCCGCCGGTCGCCGCGTGTTGTCTGGGGAGTCGCGTCAGCGGCGATGCGGCGGACATGTCCGGTCGCGGCGGGTGCTCCCGTGGCGGGGACGTTTGATGCGTGGCGGTTGAACCCGGGCGGCGGATGGGCAGGGCGCCGCTCGTTTTGAAGGAGCCGCGTCAGCGGCGATGCGATGGGTGCGTCCGGTCGCGGGCGGATGCGCCCGAGCCCAGGGGGCGTTCGATGCACGGCGGTTGAACCCGGGGCGCCGGATGGGCCGGCCGGGTCGCCGCTTGCGCGGCTTCCGCACGGGGCGGCGACGCGATCCGTAGTTGCGTGGACAGGGTGGCGGGTGAACGCAATGCACACGCGATTTTTCACGGTGGTGTGCGCGGGCCGGGCCAATGATGGGGTCACCAGGGGGGGGATGTCCGTCCTTCCCGATCCCGACCCCACGGAGAACACACGCAATGGCCGTCAAGACCATCGAAGAGCTTTTCATCCACGAACTGTCCGACATCCACAGTGCGGAGCGGCAGATGACCAAGGCCCTGCCGCGGCTGGCGCGCGCGGCCACCAACCCGGAGCTGGTGCAGGCCTTCGAGACCCACCTGGAGGAAACCCAGGGCCAGATCGAGCGTCTGGGCAAGGTGGTCGAGCTGCTGGACATCCGTCTCAAGCGCATCAAGTGCGCGGCGATGGAGGGTCTGGTGGAGGAGAGCAAGGAGATCATCGACGCCATCCCGGCCGGCGCGCTGCGCGACGCGGCGCTGATTGGCGGCGCGCAGAAGGTGGAGCACTACGAGATCGCCGCGTACGGCACGGTATGCGCGCTGGCCAAGCAGCTGGGCTACACCGAGGCGCTGGAGCTGCTGCTGGAGACTCTGGAAGAGGAGAAGGCCACGGACAGCAAGCTGACCCTGCTGGCCGAGCAGGGCGGCAACGAGGCGGCCGCGGAGGAGACTTCCGCCGGCCGTCGCCGCGCTGCATGATGTGACAAGCGTCACGGGCCGGCAGCCTGATGGCGCCGGCCCGGGTTTCCCCCATCGCCCGGCCGTTGGTGGTGCGCTAGGCTCGGCGCCCGACCCATGCGCCCGGAGGTCGGTGGACAGGGGGGACACGAATGAGCAATCGCGCCCGCGAGGGCGAGGACGAACTTCTGGAGTTCCTGCCGGAAGCAGGCCAGGACGGCCCGCCCAGGGGCGTGCGACCGTTCACCGTCCTCAGCGTCGACGATGACCCGGCCTTCCAGCAGTCGCTGCGCCTGGCCCTGGCGGACTTCCGCTTCAACAACGCCCCGTTGCGGCTGCTGACCGCGTCCTCCGCGGCCGAGGCCGAGCGGATGCTGGCCGACGATCCGGACATTTCCGCCGTCCTGCTGGACGTGGTGATGGAGACGGACGATGCAGGCCTGCAGCTGGTGCGCAAGGTGCGCGAGCGGCTGGGCAACGCCGAGGTGCGCATCATCCTGGTCACCGGCCAGCCCGGCATGGCGCCGATGCGGCAGACGCTCGAGCAGCTGGACATCAGCGACTACTGGCTCAAGACCGACCTCTACCGCGAACGCCTGCACGGCGTCGTCACCGGTTCCCTGCGCACCTGGCGCGAGATCCGCGCGCTGGGCCGGGCCAAGCGCGGCCTGCAGCACATCGTCCAGGCCGGCCGCCAGCTGGCCGGGCTGCGCGACCTGGGCGTGTTCGCCCAGCAGGTGCTGGAGGAGCTGGGCGAACTGCTGCAGGTGCCACCCGACGGGCTGCTGTGCGCGCGCATGGACCACCGCGACGCGCCGGCGGCCAACGCCCGCCTGGTCGGTGCCACCGGCCGTTTCGAGCCGCTGGTGATGCAGCGCCTGCGCGACATCGACGACGCGGCCGTGCGCGAGCTGATGATCGAGGCGCTGAACCGGCGCGCCTCCATCGAGACGGCGACCAGCCAGGTGCTGTACTTCGACGGCGGCGAACTGGCGCCGCAGGCGGTGGCCTACCTGGCCACCGGCCGCGCCCTGGACCAGGAGGAGCGCGAGCTGCTGCGGGTGTTCGCCACCCATGCCAACGCCGGCCTGGTCAACGTGGACCTGGCCGTGCGCCTGGACCACGTGGCCTACCAGGACAACCTGCTGGACCTGCCCAACGGCAACGCGCTGCAGCGCGACCTGCAACTGGTGCTGGACGGCGGCCTGCCGGGCTACAGCCTGCTGGTGGTGGACCTGGGCCAGTACACCCATTCCAGCCTGGCGCTGGGTGCCGAGCAGGGCGACCTGCTGCTGCGGCGCATGGCCGGCCGCCTGCGGCAGCTGTATCCGCCGCCGTGCCTGGTGGCACGGCTGCACGAGGGCACCTTCGGCGTGCTCGGCCCTTCGACGCTGCTGGCGGTGGACCCGGTGGCCGCGCTGGAGCAGGGTGAGGAGAACGATGCCTCGATGCCGTTCCTGGGCGTGGACGCGGCGCGCGTGGACCTGGACCGCTACCGGGGCTCGGCGCGCGACGCGGTGGCCGCCGCGCTGCTGCTGCTGCGCCGCCTGCGCGCCGAGGGTGGGCACGGCGTGGCCGAGTACCGCGCCGACACCGAGGCCGAGAGCCGCGCCCGTTTCCTGGAGTCGCGCGCGCTGTACCGCGCGGTGCGCGAGACCCGCATCGCCATCGCCCTGCAGCCTCAGTTCGCCCTGGCCGACGGCCGCATCGTCGGCGCCGAGGTGCTGGCACGCTGGGTGGACGACGAGGGCCAGCCGGTGCCGCCCTCGCGCTTCATCCCCATCGCCGAGGCCAGCGGCCTGATCGTGCCGCTGGGCCAGCAGGTGCTGGAGCAGGCCTGCCAGGCGCTGCGCACGCTCGAGGAGGCCGGCTTCCCCGGCCTGACCGTGGCGGTCAACGTCTCGCCGCTGCAGCTGCGCCGGCGCGAGTTCCCGGAGGAGGTGCTGGCCATCGCCCAGCGCCACGGCGTGGACCCGCGCCAGCTGGAGATCGAGATCACCGAGGGCGCGGTGATGGCCGACTACCAGGCCGGCCGCACCACCCTGGGCCGGCTGCGCGAGCTGGGCTTCCAGGTGGCGGTGGACGACTTCGGCACCGGGTATTCCTCGCTGCGCTATGTGCATTCGCTGCCGGTGGACCGGCTCAAGCTGGACCGCCACTTCATCGGCGAGATCGGCGGGGGCGGCGCCGAGCGCAGCGTCGCGGACATGATCATCCAGCTGGGCGCGCGCCTGGGCCTGGAGGTGGTGGCCGAGGGCGTGGAGACCCGGGCCCAGGCCGACTGGCTGCGCGAGCACGGCTGCCCCTACGCGCAGGGCTACCTGTTCGCGCCGCCGGAAAGCCTGGAGGCCTTCCTGCGCCGCCTGCGCGCGCGGACCGGCGGCGGCTGACATGCGCCGCTGGTGGCCGGGCATCCGCCGTCGCTGGCGTGGATCGGTGGCCGCGGTGCGCCGCCACCCGCGCAAGGTGGCGCTGATCGCGGCACCGTGGCTGCTGGCGCTGCTGGTCGGCCTGCCGGTGCTGTGGTTCGAGGTGGACCGCGCGGTGCGCGAACCGGAGCGGCAGGGCGGCCGCGAGGCCGTGGAGTATGCCGCGCAGAGCCTGCTGCGCTGGGTGGCGCAGCTGCACCAGGACGCGCAGTTCCTGGCCGAGCTGACCCCGCGCCTGCTCGACGCCGGCCAGCAGGCGATGCTGGCCGAGACCTACACCAGCTTCCTGCTGGCCGGGGCCGACTACCACAAGGTGCGCTGGGTCGACGCGGCCGGGCGCGAGCGCCTGCGCGTGGACCAGGACCGCGGCGTGGTCTACCTGGTGCCGGAGCCGGGCCTGCAGGACAAGGGCGAGCGGCCGTTCGTGCGCCTGGGCCTGGCCCTGCAGCCGGGGCAGGTGTACCTGTCGCCACTGGATCTGAACGTCGAGCGCGGCCGCGTCGAGCAGCCGCTGCGGCCCACCCTGCGCGCGGCCTCGCCGTTCCACCTGGCCGACGGCCGTTCGGGGCTGGCGGTGATCAACTACCAGGGCGGGCAGCTGCTGGACCGCCTGCAGGAACAGGCCCGCCACGCCGGCTATGTGCTGTACCTGGTGCACCCGGAAGGCTGGTGGATCATCGGGCCGGGGCCCGGCGACGCCTGGGGCTGGCAGCTGGGGCGGCCGGAGCGCACCGTGGCCCGCTTCGACCCGGGGCTGTGGCAGGCCATGCGCGGCCAGCCGGCCGGGCAGTGGGGGGAATGGACCTTCGCCACCCTGGAGAGCGTGTGGGGCAAGGAGGCGGCCCGGCTGCTGGCCCACGCCGACCCCGCGCTGGGTCCGCTGCAGGTGCTGGTGCGCCGGCAGACGGCCTCCGGCGCGCGCTGGAAGGCCATCCTGGTACTGCTGACCCTGGCCGTGACCGCGCTGGCGGCCACCGTGGTGCTGGCCCAGGCACGCGCGCTGGCGCGCGAGGCCGCCTACGTGGACCGCCTGCGCAAGGCCAACCACGCCCTGCACGCGGCCAACACCCGCCTGCACGCCGCCCGGGAGGGCCTGGCCCGCGCCGACCGCCTGTCCTCGCTGGGCCTGATGGTGGCCGGTGTGGCGCACGAGATGAACACCCCGCTGGGCACCGCGCAGCTGGCCCTGAGCACCCTGCGCACCCGGGTCGAGGAGCTGGCCGGGCGCCTGCGCGGCGGGCTGCGCCGCTCCGACCTGGAGGGCTTCCTGGCCGCGGCCGGGGAGGCCACCGGCCTGGCCGAGGCCGAGCTGCGGCGGGCGGCGGTGCTGGTGCAGCGCTTCAAGCAGGTGGCGGTGGACCGCGGCTCGGTGGAACGCCGCCGCTTCGACCTGGCCGAGGCCATCCTGGACGCCGACCCGCGCCTGCGCCGCGGCGAGCTGGTGCCGGGCATTCCGGTGGTGCTGGAGCTGGAGGCCGGGGTGGCCATGGACAGCTATCCCGGCCCGCTGGAGCAGGTGGTGTTCAACCTGCTGGCCAACGCGCTGGCCCACGGCTACCCCGAGGGCGGACCGGGGCGGATCCGGGTCAGCGCCGGGGCCGAGGGGCCGGCACTGGTGCGCATCGAGGTGGCCGACGAGGGGCAGGGCATCGCCGCGGAGGACCTGCCGCGGATCTTCGAGCCGTTCTTCACCACCGGCCGGCACCGCGGCGGCACCGGGCTGGGCCTGCACATCGTCCACCAGGTCGTCAGCGAGGTGCTGGGCGGCGAGATCCGGGTGCGCAGCCGCCGGCCCGGCGACCCGGGCGGCGGTCCGGCCGGCACCGTGTTCACCCTGCGCATCCCCCGCATCGCCCCGGACCGGGCCGGCCCCTGAGCCGGACGCGCGGGCGGCCGGGCGTTTGCGTTATCTTGTGCCGGACGCATCCGGGGGAACTTCCGAACATGAGCGCTGTGGTTACCGCCAACCTGGTCGGCATCACGGGTATTGCCCGCCGCCTGGTCCAGGACGGGGCGATGGACGAGGCCACCGCACGCGCGGCCATGGCCCAGGCGGCCGAGGCCAGGGTGCCGCTGGCCCAGTGGATCGCCGAGAAGAAGCTGGTGGCCCCGGCGCAGCTGGCCGCCGCCAACGCCATCGAGTTCGGCATGCCGCTGCTGGATGCCTCGGCGTTCGACGCCAGCCAGAACGCGATGAAGCTGGTCAGCGAGGAGCTGGTGCAGAAGCACCAGGTGCTGCCGCTGTTCAAGCGTGGCGGCAAGCTGTTCGTCGGCACCAGCAACCCGACCCAGACCGCGGCCCTGGCCGAGATCCAGTTCCACACCAACCTGGCGGTGGAACCGATCCTGGTGGACGAGGACCAGATCCGCCGCACCCTCGAGGCGTGGCAGAGCGCCGGCGACCAGCTGGCCGTCACCCTCGGCGGCGACGAGGAGGAAGGCCTGGAGTCGCTGGAGGTCAGCGCAGACGAGGAAGGCGGCGCCTCCGAATCGGGCGTGGACGCCAAGGGCGACGACACCCCGGTGGTGAAGTTCGTCAACAAGGTGCTGGTGGACGCCATCCGCCGTGGCGCCTCGGACATCCACTTCGAGCCCTACGAGAACGACTACCGCGTGCGCCTGCGCATCGACGGCCTGCTCAAGACCGTGGCGCACGTACCGGTCAAGCTCAACCAGCGCATCGCCGCGCGCCTGAAGGTGATGGCGCAGCTGGACATCGCCGAGAAGCGC
>Ga0182741_1005353_pt1 | contig 11995 bp, 20 predicted proteins | sample eDN5th37CBELigOP_FD_128874 | JGI IMG/M metagenome (GOLD analysis project Ga0182741, IMG submission 128874) | Enriched Organic Plus compost microbial communities from Emeryville, California, USA - eDNA 5th pass 37_C BE-Lig OP (version 2) (version 2) ...
CATATGGTCCGCGCCTCCTCGCTCGGCGCGTCGCCGTAGCGTTGAGGGCCGGTAGCTCAGTGGTAGAGCATTCGACTTTTAATCGAATGGTCCTGGGTTCGAGTCCCAGCCGGCCTACCACCTATCTCCTTGTTTTAGCAGCGCTATTTAGCGCCTAGGCGCCGCTCGGCGTCGGACCGTCAGACTCTGTCCGGCCGCGGCCGTCAGACTTTTCCCCCGTCTATGTTCCCCACGGCTCTCCAAAAGCTGGGGAAATGTGCTCGCCGCTGGAGCCTTTCACCTCTGAGTCGGTTGACGCGATGTTCTCCTTTAGTTCACGTCATGCCGCATGAAGATCCAGAACGTCAGCACCTTCCCTCCGCGCCCGAAGCCGGCGCCCGTCGTCCCCATCGTCGGCCGTGTCGGTGAAGGTGGGAGGGTGACCTTTTTCCGTCCGGGCCCCCGCCAATGAAGAGCCTCTCCCAAACCGAATATCGGGCGCGCGAAGCCCTGCTCAAGCAGATCAGTGAGCTGGACTACACCGTGGTTCAGCGGCTCGCCGCCCTTGGCCTCTCACCCGAGGCCATCGCCAGGGTTCGAGCGCTCACGCGTTGGAGCAATCCTCACAGCACTCCAGCGGCCCTTGAAGACGTCTCGCCCTGGTTCCGTGTGGGAGCCCAGCGGCCCGGAGACGGCGGCTCAAGCGGAAGGGCAATTGGCGAGATCAATGGCTGGACCATCCTTGTCTGGCCGACCTGATCAGGTAAGTGGCACATGAGTTCCGCCCGATCTTTCATGGTTCCGAAGTGGACCGAAACCGTCGCCGACCTGAGGGCCGCCGAGGGCGTGCGCGTCTATCGTCTCTGCTCACGATGCGGGAGCGAGGAGCTGGTCGACCTCGACAAACTGATCGACACTTTCGGCCCGCTCTACAGCCTTTGGAACAGGCGAGCCCCGTGTGAGACCTCGGGCTGCGAGGGCCGCACATGGTATCGCGCCCAGCCTCCGAACTACTTCCACCGCATAATGAAGGACGCCGCGCCGGAGCACGTCGACCGTTTGCACCAGCGTTGGAAGGCGTCCCTGCCGCCTGATGTCCGCGACACCCTTCCGGTCATCCCGATGCTGCAGGCGACCGACATGTGCATCATGGTGGGCTGCGGCCGCTGCGAACTGCGGGCCTATCTCGGAGCGACAGATATCCGCGCGTGGGGCGCCTCGATTTCCCTTCTTCAACTGATCGAGCGGGTTGCGTGCAGCCACGGGTGCGAGGTCGCCGCCGACCTGGTGTGCCGTGACGCCGTGCCTGAAAAGGAGCGCCCGATATGACCATGTTCCAGACGCTCGGAAAGGTGATGCGCTATCACGACCGGCTGAAGGTGAAGTGCGCCTGCGGTCACGAGGCCAGCTTCTCCCAGAAGGAGGCGTACGCCCTCTTCAGCCCCGATTGCTATCCGAGCGACATTCGCCAGCGACTGCGCTGCTCGGCCTGCAAGGAGATCGGTAAGGTCGAGATCGACGTGGGATAGACAACGGCGTTCGTCCGCGCTGAAGTCTGGCGTCCAAGGGAGGGCGCGGCCATCTGCAACAACTATAGAAACGATTCAGAGCTGCTCGCCTGGGCCGAGGACTTCGACCGCTTCCTACGGCGCCAGCTGCGCATGCCGGCCGACCCGTCGAACCTCACCTATCGGAGCGACGTCTACCCCAAGTACGAAGGCCTCTTCGTGCGGCCGGTCGATCCTTCGGACCCGCATGGCGACCTTGAGCCGGCGGTTGGCCGCTGGGGGCTGATACCGTTCTTCCACAAGGGCTCGGCCAAGGACTGGAAGGCGGCGACGAACAACTGCCGCTCCGAGGAGATGGCCACCAAGCCGTCGTTCCGAGACGCCTTCAAGCGCAAGCGCTGCATCATCCCGGCGACCAGCTTCTGCGAGTTCACCGGGCCCAAAGGTTCAATGACGAAGCATCAGATCAGTTCGGCGACGGGCGGCCCACTCTTCCTCGCCGGCCTGTGGGCCAGCACCAATTGCGCAGAGGGTCCGGTGGAAAGCTATACGATGGTGATGCAGGGCGTGGGCCCTGGCGACGACATGGAGCGGTTCCACAATCGCCAGCCGGTCTTCCTGACGGCCGAGAACGTAGGCGCGTGGCTCGATCCGTCGGCCGACGTGTCGGAGGTGATCCGCTCTCCCCTCGTCGGCTCTCTGGCATTCGACCCACCAGAGCCGGTCGCCGCATGATCCACTACTCGACCGTCAGTTCCGCCGAAGCCAGATCTTGGCGTCCCACCACCCCTCCATGTGGTCCTCATGAAGGACGAGCGCTTCTATCCGCGGGAATAGCAGCCAGAAAAGGCCGTCGATGTGTCCGCTTCCGCTGGTATGGAGCTCTGGGGGCCGATCGGGCTTCACAGAGAGCTCGCGCTCCACGGCGGCCTCTTCATCGGTCGGCTCGCGCAGCCAGAAGCCAACCTCTGTCTCCTCCTCCCCCTCGTCGTCTTCGAAGGTCACAGGAGCGACCTTCGTCACGAGGGGGTGCTCGGTCCAGAATGGGAGATCGGCGTCGCTGACGTCCGCGATGAAGTCGGGATGATCAGGGTGGCCGTCGTCGTCCTCTTTTTCCATGCCTAAGACTTTCGCATGGCGGCCGCGGCCTTATCCAGTACGTCGCGATTGTTGCCATGCATGGCGATGAGGCCTCGGGCTTGGTCCACGGATATCCCGTGCTTCTCGGCGAAATACTGAACCTCATAGTCCTCGCTGCCGGAAACTCGGCTGCGGTCGGGCTCACCACGGTTCGTCTTGTCGTCTGACATGTCGCTTCCTCCTGACCGGCTTGAAGCTTTGGTGATGAGGAAGGTTCCTGATGGCTCCGCCCCTGGCTTGTCGAGGGGCGCTATTGGGGCGGAGCCGGGATCGATGAACGCGAGCGCTTCAGCCGGCCGGTAATGCGCAGCTAGGCTGGGCGTTCCCGCACCACCTCGTGCGGCTGCTTGTCCTCCCGCAGCCCCTTGAAGCTGGCCTGCCGCAGCTTGCCGCTCTCGGTCCATTCGCTGATCTCGGCCGAGGCTACGAGCTCGGGCCGAACCCAATGGATCTCACGCGTCTTCCGCGGCGGATCGCCGGCTTCGAAGGGTGACTTCGGGACCTCCAAGGCCTCCAACCGCTTCACGAGGTCAGGAGCATTGCCGAAGCCGTTCTTGATCGACCCGGCATAGGTGAACTTGCCCTTGTCGTAGACGCCCACAAGCAAGCCCTTGAACGGCCGCATGGGCTCCTGCTTCCAGCCGCCAATGACCACCTCTTGCGAGGGCCGGCACTTGGACTTCACCCACCCGGCGCCACGCTCGGCGCGATACGGCGCATCGAGGCGCTTCGAGACGATGCCCTCTAGCTCCATCTGGCAGGCCGACCGGAAGAGCGAGAGGCCCGGCAGGTCGAAGCTCTCGACGTCGCGGATGCGTGGGCTCTCCACCTCGGCCAGCAATTGCTCGAGCACGGCCTGCCGCGCCTTGAGCGCATAGGGCCGCATGTCCTCGCCGTTGGCCCACAGCACATCGAAGACGAAGTAGACGAGCTTGCCGCTGCCTCGCCGGTTCAGCGACCGCCGAAGGCCCGAGAAGGTGGGTTGGCCGTCAGCCCCTATCGCGCAGAGCTCGCCGTCGAGTATGCACTCCGGCAGCTCTGCGAGGTCCCTCGCCAGCGCCGGCAGCTTGTCGGTCCAGTCGAAGCCGTTGCGGGTGTAGATCCGCACGCCGGCGCGGCCGACATTGGCCTGCATCCGGTAGCCGTCGAACTTGATCTGGTGGACCCAGGCCGTGCCCTCCGGCGGCCGGCCGACGAGCTTTGGGTGTTGGAACGGCTGAAACTCAACCGGCATGTCCGGCTTGACGTACTGCCGCTGGCTCGGAGGCCTCCGCTTGCCGACCGTCGCCATAGGAACCTCCTGCCCTTTCAGGAGTCGAGTCGGCTTGGCCCTGAGGAGTTCCGCCATGAACGACAACATCGAAGAGCGCGAGCTCGCCGAAGCGCTGGCCGCGCTGGTCCAGCAGATCGACATCAATGACTATCGGGACAGCAAGGGCCACCCGGCCGAGAACAACCTCGCCTTCATCAAAGCTCAGGAGATCGTCGATCGGCTGGGTTGCTCGCACGAGGATATCTGCTCGGCGCTTGAGCGGTATGGCAACGACATGGCGGGCGCGGCCAAGCACCTCGCCGCGGCGTAATGGTTAACAAATGAGCGGGACAACTCGGAATTGCGTCTGACAAGCTACCCTTGGACCGAGTAACCCGAGGGCTCTCCTGATGGCCCTCGGCAGGCGGTCGCCTTCAGGCGGATCGCCACCCCCGCAGGCGGGGCTCGCCTGTCCCGGCGGCTGGTTAGGGAGCAGTCGGGACAGGTTGCCCGCCGACCTCTTGCGGCGCCCGTTCACCTGCGCAACTATCCCGCGCATGAAGGTGCGCGAACTCATCCAAGCGTTGGGTGAACTCGATCCCAACCTTGAAGTCCTGATGCCATCAACCGTCGCCGATCACGGCGGCATTGAGAGCGTCACGCTCGACCTCGCCAGCCGCAGCCATGGTGACCTGCAACTCTGCTACGACGATGATGAAGGGGCGATCCAGGTGGTTCGCCTTCTGGGTGTTGGTGAGTGGCACGACACACCGACGAACCCGTACGCCGACGACCCCGAGGAATCGCGCTAGCTCGCCGGCATGTCCGACGAAGAGATCGAGCGCATAGCCCGCGAGCTTCAGGCCCAGCCGCTCACCTTCCCAGGCACGGTTCAGCCGTGGGACTACATCACTGAGAAATCGAAGGAGTTCTGGCGGGAGAAGGCGCGCCATGAAAAGGGGCGAGGCAAACAAGATTGACCCGCCTTCAAAACTCCGCAATGTGACGCTTAGATAGGGGTGAAGGGAACCTACCGTCAGAGACGGCGCGCTGCGGCGTCGGCGTCCCTCGACCGTGTAGATCAATATATGTCTAGACCGCGGATCGTTAGTGACTCGAGCGTATCAGCGCTACTTGGCGCCATGGCTGGGTTCTTAACCTCCGAGAGTCGGATCTTCGCTTCTGACAGCGCCGAAGCTGGAGTGAGCACGCTCGCATTTCTCGTCGCGTTTGCTCTCCTGTTTTGCATACCAAATTATGTTGCTTGGTCCCTTCGTTTGATAAAACGAAAAGAACCTGGAAGTGGTAGGACACTTCTGTGTCTTATCGGGACCTTCGTTACGGCGTTGATTTTCGTGGTTGCCCCCATGGTCTCAAGGGGCGGGCTCGAAGGCAACCGGCTGCAAATCGACTTCAACGACCCATATATCGTACCAATCTGCGCCCTCCCTCTTATCTGGGCGCTGGCAGTCATATGGGACCAAGCTCAGGAGCTTTTGCATGCTGATTGACTTGCTGGGGCTCATCATAATGGCCCTTGGGTTTGGGGTGAGCGTTTGGCAACTCGCAAAAGTCGATAGCCGGGCGAAGGCTCGGGACGCTCGGAAATTCGCTTCGCAATCGAACAACGAGACGCACGGAGCGTCGCGCGAGGTTGCGAACGCAACCGCACCGACTCCGCTCGTCCAACTGATTAGCGACTCACATCTAGAGCGTCATTCGTCAATAGACCTGACGTTTGAAAAGATAACTGACAGCCTAATGAGGCCTCACGTCGTCAGCAATGTGGTGAGTTGGCAAAACTTCGCCCGCACGAATAAACTAGACTTGGCCCCGCTTCTGCCACTCAATGTTTCTCAAGAGGAAAATTATTTGTCGTCACGGAAAGCCGAACCGAAGGCCCAGACAAATGATTTATCGATACTCGAAACAAAGGGCCACGCATGACCACCAGTTCGGAAGATGAGCCGGCCTTTAGTTTCCTAGGCGTCCTTGACATCACGTCAGCACGCTCCGTGCCTGAACTCGGCATACTAACGAGAGAAGCAGACGGCCATATACTCGGCATTCCGACACGGCGACTTACCGTTGAAAGTCATGGAGACGTCATCTTCAACCATAAGATGACGTACAACGATCTTGTGTTCTTGATGAGCGTTCTCGCCCGAGGACTCGCCGACGACCTTTCAACCGTTCAAGCGCTGAGCAATATCCGTCTCGGAGGAGGAGAAGCCTTCAAGGAGACTCTTCAGACAACATTCTCAGAAATTGCTGCGCATGTGCAGCACGCGCAAGAGATGTTATCCCAAATCGACTTCGCTAATCGCTCAGGAGTGGACTCAAGTGAAGAAGAGGCCATCTAGCCTCGGCAAATAACGCTCAGAGCTGGGCATCCAGTGTAGGACGAACAACTTTACCCCGCCGCCCGAAGGCAGCGGGGCTCCTGAGAGGCGCATAGCAAGCTATGACGGGGCGATCGTTGCAGGTCGCGTGCCAGACCTCAACGCTTGAGGTCAGCACGTTGCTGATCGCCGATGACCGTGAGCCGGAGCATCGCGACCGCAGCCCGCCTTGCTTTGGGCGTCAATGAGCTGAGAAGCTGCGCGACTTCAAGGATCTCCCGAGACTGCAGCGCCCCGAGGTCGGCCGTCAGGGCCGGGCGATTGCGCGCTGATGGCGGAAGCAAGTCGGCTGGATCTACCTCCAGCACCGCACCGATCCGACACATCATCGAGGCGGAGACTCGGTTCGCTCCACGCTCGTACTTCTGCACCTGCTGAAAGCTGATCCCGCAAGCGTCGGCCAAGCCCTTCTGTGAGAGCTTCTTCGCCAACCGGAATGCACGCACGCGTTGCCCGACCTCGATGTCAATCGGATCGGGACTCCTTTCCTCAGTCATATCTCCAATGGTTCCTCGTCAACACAGGATCGAGCAAGGGACGGTTGCCACGCTTGCTCGTCTGCCAAAAACCACTGGAATTGCAACGTCCAAGCGTTCGGATTTGGCAACAACGCGTCGCACTGGGCGCCGTGCATGCGCCAGGCGGCCGCTGCACACAAAAGAGCCCCTCCCGCCGAAGCAGGAGGGGCTAAGTCATCAGTCGAAAGCTTCCAGGTGTGAGGTGAATGCCGGCCGGTCGGCGGCGTTCCCTAGCGACGTTGCGCCCAGATCGTCGCGGCAACCACGGGGCCGAGAACGGCGACGGTGACGCCGATCATGAAGAGCTCGAACATCGGCTAGCTCTCCGGCTTGCGGAACTGCCACCACTTTCGCTTCGGAGCGGCGGCGTCGATCGTGTTGACCAGCCCCGCCCGCTTCGCGTCGCATTCCCGAAGCGAGACCTCGTAGCCGACCAGCAAGGCGTCCTTGTCGCCGACCGTCCGCATTGGCGAGGTCGGCCCCTTGCAGGGCGCGCGGAAGGTGTCCACCACCCTAATCCGTGCAGACGGGGCCGCCGCGCACGCGCTCAAGCTCAGCGCACAGGATGCGGCGATTATCAGGGTCGATAGGCGCGTCTGCGCCCGGGGCGGTTCTAACGACACGTTCGGCCTCCTGGGCTTTCTCGCGGATGATGGTGGTGGTCTCGGTGTAGCGGTCGAGTTGGCGGACGCTCTCGGCGTCGAGCTGCGCCTGGACCTCGGCTGCGCGGGCGCGGTCTTCGGCCCGCCTCACCCGCTCGTGATTGAGCCACAGCAGGCCGACGAGGATCACGATCGTCATGGCGACCGCGATCTGCACGGATGACGGACGTGGGATCATCGCAGGCCCCTTTCACAGTAGGCCCGCTCCTCCTGCCGGCGGCGGACCAGACCGGGGAGCTTCCGGCCATCGGCATAGACCCAGCGCGAGAGCTCGGCGCAGGCGCCCTTGAGGTCGCCGGCGTTGAGCTTCCGGGTCAGGGTGGACGAACAGAACTTCGCCGCGCCGACATTGAAGGCGAACGATGTGAAGGCCGCCCGGCTCTCGTTGGGGATCGCGACCTTGATGCAGCGGTCGATATCGATGCCGTGCTCCACCGCGTCGGCGGCGAACAGGTCCATGCACTCGCTGAGCGTCCGGACCTTGCCGACCCGCGCCGAGCTCGTGTGACCAACGCAGGCGGTGGGGATTCCGACCGGGTCGGCGTAGTCGCGAAGCTCCACGCCCTCGTACTTGGCGATGAGCGGAACGGCCATGCCGGCGGAGATCAGCACCGCCGAGAGGCCGCCCACGGCGATCCGCTGGGCGGCGTTCATGGCGCCACCTCATCGGACCGAACGTCTCGCCGCCACTTCCAGATCAGGTGTGCGATCTGAAGGACGAGGAAGATGACCGTCAGCACGCCCACGATGAGGCTGACCGCCTGCTCTCCCGACATGGCGAGGCCTGCCGTCCCCACTGCGCCAGGGAGCGTGCGAGCGCCTATCGCGCCCGCCTCGGGCGCGATCTCGTGTAGTTGCATTGGGGGATGTCTCCGCCGTTCGATTTTCGAGAGAAGGGGTCGGCTCAGTAGAGCTCGATCAGGTAGGCGAGCGCGTCGGTCGCCGCGCCCATGCCGGTGAGGGTCACGGGCGATCCGTCCGCGTAGTCCTTGGGGGCCGCGTCGGCGATCAAGAGGCGAAGCCCGGTTGCCAGGGAAAAGCGGGCTGTGAAGCCCGCGGGTGGTGCGATAGCTCCACCTGGGTCTGGGTCCGTGACTATGAGGACGACGCGCTTACAGTCGATGCGCTTGTTGAAGCCGGGGATGATGATTGTATCGCCGGCGCCCCCACCGACGGTCCTCTGCTCTATTCGGACTGGCCCTCGGTAGACGGCCGCGCCCCAGGTCCACGTTCCCGTTCCGCTCCCGCGCAGCGTCCCGGCCGCAGAGGCGTCCAAATCCTCATCCGTCAGTTGCTTGAAGTAGGCCGTATCGAGCATCCACCGGCCCGACCCGCCCGTGATGCCGGTGAAGCCGCCGTTCGTGGACGCGCGGGCGTAGAAGAGCGCAAGGTCGCCCGGCTGCGCGCCATCGGTGTGAACCGTGATCGGGAACGGCGGCACATCCGAGCCCCCTGAGGAGGTGACGAAGGCCGCTGGCGTGCTACTCGGCAGGTCTGGCGCGTTGTCGGGATAGCTGCGGCCACCGCCCCACATGAGCCGAACGCCACCCTTTTGGCCGCCGCTGTCGTTGGCGAACGCGCCGGCGCCGAAGAGCTTCGGACCGAGCGACGTAGACTTGTCGGGCGAGCGGCCGAAAAGACCCGTCCCCTCACCGGTGCTGTTGGCCCAGCCATAAGGTACGCCGTCGCTGTCCCCGCCACGGCCGCCCCCGCTGTTCGGGTCCGGCAACTGGCCATTCGACGTGCCCTGATAGTTGCCGCCCCTGCCACCCTTGCCGGCGTATCCGGGCCCGCCGCCGCCAAGGCCCCCGTTGGCGTCCGCGCCGGCGCCACCAGAGCCGCCCTCGCCGCCACCGCCGCCAAGGGTCAAGTGATCGAGCGTTGACGAGTTGCGGCGAGCCCGGATGAGGTAGTCTAAGCTGTTGCGCCGCACATAGCTGTAGCCGCCGAGGACGCCGTTCACGACACCCTGATTGCGATTTCCAGTTCCCACCTGGATCTCCAACACCTCTCCCGGCGTGACGGAGAAGCTGTTCCAGTGCAGGTTCCCGGCCTTCCCCCCATGGAAGGGGCTGACGTTCATGCCGGGCTCGCCGCCGGCGATCCCAACCGCCCACATCTGGAACACCCCTGGCGGCACCATGAAGTACCAGACACCAGGATCGATGTATTCGACCTGCCCGGGCTCGGCGACGCGGCCCGACGACATCATGAAGCGACGGGCAAGGCTCATGCGGGGAAGAACCCGGAGAGGCTGTAGCAGACCCGGCCGCCGGCGTTGCGCGTCGTGAAGTGCAACAGGTTCTCGGCGCCGAGATCGTCCGAGAGCGTCGGCAGACTGCCGTTCAGCGGCTTGAAGGTCGGCCCGAACACATAGCCTGCGCCCCCCGCCGCGATGAGCCAGAGTGAAAGCGTCTGCTGATCGGTCCCCGGTGACCAGCCGTTGATGACCAAGGACGTGATGTCCTGGTCCCATTCGACCGCCCAGACCGAGGCCTGCGAGGCGTTCAGGGTCAGCACTCCGCCGACGATCTCGGCCGTCGCCACCTTCTGCCGATCGACGACGCCGAGCACCGGCTGGGCCTCGATGTTGTCGCGGCCCTGCTTCTTCGCCGCTTCGTTGAAGGCCTGCGCCGCGCCGGTGTTGAGGTAGGTGGATGGGTCGAAGCCGGCGATCTCCTGGGCTTGATCCCGGTACTCCTTCGCCTGATTGCGGTATTGCAGGGCGAGGTCGCGGGCTTCGATCGCCGAGGCAAGCGCCTCCTCGGTGCCGGCCTCTGCGCCCTCTGCACCGGCCTGAGCAGCCTGCGCCGCCGTAATGGCCGCATCCATGTCGCCGAACTTCTCGGCGATCTCCTCGGAAGTGACCTTGGCGGCGATCGCTGCGTCAGCCGCCGCGTTGGCGATATCGGCGCTGGCGAGCAGCGCATCGCTCAACGGCTTGATGTTCGAGTACGTCGCGATGTTGGCGTCGTGGACCTGATCGGACCAACCGACGTCGAAGAGCTGATCTTCCTCGGCCCAGATCTGCGGCCAGCGCCCGCCGCTGTCCGAGCGGATCGGGAACTCGTGCGGGACGGTCAGCGCCTCGTCGGTATAGACGGTCGCCGGCACGCCGCCGCTGGAGGGCATGTAGAACCGGAATAGGGCCGGCAGCGCACGCCCGTTCGCATCGCGCGAGGGCATGGCTCCGGCCACGATGATCTGACGTGCGGCCATCGTCGCTCCGTGGTAAAGCTTTGAGAATGGGGAAGAAGAAGTACGTTCCGCGCCTCACCTACATCCGCTCGCGCGAGCGAGGAGACGTCCGCTGGGAGGCTGGCGAGCGCCTATGGATGGAGAGCTGGGCGCTCCCCATGGGCTTTGTTTTGATCCAGGCTTTCGTCCTGGGCTGGATGCAGGTTTCTAAGGCCGCGCGTCAGTCACGCGACCGTCTGGCCAGTAGACTTTCCCGCCTACTTCAACAGACTCGATCCCGCGGCCCCGCTCCGCTCCTCCTTGAACCCCCGCGGCGACTGATAGGTCATTGGCCAGTTGCCGACGAAGCTCGTCTGCCTCCGATAGAGCGGCGACCTGACGCCTGACCTCCGCCGCGGAGTCTCCACCGGCGGCGATGAGGTTGCGGAGCTCCTGAACATTGCGCTTGGTGATCGCGTCAGCGACGCGCCGGGAGACGAAGCCGACCGCCGGGACAGCGCCGCCCGTAGCCGCGCCCGTGAAGATGCTCCCGATGGCCGGCAGCGCCCCGCCCTCAGGCGAGAGCCGGCCAACCATCCGAAGCGCATTCTGGCCGAGTGAGCCGCGGACCACGCGATCAGCCGCTTGGCGCTCGGCTTCGGTCAGATTGCGCGTGGTGTCTCGGAAGCGGCGCACATTCTGCCGGGTCGTATTGTCGATGTTGGCGCCAGTGCCTGAAACTGCCGCTCGATCGGCCGCCGCAGCGTCCAATTCGTCCAGGGCGCTCAGCTTGGCGACGCGGGTGTTGAAATCTCGGGCGGTCGCGATCGCCTCCGCCCCAACCGCCGGATCAGCGCCCGCCGCAAAGGTCGGATCGGCCCGCTCAATGAAATCGTCGATCGCCTGTCGCATGATGACGCCCATGCGGCGTTCGCCCGCATCGTTCGAACTCGCCACGTCCCGGCCGATCTGCTGGCGAAGCTGATCAAGCTGCGTCAGCGTCATGTTGGGGTTCGCCGCGCGGTTCGAAAGGTCGCTGATCCGGTCGAGCATGGCGGCGGTCTTCGGGTGCAGACCGGGACTGAAGCCTTCGTTCGCGACCGAACTGATGATGTCATCGGTCAGCGCTTGGAAGCCCTCGGGCGAGTAGGCGACGCCCGACTGATCTACAGCGCGATAAGCGGCGTCCCGCTGCGCCGAGAGCTCTTCCAGCGACGGGGCGTCGGTTGGCCGCGCCCGAGGACGCGCCCGGGCGGCGATCGCGCCGGCACCAGCCCCAAGGCCGAGCACAAGCGGATCGTACGCGGCAGAGGCGGCTACGCCTGCCCGCTCGCCAATTGAGCCGCGATCCACCGCG
>Ga0182741_1005354_pt1 | contig 11994 bp, 6 predicted proteins | sample eDN5th37CBELigOP_FD_128874 | JGI IMG/M metagenome (GOLD analysis project Ga0182741, IMG submission 128874) | Enriched Organic Plus compost microbial communities from Emeryville, California, USA - eDNA 5th pass 37_C BE-Lig OP (version 2) (version 2) ...
GACATGGCGATCATCGGCCTGCGGCAGGCCCTGCCGGACGACCACCCGAGCGTGCTTGCCCTGACCGCGAGCTACCACAACCTGCTGCGGCGCTGGTCGGAACTCTGAACGCCGCCCTGGCGACGCTGTCCTCCTGGGCGTCCCTGCTCCCGGCGCCGTCGGCGCCTGGTCCGGATCGCCGCCCCGAAGACTGGATCCCACTCCCCCGGTCGCCCATGCCTGTCCGGCCCAGCCACTTGGTGATCAGACCCCGCCCTCCGTTGGTGCCCGCGAGTCGCATCCCCAGATCGGGGCGAGCCGGGTGCAGGGCGCATGGGACCCGACCCGCTCCCGGCACGAATGGAGGACGTCATGCGCATCGCGGCAGTAGCATTCGTCTGCCTGGCGGCCATCGGGACCTGGCCGGCCTGGGCGGCGGCCGATGTCAGGGTGTCGTTCGCGGACCCCGAGCGCTACACCGACGCGAGCATCCGGGGAGATCACCGGATCGGTCCAGATGCCCCGGCACTTCAGGTGATCCGGGGCCATCTGCGCCGGCTCGGTGAGCGGTATCTGCGGCCGGACGATGTCCTGAGCATCGAGATCCTCGATATCGACCTGGCCGGTCGCTACGAGCCATGGCGGTTTCCGGGTCAGGATCTGCGCTACATGCGCGAGGTGACCTGGCCGACCATCAAGGTCAGATACACTCTCCTCCGCCAGGGCTCCGCGGCTCTCGACGGCGAGGAAGTGGTCACCGACCAGAACTACCTCATGCGCGCGGGAGCGCGCCACTCTGGCACTCCGTTGTTCTACGAGAAGGCGATGCTCGACGACTGGTTCCGGGATCGCTTCGGCGGGACGCGCGGCACCCCCGGACGATAGCGGGCAGGCGCATCCCGCAAGGCCGTCGGCGCGGGATATCGCCGGCGCACAGGGCAGGCCGGACGGCCCCTCCGTTCCGCGCCGGGCCATGCGCCTTACGGCCTGCACACGCTGCGCGGCGCTTTCCCGCGGAGTCGTGCAGACGGGCCTGCCTACCGTCCCGGAAGGCGCCCGGCCTCCCGCCGCTGCTCATAGGCCTTGGCATGGATGTAGGCGGCCTCGTGGATCTCCGAGGGGAGACCAGCCTGGCGCACCGCCTCCAGCAGGAAGCCCAGGATGTGGTCCGCCTCGATCCGATGGCCGGCCTCCAGGTCGCGCAGCATGGAAGTGGAGTAGGCGCTGCCCGGATCGGCGAAGATCCTGCGGAATTCCTCCAGAAAGGCCGGCCGCATCGGGTGGCCCTGCGCCGCCGCGACCGCCGCGTTCCGCTCCAGCACCCGGTGCAGCAAGGCCACGCCGCCTGGTGCGCGCGCGATCTCGCCCACATTCGCGCGCATCAGCACCGTGCCGATGGCGCTGGTGCCGAGATGCACCAGCTTCTCCCACATCCGGAAGGTCACATCCGGCACGGCTTCAGCCACCAGGCCGGGCGCCCGGGCGGCGATCTCTGCCAGCGCCTGCACGCGCGGGCTCATGCTGCCGTCCAGCTCGCCGAAGGTGAGATAGCGCCAGTCGTTCAGGTGCCGCACCGTGCCGTCCGGCGCCAGCGTCGCCTGGATCTTGGCCAGCCCGCCCAGCACCGCCCCAGTGCCGAAGGCGGATTGGAGCATGGCGATGTGTGACAGCCCGTTCAGCACCGGCAGGATGGCGGTGCGCCTGTCCACCGCCGGGCGGAGCGTGCCGATGGCGGCTTCCAGGTCGTAGGCCTTGCAGGCCAGCAGCACCAGGTCCCAGCCGGGTGCTGCCTCCTCCGGCCCGATCGTCGCCACCTGCCGGCGCAGCGCGCCGAAAGGGCTTTCGATGACCAGGCCGTCGCGTGCAAGCTGCGCCCGTCGTCCCGGGCGGACGAGGAAGGTCACCTCGGCGCCGCCTTCCAGCAGCCGTCCGCCGAAATAGCCGCCGAGGGCGCCGGCCCCGAGCACCAGGATACGCATCGCAAAACCTCTTCCGCTCGCCGCAGCGCATCTGCGTTACACCGGCCCCGCACAGGCGGAAAGCGATGCGCCGCGTTCTCCTCGGCTCGCCGCTCTGCCTGGTCCGACCCTGCCTGGTTCGGTGCCCCGGTCGCGACGGCCCCAGCCTGCCCTGGCTCGACGCCGGCGCGCAGCAGACAACGCCGCGCCTGCGCGCCAGCCTGGCGGAGCCGGGACAGGTCACGCGACCGTCCAGCGGCCGGCACGGTCAACCCGGCGGTCACGGTGCGGATCGGCGGCCAGCTCCGCGAGGTTCTCGCCGACTGCAACAGGCGGGTCACGGCAGGCAGGGCCGGATGATGGAGCAGGCCGCCCATGCCCCATCCTCGCGCGCATCGGCCCGACCGACGGCACGGCGTCACCGCCCCGACGGGGTGATTCATCGACTGCCGGCCGGCGCGGACTGAAACGCGGCGAGCCGTCAAGGCAAGGGTTCGGAGTTCTCCCTCGGCAGCACCACCACGGTCACGCTGCGTTCCAGCGGCAATGCCGCCCTGGTGAAGGCGGCACGGCGCGCCTCGGCGCGGATGCGGTCGCGTCCCACGCCCAGCTTCGCCAGCGCCTCGGCCACGGCGCCGGCGCGGCGGGCGGCGAGCTGGAGGCCGGTCTGCGCGCCGCCTTCCTGCCGCCCGGCATGGCCGAGCACGCAGATGCTCCGCGCCGGCTCGCGTTTCGCCAGCGCGGCCGCCGCCTCCAGATTGCTGCGGGCTGCCTCCGCCGGCACGGCGGCACCGCGGCCGAAGGGGATGGCGAAGACACCGTCCTCGAGCTGCTCCGCGCCGACGCAGCTGAAAGCGCGCGGCTGTGCGAGCGAGACGGTCGGCAGCAGCAGGACCGCCAGTGCCACGGCGTGCGCGATCATGCCGCGGCCAGCAGCCCGGCATCGCGCAGCCGGGCGAGCAGCGCCGGCGCATCCACGCCCGGATGCGCCGCGCGCAGCTCGGGTTCGGCCACGTCGGGGCGGGAGAGCACCCAGCCCGCCGCCTCCGCCTCCTGCGGCGCCAGCGGCAGCGCGCCCTGCGCCGTCTTCAGCACCCATTCGGCCCCGCGGCGAACCGGCCTCGCCCCTGGCGTCACCACGCGGAAGACCGGCGCCTCCTCCGTCGCGGCGGGCGCTGCCGCCGGCGCCAGTCCGCGTGCCGCCAGCAGGTCGTTGCCGCCACGGTGGAAGCGGAAGTCTGTGACGAATCTTTCCAGCACCTCCATCACCTTGGGGTCGCGCGCCAGTTCGCCGAGACGCTGTCCGAGCTGCGCAGCGCGGCTGGTCAGCGCGAATTTCGCCGCCGCCGTGCCGTCCTGCCGTGGCAGCGGCTTGCGGAACTCCAAATCGTAGAGCACGCGCTCGAGCAGGATGTTCATCAGGTCCATGCCGAGCGGCGCGTGCACGCCATAGGCGATGTGCACGGAGGCCGGCGCCTCCGCTAGCGCATCATGGTACCAGCCCCGCGGCAGGTAGAGCAGGTCTCCCGGCTTCATCAGCACCTTGGCGCGCAGGCCGCGCTTCGCCTGCTCGTGCTGCGCCTGGGACAGGTTGCGGAACAGCGGATGGGCGATCGGCCATTCCGCGCGCCCTTCCCAGATATTCCAGGTCTTCTCCCCTTCCACCTGGACGGCCCAGACATCGTGCGTGTCGAAATGGGCGGGGAAGGCCTTGTGGCTCTGCCAGCTGACATAGACATTGGCCTGCGCCTTGCCCAGGCCCGCGCCCTCCAGCGCCTCCGACACGCTGGCGAGGCCAGGGGTCAGGCTGTCCACATCGTTCATCACGATGGAAGCGCCCCGCTTCACCCATTCCTGCAGCCGGGCGGCGACGGGCTGCCAGACCTGGTCGTTGTCGCGGCTGGTGGCGCGGACGCAGTACTGCTCGGGAGGCACCGGCGTCCCGTCCAGGAACAGCTTCAGCGAATGGCTCGACCAGACATGCGTCATGTCCAGCAGGCGGTTGATCCCGCGCCAGGACAGGACGGTGGCGAATTTCGCCACCTCCCCGCGGACGTGAAGCGGCTGGCGGTCATGGTATTCGGCGAAGAACCGCTCGGGCGTGACCGGCGCGAGCAGCTCGGCGAGCGTCATCGGCATGGTGTCGCATTCTACCAGCGGGTTGAGGCGGGTCACCAGCATCGGGCAGGCGGACGGCGCACGGAGCCCATCAGCCCAGCACCAGCTCCGTCCTCACGCGCCGGACATCCGCCTCGAATTCCAGGCCCAGCACCGGCGGCCAGGCCGGATACCAGGTGATGCCGGGCGTGGTCAGGCCAACCGGGGCGAAGACGCTCTCCAGCAGCGGGCGGATGTCGTGCACGGTGTAGACCTGCGTCCCCGTGATGCCCGCCCAGTCGCCGCCCAGCGCCTGCACCCGCGCCTGCAGCGCCTCGACCACGTAGCGCGCCTTGCGTTCCAGCCCACGCAGCGAGACATCGTGCCCGCCCACGACCCGTTCCGCCTCCGGCGCGCCCTCGCGGATCTCCGGCAGGCCGGAGATCAGGAAATCGCCGCGTCCCCCGCCATCCGGCACCGTGTAGGTGAAGGCGAAGAGCATCGCTTCGGCCGGCACCTCCAGGATCGGAGCGAGATTGCTGCGGGCCACCGGATTCACCGGGCCTGCGTGCAGGCCCCAGGCCTGTAACCTGCGGAGATAGCCCTCGTTGAAGCTGGCGAACTCCGCCCAGGCCATCGGCGCCGGACAGCGCAATTCGCAGCCGGCGAGCGCGGTGATCGGCCGCCCGAGCCGTGTGAGATGCGCCTCGAGCGCGCTGAAGCCCTGGGCGAGCGGCAGCGGGCGCGTGAAGCGGGCGCGATGCAGCGCGTAGCCTGGCAGGGCGATGACGCCCTGGGAGAACGCGCCGCCCGGCAGGCAGGCATAACCGCCGGGCGCAAAGTGCAGCCGATCCGTCATGAAGTCCTCGCAATCGGGCGTGCGAAGCTTGGCGTCCGCAGCGCCGAATCTCAAGGCGCTGCCCCGCGCTTGCTGGCGCGGGGGCGGATGGGGAATCTTGCTGCCCGGCACGGAGGACACAGCGCATGGACGACTTGGCCCCTGGCGGCGACACCGCCCGGCTCGAGCTGCTGCGTACGGCGGAGGAGGCCCTGCGCCGCCTGGCACCCGACCTGCCGCCCGACGCCGCCACGCTGCTGCGCCGCCTCTTCGCCGACGTGCCCTCCGCCGAACTCGCCGCCATTCCGGCCGAGGTGGTGGCCGAGGCCGCGGCCAGTCTCTTCGCCTTTGCTCGGGAGCGCAGGCCAGGCGTGGCGAAGGTCCGGGTCGTGCCCCCCGGTCCCGGCCAGGGACCGCAAGCGGTGGCCGAGATCGTGACCGAGGACATGCCCTTCCTGGTGGACAGCGCCATGGCGGCCCTGGCCCGCGAGGGTCGGGTGGTGCATCGGCTGCTGCACCCGATCGTGCCGGTGCGGCGCGATGCGGCTGGCAGGCTGCTTGGCGTCGCGCCGGATGGCGCGCGGGAGAACGTCGCGCCGGATGGCGCGCGGGAGGGCGCGATGCCGGATGGCATGCGGGAAAGCATGATCCGCATCACCCTCGGCACGGCCCCCGCCGCCATGCTGCCGGGCATCGAGGCCGCGCCCGCCGGCGATTGGGCGGCCCTGGAAGCGGCGCTGCGTCGCGCCATGGCCGATGTCCGTGCGGCGGTCACGGATTTTCCCGCCATGGCGAGGCTGCTCGGCCTGGCGGCGCAGGAAGTGGCGGCGGGCCCGGGTGCGGATGCGCCGGCCTTCCTGCGCTGGCTCGCCGAGGACAACTACGTGCTGCTCGGCCATCGGCGCTTCGCCCTGGAGCCGGCCGGCACGGTGCGTGTCGTCGCGGAGGAGAATCTCGGTCTGCTGCGCGACGCCGCACTGCCGGTCTTCGATGCGCTACGCGACCTCTCCGCCATCCCGCCGGCACTGCGCGCCGCCTTCGCCGACCCGATGCCGGTGACGGTGGCCAAGGCCAATATGCGCAGCACGGTGCACCGGCCGCAGCACGCCGATGTGGTCGGCACACGGATCTACGGGCCGGACGGGCGCGTGACGGGGCTGCGGCTGTTCCTCGGCCTTTTCGCCGCCTCGGCATACAACCGCAACCCGCGCAGCATTCCCATGCTGGCGGAGAAGGTGGAGCGCATCCTCGCCGCCGCGGGCCTCGATCCGGAGGCGCATGACGGCCGTGCGCTGCGCAACATCCTGGATACCTGGCCGCGCGACGAGCTGTTCCAGGCGCCGGAGGAGCAGATCCTGGCTGCGGCGCGGCGGGCGCTGGACCTGCAGATCCGCCCGCGGCCCGCGCTGGCGGTGCGCCGCGATCCCTTCGGACGCTTCGCCAGCTGCATCGTCTGGCTGCCGCGCGACACCTTCGACACGCGTCTGCGCGAGCGCGTGGGCGCGATGATCGCGCGGGCTTTCCGGGGTGCGGTCAGCGCCTTCTACATCGCGCTGGGCGATTCGCCTCTCGCGCGCGTGCAATACATCATTCGCACCGATCCGGCGCATCCGGTCCCGGTGGAGGAGACGGTGCTGGAAGCCGCCATCGCCCAGGCGGCGCGCAGCTTCCGGGATCGCCTCGCCGAGGCGCTGGCGGCCGAGCGCGGGGAAAGCGGCGCGGCCGCCGCGCTGGCGCGCTGGCGCGAGGCCTTTCCGCCCGCCTACCGGGAGGGCGCGAGCGGCGCCCAGGGCGCGGCCGATCTGGCGCTGGCCGAACGGGCGCTCGCGGAGGGCCGGCCTGCCGCCGCGCTGGTGCGGCCGCCGGGCACCGCAGGGCTGGTGCTGCGCCTGGCCAATCCGGGCGCGCCGCTGCCGCTCGCGGATGCGCTGCCGTTGTTCGAGAGCCTTGACCTGCGCGCGATCGAGGAGGTGCCCTACCGTCTGACCCCGGCGGATGCCGCACCGGTCGTGCTGCACGTCTTCACCCTGGTCCCCGGCGCACCGGCGGAGGAGGCGCGCTTCCCGGCGCTGCTCGACGCGCTGGCGGCGCTGCTCGACGGCCGGGCGGAGGCGGACGGGTTCAACCGCCTGGTGCTGCGCGCCGGGCTTTCCTGGCGCGAATGCTGGCTGCTGCGGGCGATGTTCCGCTGGCTGAAGCAGGTGGGCTTCGCTTTCGCGCAGCAGAGCGTGGAGACGGCGCTCACTGACCAGCCTGCCGCGGCGCGGCTGCTGCTGGACCTGTTCCACGCACGTTTCGACCCCGATGCGGCGGGCGACCGCGCGGCGCGCGAGGCGGAGCTGCACGCGGCCTGGACCACGCTGCTCGACGCGGTCGAAAGCCCGGACGAGGACCGCATCCTGCAGCGCCTGCGCCGGCTGCTGGATGCGATGCTGCGCACCAACTGGTTCCAGGACAAGCCCTGGCTGTCCGTCAAGATCGACAGTGCCGCGGCGGGCGAGATGCCGCAGCCGCGCCCCTGGCGCGAGATATTCGTGCATTCCCCGCGCATGGAAGGCGTGCATCTGCGCGCGGGGCCCGTGGCGCGCGGAGGCATCCGCTGGTCCGACCGCAGGGAGGACTACCGCACGGAGATCCTCGGGCTGATGAAGGCGCAGCGCGTCAAGAACGTCGTCATCGTGCCGACGGGGGCGAAGGGCGGCTTCATCCTCCGGCAGCCACCCCCGGCGACCGACCGCGAGGCGTTCCAGGCCGAGGGCATCGCCTGCTACCGCACCCTGGTGCGCGGCATGCTCGACATCACCGACAACCTGGTGGACGGGCGGGTGGTGGTGCCGCCGCGCGTGGTGCGGCGTGACGGCGACGATCCCTATCTGGTGGTCGCTGCCGACAAGGGCACGGCGAGCTTCAGCGACATCGCCAATGCACTCTCCGCTGACTACGGCTTCTGGCTGGACGATGCCTTCGCCAGCGGCGGCTCGGCCGGCTACGACCACAAGGCCATGGGCATCACCGCGCGCGGCGCCTGGGTGATGGTCGCACGCCACTTCGCCGAGCTCGGCCATGACATCTTCACCGAGCCCTTCACCTGCGCCGGCGTCGGCGACATGTCGGGCGACGTCTTCGGCAACGGCCTGCTGATCAGCCGCAGGACCAGGCTGGTGGCGGCTTTCGATCACCGGCACATCTTCCTGGATCCCAATCCGGATCCGGAGCTGTCCTACGAGGAGCGCAAGCGGCTCTTCGCCCTGCCGCGCTCATCCTGGGCCGACTACGACCCGGCCAGGATCTCCGAAGGTGGCGGCGTCTTCCCGCGCACGGCGAAGACCATTCCGCTGTCGCCGCAGGCGCGCGCGCTGCTGGGCCTGGAGCAGGAGCGCGCCGAGCCAGCGGCGGTGATGCGCGCCATCCTGCGGGCCGAGGTCGACCTGCTCTATTTCGGCGGCATCGGCACCTACGTGAAGGCGAGCACGGAGACGCATGCCGAGGCCGGCGATCGCGCCAATGACGCCCTGCGTGTGGACGGGCGGGAGCTGCGCGCCCGCGTCGTGGGAGAGGGGGCGAACCTCGCCGTCACCCAGGCGGGCCGCGTGGAGTATGCCCGTGATGGCGCGGCCGGTCGCGGCGGCCGCATCAACACCGATGCGCTGGACAACTCCGCCGGCGTCTCCACCAGCGACCACGAGGTCAACATCAAGATCCTGCTGGCGGATGTGGAGCGCGCGGGCGCGCTGACCCGCACCCAGCGCGACGCGCTGCTGCGCGAGATGACCGAGGAGGTCGCAACGCTGGTGCTGCGCGACAACGCGCAACAGTCGCTGGCCGTCAGCCTTGAGGAGCGCACGGGCGCGGAGGCGCTGTCGGCGCAGGCAGCGCTGATGGCGCGGCTGGAGGCCGAGGGCGTGCTGGACCGTGCCGTGGCGGGCTTGCCGGATGCCGCGACGCTCACCGCGCGCATGACGGCCGGGGAGGCGCTCGCGCGGCCGGCGGTCGCCGCGCTGCTGCCCTTCGCCAAGCTGTGGTTGACCGACAGCATCGGCGATACCGCGCTGCCGGACGACCCGGCCTTTACGTCACTGCTGCTGGCCTATTTCCCCCGGCCGCTGCGGGAGCGCTATCCGGACTTCATCGCGCGTCATCGGCTGCGGCGCGACCTGATGGCGACGGCGATCGCCAACCTCGTCGTCAACCGCCTGGGCTGCGCCGGGCTGGCACGGCTAGTGGCGGATGCCGGGCCAGTGCAGGCGGCGCGCGCCGCCTGGCTCGCCGGCGCCGCTTTCGGGCTGGACGAGGCGTGGGATGCGGCGGATGCGGCGCCGGCGCCCGCTGCGGTGCGCCTGGATGCGCTGCTTGCCCTGCGCCGGCTGCAGGAGGCGATCGCCCTGGGAATGCTGGAGGAGGACGCGGGCCGCTCGCTCGAGTCGGAGCTTGCGACGCTGCGGCCCGGAGTTGCGACGCTGATTGGGGCATCGCTGGGTCAGGCGGCCGGGAGCCCCCTTGCTGCGGCGTGGCGCGCGGCCGGGCTGCCGGACTCGGTTGCGAATCTCGCCGCCGCTGCGCCGCGGCTGACGGCGGCGCCCGCCATCCTGCGCCTTGCCACTGCGGCCGGCGCCACACCGGAAGAGGCCGCCGCCGCCTGGGGCGCGACCGGCCTGGCCTTCCACCTGGATGCGCTGCGCGAGGCTGCGGCGAGCATGCCCGCGCCGGGCGCCTTCGGGTCGCGCGCGAAGGTGGCTTTGCAGCAGGATCTGGCCGAGGCGCAGGCACGTCTGGCCGCTGCGCGGCTGGCGGGGCGTGCGCCGGATGCCGCGCGCACCACCCAGGCGGTGCAGGTGGCACGCGAGGCCGCGACGGCTGGCGATCTGGCAGCGCTGACCGTTGCTGCCCGGGCGCTGGCGGCGCTGGTGTAGGTGCGCGGCGGCCGGGCCGGCCAACAGGGCAGGCCAGGGCGCGACCGCCCGAGTTGGAGCAGCCGAACGGGTGGGTCGCGCCCTTTGCCCCGGTCCCGCTCTAGGGCATTGCTGCGGCCCGTTCCTCCACTGCCTCGAGCAGCGCCCTCGCCTGGTCCGCAAGCTGGGCACCGGAGACAGGCTTGCGCACGAGGGTGAAGGCCGCGCCCATGGCGCTGCCGAGCGACAGGGTTGCGGTGTCGCCGGCGAAGCCGGTCAGCAGGATGGCGGGCAGTCCGGGTCGGCGTCGCTGCGCCTCGCGGATCAGCGCCAGGCCATCGAGGCCAGGCATCGCAAGGTCGGATACCAGCAGGTCGAAGCTCTCGCCGCGGTCCAGCACCTGCAGGGCGACTTGCCCGTCGCCCGCCTCGGCGACCGCGAATCCCTCTTCGGCAAGCTCCGCTGCCAGCACCTGACGTACCATGGCCTCATCGTCCACCAGCAGCAGCCGCAGCCGCGGTCCCCGCATCTCCGGCCGCGCCATGTCCCGCTCCGATGGCGCTGCGGGCCTGGCGACGGGCTGCTGCCCTGCGACGGGCAGCCACAGCGAGACGCATGTGCCGCGGCCCTGCTCGCTGGTGACATCGAATGCGCCGCCCGAGCCCTCGGCGAAGCTGCGCGCCATGGCCAGTCCCAGCCCGGTGCCCTGGCCCAGTGGCTTGGTGGTGAAGAAGGGTTCCGCCGCGCGGGCCAGGACCTCCGGGCGCATGCCTTCGCCGGTGTCCACTACCGCGAGATGCACGTAGTGTCCGGGCGGCAGGTCATGCGTCGCGCCGTCACCAGGCGCGTCCTCAACCCTCGCCGAGAAGGTCACGGTCCCTCCGGAAGGCATCGCGTCGCGCGCATTGGTCGCCAGGTTCACCAGCACGGTCTCGAGCTGCCCACGATCGGCATGGACGGGCGGCAGCTCCGGTGCCACCGCCAGCTCGACCCGCATGGCCGCGCCGAGCGTTGCGGCCAGCACTTCCTGCAGGCCACGGAGCAACTCGCTCAGATCCAGGGTGTCGGCCCTGAGTTCCTCACGCCGCGCGAAGGCGAGCAGCCGCCGGGTGATGGACTGCCCGCGCCGGACTGCGTCCTCCACCATGCCGGCCAGGCGCTCGACCGCGGCAGGGTCGCCGGTGCGACGGCGGATCAGGCTGGCGCCACCGATGACGGCCTGCAGGATGTTGTTGAAATCATGCGCGATTCCGCCGGCGAGCTGGCCCACGGCCTGCATCTTCTGCGCCTGCAGCAGGGCGGCCTGGGTATTCTGGCGTTCGGCGATCTCCACCTGCAGCCGCTCATTCGCCTGCTGCAGCGCTCGTGTCCGTTCCGCCACCCGCGCTTCCAGCGCGTCGGCGTGGCCACGCATCTCCTCCTCCCGCCGCTGCAGCGCGGCGGCCATGTCGTTGTAGGCAGCGGCGATCTGGCTGAACTCGGAGCCCTGGCCGGAAGTGGGCGCGCGTGCGGCGAGGTCGCCCTCGCGCCAACGCTTCGCCACGGCGACCAGGGCCTGGGTCGGGCGTGCGACGGAGCGCTGCGCGACGAGCATCGTGAGGCCGAAGACAATCAGGCTGACCACTGCGATCAGCACGCCGCTCCGCAGCAGCGCGCGCTCGATGTCCCGCATCAGGGTCAGCTCCTGCAGGCCCACCACGGCACTGAGCCGATCATTCTCCAGGGTCGGGGGCGTGTAGCCCACCAGGCGTTCGGTTCCGTCGATGCTCTTCAGCCGGAGGATCCCGGGAGCCGCGGCATGTACCAGGGACATGGCGGCAGGCGGGAATTGCTTGCCGACGAATTCCGCATGGCGGGCATCGCGGGCCAGGATGACGCCATCGGCATCGGCCACGGTCAGCACGCCGCTCTCGAGGAAGGGCGAGGCGCCACGTTTCAGCCCGTGCAGGACCTGCTCGAGCCAGCCGAGGTCGAGGCCGGCGACGAGCGTACCGGTCTCTTCCTCCGCGAGGGGCAGGTAGAAGGGCAGAAAGCCGCCGGGATGAAGGGCGGAACGGGCGAAGCGGCCGGTGGTGAAGCCGGTTGCCGTCTGCGCATCCGCGATCCACGTGGCATCCCCGCCGGGTCCGATGAGGGCGGGATCGGAAGCGCAGATGATCTCGCCCGATCTGACCAGGGCGAGGAAGGCGAAGCCTTGCGCCCTCCGCCGCAGGCTGGTCAGTCTTGCGTCGCA
>Ga0182741_1005355_pt1 | contig 11993 bp, 10 predicted proteins | sample eDN5th37CBELigOP_FD_128874 | JGI IMG/M metagenome (GOLD analysis project Ga0182741, IMG submission 128874) | Enriched Organic Plus compost microbial communities from Emeryville, California, USA - eDNA 5th pass 37_C BE-Lig OP (version 2) (version 2) ...
CTGGAGCCGGCGCGGGCGCGGATCGTGCAGGAGCGCCGCGTGCCGCACGAGGCGGCGGCGCTGGCGCAGGATCTGGCGGATCAGGCGCAAGGCGACGCGCAGCTCATCGTGGTCTTCGGAGCATCGGCCATCGCCGACCGTCGCGACGTCATCCCATCCGCCATCGAGATAGCTGGCGGAAAGGTGGAGCATTTCGGCATGCCGGTCGATCCGGGCAACCTGCTCCTCGTCGGCTCCATCGCCGGGAAACCCGTCATCGGCGCCCCGGGCTGCGCTCGGTCTCCCAAGGAAAACGGGTTCGACTGGATCCTGCACCGCCTGCTCGCGGATGTTCCCGTGACCCGTGCCGACATCATGTCGCTCGGGGTCGGAGGGCTTCTCATGGAGATCGTCTCCAGGCCGCAACCGCGCGAGGGCGGCGAAAGCGAGGACGAGGAATGAGCGATGTTTCGGCCATTCTCCTGGCGGCGGGACGAGGAACCCGGTTCGGCGACGAGCCGAAGCTGCTGGCCCGGTTCGCTCACAAGGCCCTGGTCCGCCACGTGGCGGAGGCCGCCGTTCATTCCACGGCCGAACCGGTCATCGTTGTGACGGGACATCGGGCCGAGGAGGTTCAGGCAGAGCTGCGTGGGCTGCCCGTCCGGATCGTCTTCAATCCTCTGTTCGCCAGCGGATTGTCGACCTCGCTGAAGGCCGGCTTCGCAGCCCTGCCGCCGGAGGCAAGAGCCTGCGTCATCCTCCTTGGGGACATGCCGTTCGTGGGATCCGGCCTCATCGATGCACTCGCGGCGGGCTGGCGGGAGGCGGGGAGGCCGGCGGCTCTCATTCCCACATTCAACGGCCGGCGCGGCAACCCCGTCATGATCTCGCGCGATCTTCAGCCCGCCATCGAAGGGCTTTCGGGAGATGTCGGCGCGGGGCCGCTTTTGCGCGGGAGATCGGACGTCGTGGAATGGCCGACCACGGATCCCGCGGTCGGGCAGGACATCGATACACGCGAGGAATTGGCCAAGTATCGCGTTTGACCCGTATCGGGTTCGAAGGATGTGCGGCGGTGGTTCATCCCGTCTCCGGCGAGCCGCGCCTCAGGGGCATGCGACGGACTGGCGCGCCCCACATTCCCGTGATTTGACAAACCGAGCGAGCTGTACCAGCATCGGCGCATGATGTTGAGCTTCGCACCAATCCGTCGCGGCCTGCTTCGTGCAGGTAACCTTATCGCGGGCAAATAGCCCCGGGCTCGACGTGCATCCGCACCCCGAGTTCGGGGGAGCGCAGATCCTGACACCTTCGGATTTCCTGTGAGGCCGGACGCTAACGCATCCGGTGCGGCGGTATGCTTCATAATCTCCTCAAGCTCGTGTTCCGCCATGCGGAACCAAAACCTGCGCATCCAGCCAATCTGGAGCGCATCCAGCAGCATGGACATGCGCGCGCCCTGGCAGCGCGCCCATCGACGGCCTTGCTGGCGCAGATCCTCAGGGACGCACTCGCCCAGCAACATGCTTCGAAGAGCGGAGCCTTCGTTGCGCACCAGTTGCCGGAAGAGGCGTCGCCAAGGCCCCATTCCCCGGATGAAGAGCAGCCGGACTCAAAGGTGATCCCGCTGATCCCGCGGCAGCGTCCGGCGCCGGAGAAGACCGATGAACCGCCGCGTCCCGAAGACGATCCCGGACCGAGCGCGGCGTGATCCGCGCCGTCCTCCATAACAGAACAGGAGCATTGAGATGACGAAGAAATCCGCCGGCGTGGCCCGGCCCCGCATTACCTTGACGGCGATGGATTATGAAAAGCTGTCGGGGCTCGCCAATGCGGCCTCGCACACGATGCCCGAGGTCGCGGCCGAACTCGCCGAGGAACTCGAGCGCGCGCATGTCCTTCCCAAGGGGCGTCATGCCGGTTCCACCGTCCGGATGGGGTGCGAAGTCGAGTTCCGCGACGACGTGACCGGCCGCGTCCAGACTGTGACGCTCGTCTATCCGAACGAGGCGGATATCGCCAAGGGACGGATCTCGGTGCTCACGCCGATCGGAACCGCTTTGATCGGTCTCCCTGTCGGCAAGTCGATCGACTGGACCACGCGCAACGGGGAAAAGAAGCGCCTGACGGTGCTGTCCGTGGGCGAGCCTGCGGTCGCTGAACCGCAGCCTGCGTAAAGCCATTCTCGGTGGAGCGGACCCGGTTCGCCGCCCATGATGCGGAGAAAAGAGAGCTGTTCCCACTCCCGTGGGAACAGCTCTCAGGCCGCGCTCTTCATGGCGGCTTGGGCGAGGGGGCCGAGGATTAAAGGGAAACCCGGTCCATGGAGCCCGAGACTTCCAGCTTCCTGATCCAGGATCGGTGCTGGGCAGTGGTTCCACCCGGCACGAGCCGTCGGGAGTTCTTGTGCTCCATGAGCATGTCCACGGCCTCGGGCAGGGTTCCCCCCGGCGCGTCCAGCTTTCGCATCCAGTCCCGGTGCTGGGCGCGGGTGTCGTCCGCGCTGAAGGCCTCGCCCGAGGAGGCGAGGCTGACAATGAGAAGTGCAAGACCAGCGATGACCCTTTGCATCGGTGCCCCTCTGTTCGATGTCGTGATGGATTCAGGTGCGAGCCCGCAGAATTAAGACGGACGGCGCCGCCGGTCAAAGCTGCCGGGGCACACGTGTCCGTGAGGGCTGCCGATGGCGATCCGGACAGGGCGTCGGATGCTTCAGGCGCGATCCGACCTGACGGCTCGTGCCGCCTGCTGAAGCATCTCGAAGGCCCTGAACCGCCTCTCGTGCCAATCTTCCGATCCGGCGTCCGGCCGATAGGTTTCACCCATGGCGGACATGGAGGCCATCGCCTCTCCGATATCGGGATAGCGGCCCGCTGCAACGGCACCAAGAATAGCGGATCCCAGCAGTACGGGCTCCTGCGACACGGGAGCGGCAACGACCTTTCCCGTCGTGTCGGCGAGAAGCTGTCGCACCAGCGGGCTCTGTCCTGCGCCGCCGCTCACCACGATGGTGTCGATCGGCACGTTCTTTTCATCGAGCGCACGCACGATCTGCCGGGCACCATAGCCCAAGCCGCAAACGCCCGCGAGATAGAGCGCCACGAGGCTGTCGAGGCTGGTCTCCATACCGAGCCCGGCGATGAGGCCGCGCGCATGGGGATCAGCAAAGGGTGCGCGATTGCCGAGGAACTCAGGAACGACGTGCACTTCGCCTACGAGACCGGGCGTTGCAGCCGCGCCGCCGCGCCGTTCCGCTTCGAGCGACAGCCAATGGCTCAGGCTGACGCCTCCCTCGCGCGCCATCCTGGCCGCCTGCTCGGAGGCGGGATGCAGGCGGACCAGATGATCGATAGCCGCACCGGCCGCCGATTGTCCGCCCTCGTTGAGCCAAAGGCCGGGGACCATGGCGGAGTAGTAGGGCCCCCATACCCCCTGAACGAATGCGGGATCCCGGGTCGAGGCCATGGTGCAGGCGGATGTGCCGAACACATAGGCCATGCGCGTGAGGACGCTCCCCACATTGCCGCGCGCGCCCACCGTCCCCACGCCACCGGCATGGGCGTCGATCAGGCCCGCCGCGACGGGCGTGCCGGGCTTCAGGCCGAGTTCGGCGGCCGCCTGCGCGGTGAGCCCGCCACCAAGGGCGGTGCCACCGGGCACGACCTCGGTGCCGATGCGGCGGAAGCCCTCATCGGCCAGCGTTCCGAGCCCGATCTTCCTGAAGTAGCCTTCATCCCAGCGGTTCTCGTGCGCCAGATAGGTCCATTTGCAGGTCACGGTGCAGGTGGAGCGCGCCAGGCTCGCCGTGGCCTTCCAGGTGAGAAAGTCGGCCAGATCCATGAACTGCCATGCGCCCCTGAACGTCTCGGGCATGTTCTCGGAAAGCCACAGCAGCTTCGGCGTTTCCATTTCGGGGGAAATGGAGCCGCCCACGTATTTCAGCACCGCTTCGCCCGTATCGTTGATCCTGCGCGCCTGCTCGGTCGCCCGATGATCCATCCAGACGATGATGTTGCGCTCGGGGTCTCCCGAGGGGCCGATCGGCAGAGGCTGGCCGTCCAAGCCCAGGACGACGAGGGAGCAGGTCGCGTCGAAGCCGATGCCCGCGACGGTCTCGGGCGTAACTCCCGCCTTGTTCACAGCCTCGCGCACGCTGGCGCAGACGGCGCGCCAGATGTCCGTGCTCGATTGCTCCACGATGCCGCCTGATTCATGCCAGAGCGCGATATCGGCCTTGGCGGCGGCGAGCAGGGTGCCCTGCTCGTTGAAGAGACCGGCGCGGGCGCTGCCCGTGCCGACGTCGATGCCGAGAAAATGGTTTGCCATGGCTGTTCAATCGTCCTGGGAAGGATCGGGGGGCGGTGATGATTCTTGTCGACAACGAGCCTAAAGGTCGTTGCTCTGCGGAAGGATGACGAGGTCGCGGATGGTGACATTCCTTGGCCGCGTCAGCATGAACAGGACTGCCTCCGCCACCTCAACGGGCTGCATCAATCCGCCCGCCGCCAGCTCCGCCTCGAGCTTGTCCTTCGGCCAGTCCTTGATCAGGGCCGTGACCACGGGGCCGGGGGCGACGGCTCCGACGCGCAATCCGTGCGGGGCGACCTGTCGCCTTACCGTGTGCACGAAGGCCTGCACGGCATGCTTTGAGGCGGTGTAGATCGGCTCCCACACCACCGGGACGAGACCGGCGATGGAGCTGGTTACGATGATGTCGCCGGTCTTGCGTTCGACCATATGCGGCAGCACGGCGTGGACCGTCCGGAACACGGCGTTGATGTTGAGATTCAGCATGCGGTCCCAGGCATCGGGGTCGCCTTTCAGGATCTCGCCGCCGACATAGGATCCCGCATTGGCATGGAAGATGTCGAGTTGGCCCGCCCGTTCGAGGATCTGGGGCATCATGCGGGAGACGCTTGCCGGATCGGTCACGTCGACCCGAAGGGGAATGGCCTGCGGCCCGAGATCCGCGCAGACGGCTTTCAGCGCTTCCTCGTCGCGGTCGACCAGCACCACGCGAGCGCCTTCGGACAGCAGGATCCTGGAGCACTCGAGACCGATGCCGGAGGCTGCCCCGGTGATGGCTGCGACTTTGCCGGATAACTTCTCGCCCATAGCTTTCCCTTTTCGTTCGATGGGTTCATGCCCGGCCATGGGATGCCCGCGAGCGGCGTGCCAGCGAGTCGACGATGACCGCGATGGCAAGCACGGCGCCAGTGATCATGTACCGAAGCGATGAGGAGAGATCGAGCAGCGTCAGGCCGCTGGCGATCGACTGGATGACGATGATGCCGAGCAGGGCCGAATAGGCACTGCCGCGTCCGCCGAAGAGGCTTGTGCCGCCGATGACGGCAGCCGCAATGGCGTTCAGGTTGACGTCTCCCGTCCCCGCCTGCTGGCTCGCGGAGGCGAGACGCGCAGCCGACAGAATGCCGCCGGCGGCGGCAAGCCCCGAGCAGAGCATGAAAGCCGACGTGTAGATGAAATTGACGTTGATGCCTGCTCGGCGCGCGGCCTCGCGGTTTCCCCCTACGGCCAGCATCTGGCGGCCCCATTTGGAGCGCGTCAGCGCATAATTCATTGCAACGACAAGGCCGACGAACAGGCCGAACATCCATGGGATGCCGCGATCGAGATTCAGGTAATAGACGATGAATTCCAGAACCACGGTGACGATCACGGAGCGGAGCAGCAGGCTGCTCATCGGCTGCGCCGACAGTCCGGCGCTGCGGCGTCGGGCCGCCGTCCGATATCCCAGGACGAACATGACGATGCCGGGGAGCGCGGCGAGGACGTAGGAGACCACGTCTGGCATGACGAGCAGCTGCCCGAAATCGACCAATGGCGAGCCGTACGGGAGATTGATCGATCCCGTCGAGCCGAGGAGATAGAGCTGGAGGCCGAGGATCGACAGAAGGCCCGCCAGGGTCGCCACGAAGCTCGGCATGCCGAACCGAGTGAACAGGACGGCATAGAACGCCCCGATCAGAGCCCCGAAGACGAGCGCCGCAAGGATGGCGCCCGCGACGGGCCAGCCCTGATTGACCCACAGCACGCCGAGAAGCGCGGAGGCGAAGCCGCTGACCGAGCCCACCGACAGGTCGATCTCGCCGACGATCAGGATGCATACGATGCCGAGCGCGATCACCCCGACGGTCGAGCAGTCGAACAGCAGATTGACGAGGTTGTTGGGAGCCAGGAAGACCGGGTTGAGGCTTTGGAAGACGGTCCAGATGATCGCAAGGCCGACCACGACGGGAAGGGAGCCGAGATCGCCCGAGCGGACCCTGTCCAGGAAGGCGCGGATCGAGCCGCCGATCCCTTCGGCATGCTTCACGCGCTCGTCTCTGCGGTCGAGCATCGGGGGCGTCTGCGCGTTCTGCCCCGCGCTTTTGGTCATGGGCTTCCCTCCGACGATGAGGCCTGTCCGCTTTGCGCCTGCCTCCGGCTGGCGCGGCGGGATACAGAATTGTTGGAAGCGCCCGTGATGGCGCTGACGAGCTGCTCGTTGGAGGCGTCAGGCTCGAAGACACCGTTGTTCCGGCCGAGCCTGAGGACGACGATTCGGTCGGCGACCGCGCGCACGTCTTCCATGTTGTGGCTGATCATGATGACCCCGAGCCCCCGGTCGCGGACCCGTTCGATCAGATCGAGCACCTCGGCTGTCTGGGCCACCCCGAGTGCTGCCGTCGGCTCGTCCAGGAGAATGAGCTTGGGTTCGAGGAGCAGAGAGCGTGCGATGGCGACGGTCTGGCGCTGCCCCCCCGAGAGCGAAGCCACGGGCTCACGCACGCTTGGGATACGGGCGGACAATTCGTTGAGCAGGGTCCAGGCCTTCAGCTCCATGGACACTTCATCCAGACGATAGGGGCTGAGCTCCCGTCCCAGGAAGATGTTGGCCACGACGTCGAGATTCTCGCACAGCGCCAGATCCTGAAACACCGTAGCGATGCCAAGGCGAAGTGCCGCGCTCGGATCGGCGAGAGTCACGGGGCGGCCGCGAAAGGTAATCGTTCCCGAGCTCGGCTGGTGGACGCCGGCCAGAATCTTGACCAGCGTCGACTTGCCTGCGCCATTGTCGCCGACGAGCGCCACGACTTCGCCCGCGTGAACGTCCAGATCGATATCCGTCAAAGCCGATACGGCGCCGAAATTCTTCGATATGCCGCGTAGACTCAGCACGGGTTCGCGGCCGCCGTTTTGCTCTTGGGTTGTGTCCATTGCTTCTCTGACCCGGAGGCATCCAACAACGCCTCGAATGGTGTCCGGCCGCCTCGGGCGGCCGGACTGAGCTTGCCGGTTACTGCGTGATTCCGAGCTTATTGCAACCTTCGGCATAGCGGCCCGTGCAGAGCTGCTCCGCCGTGTTGATCTTCTTGTCGATGATCTCGGCCTTCAGGTTCTCGGCCGTGATCACCGCCGGAACGAAGAGCCTGGAGGGCGTGTCGTAGAGCGTCGTCTCCGGCTTCGGCGTTTCGCCCGCCAGGAACTGGACGGCTACGTTGGCCGCGGCGGCAGCCACGATCTCGCTCGGCTTGGAGATCGTGTTGTACTGATCGCCTGCGATGATGAGCTGCAGCGCGGCGATCGTCGCGTCGTTGCCGGTGACCGGCGGGACCGGGTTCACGCCCGCGGCCTTGAAGGCCGCGATCGCGCCGCCGGCGGTGCCGTCATTGGCGGCCACGACGCCCAGGATGTTCTTGTTGAAGCGGGTGACCTGGCCGCTGGCCCATTGCTGCGCCTTCGGCGGGGCCCAATCCGGGGTATCGTATTCGGCCAGGATCGGATAGCCGCTGTTGTCGAGACCTTCGTGAATGCCCTTCTTGATGAGACCGGCGGCCGCGTCGGTCGGCGACCCGTTGATCTGCAGGACACCTGTGCCGTCGGCGGCGGTCACGTTGGACTTCTTCAGGTGCTGCACCAGGGAATCCGCAATGGACTTGCCGATGGCCTGGTTGTCGAAGGACACGTAGAAATCGGCCTTGGCGTCGGGAATAGGCCGGTCGTAGGCGATCACCTTGATGCCCTGGCTCTGGGCCTGCTTGACCAGGGACGCGGCGGCGGCGGAGTCCACCGGATCGAGCACGATCACCTTCGCACCCTGCGAAATCGCGGAGTTGAATTGCTGCTGCTGGCGCGACACGTTCGCGTCTGCGTTCTGATAGATCACCTTGCAGGTCGAGCAGAGCTTTTCCATTTCGGCCTTGAAGCCTGGGAAGTCGTGCTCCTCGTAGCGGGTAGAGGCCTGATCCGGCATCAGGAAGGCGACGGTGGCATTGGAGACCTTGGCGTTCTGAGCCATGGCGATGCCCGTGCCAGCGAGCAGGGACAGTGTCAGGGCTGCAAGGCCACTGAATTTCCATGAAGACTTGATCATTCGTTTCTCTCCCGTTGGTCCTTTTATAGTGCTGTCGAATTGCGCCGGCTCGTGGGCAGGTGATGGCTGAAGGGCATTTTCCCTTGCCATGCGGAATTCAGAGCGGAGCGCCTCTATTCCCGGGCCGCTCCCTTGCGCGGCCTTGGCCGTGTTGATGTTATCGAGCAGCAGGCGTCGGAACCGGGAGGGCGTCATGCCCTTCTCGGCCAGGAACTGCCTGTTGAAGTTGGAGAGGTTGTTGTAGCCGACCTCGTAGCAGATGCTGGTGATAGAGGCCTGCTCGTCGCTCATCAGGATCTGGCAGGCGAGGTTGATCCGCAGCCGTTTCACGTATTGGACCAGCGACATGCCGGTATGCTGCCGGAATGCGCGCGAGAACGCGCTCGTGGATTGCCCTGCAATCGCCGCAAGGTCGGCCTCGTTGAAGGCCTGGGTGAGGTTCGCGCGAATATAGGCGAGGGCCTTGTTGATCCCTGCGGACATGTAACCCGACGGGTCGGGAAGGTAGCTCGCGCTGGCCAGTCTCCGCGAGCCCTGTGCCCGGCTCAACAATCCGGCAATCAGCATGAAGAGTTCGATGCGGCGCACCCCCTGCGCATGCATCACCTCGTCCATGAGAGGTGACACCGCCTGGCTGGTCTCCGGACTGAAGAGCACGCCACGCCGGGACGCTTCCAGCACGGGCATCAGAGCGCCAAGTTCCGGCAGGGCCTTCATGGCCCCGCTGACGAAATCCTCGCTGAACTGGATGATGCGGCAGCGCAGCGGGACGACAGAATCCTTTGGGACATCGCTGACCCAGTTGTGCGGGAGGTTGGGCCCAGTCAGAACCAGATTGCCCGGCTCGAACTCGCCGATGAAGTCGCCGACGAAATAGCGGCCACGGGTGGCGACCACCTGATGCAATTCATATTCGGGATGAAAGTGCCAGCGCACGGTGCGGTAGGGATAGCCATGCGACCAGGCCGCGAACGACTCGCCAGGCCTTATCTGAACGACTTCGAGATCCGGCTCCATGTCCGTTTCCTCCAGGTCGATGCGGGTATCCGCACCGGCCCTCGCTCCCAGCCGGCCGATCTCATGTCGGCTCTCACTGGCCCTGACGGTAATCTGCACCTCGAAAGCGTGCCAGCACGTTTCATGGTAGCGAATGATACTTTTTTGACGTGCGCCGCCACGATCCGCCATAATATGTATGCCACGGATCACGGACGGAAAGGCCGGCACGGAAGTCAGCCGCAGCGATCCGGGTATGGTCCGAAGCTCCGAATTCCGCGTTGCTGGGAGCAATCGCGGGAATCCCTTGTGCGGGGAGAATGCTCACCTATAAATGCTAGCCTGTCCGTTCAGGCTTGAGGCAGCCCATGGACAGATGCGCCTTACGGCGCGAGCGAACATTGTTCACAGGATACAAGGGGCTCCCATGGCATTGGTCAAAACGTCCGAGCTTCCGGGCAAGGATGCTTCGCGTCCAGCAGGGAAGGAGCCCGCACGGTCCAACGGATCTTCTGCCGCTCCCAGGGGCACGACGCTCCAGCGGCGGAACTTGGAGCGTATCAGAGTCCGCAAGCAGAAGGCCGCCGAGCGCATCGGCGCAGCGACCGAGGAGCTCGCCAGCGGAGTGGCCGAGGCATCATCCGCAGCGGAAGAGCTGCGGCGCGCAATGGAGCAGATCGCCTCTGGAGCCGAGGAGGCCGCGGGCGCTTCGCAGGAATCGCTTTCAGCCATCGTCAGCCTGGGCGCGTCCTTTGCAGAGGCCCGGAAACATGCGGAGACCGCCCGAACGAAAACGGCGGGCCTGCAGAATTTCCTGATCGAGACCGGGGCGCAGATCGATGCTTCTGTCGCTGCCGTCGAGGCTGGCGCCGTGCGCCAGAAGGCGATGGTCGATGTCATATCTCTTCTGGAACAGCAGGCTGCCGGCATCGGAGAGATCACCCGTGCGGTCGGGGAGATTTCCGACCAGACCAATCTTCTTGCTCTCAATGCGGCCATCGAGGCGGCTCGCGCCGGAGAGAACGGCCGCGGCTTCGCGGTGGTCGCCGATGAGGTGCGCGCCCTTGCGGCGGCCTCTGAAAAGAGCGCACAGGATATTCAGACGCTGGCGGACGGCATCGTGAGCCAGGTCCGTTCGGTCGCGGACAGGATCAGGGTGTCGGCGGAAAACGCCATCGGCGAGGCTCAAATCGGCCGCACCATCGTGGAGGCTCTGGACAAGATCCGAACTGATATCGCTCTTCTGGCGGAGGGCAGCCAGTCCATTCTTGTCGCAGCGGTCGAAGCGGAATCCGCCATCCGGGAGGCGCAGCGCGGCGCGGAGCAGGTGGCGAGCGCCGCGGAGGAACAGGCAGCGGCGGCGGCCGAGGCCCAGCGCGCGGTGCAGCAGCAGAGTACAGCGCTCGACCAGAGCCAGCAGACGGCCCAGGCGCTTGCTGCTCTCGCAGACGATTTGGGGTCAGACACGGCGGGGGCGACATCGGCTGAGCAGGTCGGGTCCGCGGCTGAGGAATTATCGGCTGCGATTCAGGAACTCTCCGGCGCTGCCGGCGAAATCATGACGGCTGTCGAACAGATCAGCCGTGGTGCCCAGATGCAGGCCGCGGCTACCCAGCAGGCCAATGCGGCCATGGAGCAGATCGAGCGGGCAACCGGCGCCTCGCGCGACGTAGCCGGCACGGCGGCTCAACGCATCGACGCACTTGCGGCCGACCTGCAGACCAACCGTGATGCGACAACGCGGTTGGCCGCGGGCGCTGAGCAGGCGCTGAAGGAAACGAAAGCCGTGCTCGAAATGATGGGCGGTCTGGATGAATCAGGGCGCCGCATCGAGAAGATCGTCGACAGCATCGCCGTTGTCGCAATCCAGACCAACATGCTCGCCCTCAGCGGCTCCATCGAAGCCGCGCGAGCCGGCGAGGCCGGCCGCGGCTTCGCCATCGTGTCGGGCGACATCCGCAATCTGGCGCGCGATGCCTCTGAGAACGCCGACCGCATCAAGGATGTCGTTCGCCAGATTCGCGACCAGATCACCATCGTTCGCCGTGATCTCGAGCAGAATGCCATGCTCGGGGAGGCGGAGCTTGCGAAGAACAAACTAGTGGTCGAAAGGCTCGAGGCTGTGGAGAGCGATATTAACGAACTCCGGCGGGGCAGCGCTGCCATTCTGACGGGCTCAGATGCCATCCAGACGGCGGTGCGCGAAGTCCGGCTAGGAGCGCAACAGGTCGCGGCCGTGGCCGAGCAGGCCGGAAGCGCCGCCGCTCAGGCCGCCACTGCGGCGCGCCAGCAGGCGCGTGGCGCCGAGGACCTCGCGGCTGCCATCGAGGAGATCGCTTCTCTGGCGGACGAACTCCAGATCGTGGAGTCGTAAGGCCATGGCAGAGGCGGCCCCTTCGGCTGTCGCGCAGCCCCTCCTGACGGTGCAGGTCGGGGACGAGCGCTTCGCCTTGCCCGCATCCGACGTCGCCGAGGTGATCCGTCTCCCGGCGCTGACCCGCGTGCCGCTCGGGCCCGCGTGCCTGCTCGGGATCGTGAATTTGCGCGGTGCGGTGATGCCTGTCGTTTCGCTGCATCAACTTCTGGGGCGTGGAAGGGAACCCCTCCCCGGTGCCCGTGTGGTCGTGATCGATCGTGGCGC
>Ga0182741_1005356_pt1 | contig 11990 bp, 5 predicted proteins | sample eDN5th37CBELigOP_FD_128874 | JGI IMG/M metagenome (GOLD analysis project Ga0182741, IMG submission 128874) | Enriched Organic Plus compost microbial communities from Emeryville, California, USA - eDNA 5th pass 37_C BE-Lig OP (version 2) (version 2) ...
CCTGTGGCCATGGCCTGTAGCCGGCTGCCAGCCGTCCTGGCCCGGAGATCCTGCCAGTCGTTCAGGACAGAGGAAGTGAAAAGCCGTTTAGCCGGATGCGGTTATAAAGTGAAAAGAGAGGGAAAAACGGCTGGTTATTTCTGTTCAAAATACTCACGCTGTAGGTTGTGCTGTACAATGCAAAATACTTATTCCTCTAGACTACATGCTAGGCTCCTGTAATCATCAATTAGTCAAGTTATGCGCTGCTCTGGAGGCGAAATTCACGCGCAGATCCAAGACAGCTGGAGTCAAGCATGTTTATGATATCCCGCAAGGCGCGACGTACCCCGAGGCCGTCGCCGTGCTCGGCATGGTCGTTTCCCCTGCTGCCTCTCTTGTCGTACGTTGGTCTGCGCCCCTCCTCGATGCGCCATGCATAGACTGCCCGTTGACTCAGTACCGACTCAATCCGACCTCATCGGTTACTCACTCTGACCTGGAGGAACTTGTTAGGGAAGCACGGGATACACGAGTATGGGGAAGCAACCACATACGAAAATAGCCGAAACGAATTGATGGATGAATCTAACCCCTTGGCTTCCATTTTTTTGCTCTTTTCGCTTCCGTCATATATCTAGGCCTTCACTGAACAACGCGGCCGCGTTTGCGCAGCTGCCTCTGTGACCAATGCCGTGAACTGGCTGCATCACCGTTTGGCAAAGGTTGACAAGAACTGCACCCCACCGCAGCTCGAGGTTCAAGACGTCACCGACGCAGTGCCTGAAAGCCAGGCAGCGCCACATATGGGTGGAGTGCGACCCTTCGCACAACTCAACACAGCCCCACTATTGACTGAGCAAGTCATGGGCATCTATGCAAATGCCATGGCCCAGCAGGTTGGCGACGCACGCAACGCGCTGCTGCGAATGATTCACTGCACTTCGGGCTCAGCTGAGTTCGCGGGCATCTTTCCCAATGCTCTTCTAGACCGCCTTGGCGAGGCATTCAACCTCAAGAAGGGCAATGAGTTCCAGCTCGCCACCAGGATAAATTCGGCGATCAAGGTCTACTTGTACCGATTCTACAAGGGAGGTGCCAAGACCGTCAACGAGAGCTGGCCCAACGAGTTCCTCAAGTTGTGGGAGCAACAACTTTGCTCTCCTCAGCCCGACTCGATCCTCTCGGCGATTGATTCGGACAAGCTCCCTGAGCCTTACCCAGAGGATCAGGCTGCAAATCCCTTTGGCCCCGTCGCCTTGGCTTTGCTCGTATCATATGGAATCCTTGAAAAGCCTAAAGCGCCCCAGCCCACCCAATCAGAAGCTGTAGGTGGTATCCGCGCACAGCTTGAGCAACGCCGACGCTCGGTTGCTGAAGCTAAGGAGGGCGCCCCAACCACAAGTGGTTTGCGCCGAGTATCAACCGTGCGTGCTCCACAGACCCTTCCTCCAGCAGCAGAAGTGATGGCCGCCTTCCGGACCTTATTGCGTAAGCACGGTGCTTTAAGCAAGGTCGAGAAGCCACTTCCCTTCGCCTCGACTGGTCCGATTGGCAACTGGGGGATTCTATCCGCCGCAAAGTCTTTGGCACGTACGCTCCCTGCGCCCATCTCCGCCCGCGTCGTCGCGCGTCGCAAGGGCAAGTTCGGTGTCAAGCCTGAAGAGTATCTCTCGGCCGCACCGGTACCCACTACTAGCTTGGACGCATCGGTGGAGGAGTTGTTGAAACGCTTGGGTCCTGGAGCCTCTCGCCCATACATCCCTGGCGCACAGTTTGGCTATGGTCGTGGCGACGGTGCTGCCGGAGTTGAAGTCAAGAGTTCTCAGGCGCAATTCGCACGTTCCGGCGTGCTTGATCTGTCTCCCTCGGACTCTCCAGCAGTTCGTGATGCTCAGTGGCAGATTCTTTGCCATATGGTCGCACAGCCCGACAGTGTCTTGATCTATCACCTCAAGAATCATTATGCGTGTGTTTATGCCTGCCGTGAGGCGCTAGTTGCTGCGGGTCCGACCTCTGTAAATGATGTCCAAGCGTTCTTCAACGATGCAGACACGTCATCGACTTCGTTCAATGGCTGGAAGCAGGCTGATACCCAGGCTGTAAAGGGAGCCGCATCTGGTCCCGTTGTTGCGGCGCCCGATGAAGATGAGCTTGAGGCTGAAGAGAATGATCCAACAGGCTCAGCGGTTTCCGGAGGTGGCAAGCGCGGCTCGCTGTCGGGTGCACCATCAGATACCGCCGCTCCAGACGCTGAGGCGAAGGCCATTGATGAGCCCTTCTCTTCGGGCATCCCTGGTTACAGATTGGCCCGTCAGATTCTTGTTGCACGCAAGGGCCAGCTCCCACGTTGGTGGATTGACTTCGAGGAGTTCCATCGTAATGTCTCGATGGGCAAGATTTACTGCTTGATGAGCATTGGTTTGGAAGAGGCCGATGTCAATGTGCCAGAGCTCGGTGAAGGAGGACTCGCCCAGGCACTGGCTGAAGTCGATGCAAAGGATCCTGAGATTTCCCAAGCCAAGAAGGCATTCGAAGAAAAGCAAAAGATATTGCTCCAAAATTTCCTTTCTTCTCCCTAGTGATCATTCATAGCGGGCGAGTCTTCATTATCCTCAACATACTCCTACAACCGATACACATACTCCCTCTCCTGCTTTCTGCTCTCAGTCACAAATGTTTCCTCCCTTGCAGCCCCACAACTTTCCCTGACCACTTTTACTTCGTCGAAAACATGCTCTACCATTGCAACCTCGTGTTGGACTTTGCCAGCGTACGGACAAACCAACAGATCAAAACTCTCTAGTCATGTGGTATGGCAGAAGTGTTTTACTCACTATTTCGTTCTTTTTAGCTTTCCGTTACAACAGTGCTTCATAGCTTTATTCATAGTTTTATCCTAAAGAGGGGAGACCAACTCCTCAATACAAGCACGCTTGCTTTTGACATCGCGCCGCAGTTCATGTTAGTCCTTTTGGGCACACTCGTCAGCTTGGGCCTCTTCTAGTGTTGCAAAGAAATCGGGTAGCTTCGCCAACATTCGCGCGCATTCAACATCAGTTCGTTCACTCCAACACTTCACCCAAACAAAAGTTAGTGTTGATGAGTTCGCTAGTAGAGGGCTCCATTCACGCACTTGAGTATCCCTGTAGAACTGTCCGATGGAAGGGTTTTGAGTCTCTTCCGTGGTGACTGATTCCGCTGCCCTTCGTGCTCGTTCTGCAGCAGCCTGTCGATCTTTGGCTTCTCGTTCGGCTGCTAATCCCATCGCGGCGATTTCAGCAAAATCATCATGCTCATACGCACTCTCAGCCCTTGAGCGTTCGTCCTCTTCATCTGTGATCTTTGATCGTTCAACTGCAGCGGCAAGCGCGGATGTATGCCGTGCCAATACGCCTTCTTGACCAATCGCCTCTTGTGCTCGCTGTTGTCTGAGCACATCGCTCAGCAAAGGATTGTCATTCTCCGGTGACGGCTGCGCGAGCAAATTCTCCTGGCCGCGGTCCTCTCTGACGATCTTTGACAGGTTTGTTCGTTCGTCCGCCTCCGTAGTCCGTTCTTCTGCTGCTGTCGTTGTTGAAGGGCCGGCCTCGACAACTGCGTTTGTGGCCGGCAAACGGATGAGGGCCAGGTAGAACTCGATGACTGGATCATCCTCATCATCCTCTTTGTTCGAGACCTGACGCAGTTCTGGGAATAGACGGGCCGCCGCATCGCATATTTCGGCGACTCTACACCGCTTATCCAACTCAACTTGGGGTAAGCTCCTGAGATACTCTATAAGCTTGGGGTCCTCTACGTCATAGGACTTCCATTCTTCCAGCGTCTTGGCATCGGGAGACCGGCTAATACATTCAAAGACAAATGGTACCTTGGGTCCGGCCTGCGCCGCGCTCCGCAACAGCATCAGTGTCAGGGCTGACGGGCTCACACTGGAATTGGCTGTGTGGCCCTCATGGTGAGTGTCCATCGTGTGATGGATCCGAGCTCCCACGTTCGGTGCAGCGGATAACCGACCCGTGATTTTACTTTGCAGTGAATGTCTACGGCGAACTGTATCTAAGATCTCCACCGGCAGTCACAGGAGGCTAACGATCGAGATTGACTTCCAACGAAACAAACCGGGAACAACCGCGAATTTCGAATGTGCGGAAATAAGGATATATCGGATGTGAACTCGTTTGAACCATATATTCAAGTTTACAGCGTCTGAGCATATTTATTAGATCACTATTATACTAGATCCACTCATGGATTGACGAGATAATTGACCTTTTGCAATTTGCCGAAAGACCATCATTCCGATGCCTACCATGCGATGGAATGCATAACTCACCATCCACGCCTCATTGCGCACTGAAACTATTTTTTCCACAGTCTAGTACTTCTTGGATGTCATTCGATCTCGCAAAAGGCTGGTTCCTTGAGTGCAACGACCAGTGGAAGGGTACGTCGCACGATCGACCGGACTTCGGATTCTGTGGTCACGTGAACATGCGTCCTTAGCGTGGGCAGCAGTTGAGCACTCACGGCCCACCTGGGCATCGCGCTCCGGTGATCCTGATATGTGGGGCCAGTGTGACGAGTATTGCTTATATCACGCCCGCATTTTGTCCTATTGTGAACTTATTAATCCTCTAGGCAGCGCCTTGGCGCTTGAAGTCGAGGAGATTCTCCACGACGAGCACTCCAAGTACCAGCATGTGGTCGTTTTCCAGTCCAAGTCGTTTGGCAAGGTTCTTCTTCTTGATGGTGTGATCCAGATCACTGATCGTGATGAGATGGCGTATCAGGAGATGATCGCCCACATCCCGCTCTTCTCACATCCTAACCCTGAGACTGTGTTGATTGTTGGTGGAGGTGACGGTGGTGTCATTCGCGAGTGCTTCAAGCATAAGTCTGTGAAGGAGGTCCATATTTGCGAAATTGATCAGATGGTGATCGATGTCAGCAAGAAGTACTTCCCCAAGATCGCCATGGCTTGGGATGACCCACGTGTTAAGCTTCACTGCGGTGACGCTGCCGAGTACATCCAGCGCCCTGAGAACTTCGGTCGCTTCGATGTCATCATCTCGGATACCTCGGACCCCGTGGGTCCCGCGGCTGCTCTTTTCGAGCCCACGTTCTATGCCAATATGGCTCGTGCGCTCAAGCCGGGTGGCCGCATTGCAACTCAGGGTGAGTCTATGTGGAACGACCTTGAGTTGATCTGCCGCTTGGTCGAGGGCGTCAAGTCTCTGGGTGTCTTCTCATCTGTGGAGTACGCTACCACCCAGATCCCTACCTATCCTATGGGTCAGATTGGCTTTATCGTGTGCGCCAAGCCCGAGGAAGGCGAGGAGGCCGCTGGTCGCGTTCGCAAGGCTGACGATGAGGCCAAGGCTGTGACTGCGAAGGCTTCTTGCCGCATTCCTGTCCGCCGCGTTACGGACGAGCCCATGGAGTACTACACCAGTGAGCTCCACGAGGCTGCCTTCGTTCTTCCTCGTTTCCTTGTCCGCGCACTCGAGGAGGCTGCAGCCAAGTCCGAGGGCGCTGTCAAGAAGCCCCGTGTTGAGGGTGAGCAGAGCCAGGAGTAAACCAAAGTCAGCTGTACTCGCCGACAATGGAAATAAGCACGTAGCCAGTCCTTCGTGCAGTATGGCGCATCCGGTGCCTAGTTAGAACACCCCTGAACTCGAGGTTGTTAGGAACGTTAGGAACGGTAAGGAACTCAATATGATTGCCAAATCATGTTGCCCCTTTATCTAGTTTCGATGTAGTTAAGCACAGGGTTGTGCTCGTACATGCGATTAATTCATAAAACTCACGAGGAGTGGCTTGCGCGCGCAAGCACAAACCTGGCAAATCGACTTGCACTAGCCGAGTGATAGCCTTCATCTCTCCATTTGGCGATACGAAGGGCATGATACAACACTAGTTGGAGTCTTCTCCCTGTGCCAACATAATTTACATCAGCTGGTGGATTAATGTACACGCCACTAGTCGTAGTCGCTCATTGTTTGCTCGACATCACCCGCCGCAAAATCAGCTCGAAGAACATTCCGAGAAGCTGGTCGAAGGAGCCGAATTTTCGTGCTTTGGGATTGATTTTGGGGTCCTTGCGTTCAAGTGATGTGTGAGTGTTGGAAAGATGAAACTCGGAGATTTCGCTCATTTATAGTGAAGAGCCCTAGAATAATCCCGTTATGTTCCGCAAAGGTCCACCCAAGCGGCGATATTTCCGCCCAAACCAGTGCGTGAGGAAAAAAATCCTCCCTCTTCTACCAATTCAATACGAATCATGCTGGATCCATACCAAAATGCTCATATCAATCGGTTGTTGATACGATATTCTTGCCATATCCTACTCTAGATCACGCCGATACACCCCTCGGCTCCGCCAGTCTTAACACGAAAAGGGGTAACTGGCTTGGCCGTGTGGGAGACCTACAGCGGACGGACTCGGCCGGATATCTCCGCGTGAGAGCGCGTGCGACAGTATAGGACACTGTCCGCGTGTCAGGCGGCTTTGACAAACCGGTAAGCGAGCCTGAAGCGCAGCTGTATCTGCTCAGCAGGAGGTGCCTCGCCTGCTGGGGCCTAGAGGAGAAAGATAATACTTGATACGGTCTAGAATACTGCCACTAGGTGCAGAGAAACGAGCCATTGCCTCGCTTGATTTCCTCCAGGAAGGATCTATTGGCCATCACTCACATTGGACCCAATCAAGAGTGATTCGGTGCCAGAGTCGGACTCATGAGCGATCCCAGTTTCAGCGACTTGGTGCACACCAAGGCCCTCGAGCTTCGAGGGCGGGGTGGGACCATGGAATCACGACACAGGGTAGCACGCGAGCTGCGAGCGATTGTTCGCGTGGCTGCACGCGACGCGGCCAGGTCGCCTGAGCGCCTTGAGAACTTCATGTCGGATGCAAACCATGTTATCCTCAAGTACACCACCAGTGTGGATGTGATTGAGCGCCTCACCGGTGTGATTGTTCTGGATGAATTGATTGAACCACCCTTTGAAGATGGCAATTCTGAAGCGCGTCTTGCGCGACTTGCAAGTCATTTACGTCGTGTAGCCTTTCCAGACGCCTCCGCCGCGACAGCACTGGCGATGTCAACCTCGAATACGACGGCAAATGCGCTTCATGTTATGGAGTTGACACTGCTCGCCAGGGCATGTGCGCATGCGCTAGGCAGATTCGCAAGACTTGAGTCTCCAGTTGCAGCCGAAGCAGCCAACTCAGATATTCGGAGAGCATTGCAATGCTTGAATCCCCCGCAGACACAGGGCACCACGGAGGCAATAGTGCCTCTCGAAAAGGCAATTGTTGCGCTACATTGCCTGCGCGGTGTTTTGGACACTGCACCCAACGTGACGATCCCGCATTTGAGCTCAATTCTGACGGTAATGTGGCGCTGGGCGCGTGACACTCGAGAGTATCTTCGAGAACCGGCCCTAGCGTCATTGAAGCGAGCGATCCAACTTGCAACACATCGTCCTCCCGCGGCGCGTGGGGCTTTGCATCAAATTATCTTTCACGAAATTGGAGTTAGCTTTAATAAGGCATCGGCTGATGCATCACTAGCTGCACTCGCAGCGATCGGAGAACTACTCGCATGTGGCGATTACTCCCTGCAGTCGCGATTAAGCGATATCTATGCAGCAGTCCTCAAGCAGTCGCAGCATAGAGAGACGAAAGTGCGTGAGGCTGTGATCGGCTTACTTCCCAAGCTAACGGCATTCGCGCCACCTAATCTGATCCCAGCCATCAGTAGCCAAATCAACCAAGCTCTCAAGCATCTTATTACCACACTGGCCAGAGGTGCACCAGAATCAATGGCATGCTTGTGCTTTGCAGCGTTAGGTGAGATGACTCTGACCTTAGGTCCCTCTATTGAACCATCCGTGGAGATCATTCTTGCTCTGATTAAGGATGCGTTGTCGTATGGTGTTCCCAAGCCAGAGGGATCAATTGCAGCCGTAGCCTCAGCCACAGCGTTAGGACGTTCAGGTCCCAACGAGGGTGTTTTGAGCGCGTATGGCGCTTTGGACGGTAAGCGTATCGGATCTATATCACATATGGGAAACACGCTAAGGTCAAGCGCAATTCCCAGCGCGAGTTCTTCCAGCTCGGGACCGACTGCGCTTTTTAATCATGCCCTGGTATGCGCCGCCATGGTTGCACGTGCTGTTGGACCGGCTCTCATCCCCTATGCAGAAAATCTGGTCGATCTAATGTTTAGGCATGGTCTCTCCGAAGTACTCGCCGTGTCGCTATCACACTTGGCGGCGACAGCTCCGGCATTGCTGCCTGCAATCCAGCAGCGATTGCTAGCGTCTTTAGCTCCGATTTTAACTCCAAAGCCATCTCCGCGCGTGGCAGCTACGGTCCTTACGACTACCGTCTCGTTAGCTTCGGCGGTTGCATCAGCCGCAGCGGATGCAGCCTTGCAGGGGTTACCTGCAGCTTCGGGTGCTGCATCCGTGCAAGCTGCATCTGGGCATCCAGCGATTGCGGCGCTATTCCCCCCAGCCCCTTCCGCATTGATTCCGGCGCCGGAATGGACTGCGGCTCCAATAACCAACGCAGTGTTTAGCACCAGCAGTGCGGTTACAGGTCTGCTTGATTTCGACAACCGAACACCACTTATTGTTTTGGACAATAGTGCTCCGGGTGCCATGGACCCAGCCACTACGATTTCCGGAGGATCGGCCGGTCCAACCTCCAGTCTCATTAATCTCGCTCAGAGCAATTCGGTCTTAAATCTATTTGCAGTATCAACAGCTGCGGTAGCGAGTCGACCCGGAGGTTCTGCGAGTGTTGCTTCTTTAGAAGCCATGCGTGCGGCGTTTCTTCCACTCAACTCAGGTCTGGCAGGATCGGCGCTATTCCTTGGCAGCGATAACTACGGTATCGGCATTGATTCTGCCTCAATCATTGAATCAAGCGCGGCAAACATAGCTCTCTTCAATATGTACGCAGGAGCAATGTCAGACGCCAGTCAGATGACGGGAAGTGGTCCCACATCCACCGGGCTGAAGCTTGGCTTCGGTCGTGGTATGAACACTAATTCAAGTGTGGGATCTGCAGGTTCGGTTTTAGGAATTGGCCCGCAGTACATTCCACCTTCGTTGGGACCAGGGTCTGGAGCAGCATCAAGCACTCTAGGCCCCGTTGCTACGACTGGGGTTGGCGCTAGCGCTGCGGGGGGAGCGGGCTCGACAGGATACGCAGTAGTGAGTGCAGCTTTTGGCTACGATCTTTCGTCTTCGTCTGGGACGGTCGCAGGGCCAACCGCAGCGATTCATCTAGCACTTCGTACTCTGGGAACGTTCAATTTTGAGGGCTATGACTTGCTCCCCTACGTCAGATCAGAGGTCATGAGACTCCTCGATGATGATGATCCTACTGTTCGTCGACATGCTGCTGTGTGCTGCTTGTTTGTCCTGCGGAGGATTTGTTCAGCGGGTGCAGGTGGAACCTTGACAGGCGCAGGGAGTGGCGGTGACGGATCTGGAGTGGTAGAGACCTCAGCATTTGATGGTACTCTCATCTCGACAAGTTCGAACGAGAGGCCAGCGATGAAAGTTGGTCCGACTGTGCGCGTTCTCCCTGATGGTGGTTGTGTTGTTACGATGCAGGGTTCCACAGCGGCGAAGGCATCAGCTTCAGCCGCCGCAACGGCATCCGCAGCTGTAGCCTCTGTCTTACAGCGTGCTGCGACATCTGTCTCCGTCACTGCAGCTGGTGAAGCTATCTTTGCGAATCAAGGTATCAATGATGAACAAGTGTCTCAAATCGCACAGGGCACAGAAGCGCTTCGATCAGTCACAACATCGTCTCATTCTGACGAGCAAAGATTGCGATCCAATGAAGAGGACGAAACCAGCTGGATCGACGTTCAAAAGATGCGACGACAGAGGCGTGCGATTGCAAAAGCACAGGCATTGGCGATTGCTCGAGAAATCCAGCGGGAGCATAAGAGCAAACGACGAAGGCCCATGAAAGCGAGTGAAGTTGTGAAGGAGCTAACACAAATGGCACCTGAGTGGCTCGATGACTTCAACGCATATGTGATTCGCGAGAGAGGGGAGGAGGACCAAGGCAAGCCAAGAATTGTATCAGTTTCTGAAAAAATTCTCGCTCCACCGACATCACACAGTTCCCTTGATGCCTTCTCACAGGCAAATGGACTGAATGAAGTAAGGACTATTGAATCCTTAAAGGCATGGGCGACGTTCGACGAGAGTCATGTTGACAGTCGACTCCTTCAGTCGATCGCATTGGATGAAGTCGAATTATTAGAATCCAGCCCAGAGCGCGAGATCAACAATAAGCAGCAAGATCAAGACAAGGACCAAGATAGCATATCAAGTCAGGATGGTGATGTCGGTGCCATTGAGGATCCCGACACACCTGGAGTAATTCTTTACCTCGCTGAAGCTGCTCCAGATCCCCAGGCTCAGTTGCGCCTTAAAGTTGCGAACATGCTCACGGACCAAGTGGAGGATCTAGCCGAAGAACTCGAGAACCTGCACTGGCGCCAACAGGAAACTGCGTTGGTAACCAAGATCGCATCTACTGCCGCAGCGGAAGCGTCTGACACGGCTCACGCCCTCGCGTTTGGGTTTTGCCATCAGCGACTAGATCGTCGTGTGAACGCTTCGCAGACGTATTTTGGAAGCGATACCAACGATGAGTCCTGGGCTGCAATATTACACGAAAGGTTTGGATTCACAACTTCGTCCGCTTACATTTCGCCATCACAACTACTTGATGTAGCATCAACGACAGGACCACAAAGTGCGTCGTCGCTTGGACTAACCACGGACTCAACTGGAGGTGTAGGATCGAGTTCGTCATCGTTGGCAGCAGGTGCACTGTCCGCGCTCGGTACTGGTACCTTGACCATCGTCCGTGAGCTCCTGCATCGGCTGCTTGCCATGGTGATTGCTGATCCGGATCCTGCGATCCGTGCTGTTATCCTTGAACTGATCGATTCTAGATTTGACCCACTTCTTCTTGAACCTGGACCGATGCGGGTGCTTGTGACTGCACAGCAAGATGCTGATTACGGTGTTCGCGAAGTCGCGGTGTCGGTCTTGTGCCGGTTAGCATCGAAAGATCCTGCGCTTTGTGTGCCTCCTTTACACAATCTCGCCATGAAGTTAATATCCGAATTGGGTCTTGCAGTTGCGGCGTCTGCTCGGGAAGCCGCCGTGTCCTTGCTGGGCCATTTAGTTTCTCGTGCACCAGAACATATGGTGAGCTTGTTAGACACATGCCTGGCTGCAGCTCTTCCTCACACAACGGATTCTGATCCATCGCTCGCGGCCGCTGCCCTAGGTGTTGTGGGTAGATTGCTAGAACTAGGAGGGCCAGCTTACTTCGCTCATGCCCATCAAATTGTTCCTCGACTTATTGCTGCGATCTTGGTCTACGCCCGTTTATTGGCCTCAAAGGCACCCATGGCTGTTGGTCCTAATCCGTTTGCGAACGTGGGGGGAATCCCGCGTTCCTCTGCTCGTGCAATGGAATTTGGAGTTGACGCGAACACCTTGAGTGCGCCTGCCTCGGTCGTGGATCTTGTGTCTCCGGCTCACACTGCACTTGTTGATGTTGCATTAAATACCCTGCGCAGGCTGGTATGTGCTTCAGGCTGGGTTGTCGCACCATATCTTCTTGTTCCCCCGCTTCAGCAAGCGCTCTTGTTGATTGTTAGACTTGATACATCAAAACACCTGCGGCGAGCTGCGTCAAGGCTTTTGGGCGTACTGGGCACACCAGATCCAAGTTTCCATCAAGCAAACTATCTTGCTCTTGCGTTGAGTAGTCCAGCGGCCAATCAGCAGCAGATGCATCTTCACCTTCAGCAGCGTCATCAGCTGCTTCAACAGCTCTTCTTTGAGAGGCGGCGCATTGCTCGCGGTGGAGGTTTGCTCCTACCCCCGGAAATTCTCGATCCGAACTATCCTCTACAACTGAACTGTCGCCCCCTCTTGAGTCACATTCATATGGC
>Ga0182741_1005362_pt1 | contig 11984 bp, 5 predicted proteins | sample eDN5th37CBELigOP_FD_128874 | JGI IMG/M metagenome (GOLD analysis project Ga0182741, IMG submission 128874) | Enriched Organic Plus compost microbial communities from Emeryville, California, USA - eDNA 5th pass 37_C BE-Lig OP (version 2) (version 2) ...
ACGACAAATTCGTGGCCGAGCGCACACGCGACATCAATCTCAACGTCGCCGCCACAGCGCGGGCTGGGCTGGTACGCTTCAACACTGTTGTCGGCACCGGATTGTCCAGCACGCTGGATGAGGTTGCCGCCCGGGCAACCGCTGACGGGCGCACCGTGGAGTCAACGGACGTAGCCGCTCTGACCCTGACTTCGATCTGCGAAGGGGCCGACGTCCAGGATATCCATTTCCTCAAGATCGACGTGGAAGGCGGCGAACACGCGGTACTGGAGGGAGCGGATTTCAGCCGCTTCCGGCCGTGGGTTGTGGTGGTGGAGGCCACGGTACCGCTTAGCAGCGAGCGCAACGACCATCTTTGGCGCGATCTGTTGCTCGACGCTGGCTATCGCGAATGCCTGTTTGACGGACTCAACCTGTTTTTCGTCGCTGAGGAACATGGAGAACTCGCGGCGGCGCTGTCGGTGCCAGCCTGCGTGCTGGATGATTATATCAGCTATGATCTGCTGCAATTGCGCGAGCAGGTCGCCGAGCGTGATGGCAAGCTTGCGGCGCTGTCGGCGCAACTGTCGCAACAGACGCTAGCGGCCGAAAAGCTGCGGGCCGAAGTCGGCTCTCTGAGGGAACGGAGCGAAGCGCTAAACGCGACCGTAAATCGCCTGGAGATGGAACGCGATACCGCGCGGGCGGAGCGGGCGACGGCGATCGCTGCCGCCGATGTCGCCCACGCGCAATTGCGCAACGCCCTTGACCAGTACGCGGCCGAGCAAAGGCTTGTGTACGCACTGCGGTCGAGCACTTCCTGGCGGCTCACGGCACCGGTGCGTGCAATCAGCCGGCTGGTCAAGCGCGAGACGCCCCCCAAGGAACTGGCCCGCGTTGCATTCCACCGGTCAATGCGGATCGTTCTGAACATCCCTGGGGCGAAGCGCTGTGTTCGCATAGTGCATCGCATGATGCCCGGCCCGGCCCGGTGGTTGGCATCGCACTATCGTGCCTACGAGGCTGTTTATGTCGATCCGCCATCCAATCCGCTAGCGCGCGGAGCCACCGAGGCAACGGCGACGCTATCGGCCAGGCAAACATTATCGTCTGCATCAATGGCGCAGTCGGCTCTCGCCTCACCTTCTGTAGCCGCAACCGCTCCGGCCGAACTCAGTCCTGACGAGGCGAGGCTGTTCCGCCGCTTGGCTGCCGCCGCTCATTGAACTCTGACCGATCGGATCTCTTTGCATGCGCCTCGTCATCGACCTTCAGGGTGCCCAAGGTGCGAGCGCCGAGCGCGGAATCGGCCGCTATTCTCGTGAACTGGCGATGGCGATGGCCCGCGCGCCGCGCGGGCATGAGGTGATCATTGCGCTGAGCGGCGCATTTCCCAATACAGCAGAGCGCTTGCGCAACGCATTCGCGGCGATCCTACCACCCGCGAACATCCGTCTATGGCATCCCCCTTCCGGGATCAGCGCAGTAAGCGGTTCGCCGCTGCGCCCAGTCGCTGAGGTACTGCGCGCGCAGTTTCTAGCCTCTCTGCAGCCGGATCTCGTGCACGTCGCTAGCCTGTTCGATGGATTGGCAGACGATGAGGTCACCTGCTCTCCCGCGTCGATGCCCCGGCTTCCACTGGTCGCCACATGTTACGATTTAATCCCGCTCGTCCGGCGCAAGGAGTATCTCGATCCCGGCTGTCCGTTCTTCAGCAACAAGCGCTGGTATTTCAGAGCGTTGCAGGAGATGTCCCTATGCGACGGTCTGCTTGCCATCTCAGAGTCGAGCCGCCAGGAAGCAATCGACTATCTCAGTTTTCCCCGGGATCGCATCTTCGATATCCAGGCGGGGATTGATGGTGATTTCCGCCGAGTTGAGGTTCCCCAGGCTGATCGCAAACGACTCCTGGGTCGCTACGGCATCATAGAACCATTCATCCTCTTCCTTGGCGCCAATGATATTCGCAAGAACGAGAAGGGGTTGATCGCCGCCTATGCACAGCTGCCGCAGCATATTCGGTCCACTCATCAGCTCGTAATCGTTGGCAATGGTCGGGACCGACGCGTGCATGAGATCGTGGCGAAGCACGGCTTGGCAAAGTCGTCCCTTACGATTGTTCCCTTTGTCGAGGAACGCGATCTATCCAGACTCTATTCGTCCTGCGCACTCTTCGTATTCCCTTCCCTGCACGAAGGCTTTGGGTTGCCCGCTGCTGAAGCCATGGCTTGCGGCGCCCCTGTAATCGCAAGCAACAGCACGAGCCTACCCGAGGTAATCGGAAGGTCGGATGCACTTTTCGACCCGGCCGACCCAGCCGACATCGCGCGGCTTATGACGAAGGTTCTGGACAATCCCTCATTCCGCGCCGAACTGATGGCGCACGGACCAGAACAGGCAAGCCGCTTCACTTGGCGCAACAGCGCCGAGAGGGCATGGGATGGGCTGGAAGCAATCCTTGCGACAGGCACCCGCCAGGGCAACGCCCCGTGTGTCGGCACAGGAGATTCACGGCCGAAACTTGCCTTCGTCTCGCCACTACCATCGTCGGATAGCGACGCCCCCGATGATAGCGCGGTGCTGGTGCCTGCACTTGCGCTCCACTACGATATCACCTTGGTCAATGAAGCCGGCGCAGTCGAGGATGACAGGCTGGCCGCATGCTTCCCTTGCCTGAACAAGCAGCAATTCGCGTCAGCGGCCAATCAGTTCGATCGCATCCTCTATCGGATCGGCAATTCACCTCTTCATCGCTTCCAGCTCGAAGGGTTGCTTGAGTTGGCCCCCGGCGTTGTCGCTCTGCACGACGTTTTCCTTTCAGATTATCAGAGCTGGCTTGCGGACCATCTGGGCGATCCTGAGTCCTTTCGTCGCGCGTTATTCGAATCGCACGGCTACCCCGGCTTGTTCGCCGACGAAGCGAAGGGACGCTCCGCATCCATCAGGGAATTCCCCTGCACTCTGCCCGTGCTACGAGCCGGCATCAGTACCATCGTCGCTTCTCGCCACGCGAAGACGCTGCTCCAGCGATATTTCGGGGAGGCAGCATCCAACGCCGATGTCATCCCGCCGCCGCGCGACATAATACGACTGTCAGACAAGGCCACGGCACGGCAACAGCTGGGCATCGCCCCGGATGCATTTGTGATCGCAAGCTTCGGTCCGGTGAGCGAGCACACGCTTGCTGAAAAGCTACGGCGTGCATGGCAAACCGCCAATCATCCGGGACTGCTTGTTTTCGTCGGCGAAGTATCGCCGGCATTGCGTGCCAAACTGGAAGCCCCCGATCCCAAATACCCTGACGCACCTGCAATGCGGATTACCGGCCGCCTCTCGACCAAGGCTTGCCAGACTTGGCTCGCGGCTGCAGATGTAGCGGTTCATCTTTGCGACGACCCGCGCCGCCAAACCTTTCACGCAATTGCCGATTCCTTGGCCGCCGGCGTGCCGTTGATCGTCAGCAGTCGCAGCTTCGCCGCCGACCTACCCGATGGCTCGCCATTCATCGTCGCCGCTGACGCTGATGAGGGAGAAATCGCCGCAGCAATCCGACGCCTGCGCGACGATCCGGCTCGTGCTCGGGCAATAGCGGCAGCTGCCAGAGAACACGCAACCCGCACGCTGCATCCCGCCATCGTCGCAGCACAGTATCGCGACTGTATCGAGAATGCGTATGCCCGCCACCATCAAACGGCCGTCATCCACCATCTCGCGCGATTGCCGCTGACTGCTGGCGCGCTGACTGCCACCGCCCAAGCCACCGCCGCGACCTTCCCCGCACAGCGCGATCCTCGGCTGCTCATGGATATCCCTGTGCTTGCTCTGCATGATGCGCGCACCGGGATCCAGCGCGTCGTGCGCGAAATCATGCGCCGCGCTCTGATCGATGAAACGACCGGGCTGCGCACCGAGGCCGTCAGATATAGCGAAGGACGGTTGCGCTTCACCCACACCGTGCCGCTCGCGACACTTGGCCTCAAGGCCATTTCATGTCCGGAAGAATCCGTAAACACCCGCCCCGGCGACGTCCTGCTTTGCATAGATCTCAACGGCAACATAACTCCGGATGGCATCGCCGAGTTACGTCGCATTCACCTACACGGCGTGCGGATTATCCTCGTCGTGTATGACACACTTCCGATGCGCCAACCGCACCTGTTTCCACCAGTCGCAGCCTCTGCCGTAAACAACTGGTATCAAGCAATGTTGCAACTCGCGGACGATGCCATCTGCATCTCCCGCGCCGTGGCCGACGAAATCATCAACTGGTTGGATGAACACGAAGGGCACCGGGATACCCCACTTCGGATTGGCTACTTTCATCTAGGGGCGGATTTCCCGACCCAAGAGGTGGGCACCCTTTCCACGGACGTGAAGCAGTTCGTTCAACGGACGTGGGAGACTCCTATCTTCCTGATGGTTGGCACAATCGAGCCCCGCAAGGGGCATCGCCAGGTTGCAGATGCCTTCAATCAGCTATGGCGGGAGGGGCATGAAGCCAAGCTCGTGATCGTTGGCAAACTCGGCTGGCACATGGAGGATCTGGCTGAAGAACTCCGCACCTCGCCAGCCTACGGCCGGAACCTGTTCTGGCTGGAATCGTGCACCGACACCGACCTCCGGGCACTCTACGAGTCCAGCTCAGCACTCATCATGGCCTCCAGCGACGAAGGCTTCGGTTTGCCGATCGTGGAAGCCTATCGTTCTGGCCTGCCCGTCATCGCCCGCGACATTCCGGTCTTCCGAGAGATCGCAGGCACGAAAGCCACGTACTTCACTGGCGACCAGCCTGCTGACCTGGCCACCACCATCCTAGACTGGATAGCCCGCCATCGCGCCGGCACAGTCCCCAAGCCCGGCCCGAACGACGCCCTGACCTGGGATGAAAGCTATCAGCAGCTGCGTTCGGTGCTGTTTGAGGACAACTGGTACGCGACATGGACCCCGAAGCCTGCGGGCTAGCCCGGCGCCCTCAAGCTGCTGTCAGTCGCGGATTGCGCCGGATCTGAGCGCCGTCATGGGTGACCATGGACAGCAGAGAAACCGCGCCAGTCTGCCACGTGAAGCGCGGCGGCTTCTCATTCTCTAATTCCCAGCCTCGACGGAACAGCAATTCCGTACCAGACTTTGCGTGACGCGGGTCGGCATTACGGCATAGCGCCACGCCCATCGCCTACCTGACATAGAGAGCCGTTTCCGGCTCGGTCACGATCAACTCCTTCAACCGCCCAGGCCCGATGGGCTACTGCGCAACAGGTGCAATATCCTCAGGGACAAAGGCACCCCGCCCCGATCACACGACCGGGGCGGAGACCGCAACGTCAGCCCATCTTCCCGATAGGCGGGCTCAGATCGGGCGGCAGCGGCGACTCATACTTGCGTCCGCCGGTCCGCTTCGCATGGTCCGCCTTCGCCTGCGCGATCAGGTCGGGCTTGGTCAGCGCATCCAGCGCGGTCCCCGCCATCACCTTGGCGACATGCACCATGCCCTTGTGCGCCATCGGCGTCTTGCCCTGCGCGGTCAGCTGCCAGGAATGCCCCGGCGTGCCGATCGCATAGGTCGCGCCGCGCGCCTGCACCGTCGGCACCGCCCAGCTCACATCGCCCACGTCGGTCGAACCGACGCCACCCGATCCCTTGGCATCGAGCGGAACGATGAAGTCCGCGACCGACTTGCCCTTCTGCGGCTCCACGCCGATGCGGCGGTACGCGGCGGCGATGTCCGCCTCGGTCAGCGTGGCCTGGAACTTGTCGGCCAGGGCGCGGTCCGCCTCATCGAAGGGCGGCGGGCCAAGGCGCTGGAAATTGTCGTACATCGCCTGTTCCAGCGGCGTGTTGCCAAGCAGGTTGGACACCGCGCTGACCACCTGCGTGGTCACCGTCGTCTCCGTCATCAGCGCCGCCCCGTCCGCGATCTTGCGCACACGGGTCACAAGCGCGTTCAGCTCGATCAGGTCGCGCGCGCGGATCAGGTAGCGGATCTTCGCGGTCGGCTGCACCACGTTCGGCGCGATGCCGCCGACATCGAGATAGGCATAGTGGATGCGCGCGTCGGACGGCATGTGCTCGCGCATGTAGTTCACGCCGACATTCATCAGCTCCGCCGCATCCAGCGCGCTGCGGCCCAGATGCGGTGCCGCGGCCGCATGGCTCGCACGGCCCTGGAAGCTGAAGTCGATGCGGGTGTTGGCAAGGCTGACCGGCTCGTTCACGCCGGAGAAGGCGGCCGGATGCCAGCAGATGGCCACGTCCACGTCATCGAACAGGCCGGCACGGGCCATGAAACCCTTGGCGGCACCGCCTTCCTCGGCCGGGCAGCCATAGTAGCGCACGCGGCCCTTGATGCCGTTCTCCGCCAGCCAGTCCTTCACCGCAGTGGCGGCGAGCAGGGAGGCCGATCCCAGCAGGTTGTGGCCGCAGCCATGGCCCACGCCGTCACCCGGCAGCGGCTTCTGCTCCGCCACGCCCGCTTCCTGCGACAGGCCGGGCAGCGCGTCGTACTCGCCCAGGATCGCGATCACCGGGCCGTCCTCGCCCGCCTCGCCCATCATGGCGGTCGGGATGCCGGCCAGGTTCTCGGTCACGCGGAACCCCTGCGCATGCAGCATCTTCGTGTGCTCGGCGGCCGAGCGGTGCTCGGCATAGGCAAGTTCCGGCATGCCCCAGATTGTGTCGGACAGTTCCGCGAATTCGGTCTTCTTCGCGTCAACCAGCCGCCAGATCGCTTCCTCGTTCTGCATCACTGCTCCCCTCGGGTGTGGCGCCAAGGTAACCCGAGTCCGCACGAAGCGAAATCATGCCCGCCGCACCCGCAAGCAGCGCGGAAGGCGCGATGCCGTAGCAGCGGCGGAACAGCAACGCGAAGTGGCTGGGATTTGCGTAACCGACAGCCAGCGAAACCTCGGTCACGCTCCTGCGCCCCTCGGCCAGCAGGGCATGCGCCGCCTGCAGCCGCGCACGCGTCAGCCAGGCATGCACCGGCAGGCCGAACCGGGCACGGAAGCCGGATTTCAGCTTGCGCTCGTTCACGCCCACCGCACGCGCCAGCGCCCTTATGGTCCAGTTCCGGCCGGGGTCGGCCTCGATCAGCGCGCGGGCCTGTTCCATGCGGCCGGATCCGCAAGACACGGCGCAGGCCGGATCGGGCGGGCGGCGCATAAGCGCCATCGCCGCCGCCAGCGCATCGACCGCGCCTTTCTCCAGCAGCAGGTCCCCGCCCGCCTCGGGCCCCGCATCCCAGCCGACCAGTTGCGCGGTGGTCTCCGACAGCGCGGCCGGGGTCGGTACCATGCCGATCCACACGCCCGGCCGGCAGGCCCGGCACAGCGGATGCTCCGGCCCGGCGGCGCGGAACGCTTCCAGCATGCCCAGGCTTTCGAGGAAGGACAGCGACAGGCGCAGTTCGATGGCCCGGAACCGGGCGTTGGCCGGATGCCGGCTGCGGCCGCGCACCGGCACCTCGCCGAAGCAGAAATACGTCATGCCGCCCGCATAGACGATGGAGACCGGATGATCGGGCTCGCTCAGCGACCCTGCCCCGGCGGCATCAAGCAGGATGGAAACGGTCAGGCCCGGTTCCATCGCACCGCCCTCCATCCGCTCGGCCGCCAGCACCAGGTCGTACACCGTCAGGTCGAACCCGGGGCGGATGCCGAAGCGCCGGCAGATCCCGGTAGAGGCCACGGCCTCGGGCATGCGCGACTGCAGCTCGGACAGCAGCGAGCAGGGCGGCCCGTCCGCGGCGGCATGGCGGAGCCGCCGTTCCTCCAGCACGAAACGGGGCGGCTCCGCATTGTTGCGAATGACTCGCATTTCAATCTCGGTTCATACCCTACCCGCGGGGTCGGAAACAACGCGGAAAAGTCCCGATCCCGTTCCCCGCGTTCCCGCCTGCGGTGGCCGCGCGCCGACGGGGCCGTAGCGTCGCGCGCCGTTCACGACAGGCCGACCGCACCGATGCCGCATCCCTTCACGCCGAACCGCCTCCGCCCCGCCGCCCTCGCCCTGCTCATCTCGGGCGCCGCCGCGGCGCAGGAAGCGGACCCCTTCGTCCTGCCGCCGGTGACCGTGACCGGCACCAAACGCGCGCAGGACCCGGCGCGGGTGGACACGATGCTGCTGACGCAGGATGCGGAGAGCCTGGCCGCGCGGGGCGTGCGCTCGCTCGACCAGCTCGACCGGCTGTTCCCGGACCTGACCATCCGCCCGCGTTCGGGCCGCACCTATTCCAACGTGACCCTGCGCGGGCAGACCTCCGCCGATTTCTACAGCCCCTCCGTACAGGTGCTGGTGGATGGGCTGCCGCAGGACTTCGCCATGATGGGCCAGCTCCTGCCCGTTCAGGTCGAGCAGGCGGAGGTGCTGTATGGGCCGCAGGGCACGCTGTACGGGCCGGGTGCCGTCGGCGGCGTGCTCAACATCGTCACCCGCAAGCCGGACAACCAGCTCCGCTTCGGCCACACCGTCAGCTACAGCAACCGCGCCGCCGACGCGGGGCTGGGCGCGAACCTGCCGCTGATCCCCGACACGCTGTACGGCGACATCGCCTTCAACTGGCGGGAGGAGGACGGCAACTACCGCAACCCCGCCGGCGGCGGCGATTTCGGCGGCACGCGCGACTTCGGCGGCCAGGTGCGGCTGCGCTACGCGCCCACCGGCAGCCCGTGGGACGTGATGGTGCAGGCCGGCCGGACCGTGCTGAACTCCACCGAGGAGCAGTTCGTGCTCGGCTCCGCGCTGAGCGGCCGCGAGGCGCTGCCGTTCGACTCCCACTACCGGCTGCGCATCAACTCATACGGGCTGGTCGCCTCCTACACGGCGGACGATTTCATTGTCAGCGCGCTGACCGGATATCTCGACCGCGACCTCGACCGCGTGATCCAGGGCTACATCTCGCCGGAGACGCAGAGCCAGTTCAGCCAGGAACTGCGCATCGCCTCGCGGCCCGATGCCGGACGGAGCTTCGACTACACGGCCGGGCTCTACTACCAGCACGTGGCGTTCGAACGCCGCACGCCGCAGGCGTTCCAGACCTCGGAGCAGACGCAGAACGCCTACGCGGCCTATGGCGAGCTGACCTGGCACATCACCGACAGGCTCGACCTCACGCCCGGGCTGCGCGTCGATCACATCCGCACCAAGGCGGACGCCACGGGGCTGATCAACTTCAACGTCAGCCGCGACGACACCGCGGTCACGCCCAAGATCGCGCTCGGCTACCAGGTCACGCCGGACACGCGGCTCTATGCGCTGTACAGCAGCGGCTTCAAGCCGGGCGGATTCACCCGCACCGTGTCGGCCTACAACGCATCCTTCCAGTTCAGCCCGGCCGATACGGACAATTTCGAGCTGGGCGTGAAGTCGCGGCTGTGGGGCGGCCGGGTGGAGATCGCGGCCAGCGGCTACTACGCCTACACGCACGACTACCAGAACTTCGCCGGCATGCAGCCATATCAGTATCTGCAGAATGTCGGCGACGTGGAATCCTACGGCTTCGATGCCAAGGTCACGGCCTATCCGCTCGACCGGCTGGCCATCACCGCCACGCTCGGCCTCAACCACGCGCGCTACAAGGATTACCATGACCCGACCGGCGCGGGGCAGGACTTCTCCGGCAACCGCCCGGCCTACGCCCCGCCGGTCACGGCCGGACTCGATGTCGGCTACACCTTCCGCCTGCCCGGCAACGCGGGGGAGCTGACGCCGCGCGTGGGCGTGACCTATGTCGGGCGCGTCTATTTCGACGACGCCAACACCGTCTCCCAGGGCGGCTATGCGCTGGTCGATGCCTCGGTCGGCTGGGCGATCACGCCGTCGCTGCGCGCGGACGTGTTCGGCACCAACCTGACCAACAAGCGCTATGCGACCTACGGCTTCGATGCCGGGCCGCCCATCGGCGGTGTCTATCAGCTCGGACGCGGGCGCGAGGGCGGGCTGCGCCTGACAGCCGAATTCTGATCCGGTGCCGGCACTCTCCCCCGCGCGCGTGCTGCCGGCGATCGGCGGCATCTATGTCGCGCAATCCATCGTCGGCGGGCTGACCTTCCAGGCCCTGCCCGCCGTGCTGCGCAGTGGCGGGGCGGCGCTCAGCCTGATCGGCGCGGTCTCGCTGCTGATGCTGCCACAGGCGCTCAAGTTCCTCTGGTCGCCCTTCGTCGAGCGCTGGCGGCTGCCGGCGGACGGCACGCGCCGGTCCCGGCGCATCATCCTCACCGGACAGGCGCTCGCGGTCGTGCTGGTGCTGGCAGTCGCGGGCACAACCGATCCCGTCGCGCTGTTCGCCCTGCTCGCGCTCGCGGCGGTCGTGACGGCCACGCTCGACATCGCCTGCGACGGGTTCGCCGTGGAACAGCTTCCGCCCTCGGCGCGCGGCTGGGGCAATGTGATGCAGGTCGGCGGCGGCTATGTCGGCATGATGCTCGGCGGCGGGCTGTTCCTCGTGGGCGTGGCGCGGCTGGGCTGGGCCACCGCCGCCATCGCGCTCGCCGTGCTGCTGGCCATCGCGACCGTCCCGCTGGCGCTGCTGCGCGAACCCCCGGGCGATGCGGCGGTGCAGGCGCGGCACCGCCCGGCGCTCATGCATGGCCTGACGCGGCCGCTGCTGCGCCGCGGCCTGCTGACGGTGGCGTGGGTGCAGTCCGGGCTGCGCGTCGCGATCATGCTGATGGGACCGTTCCTGATCGACCGCGGCTTCGGGCTGGAGGCGCTGGGCCTGCTCACCGGCCTCGGCGGCACGGCCGCGAGCCTGCTCGGCACCCTCGCCGCCGCACAACTGATCGGGCGCTTCGGCGCCGGACGGCTGCTGTGGGCCGTCGCGGCGGTGCAGGCGGCGCTGTTCCTCGGCCTCGCGGTCGCGGCGCATCTGCCGGGCCTCCCGCAGACGGGCCTGGCCGCGCTGGCGCTCGCCCTGTCCTTCGCGACGGGCGCGGGCTTCGTCGTCCTCTACACCGCCATGATGGGCTGGGCCGCGGGGCCGCAGCCCGGCATCGACTTCACCCTGCTGCAATGCGCGGATGCGCTGGTGGCCGCCGTGACGGGCCTGGCCGCGGGCAGCCTCGCGCAGCATCTGGGCTACGCGCCGTGCTTCCTGCTGGCCGCGGCACTGGCGCTGACCGCGGCGGCCGGGCTGGCGCGGCGGGGCCGCGTCCGGATGGCCGCATGACCGGCCGCCATGCCCTGATCCTCGGCGCCGGCGTGGCCGGGCTGTCGGCCGCGCTGATGCTCGGCCGCGCCAGCTGGCGCACGACCGTGGTCGAACAGGCGCCCAGCCTGCGCACGGATGGCTACATGATCGGCCTGTCCGGCCCCGGCCATCGCGCCGCGCAGCGCATGGGCCTGCTGCCCGCGCTCGTCCCCCGCGCGCGCGACATCCGCGAGAATGTCTATCGCGACCGGCGCGGACGGGAATTGCTGCGCGTCCGCTATCACGACCTGCTGCAAGGCATCGACTGGATCACCCTTGCCCGCACCGACCTGGTCGAAGTGCTGCACGCATCCCTCGACGGCAGCACGGCCTTGCGGCTCGGCGGCACGCTCGCCGGCTTCGTGCAGGAAGCCGATGGCGTGCGGGCCACGCTGGACGACGGCACCGTGCTGCAAGCCGACCTGCTGATCGGCGCGGACGGTGCCCATTCGGCGCTGCGGCGGATGATGTTCGGCCCCGACGGAGCCGCGGCGCGGCCGCTTGGCTACCGCGCCGCGGCCTTCCAGATCCCGGACCGGCACGGGCTGGGCGAGGATTTCCTCTCCTACGCCGAGCCGGGACGGCTGAGCGAGGTCTACACGCTGGCGGACGGCACCCTCGCCACGCTCTACGCCTGGCGCTGCACCGACACCGCGCCGGTGCCACCGGCCGAACGCCGCGGCACGCTGCGCACCGCCTTCGCCGGCACGCATCCCGAGGCGCTGGGCTGGATCGACGACCTGCCGGACGGCGCGCCGATCTACATGGACGCGCTGACGATGATCGACCTGCCCGCGTGGTCGCAGGGATGCGCGCTGCTGCT
>Ga0182741_1005365_pt1 | contig 11979 bp, 14 predicted proteins | sample eDN5th37CBELigOP_FD_128874 | JGI IMG/M metagenome (GOLD analysis project Ga0182741, IMG submission 128874) | Enriched Organic Plus compost microbial communities from Emeryville, California, USA - eDNA 5th pass 37_C BE-Lig OP (version 2) (version 2) ...
AACCGGACGATCTGGGAGGAGTACGGCGTCTACGCGCCGATGTGGGGCTATGTCTACGATCGCACCGTGCACGAACTCGGCGACGTCGGGCATGGCTTTCCGCTGGCGGGGCTTGCCGAGCCGCGGATCGAGCCCGAGATCGTCTTCGGCCTCGCCTCCGCGCCCCAACCGGGAATGGATGCGCGGACGCTGGTCGACTGCCTCGCCTGGGTCGCGCACGGTTTCGAGCTCGTGCAGTCGCTATTTCCCGAATGGCGTTTCACCGCCGCCGACACGGTTACGGCGTTCGGCCTGCACGGCGCACTGCTGATCGGCCCCCGTCACCCCATCAAGCCCGGCACGGATTGGGCGGAGCACCTTGCCTCGTTCGACATCATGCTCAGCTGCAACGGCGCCGAGATCGATCGCGGTCGTGCGACAAATGTGCTCGACGGGCCGTTGCACGCGTTGCGCCATCTGGTCGAGACATTGGACGCAGACCCGGACAACCCGCCGCTCGCCGCAGGCGAGATCGTCACGACGGGCACCCTGACGCGCGCGTTCCCTGTGGTTCCCGGCGAGACGTGGTCGACGGCATTGCACGGCATTCCGATCGAGGGGATCAGCGTCCGGTTCGTCTAGGGTCCTAACCGGGGAACCTTCCCGGCCGGGTGGTTTTGGTCCGCAGGAGGCCCGAACATGCCCGTGCGCGAGGGACCGGCCCAGAAACCGCCGCCGCCGAAAGACGATCACCCGCCCTACCCTGCGGAACAGGCGCGCGGGGCGGAGACCATCCTGCAGCGGCCATGGCAGCGCACCCTTTTCATTGGCGGCCTCGTCGGCGCCACGCTCCTGGGCCTGCTGCTCGTGCTGATGCGGTGAGCGCGACGCGCATGACGGTAGCGTGAGCATCCGGCCGCGAAATTCGTTAGTATGGATGGACAGGTCGCGGGCAAGCGTGACCGCCACCGTGACGTCATGCGCCTCGCGGCCGAAATCGGTTCAGGAGGCCCGATCATGGCAAACCTGCACGTGCTCGCCGGGGCGAGCGAGAGCCCCGATTTTCCCGCAGTGCGAAAGATCGGCTTTGCGGATCTCCGATGGGCGTTGGCGCGCGGTGTCGACGACTTCTGGGCGATGCCGACGCATGTCGTCTTCCTCAGCATCATCTATCCGATCGTCGGCATCATGCTCGGTCGCATGATCTATGGCGCCGGCGTGCTGCCGCTGCTGTTCCCGCTGGCGGCGGGCTTCGCCTTGATCGGCCCGTTCGCGGCGATCGGGCTCTATGAGATGAGCCGACAGCGCGAGCGGGGCGTCGACGCCACCTGGCGCGACGCGTTCGCCGTGCTGCATTCCCCGTCACGCGACGCCATTCTCGCGCTGGGCCTGCTGCTGACGGTGATCTTCCTGATCTGGATGGCGACGGCGCAGTCGATCTATCAGTCGCTGTTCGGCTACGGCTCACCGGAATCCGTGTCGCAGTTCGTGAACGACGTCTTCACGACGCGGCAGGGCCACATGCTGATGCTGCTCGGAAACGGCGTCGGCCTGCTGTTCGCGATCCTGGTGCTGACGATCAGCGTCGTCTCGTTCCCGCTGCTGCTCGATCGCGACGTTGGCGCCGTGGTGGCGGCGCTGACATCGGTGCGTGCGGTGGCTGCCAATCCGGTGACGATGGCCGCATGGGGCGTGATCGTTGCGGTGCTGCTGGCGATCGGCTCGCTGCCGTTCTTCGTCGGGCTCGCCGTCGTGATGCCGATCCTCGCTCACGCCACCTGGCACCTGTACCGGCGCGTCGTGGTGGCGTGAGCGTGGACGGAGCGGGTCACGGCATCGGGATGTCGCCGACCTTCTTGGGAACGTCGTAGCCCTTGCGCACGGCGGGCCGGCCGGCAATGTCGACGTACCAACGCCGGACATTGGGGTACTCGGCCAGGTCGATGCCCTGCCATTCGAAGCGCGAGATCCAGGGCCACAGGGCAATGTCGGCGATGGAATATTCGTCGGCGACGTAATCGCGCCCGGCGAGCCGGCGGTCGAGGACGCCGTACAGGCGCTTGGCTTCCTTGGTGTAGCGCTCCTCGGCATAAGGCGCCTTGCCGGGATTGAACTTCACGAAATGGTGGACCTGACCGAGCATCGGGCCAGGTCCGCCCATCTGCCACATCAGCCACTCGATGACCCGATAGCGGGCCTCGCCTTCCTTGGGCAGCAGCTTCCCGGCCTTGTCGGCGAGATAGATCAGTATGGCTCCGGATTCCATCAGGTGGAGGCCGTTGTCACGGTCGACGATGGCCGGGATCCGGTTGTTCGGCGCAATCTTCAGGAAATCGGGGTGAAACTGCTCGTCCTTGCCGATGTCGATCGGATGCGCGGTGTAGGGAATCCCGAGTTCTTCCAAGGCGATGGAGACCTTTCGCCCGTTCGGCGTGGTCCAGGTGTACAGGTCGATCACAGTGGCACCTCCCGATGGTAGTGACGAGCGGTGTTGCCACGGCCACACGGTCGCCGCAACCGGGCCGTCTTCTTTGCGGGACGCACCGCCGGCGGCGGCGCGTCGCGAGCCATACCGCCGAAGGGGATGATCCATGCCACGGACGACGGGACTGAGCGCAGCCGCGCTGCTGCTGACCTTGATCGCGGTGACCCCACTGGCGACGGCCCCGGCCGGCGCTGCCCAATGCGAGCACCCTGGCGGGTTCGAAGCCTGGAAGGCCGACTTCAAGCGCGAGGCGGCGGCGCGCGGCATTTCGACCGAAGCCCTCCGCTCCCTTGACGGCGTGAGCTACGACGCCAAGGTTGTCGCGCTCGACCGCCGTCAGGGCGTTTTCAAGCAAAGCTTCGAGCAATTTTCGGCGCGGATGGCCTCCGCCGGCCGCATTCAGAAGGGCAGCCGGCTGCTGCAGCGGCATGCCGGGCTGCTGTCGCGGATCGAACAGCGGTTCGGCGTGCCGGGGCCGGTGGTGGTCGCGATCTGGGGACTGGAAACCGACTTCGGCGCGAACACGGGAAAGCACCCCGCGCTGCGGGCCTTGGCGTCGCTCGCCTATGATTGCCGGCGCACCGCGATGTTCCAGGCGGAGCTGATGGACGCGCTCCGGATCATCGATCGCGGCGATCTCCGCCCCTCAGAAATGCGCGGCGCATGGGCCGGCGAGCTCGGCCAAACGCAGTTCCTGCCCTCTTCCTACGTAAAGTTCGCGGTCGATTTCGACGGCAATGGTCGCCGCGATCTGATCCGCAGCGTGCCGGACGTGCTCGCTTCGACCGCCAATTATCTGCGCGGCTACGGGTGGCAACGCGGCCAGCCGTGGACGGAAGGCACGAACAATTTCGAAGTCCTGCGGCAGTGGAACAAGGCGCAGGTTTATCAGAGGACAATCGCGCTGTTGGCGAGCCGCATCGCAGGATCGCGCACGGCGGGTTCGACCGGCGCGAACTGAGAGCGCCGCCGAGGGAACGCGAGGAGATCGCAACCGTTAGCCTCCACACCCCTACAACGGAGGCGAAACATGGCGATTTCCGGAAAGAAGGTGGCGATCGTCGCCACCCATGGCTTCGAACAGTCGGAGCTTGAAGTTCCGCGCGACCGGCTGAAGGCGGCTGGCGCGACCGTCCACGTGATCGCGCCCGAAGGCGGCGAGATCCGCGGCTGGGACATGAAGGATTGGGGGCGCCCGGTGCCCGTCGATAAGACGCTCGATGAGGTCAGCGCGGACGATTACGACGCGATCGTTCTCCCGGGCGGGCAGATCAACCCGGATCTGCTACGGATCAACGACAAGGCCCTGAAATTGATCCGCGCGTTCTTCGACCAGAAGAAGGTCGTCGCGGCCGTGTGTCACGCGCCCTGGCTGTTGATCGAGACCGGCATCATCAAGGGTCGCAAAGCGACCTCGTACAAGTCGATCAAGACAGACATGATCAATGCCGGCGCGAAATGGGAGGACTCCGAGGTGGTCAACGACCAGGGCGTGATCACGTCGCGCAATCCGGGCGACCTCGAGGCGTTCTCGGCCAAGATTATCGAGGAAGTCGGCGAAGGCCGTCACACTCAGCGCAGCGCGGCGTGAGTCAGGCTGCCGCGATCGGCGCCAGCGCGAAAGGCTGCGTCACCGCCCGCGGCAAGTCCGCGGGCGACGGCTGCTCGTAGCCGCGGACGTGCAATGTCGCCGTCGCCGCGCAGGCGGTGACGGCGACCCGCGTGAAGGGGTTGAGCACCGGCGGCTCCACCCAGGTGAAGTCGTCCTGTCCCACTCGCACGCTCCAGGCCGCCAGCGCTTCGCGGCGCGCGCGGCTGTTTTCGTTGGCCGCATCGAAGGAACAGGTGAGCAACAGATCGCCGCCGACGCGCGCTTCCCACAGACCGCGCGGCTGCTGCCAGTCGTTGGCCGCAACGGCTGCATTGAAGCGCGTCACATACGCGTCTTCCGTCCGCTCGATCACGCAATGCTCGCCGGCTCGGCAACCCGCGAGGATGAAGATCACCGGCCGCGCCACCGGCGTGTGCTCCAGCATCGCGCGCGCGGCGTCGAAGTCGGCGCAGCGCTCGCATGCGAGCCGCAACAGGTGGTCCGGCGGCATGCTTCGCACCGTGGCGAAGGTGCGGACGGCATTGAGGGCGATGTCGCAGGGCCGCAGCCACGGATGCCGCGTCCGGCGCAGCAGCGGCGCCTGGTTCAGCGCGGCAGCGAAACGGCCCGGAGCCATCGTCGTGAGCGCGCCGACATAGCCGGGCCACGTCACATTGAAATACGCACCGGCAGGGCCCTGCATCTGCGCGACTTCGACATGACGGCCGAGCCCGGCAAAGGGCCAATCCAGCGTGCGTGCCAGAAATGGGACGCCGTCGCGGTCGCCGGCATAGGCCGTACAACACCACTGGTAGGAGCCGTTCAGAAGCCAGACGCCGGGAAAGCCGAGGCTGCGGGCGATCGCCTCGATCTCCCCGACATACGGCGAGTGCGAGCGACGCAGCCAGCGCCGGGCGCCGCGATCCAGGAGCGGCAGCAAGCGGCGCACCGGTGCGGCGAACCAGGTGAGGCACTCGTCCCGTAGCGCCAGGGCGCGATCGCGCCCTTCCAAGGCGTAACCGATGGTGCCGTGCGCGCGCGCGTCGACCAGCGGAATGGTGGTGTTTTCAGAGGCGCGCATCGATCGGGCCGCCGTACATGGCCCGGAGTCTAGCACGAGGCTTCAGCGCTGCGGGAGACGTGCGGCCGTGCGGCCGGCGCGTTCGCAGGACGCGAACCGCGTGCGCGGCTTGTTGATACCGGAGCATGGCGAAGCCCAGTTCGGCGTGACCGCTCGCGGTGTTCCCGGCATGCCGCCGGGACGCATAATCTCGGCACGGAACGCCACGACGCGGAGCGCCGGCGACTGCATCAACGCGCCGGCGCTGGCGAATTGACCGGGCAGCAGGGCTCCCGCCCCCACCGCCAGCAGGCCCAAGGCAGCGAGCAGCAGCTTGCCCATGATCTCCTCCGCGGCCGGCCCATCCGGCCTGCCCTTGCGTCGCAGCCCGGCGCGTTCGGGTTCACGGGTGAACCTCTCGTGCGGTGGCGGCGACTACGGATGACCCCGAAGCCCGGGTGTCATTGCGGAGGACCTAATTATGTGGATCGCCAATCTTTTCCGGCTGTTGCGGGCCTACCGTCGTTACCGGGCGAGCGTGCGCGTGCTGGCGCGTCTCGATGACCGGACGCTTCGCGACATCGGACTGCACCGGTCCGAGATCGACGGCATTGCCTGGGACGTCGCCAATCGCTGACTTTTTGCGGATTTGGCAGTCAGGATACCTCCCGGAAGTTAACAAAGCCTGCTTGAGCCATGCCAGTTTCGCAAAGCTGCACCGCAACATTACGTCTGTTGCAACGCAACACGCGGGCCTATGTTCCTGCCTGTCTTTTGGGCAATTGCCCTGAAAATACACGGAGTTATGAAGCCATGGCGATTCTCAGCCATCTCGTCGAAGCTGTCCGTCGCTGGCGCCGCTACAGCGACAGCGTACGTGAACTGTCGCGCCTGACCGACCGCGAACTCGCCGATATCGGCGTCAATCGCGCGGACATCGCGCGCATCGCTTGGGATTCGGCCGCCGCTTGACGGCCGCTTCCCTTCTGCTGCCCGAAAACGCCCGCCCGTCGCGGGCGTTTTTCGTTATGCGCGCAGCGCAGACCGATTGCGGCCGTGCCTGCGCGGCGCTGGCGGCGGGTCACGGCGGCTCCCGCCACAGCGGTGCTGTAGCGCCTTGACGGTCCGGCGAGACGGGGTGACAAGGCGGCCATGACACAACCGATCCACGTCATCGGCGGCGGTTTGGCCGGGTCCGAAGCCGCCTGGCAGATCGCCGCGCAAGGCGTTCCCGTGGTGCTGCACGAGATGCGGCCGGTGCGGGCGACCGACGCGCACAAGACGGCCGGGCTTGCCGAGCTCGTCTGCTCGAACTCGTTCCGCTCCGACGACGCCTCCACCAATGCCGTGGGCCTGCTCCATGCGGAGATGCGACTGCTCGGCTCGCTGATCATGCGTGCGGGCGATGCCAACCAGGTCCCTGCCGGCGGGGCCCTTGCGGTCGACCGGGACGGCTTTTCCGACGCGGTGACCCGGGCGCTCGAGTCCCATCCGTTGATCGAGATCCGGCGCGAGATGATCCCGACGCCGCCGGAAGACTGGGATTCCGTGATCGTCGCCACCGGGCCGCTGACCTCGCCGGAACTGGCCGAGTCCATCCGCGCCATGACTGGCGCCGATGCCCTCGCCTTCTTCGACGCGATCGCCCCGATCGTCCATCGCGACACGATCGACATGTCGGTCGCGTGGTTCCAGTCGCGCTACGACAAGGCGGGCCCGGGCGGCTCCGGCGCCGACTACATCAATTGTCCGATGGACCGTGAGCAGTACGAAGCGTTTGTCGACGCGCTGCTGACGGGCGGCAAGGTCGACTTCCACGAATGGGAGAAGTCGACGCCGTACTTCGATGGCTGCCTGCCAATCGAGGTGATGGCCGAGCGCGGCCGGGAGACCCTCCGGCACGGACCCATGAAGCCGTTCGGCCTGACCAACCCGCATGCGCCGGACCGCAAGCCCTATGCCGTGGTGCAACTGCGCCAGGACAACAAGCTCGGCACGCTGTTCAATATGGTCGGGTTCCAGACCAAGCTGAAGCACGGCGAGCAGCTGCGGATCTTCCGCACTATCCCCGGCCTGGAGAAGGCGGAATTCGCGCGGCTCGGCGGCTTGCACCGCAACACTTTCATCAATTCGCCTGCCCTGCTCGACGGAACGCTGCGTCTGAAGGTGCGCCCCGCCTTGCGCTTTGCAGGGCAGATCACCGGCTGTGAAGGCTATGTGGAGTCCGCCGCGGTGGGACTGCTCGCCGGGCGTTTCGCCGCCGCCGAACGGCTCGGCCGGCCGATGACGCCTCCGCCACAGACCACGGCGCACGGCGCATTGCTCGGACACATCACCGGCGGCCATATCGAGACGATCGACAACGGGCCGCGCTCGTTCCAGCCGATGAACATCAATTTCGGTCTGTTCCCGCCGTTGGAGCGGGCACCGACCAAGTCGGCCGACGGCACGCGGCTGCGTGGGCCGGCCAAGGCGATCGCGAAGAAGAAGGCGCTGACCGAACGAGCCTTGGCGGACCTTGCGGCCTGGCGCGGCGGCGAATTGGCGACGGCAGCGGAGTGACAATGCAAGACGCCGATCTCCCTGCAGAGCTCGCCGGCCGCTGGACGACGACGGTCGTACTCAAGCGCGACGTGTTCTCGACGGTGGAGCGCGGGACGTTCCATACCGGCAGCGAAGTCATTCCCGGCGTCCTGCGTCGCATCGACCAGGTGCCGTGGTGGTCGGCGCTCATCGCGCGGCATTTTCTCGGCCGGGAAGCGCGCGCACTCGCCGCCGCCGGCGAGCTTGGCATCGCCCCGCGGCTGCTGTACCGCGGGCGGACGACGCTGGTGCGCAGCTGGATCGACGGGCATTCGTTACACGTGGCGCGCCCGGTGGGCGAGCAGGCCTATTTCCGTTCTTGCAAGGCGGCGCTGCGCGCGCTGCACCGCGCCGGCGTCACGCACAATGATCTCGCCAAGGAGCAGAACTGGTTGCGCACCGGCAGCGGCGAAGCGATGCTGACCGACTTTCAGCTGGCGACGCGCTTTGCCTCGCGCAGCGCACTGTTCCGGCTCGCCGCCTACGAGGATCTGCGGCACCTGCTCAAGCACAAGCGCACCTATGTGCCGGATGCGCTGACGCCACGCGAGCGCAAGGTGCTGGCCCGCAAGAGCCTGCCGACCCGCATCTGGATGGCGACCGGCAAACGCGTTTACTACGCAATCACGCGCGGGCTCTTGAACTTCACCGACCGCGAGGGCGGCGGCCGCCGCCTCGTCAACGACGCGCCGCGCATCGTCGCGCATCTGAAGGCGCAGCCCGGCGTGCGCGATGCGGCGATCGTCGCCTTTCCTGACCGGCGCACCGGCACCGGGCTTTATGCCTTCGTCGCTGCGGAGGCCGACATGACGCCGGCGCTCGCCGCATCGCTCACGGCCGCGTTCGGCGCCAAGGCGCCGGAGCGGCTCCAGGTGGTCGAAGCGCTGCCGCGGCAGCCGACCGGCGAGACGCGCCTCGAGATCCTGCAACTGATTGCGATGAACCAGGTCGATCTGGTCGACGCGCTGGTGGCCGGCGATCCGCAGCGCGAACTCGTGGATCGTATCGTCTCCGGACGGCAGAACCTGCGCGACCGTTTCGCGTTCTGATCAGCCGCGACGGGCAGCGCGCCACAACGCCCATTGCCGGCGCCATTGCGGCACGGCGACGGGCGCAAATGGGTTCGCGGCCTGATCGAGGCGGCTGAGATAGAGCGGCACCAACGCAAGCGTGAGAAATGCCGCACGCGCCGGGCCGGTGATCTCACCCACCATCATCCGTGCCTGTCCCCAATGGCCGCGCGCGAGGCCGCGCAAATCGGCCAGCGCAGTCGTTACCGCCGGCGATCGTTCTCCGGCGGTGAGATGCGCGACCGTACCGCCGTGACGCTGCAGGACCTCTTCGGGAACCAGGACCTTGCCGTTCGAGAGGTCCGACCCGAGCGCCTGCAGCGCGCGGGTAATGCCGTCCGCGATGCCGGCGTGCCGCGCGAGCAGCGAAAGGGCAGGATCCGGCCCACGCCCAAGAATGACGGCGGCGAGTTCGTAGATCGCACCGACCACGGCGTCGCAATAGCGCTCCAGCGCCTCAGCCGTCGGCATCGGCTCGTCGTAGAAGTCGAAGGTGCGTGCGTCGAGCAGTTCGAGTAATCGCTCAACCGACAGATCGTGGCGCGCAATCGTCTCGAGCAAGGCGGACGCCGTGGGATGCGAGCGGGCCTCGACCTTGGCCGGATCGACCAAAGCGTCACGCCACCATTGCAGGCGGATTTCTCCCGCCAGCGGCTGGCGAATGCGTTCGCGGATCGCGGCAACCTCGGCATCGAAGGCGAACAGCGCGAAGAGGCCGCGGCGCGCGTCGGCCGGCGCGAACAGAGCCGCAAGGTATCGGTCCTTGTCGGCTTCGCGCACGGCATTCTCGCAATGAACGAACGCGTCTTGCATAAAGCTGCGCTTTCGGTGGCGCGCTAGGCCACCGCCAGAAGTCCCGCGGCGACCCGCCGGCCCTCCGCCAGGACGATGTTGAACGTGCGAATGGCGGTGCCGGTCTGTGTCACTTCCAAACCGACGGCCCGTTCGCGGAAGCGCCACCGCAGCGGTTCCGGCATCACCCAGAAATCGCGCCCGGTGCCGAGAAGAAAGAAATCGATCGCATCGGCCTCGGCAAAGACCGGTGCGAAGGCGTCCTCGCTGAGATCGGACACACTGGCCACCGGCCAGGCCCAGATGCCGCTCGGCAGGCACAGCAGCGAGCCGCGATGCGACATGTCGGCGAAGCGGAAACCGCCATTGCCGTAGGAGTCGATCGCCGCCAAACGCGGCAGGTGCGGGGCGTCGCGGTGCGGCCCCATATCGACCTCAGGCCTTGGCGGCCGCGGCACCCTCGGGCTCGCCGCCCTGCGTCTTGAGCCCGAGATAGATCAGCAGCGGTGCGGCGATGAAGGCCGACGAATAGACGCCGACAATGATGCCGAACAGCATCGCCTGGACGAAGCTCTGGATCACTTCCGGCCCGAACAGGTAGAGGCCGAGCGTCGCCAGGAAGGTCGTCGTCGAGGTGATCAAAGTCCGCGACAGCGTCGTGTTCATGGCGATGTCGAGCAACTGCTCGATCGGCATCCGCTTGTAGCGACGCAGCATTTCACGGATGCGATCGTAGATCACGACCGTGTCGTTCACCGAATAGCCGAGAATGGTCAGGATCGCCGCAACGGACGACAGGTCGAAATCCACCTGCGTCAGGCTGTAGAAGCCGATAGTGAGAACGACGTCGTGCAACGTCGCGATGGTCGCGCCAAGGGCGAACTGCCATTCGAAACGGAACCACAGATACAGCAGGATACCCGCAATCGCGACGAAGACGCCAATGACGCCGTTGGTGACCAGCTCGCCAGAGACGCGCGGTCCGACCACTTCGACGCGGCGATAGTCGACCGCATCGCCCAGAGCGCCACGCACCTTCTCGACGGCAGCCTGCTGCGCCGCTTCGCCGCCCGGCTGCTGTTCGAGGCGGATCAGCACATCGGTGGGCGCGCCGAACTCCTGAAGCTGGACCTCGCCGAGGCCGAGATTGCCCAACGTCTGGCGCATGGCAGCCAGATCGGCGGGACCGGATCTCGATTGCACCTCCATCAGGGTGCCGCCGCGGAAATCGATGCCGAAATTGAGGCCGACGCCCATGAACAGCCCGATGGCGATCAACGACAGCACCGCCGAAAGCGGCAGCGTATAGCGCCGCATCCGCATGAACGGGAACTTCGGCTCGTCCGGGACGATGCGGAGTTGCGGCAGGATGCCGACGATCCACAGAACGCACAGAATGGCGCCGACGCCGAGGATCGCAGCGAGAATCGGAAATGACACCGACGATGTCCTCTCAGATGGGCACGGCCGTCGGACGCGACCAGCGCACCCACGTCGCAACCATCAGGCGCGTGAAGGTGAAGGCCGTGAACACGGTGGTGAAGATGCCGATCGCCAGTGTCAGCGCGAAGCCGCGGACCGGGCCGACGCCGAGGAAGAACAATACGAGCGCCGCGATCAGGGTGGTGATGTTCGCATCGAGGATCGTCGCCAGTGCGCGCGAGAAGCCCGTGTCGATGGCGCTGATCGCGGTGCGACCGCTGCGCGCTTCTTCACGCAGGCGCTCGTAGATCAGCACGTTGGAGTCGACCGCCATGCCAATGGTAAGCACGATGCCGGCGATGCCCGGCAAGGTGAGCGTCGCGTTGAGCAGCGACAGGATGCCGAAAATCATCGCCACGTTGACGATCACGGCAATGTTGGCGAACAGGCCGAGCAACCCGTATGTCGCGATGATGTAGATGAACACCAAGGCCGAGCCGACATAGGCGGCGATCTCGCCCTTCTCGATCGAGTCCTGACCGAGCCCGGCGCCGACGGTCCGTTCCTCGATGATGTTCAGGGGCGCAGGCAGCGCGCCGGCGCGCAGCAGGATCGCAAGGTCGTTGGCCTGCTCGACGGTGAAGTTGCCGGAGATCTGGCCCTGGCCGCCGAGGATCGGCTCGCGGATCACCGGCGCGGAGATCACGTGGTTGTCGAGAACGATCGCGAACGGCCGTCCGACATTCTGCTGCGTCGCCTGGGCGAAGCGGCGTGCACCGTTCGTGTTGAAGCGGAACGAGACGATCGGCTCGCTGGTGCGCTGGTCGAAGCCGGGCTGCGCGTCAGTCAGGTCTTCGCCCGACACCATCACGCGGCGCTCGATCAGGTACGGCACCGAAGACTCAGCGCCGGTTCCGTACAGAATTTCCGATTCCGCCGGCGGACGCGTCTCGAGCGCCTGCTGCGCCGACATGGACATGTCGACCATACGGAACGT
>Ga0182741_1005368_pt1 | contig 11975 bp, 9 predicted proteins | sample eDN5th37CBELigOP_FD_128874 | JGI IMG/M metagenome (GOLD analysis project Ga0182741, IMG submission 128874) | Enriched Organic Plus compost microbial communities from Emeryville, California, USA - eDNA 5th pass 37_C BE-Lig OP (version 2) (version 2) ...
CCCCCCCGCGGCGGCCCCCCACACCCCCCCCCCCCCCCCAGGGCCGGGCGGCCCCCCGGAAAGGCGCCCCCGCCCCCCGCCCCGGCCCCGCCCGCCGCCCCCCCCCCCCCGCACGCCCCCGCACGCCCCCGACCCTCGGCGAGTCGCCACGAAGGGCAACACCACACAGCATTTCGTGGCGACACGCCAGAATGCGGCGCGGCGTCGCCCACGTAGGCTTGACGGCATCCACCCGAAGGAGAGCACCGGTGCCCACCGCGAAGACGACGACGAAGCCGCCTCGTGGCGCGAAGGCGGAGCTTGCGGCATCCGATCCCGTCCTCGACCAGATCGGGGCGGACCTCGACGCGCTCGAACGCGGAGCCGCCGCGTGGGCGCACGTCACGCTCGAGCAGCGCGCGCGCCTCATGAAGGCGCTGCACGCGACGGTGTCGGCCGTCGCGGAGGAGTGGGCCGACACGGCGTCGACGTCGAAGGGCGTGGAGCCCGGGCATCCGCTCCGCGGTGAGGAGTGGCTCTCAGGGCCGTACGCCGTCCTCGTCGCCGTCGACGCGTATCGCGCGACGCTCGAGAAGCTCGCGGCGGGCCTCAGCCCGCTCGACGGAGTGAAGACGGATGCCGCACCCGGCGGCCGCCTGCGCGCGCACGTCTTCCCGCTGAACGCGATCGACGGGCTTCTGCTGTCGGGCTTCACGGGCGAGGTGTGGTTCGAGCCCGGCGTGACAGAGGACGAAGCGAGGCGGTCCGCGGGGCTCGCGCAGCTGCATCCGACGACGTCCGGGGGGATCGGGCTCGTGCTCGGTGCGGGCAACGTGACCTCCATCCCGGTGCTGGACGTGCTGTACGAGCTGCTCGCGCACAACCGGGTCGCGATCCTCAAGATCAACCCGACGCAGGACGCGCTGCTGTCGGTGTTCCAGCGGGCACTCGCGCCGCTCATCGAGCCGGGGTTCCTGCGGATCGTCACCGGGGGCGGAGTCGTCGGCGCGGCCCTCACGAAGAACCCGCGCGTCGCACACGTGCACATCACGGGAGCCGCCGCGACGTTCGACGCGATCGTGTGGGGCCCCGCGACAAGCTCAGGGACCGGTGGGGAGGGCTCAGGGACCGGAAAGGGCTCAGCCACCGGCGACGCGAGCGCGCGACGGCGGCGCGAGAACCGGCCGCTGCTGAAGAAGCCGATCACGGCCGAGCTCGGCGGGGTGTCGCCGATCATCGTCGTGCCTGGCGCCTGGACGAAGGCGGACCTGCGATTCCAGGCCGAGCACATCGCGACCATGAGGCTCCAGAACAGCGGACACAACTGCATCGCGGGGCAGGTCGTGATCGTGAGCGCAGACTGGCCGCAGCGCGAGGCCTTCCTCGGCGAACTGCGCGCCGCGTACGACCGCGCGCCCGACCGGCCGGTGTGGTACCCCCGCAGCGACGAGAAGCTCGACGCCGCGGCATCCGCCCACCCGTCGGCCCGGTGGAACACGTCGCGCACGCGCGTGATCGTCGAGGCGGATGCCACGAGCGCGACCGACCTCGAGACGACCGAGTACTTCTCACCCGTGCTCGGAGTGGTGTCGCTGAGCGGCAACGGACAGGAGTTCCTCGACGCGGCGGTCGCGCACGCGAACGAGAAGCTCGCCGGCACGCTCGGGGCGAACGTGCTCATCGACCCGGCGACGATGGACGCGCTCGGCGACGGGTTCGAGCGGGCGATGGCCGACCTGCGCTACGGCACGGTCGCGATCAATGCGTGGACCGCGTTCGGATTCCTCACGCCGACGCTCACGTGGGGCGCGTTCCCCGGATCGACCGCCGCCGACGTGCAGAGCGGCATCGGCGTCGTCCACAACGCGCTGCTGCTCGACCGCGTCGAGCGCTCGGTCGTGCGGGGACCGTTCCGCCCCTTCCCGCGCTCGGTCTCGGCGATCGCGCGAACCGGCACGTTCTCGGTCCTTCCGAAACCGCCGTGGTTCGTCACCGCACGCACCGGCGCGACCGTGAGCGAGGGCTTCACGCGGTTCCGCATGGACGGCGACTGGCTGCGCCTCGCGGGCACCCTCGTGCAGGCGTTCCGCGCATGAGCCCGCGGCGCGGAGCCGCCCTCGAGGCGGCGGACTACATCGTGGTGGGCGCCGGATCGGCCGGCGCCGCCCTCGCCGCACGGCTCAGCGAGGACCCGTCGGTGTCGGTGCTTCTGCTCGAGGCCGGCCCGCCCGACAGGGCACTCGAGCTGCACGTGCCGGCGGCGTTCTCGAAGCTGTTCCGCGGTCCCTACGACTGGAACTACGACACCGTGCCTCAGCCGGCGCTCGAGAACCGCACGATCTACTGGCCGCGCGGCAGGACTCTCGGCGGGTCGTCGTCCCTCAATGCGATGATGTGGATCCGCGGGTTCGCTGCGGACTACGACGAGTGGGCGGATGCCGCGGGCCCGACATGGTCGTGGGACGCGCTGGTCCCGTACTTCCGCCGCGTCGAGCGCACGCAGGGTGCGGCCGACTCGACGCAGGGCACGAGCGGGGCGGTCTCGGTCGAGCGGCAGCGGCACCCGCGGCCGCACACGGCGGCCTTCCTCGACGCGGCGCGCGAGGTCGGGCATCCGGTCACCGCCGCCAACCTGCCGTCGCGCCAGGGATTCTCGCAGACGATGGTCACGCAGCGGCGCGGAGCCCGCGTGTCGACCGCGGACGCTTATCTGCGTCCGGCCAGGGGTCGACGCAACCTGCGCGTCGTGACGAACGCGCTCGTGCGGCGGGTGACCTTCTCCCGGCCGAGCGCCGACACGCCGGCTGCTGAGCGAGCGAAGCGAGACGAAGCCCCCCGCGCCACCGGCGTCTACGTCGACGTCGACGGCACGACGAGGCACGCCGTCGCGCGGCGCGAGGTCATCTTGTGCGGCGGCACGATCAACACGCCGCAGCTGCTCATGCTGAGCGGCATCGGTCCCTCCGAACACCTCGCCGAGCACGGCATCCGCACGATCGTCGACGCGCCCGAGGTCGGCTCGAACCTGCAGGACCACCTCGTGTCGGGTCTCGCCCCCGCCGCGCGCGGCGGGACGCTGTACGGCGCAGAGAAGCCCGGTGAACTCGGCCGCTACCTCGCGAGCCGGCGCGGGATGCTCACGTCGAACGTCGCCGAGGCATACGGGTTCGTGCGCACGCCGGTCGCTGAGCGGGCCGGGGTTCCCGACGAGCTGCCCGACATCGAGATCATCTTCGCCGCGGCGCCGTATGTCGGCGAGGGTCTCGTGCCGCTGCCCGCCGAGGGCATCACGGTCGCCGCGATCCTCCTGCGCCCGCACAGCCGCGGCACCGTCCGCCTCGCGTCGGCCGACCCGACGTCGAAGGCGGTCATCGACCCGGGCTACCTCACCGACCCCGCCGGCATCGACGAGCAGACCCTCCTCGCGGGCATCGCCGAATGCGAGCGTCTCATCGACACCGAGGCTCTCCGTGCCGTCACGACCGGTGGCTGGGTGCAGCCCGACGGCGGCGAGAAGATGACCGCGGCGGAGCGCGCAGAGCTCTCGCTGCGCCGCTTCTCGCACACGCTCTACCACCCGGTGGGCACCGCGCGGATGGGCACGGATGCCGCTGCCCCCGTCGACCCGGAATTGCGCGTACGCGGCGTCGAAGGACTCCGCGTGGCGGATGCCTCGGTCATGCCGACGGTCATCCGCGGGCACACGAACGCCCCCGCGATCGTGATCGGGGAGGTCGCGGCGGATCTCATCCGGGGTGCGCGCTCCCGCTGACGTCCCGGGTTACGCCCCGTGCGCTACTCGACCGGCGAGAGCTCCTGGGCGAAGCGGTCGGTCGCGGCCCTCAGCGCACGGGCGATGCCGGGCTCGCTCGCCAGGTGCGACGCATCCGGGACGATCGTGAGGTCCGCCTCGGGCCACGCGCGATGAAGGTCCCACGCGGTCATCGGCGGCGCGCACACGTCGTAGCGGCCCTGCACGATCGCAGCGGGAAGGTGCCGGATCACATCGACCCGGGCGATGAGCTGCCCTTCTTCGAGCCATCCGCCGTGCATGAAGTAGTGGTTCTGCAGCCGCGCGAATGAGACGGCCGGGCGCGGCTGCGTGAGGCCCGCGACGACCTCCGGATGCGGCAGCAGACTGCCCATCGCCGTGCTCCAGCGCGTCCAGGCGATCGCGGCGGGCACGTGCACCGCCGGGTCGGGGTCGAACAGGCGGCGGTGGTACGCCTCGATCATGCGCGCACGCTCGAGCACCGGGATCGGCGCGATGAAGTCCTCCCACAGGTCGGGGTAGATCACGGCGGCCCCGCCTTCGTACAGCCACTCGATCTCGTGGCGGCGCAGGGTGAAGACTCCCCGCAGCACGAGCTCGCTCACGGCGTCCGGGTGCGCCTCGGCGTATGCGAGCGCGAGCGCAGCACCCCACGAACCGCCGAACAGCTGCCACTTCGTGACGCCGAGGTTGCGGCGCAGCAGCTCCAGGTCGGCGACGAGGTGCCACGTGGTGTTGTGGCGCAGGTCGACCTCGGGCTCGGCGGCCGACGGAGTGCTGCGCCCTGTGCCGCGCTGATCGAGCTGGATGATGCGATACCGGTCCTTGTCGAAGAACCGGCGGTACCACGGTCGGGATCCGGCCCCCGGACCCCCGTGGAGCACGACGACGGGCTTGCCGTCAGGGTTGCCGCTCTGCTCCCAATGCACACGCTGACCATCCCCCACGATCAGCGATCCCGTTTCGTAAGGCTTGGTCGGCGGGTACAGAATCCCGTCGAGTTCCGTCATAAGCTGCCCCCCGGCACCGCGAACGTATCACAAGCCTCAACACCTCCCTGGTAGCCCGCGGCGAACCAGCGCTGACGCTGTTCGCTCGATCCGTGGGTCCAGCTCTCGGGGTTGACGAACCCGCCGGACTGCTGCTGGATGTGGTCGTCGCCGACGGCGGATGCCGCGCCCAGCGCGTCCTGGAGCTGCTGCGCCGTCGGCTCGCGCATGAACGGCACGCCGTTCTCGTCGACCTGCTGGGTCATGTCCTGCACCCACGCGCCCGCGAAGCAGTCGGCCTGCAGTTCCATGCGCACGCCGTTGCTGTCGGGACCCGTCCCGTTGTTCGGGTGGGCGTTCATGATGCCCGTGATGTTCTGCACGTGGTGCCCGTACTCATGCGCGAGCACGTACAGCTGCGCGAGCGGGCCCGCACTGGCGTCGAACCGGTCGCGCAGAAGCGAGAAGAAGGTCGGGTCGACGTAGACCGTCTCTTCGGGCGGGCAGTAGAAGGGACCGGTCTGGTTCGACGCGGTGCCGCACTGCGTCGACGTGGAGCCGTCGACGATGATCAGGCCGGGCTCCCGGTAGCCCTGCACCTGACCCTCCCAGTACTGATCGAGGTTGAGCGAGGCCGCGGCGAGGCGGCAGTCGTCGCGTGCGTTGGCGTCCGCGCCGGTCTCGCACTGCTGGATCTCCGACTCCTGCCCGCCGCCGACGGGTGCCGCTCCGCCGCCGAGGAGGCTCGAGAAGTCGCCCCCCGTGAACAGGCTCAACAGGAGCACCGCGATGGCGCCGATGCCGCCGATGCCCCCCGCCGCGATCGCGCCGCCGCGGCGCCTGGCCCGGTTGCCGCCCACGCTCGCGTTGTCGTTGAACGTCATGGCGTCACCGTACCGGGCATAGGCTCGGTGCATGGACCCCTTGACCGTGACGCTCACGGGTGCAGGAGGCCAGATCGGGTACGCACTCCTCTTCCGCATCGCCGCGGGCGACATGCTCGGCGACCGGCCCGTGCGTCTCCGGCTCCTCGAGATCCCGCAGGGCCTGCGCAGCGCCGAGGGCGCCGTGCTCGAACTGCAGGACTGCGCCTTCCCGCTCCTCGACGACGTCGAACTCACCGACGATCCGTTCGTCGCGTTCGACGGCTGCCAGATCGCCCTCCTGGTCGGCGCGCGACCCCGCGGGCCGGGCATGGAGCGCGCCGACCTCCTCGCCGCCAACGCCGGCATCTTCGGACCGCAGGGCGCGGCGCTCAACGGAGCCGCCTCCGACGACGTGCGGATCGTCGTGGTGGGCAACCCCGCCAACACGAACGCCCTCGTGCTCGCCGCATCCGCCCCCGACATCCCGCGCGAGCGGATCACCGCGCTCACCCGCCTCGACCACGACCGCGCCATCGGGCAGCTGTCGGAGGCGCTCGACGTGAAGGCGGGCGACATCGACCGCATGACGGTGTGGGGCAACCACTCCGTGACGCAGTTCCCCGACGTGACGTACGCGACGGCCGCAGGACGACCCGTTCCCGAGCTGCTGGCCGAGAGATTCGGCGGGACGGATGCGGCGACCCGCTGGCTCGACGAGGAGTTCGTGCCCCGCGTGGCCAAGCGCGGGCAGGAGATCATCGACGTGCGCGGGTCTTCGTCGGTGGCATCCGCCGCGAACGCGACGATCCAGCATGTGCGCGACGAGTTGTTCGGCACGGAGTGGACCTCGGCGGCCGTCGTGTCGCGCGGGGAGTACGGCGTTCCGGAGGGGCTCGTGTGCTCGTTCCCCGTCTCGTCCGACGGCTCGGGCTATCGCGTGATCGAAGGCCTCGATCTCGACGAGCGCGCCCGCGAGCGCCTCGACCGGTCGGTGGCCGAACTCGTCGCCGAGCGCGACGCCGTGGCCGCGTGGGGGGTCGTGTGATCGAAGACCCCCTCGCCCTCGCCATCCTCGCGATCGTCGTCATCTCGGTCGCGACCGCCATCGCCCCCAAGGTCCGCATCGCCGGCCCGCTGATCCTCGTCATGGTCGGGATCGTGGTGAGCCTGCTGCCGTTCGTGCCGCCCATGGAGGTCGATCCCGAGCTCATCATCGTCGGAGTGCTGCCGCCCCTGCTCTACTCGGCGGCCGTCAACCTCCCCGCGGTCGAGTTCCGCCGCGACTTCGGACCGGTCGTGGGGCTGGCCGTGATCCTCGTCGTATTGAGCGCCGTCGCCCTCGCGTTCTTCTTCCAGGCGGTCCTTCCGTCTCTCGACTTCATGCTCGCGCTCGCGCTGGGCGCGATCCTCAGTCCGACCGACGCCGTCGCGACGTCGATCGTCAAGCGCCTGGGCATATCCAGTCGCGTCGTCACCCTGCTAGAGGGCGAGAGCCTGCTCAACGACGCGACGTCGCTCGTGGTGCTGCGCACGGCGGTCGCGGCATCCGCCGTCGGCGCCTCGACCGTCGTGCAGGAGGTCGAAGGCGTCGCGAGACCCGGCTTCATCGGCGCGTTCGTGTGGGGCGTGATCGCGGCCCTCATCGTCGGGGGGATCATCGGGTGGGTCAACCTGCGCGTGCGCGCTCTGATCTCGAATCCCGCCGCCAACACCGCCATCGGGTTCGTCGTCCCCTTCGCGGCGTATCTGCCGACCGAGCAGCTCGGCGGCTCCGGTCTCGTCGCCGCCGTCGTCGCCGGAATCGTGACCGGGCAGGGGTCCGCGCGGTGGTTCACGCCTGACCAGCGCCTGTCGGACAAGGTCAACTGGCGCACCGTCGAGCTCGTGCTCGAGGGCGCGGTGTTCCTCGTGATGGGTCTCGAGCTCAAAGAGATCGTGCGCGCGAACGGCGAGAGCGAGGAGGGCATCTGGCACGGCGTATGGCTGGCCGCCGTCGCCCTCGCGATCGTGCTCGTCGTGCGCACGGCGTACGTCACGCTCATCGTGTGGCTGCAGTCGAGACGCGCACGGGTGCGCCAGCGCCAGCTCGGCGAGATCGAGAGGCGACTGAACCACGTCGCCGCCGAGCCGTTTCGGACGTCGCCGCGCGGCCGGCGCAACCCCGAGCACGCCGAGCGACGCATGGACCTCCTGCGCCGCCGCGTACGGACCACTCTCGCCGACATCGATTACTACAACGCGTCGCCCCTCGGCTGGAAGCACGGCACCGTCATCGTGTGGGCCGGCATGCGCGGCGTCGTGACGCTCGCCGCGGCGCAGACCCTCCCCCACGACACGCCCCAGCGCGCGCTCCTCGTGTTCGTGGCGTTCCTCGTGGCGGTGGGCAGCCTCATGCTGCAGGGCTTCACGCTTCCGGCGCTCGTGCGGGTGCTGCGCATCGACCCACCCGACGAGTCGCTCGACCGCGCCCAGGAGAAGCGCCTGGACGACGAACTGCGGAAGGCGGCCGCATCCGCGCTGTCGGAGACGACTCATCGGCGTGACGGCTCGCCGTATCCTTCCGAGCTCACGGCGAGCGTCGGAGAGCGCCTCACGCGCCCGCCCGAGGACGACGAGACCGGGCTCACGCGCGACCTGCTCGAGCTGCGGATCGCGATGATCGAGGCGATGCGCGCACGTCTGGTCGAACTGAGCTCAGGTGGCGAGTTCAGTTCGGAGACCCTGCGCCACGCCCTCGCCGAGCTCGACGCCGACCAGGTGAGCCTCGAGCTGCGGCTGCGCGGAGAGGAGTAGCGCGCGGGGGCTGCGAAGCGCCGAACGCGTCCGGACGATTCCGGCGAATCGCCACAAACGGATGCCCCAAGCCGCACTTCCTGGCGACCCGCCACGAAAGGGACGCACCAGCCACGCCGAGACGATTCCGGCGACTCGCCACAAACGGATGCCCCAAGCCGCACTTCCTGGCGACCCGCCACGAAAGGGACACACCAGCCACGCCGAGACGATTCCGGCGAATCGCCACAAACGGATGCCCCAAGCCGCACTTCCTGGCGACCCGCCAAGAAGGGGACGTGCGAGCCGCGCGGAGGGCCGCTCGGCGAAGCGAGGCCCGGACCGCACGACCGCCGAAGTCAAGGCACAATGGACGTCAGGGAAGGCGGCCTCATGAGCGACATCGGCACACAGGAACCCTCCGCGACCGTGCGGCCGGGTGCGCACGATGCTGCGTCCGACGTGAGCGCCGACACGAGCCCGCTGCACCTGCCGCACGAGGCGGCCGAGTGCCCCAAGTGCTTCACCGAGCTGCAGCGCGACCGCAACTGGTGGCAGGCGCGGCCCGCCGGCTCGCGGTTGGTCGGCCTCGTCGTCGCGCGCGAGGACATGCCGTCGGTCGTCGAGCAGCGCGAGCTGCTCACGCACTTCGGCGTGCCGATCGAGGGGTTCCGGCACCCTGCGCCCGAGACCCTCGAGACGTGGGAGGAGCGGCTCGTCCGCCTGTTCGGGCGGCTCAGCCGCGGAGATGTGCTCGTCGTGGCGAACGTGCACGCCCTCGGCCGCGACATCGACGAGGAGACGCGCACCGTCGCGGAGTTGCACAGGCGCGGAGTCGTCGTCAAGGTCGTGACGCACGGAGCGCGTCACCTCGCCGACACCGGTCGCTGAACCGGCGGGAGAAGGACCGGCGCGTCAGCCGATGCGTTCGCGCGACTCCGTGAACCCGGGCGTCACGCGTCGTCGTCGCCGTTGGCGTCGCGCTCCTCGTCGAGGAGCGCGAGGTCCTCGCGCGTCACGAGACGCGCTGAGATCGCATGCTCGACGAGCCGCACACGGCGGTTCGTCGCGAACGAGCGGACCCCACCGCGAAGGCCGGGCACGCCGATGCGGTCGAGCTTGTCGCAGACGTTGTCCAGCTTGCGGTTGAAGCGCGTGAGCGTCCAGCCGAGGCGCTCGGCGGCCTGCGCCGACGTCGGCAGCTCGCTCATGCCGGTCCCCTCGCGCCGCAGCACGGGCTCCGCCAGTGCGAGGATCATGAGCTTCTGGCTTGTCGTGAGCGGTACTTCGCCGATCGTCGACAGCCCGTCGGACTCGTCGTCGATCGTCTGCGTCTCACGGAACGTCGGCTCGGCCGCGTGGATCGTCAGCTCATAGGTCGTCGGCCCCGCGCTGAAGATCACGGTGGTCGCCGCGAACACGAGAGGAAGGCGCGCCCCCGGTGCGAGCCACGCCTGCACGCGGCTGCCCGAGTCGGTCACGGTCGCGGACAGGCGACTGCCGACGTTCGAGAGGATCCACAGTCCGTCGACCCGCTCGATCGTGAGGAACTGACGGTGGAGGAAGAGGTTGTCGTCGATCGCAAGATCCCCCTCGCGTCCGACCGTGAAGGTCTGCGACGGCTCGACGTGGAAGATCTCGCCGGCGAACTCGACGGTGAGGCGGTCGGTCCGCGGCTCGGTCACGCGGGACTCCACGGCGTTCACGGCACACACCCCTTCGCGGGATCGGAGGACTGCCCGTTCGCACGCACCACCATCACCTCTATGCACGTCGTACCGGAGGGGTCGGCGGGGACGGTCACGGTCGGCTCGGTCACCGCTTCGAGCTCGGGCTCCTGGTCGGCGCGCGTCACGACCCCGACGAGGTACCGGTCGCCCTCCTGCGGGTCGGGGTTGGTCCACGTGAACTCGACGCCGTCGGCGCCGGGTGCGCCGTCGAGCTCGGCGGGCGGGGCGACGACGGCCGAGATCGGATCCTTGGGCGCCGAGGTCGCGGGCGGCGTGGGCGCCGCATCCGGCGATCCGCCCAGCAGCGCCGGAAGCGACACCGCCAGCACGACCGCGATCACCACGACCGCCGCGGCAGCGCCGAGCCCGATGATGAGGCCCCTCCGTGACGGCGCGGGCGGCGGGGGTGTCGGGGCAGGATCATCCGTCGGCACGCGCAGGTTCGTCGCGTCGACGTCGTCGAGGTCGTCGAACCGCCCCCGTGCGGGCACCGCGACGCCCGGCACGGAGGACGGGACGGGAGGCACGGGCCGCGCGGATGCGTGGCGCACCGTCTCGGTGCCGACGACGCCCCCGCCGGGGCGCAGCACGGTGTCGTCCGGAGCCTCGACGTACGGTGCGCCGGGCTCCGGCTCGCGGCGCGACGGCGCTGTGGTCGCGGAGGGACGCGTGAGGCCCGCCGCCGGGTTCGTCTCGGGGTTGATGCTGACGACGCCGCGCACGCGCGTGAGGCCGTCGTCCTCGTCTTCGACGATCTCGTCGGTCACTCCGTCATCGAGGATGTCGATCGGGGTCACCGAGTGCGACAGCTCGATCTGCACCTTCTGGAGCGCACGAGCGAACGCGAGGGCGTTCTCGTAGCGGTGGGTCACCGACTTCGCCATCGCACGCGCGAGCACGGCGTGCAGCGACGCAGGCACGTCAGGGCGGTCGAGCGGCGGCAGCGGTGCCGTCTCGATGCGCTGGATGAGTTCGGCGGCGGTGTTGCGGCGCCCGGGCTGCTCGAACGGCGAGCGGCCGGCGAGCAGTGTGTAGACGGTCGCGCCGAGCGCATACACGTCGGAGCGCACCTCGCTGCGCGGCGTGTCGGCGAACGACTCGGGCGGCGACCACGGGATCGACAGTCCCGCCGACTCGGCCGCCGCGCTCGTCGTGGAGGCGATGCCGAAGTCGGTCAGCGCGGGGCGGTTGTACTCCGTGACGAGGATGTTCGCGGGCTTGATGTCGCGGTGCAGCACACCCGCGCGGTGCGCGGTCTCGACAGCCGCGGCGACCTGCACCCCGACACGCAGCGACTCGGCGATCGAGAACGGCTCGCGGCGGTAGCGCACCTGGAGGTTCGGCTTCGGGCAGTACTCCATGACGAGGTACGGCCGACCGTCGCCGGCGACCCCCGCCTGGTAGATCGTGACGATCGCCGGATGCGTCGAGAGCATCGCCATGACGTTCGCCTCGGCGGTGAATTCGGCGACCGAGCCGCTCGACATGCGCTCCGTCAGCAGAACCTTGACCGCGACGCGGCGCTTCGGCAGGTGCTGCTCGTACAGGTACACGTCGGCGAAGCCGCCCGAGCCGAGCACGTCGACATACGTGAAGCCGGGCAGCTCGGGAGGCGCCTGCGGAGTGCGCTTCGCGTTCACGAGATCCCCTCGACGGTGACCGTGACCCCGTCGCCGAGGTCGATGACATCGCCCGGCACGACGACGGTCGGCTCCGCCGGGTGCAGCCGCACGGGGTCGCCGCCCTGACGGATGAGCGTGGTGCCGTTCGTCGTGCGCAGGTCGGTCGCGACGATGCTGTCGCCCTCGACGCGCAGCTCGATGTGGCTGCGCGAGATGTCCTGCTGCGGGCTGTCGACCGCGACGAG
>Ga0182741_1005370_pt1 | contig 11970 bp, 14 predicted proteins | sample eDN5th37CBELigOP_FD_128874 | JGI IMG/M metagenome (GOLD analysis project Ga0182741, IMG submission 128874) | Enriched Organic Plus compost microbial communities from Emeryville, California, USA - eDNA 5th pass 37_C BE-Lig OP (version 2) (version 2) ...
ACCAGCAGGGCCACGAACGGCGGCGCCGGCGGGTCGTCCTCCATCAGCGGCGCCAGCAGGTGGCCCTCCATGTGGTGCACGCCGATGGCCGGCACGTCCAGCGCCCAGGCCAGCGAGCGCGCCACCCCGGCGCCGACCAGCAGCGCGCCGACCAGCCCGGGGCCGGCGGTATAGGCCACGCCGTCCAGTTCGGACACGGCGATGCCGGCCTCGTCCAGGGTCTGCCGGATCAGCGGCAGGGTCTTGCGCACGTGGTCGCGGCTGGCCAGCTCCGGCACCACGCCGCCGTATTCGGCATGCAGCGCGATCTGGCTGTAGACCGCATGGGCGCGCAGGGCGTCGACGCCGGACAGCGCGGTGTCGTACACCGCCACGCCGGTTTCGTCGCAGGAAGATTCGATGCCGAGGACTTTCATGCCGGTATTGTGAACCCCAAGGCCCGCGTTTACGAACCGCGGGGGCGCCGGCAGGCCAGTCCCAACGCCTCGCCGCCCGGGTCGCCACGCCGTCGCCGGACCGCTTTCCCGCGCCGCGTGCGCCAGCGCCAGCGCGCGTCCGGCACCCGGTGCGCACCCGCCTGCCGGTAGCCCGGCCCGCCCTGCTACTTGCGCCCGGGTTCAAAGCGGCTATAATGCGCGGCTCACCGGGCGTGACCCGGTCTCACTGTGTCCCGGAGATTCCATGCCCAGCGTCAAAGTCCGCGAGAACGAACCTTTCGAGTTTGCGCTCCGCCGCTTCAAGCGCACCTGCGAAAAGGCCGGCGTGCTGGCCGAGACCCGCAAGCGCGAGTTTTACGAAAAGCCGACCCAGGAACGCAAGCGCAAGGCCGCTGCTGCCGTGAAGCGCCAGCTGCGTCGTTCCTCGCGCGACGTCACCAAGCGTCAGCGCCTGTACTGATCGGACGCAGCTCCTGAGCGGGGGCTTCGGCCTTCCGTAACGGGAGTGAAAGCCGGCACGCGCGAGCGTAGCCGGCTTTTTGCGTTCCCGCGCCCCGTGCGCACCCCGCATTCCGATCCCGCAAGAGGTGATCCATGAGCCTGAAACAGCAACTGACCGACGACATGAAGGCCGCCATGAAGGGCGGCGACAATCACTCCCTCGGCGTGATCCGCCTGATCAACGCGACGATCAAGCAGAAGGAAGTGGACGAGCGCATCGAGCTGGACGACGCCGCCGTGATCGCCGTGCTGGACAAGATGGTCAAGCAGCGCAAGGACTCGGTGAGCCAGTACGAGGCCGCCAACCGCGAGGACCTGGCCAAGGTCGAACGCGACGAGATCGTGGTGATCGAGCGCTACCTGCCGGCCAAGATGGGCGAGGCCGAGATCCTGGCCGCGATCAACGCCGCCATCGCCGAAACCGGCGCCAGCGGCGCGGCCGACATGGGCAAGCTGATGGGCGTGCTCAAGCCGCTGCTGGCCGGCCAGGCCGACATGGGCCTGGTGTCGAAGCTGGTCAAGCAGGCACTGGCGGGCTGAGTCCGCAGCGCACCTGCCGGACGCCATCGCGGCCCGGCAGGTGCGCATCCATCACGGGCCTGTCCCGGGCGGCGTGCGATCCTGCCTGCCATGGCGCCCCTGTCACCGGACATGAAGCACCGCCTGGAGCGGTTGCAGCAGAGCCTGCCGGCCGCCCTGGTCCGCCGCTTCAGCGAAGTGGACGTGATGACCCAGGCGGCCTCGCTGGCGTTCTACACCCTGCTCTCGCTGGCACCGCTGCTGGTGCTGCTGCTGTGGCTGACCGCCTCGCTGTACCCGCCCGCGCAGCAGGCGCTGGTCGGCCAGATCGGCGACCTGGCCGGCAGCAGCGTCGCGGAGGTGGCCGACACGGTGATCGCCAACGCCAGCGCGCGGCCCGACCTGGGCTCGCTGGCCGGCGTCTGGAGCCTGCTGCTGCTGTTCGTCGGCGCCACCGTGGTGTTCGCCCAGCTGCAGGGCGCGCTGAACCGGATCTTCCGCGCCGACCTGCCGCGTTTCGACGGCATGCTCGGCTGGCTGAAGAAACGCATCTTCTCCGCCGGCGTGGTGCTGGCGCTGGGCTTCCTGCTGATCGTCTCGATGGTCGCCACCACCGCCCTGCAGGTGGTGTTCGCGCACCTGCCCTCGCTGCTGCCGGCGGTGGGCTATGTATCCACGCTGGTGCTGTATGCGCTGGGCTTCGCCTTCCTCTACCACTACCTGCCCGACCGCCCGGTCGCCTGGCCGCAGGCCTTCGGCGGCGGCGCGATCACCGCGGTGCTGTTCACCCTGGGCCGCTACGGCATCGGCCTGTACATCGCCAACGCCGCGCCCGGCAGCGCCTATGGCTCGATGGGTACGCTGGTGATCATGCTGGTGTGGGTGTACTACGCCAGCGTGGTGTTCTTCGCCGGCGCCCTGGTCACCGCGGTCATCGACGAGCGCGCGCATCCGCGGGCGGCGCAGGCCGCCTGACGGCGCCCGCGGTGCCGCGTCCGCCGCTCCGGCACCGGGCCTCTAGTACACTTGCCGCATACCTTCGCCATGTACCGCTGCCGGCGGTGCTCCACTTTCCCGCATGGCCCGAATCCCCGACGCGTTCATCGACGACCTGCTCGCCCGCTCCGACATAGTCGAAGTGGTCGGCTCGCGCGTGCCGCTCAAGCGCCAGGGCAAGGAGTACGCGGCGCGCTGCCCGTTCCACGACGAGCGCTCGGCCTCGTTCACCGTGTCGCCGACCAAGCAGTTCTACCACTGCTTCGGCTGCGGCGCGCACGGCACCGCGATCAGCTTCCTGATGAACTACGACCGCCTCGAGTTCCTCGACGCGGTGGAGGAACTGGCCAAGCGCGCCGGCATGGAAGTGCCGCGCGAGGCCAACCCGCGCAGCCCGCAGCAGCAGGACGACAGCCGCGACCAGTATTCCGCGCTCGACGCCGCCACCCGCTTCTTCCAGAAGCAGCTGGAAGGCAGCGACAAGGCGCAGGCCTACCTCGATGGCCGCGGCGTCGACGCCGACACCCGCGCGCGCTTTTCCATCGGCTACGCGCCGGACGGCTACAGCGCGCTGAAGGACGCGCTGGGCAAGGACGAGCGGCGCATGAAGCTGCTCGAGCGCGTCGGCCTGTTCTCAAAGAACGACCGTGGCCACGTCTACGACAAGTTCCGCGACCGGGTGATGTTCCCGATCTTCGACCGCCGTGGCCGCGTCATCGCCTTCGGCGGCCGGGTCATGGAAAAGGATGACGGCCCCAAGTACCTCAACTCGCCCGAGACCGCGCTGTTCCACAAGGGTCGCGAACTGTACGGCCTGTGGCAGGTGCGCCAGGCCAACCAGAAGATCGAGCGGCTGATCGTGGTCGAGGGCTACATGGACGTGGTCAGCCTGTTCCAGTTCGGTGTCACCCAGGCGGTGGCGACGCTGGGCACGGCGACCACGCCCGACCACGCCGAACTGCTGTTCCGCAACGCGCCGGACGTGTATTTCTGCTTCGACGGCGACAACGCCGGGCGCAAGGCCGGCTGGCGCGCGCTGGAATCGGTGCTGCCGCGGATGAAGGACGGGCGCCAGGCGTTCTTCCTGTTCCTGCCCGACGGCGAGGACCCGGACACCATCGTGCGCAAGGAAGGCGCCGAGGCCTTCGACGCGCGCCTGAAGCAGGCCACGCCGCTGTCGCAGTTCTTCTTCGACGAACTCACCCGCGAGATCAACCTGGGCACGCTGGATGGCAAGGCGCGCCTGGCCGAGCGCGCCAGGCCGATGCTGGCGCAGATTCCCGATGGCGCCTTCGGCGACCTGATGAAGCAGGAGCTGCAGCGCCTGACCGGCGTGGGCCGCGCGCCCAGCGGCAACGCGCCGGCCGCCGCGCCCGCGCGCCGCGCGCCGGTCGCGCCGGTGCAGAAGCGCAGCCTGGTGCGCGCGGCCATCGCCCTCCTGCTGCAGCAGCCTTCGCTGGCGCTGAGCCTGGAGGGCCACCACGCCATCGCCGGCCTGCGCCTGCCCGGCATCGAACTGCTGCTGGAACTGCTGGAACTGGTGCAGCAGCGCCCGGACATCAGCACCGGCGCGCTGCTGCAGCATTTCGACGGCCGCGAGGAACAGGCCGCGCTGCACAAGCTGGCGGCCGTCGCCCTGCCCGGCGACGAGGCCAGCTGGACCCAGGAGCTGCACGACGCCATCGTCCAGCTGGAGAAGCAGCTGCTGCAGCAGCGCCTGGACGAACTGCAGGCCAAGCAGCGCCAGCAGGGCCTGGACGAAACCGACAAATACGAACTGCGCGAGCTGCTCAAGGCGCGCGCGACGATGCGCTGACGCGCGGACGGAGGAGCGATGAACCCGCATCTGCCGAAACTGCTGTCCCTGCTGCTGGCCTGCGCCGGTACCGCCGGCGCCGCCGAGCCTGCGTTGAAGCAGCCACGCCCGGGCCTGTTCACCGGCGGGCAGCCCAGCGCGCAGCAGCTGCGCGACGCCGCACAGGCCGGCGTCACCACCGTGATCGACCTGCGCATGCCGCAGGAACAGCGCGGCTACGACGAGGCCGCCGCCGCCGAACGACTGGGCCTGCGCTACGTGCGCCTGCCCATCGACGGCGCCGGTGGCATCAGCGACGCCAATGCGCGCACGCTCGACCGCCTGCTCCGCCAGGACAGCGGCGCCACGCTGCTGCATTGCGCCTCGGGCAACCGCGCCGGCGCGCTGCTGGCGCTGGCGCAGGCGCGCGTGCATGGCGCCTCCGCCGAAGCCGCCCTGCAGTTCGGCCGCGATGCCGGCCTGGGCTCGCTGGAACCGGCCGTGCGCGCGGCGCTGGAGACCCCCGCCAAGCCCTGAACATGGCTTCCCGCCCACAAGGACACCCCCACCGATGACCCGCTGGTGGTCGCGCCTGCGACCGGACAACTTCACCCTCGCCCTGCTCGCCACCGTGGCCCTGGCCACCGTGCTGCCGATGACCGGCAATGCCGCGCATGGCCTGGACCGCTTCACGGATTTCGCCATCGCCGCGCTGTTCTTCCTGCACGGCGCGCGCCTGCCGCGCGAATCCATCGTCGCCGGCATGCTGCACTGGCGCCTGCACCTGGTCATCCTGGCCTGCACCTTCGTGCTGTTCCCGCTGCTGGGCCTGGCGTTCAAGCCGCTGGCCGGCTGGGCGCTCACGCCCGACCTCTACATCGGCGTGCTGTTCCTGTGCGCGCTGCCATCCACCGTGCAGTCGTCCATCGCCTTCACCTCGATGGCCGGCGGCAACATCCCGGCGGCGGTCTGCGCGGCCTCGCTGTCGAGCATCCTCGGCGTGTTTCTGACCCCGCTGCTGATGGGCCTGCTGGCCGGCAGCCAGGGCGGCATGGCCGACCCGCTGCACGCGGTCGGCGCGATCATGCTGCAGCTGCTGGTGCCCTTCGTCGCCGGCCACCTGCTGCGGCCGTGGATCGCGCGCTGGGTGGAGCGGCAGCGCGCGCTGCTGCGTTATACCGACCAGGGCACGGTGCTGCTGGTGGTCTATGGCGCCTTCGGCGAATCGGTGGTCGAAGGCCTGTGGCACAAGACGCCGGTGGGCTCGCTGCTCGCCGCCGCGCTGGTGGCCGTGGTGCTGCTGGCCATCGCCATGCCCGGCATCACCTGGCTGGCGCGGCGCCTGGGGTTCAGCCGCGAGGACGAGATTCCCATCGTGTTCTGCGGTTCCAAGAAAAGCCTGGCCACCGGCGTGCCGATCGCCAAGGTGCTGTTCGCCGGCGGCAGCCTCGGCGCGATCGTGCTGCCGATCATGATCTACCACCAGCTCCAGCTGATCGTCTGCGCGGTGGTGGCGCAGCGTTATGCGCGCAGCGCGCCAGAAGCCAGGAACTAGGAAGCAGGGACCAGTAGAAGCGGACGGTAGAAGCGGGGCGCCTTTGCTGCCACTGGTTCCCGCTTCAAAGCCAGGGCAGCAGCCAGTGGTCCACCAGCAGGAAGGCGAACAGCGCCATCAGGTAGACCACCGAATAGCCGAACATCTGCATGTTGAACATTTCGTCCGGCGGGTCCTGCATCTTCCACGCGTACCACAGGAACACCAGGTTCAGCACGGTGGCGCCGCCGAGGTAGAACACGCCGCTCATGCCCAGCGCCACCGGCAGCAGGGTCACCACCACCAGCACCACCGAATAGAACAGGATCTGCCGGCGCGTATGCGGCACGCCGTGGGTGACCGGCAGCATCGGCACCGCCGCCTTGGCGTAGTCGGCGCGGCGGAAGATCGCCAGCGCCCAGAAATGCGGCGGCGTCCAGACGAAGATGATCAGCACCAGCAGCGAGGCGTAGGCCCAGTCCGACGCGCCCTGCATGCCGGTGATCGCGGCCCAGCCCAGCAGCGGCGGCGTGGCGCCGGCCAGGCCGCCGATGACGATGTTCTGCGAGGTCGCGTGCTTGAGGTACACGGTGTAGACCACCGCGTAGCCGATCAGCGAGGCGAAGGTCAGTACCGCGGTGATCACGTTCACCCACAGCACCAGCAGGGTCATCGACAGCGCGGCCAGCGCAGCGGCGAACACCAGCACCTGCCGCGAGGACACCTTGCCGACCACCAGCGGGCGCCACGAGGTGCGCGCCATGTTGGCGTCGATGCGCGCGTCCAGCAGCTGGTTGATCGCCGCCGCCGCCGCCGCCGACAGCCAGATGCCGATGAAACCCACCGCGCCGGTCAGCGCCTGCGCGGCGGTCGGCCAGCCGGGGATCGCCAGGAACATGCCCACCAGCGCGGTGAACACGATCAGGGCCACCACCTTGGGCTTGGTCAGGTCCCAGTAATCGCGCAACGTCGCACTCATCGGCTCACTCCGGGGCACGCAGCCGCGCCAGCAGCGAGACCAGCACGAACAGCAGCAGCACCGCGCCGCCGTTGTGCATCACCGCCACCGCCAGCGGCAGGGCGAGCTTGACGTTGAGCACGCCCAGGGTGACCTGCAGCAGCACCAGCAGGCCCAGCGCGCTGGCCCAGCCACGCATGCCCGGCAGGCGGAACATGCGCGCCGACAGCACCAGCAGGTACAGCGCCACGACCACGGCCAGCATGCGGTGCGCCATCTGGATGGCGATGCGCGAGGCGCCGTCGAGCACGCCGCCTTCGTAGTCCACGCCGATGCCGCGCCACAGGGTGAAGCCCTCGGCGTAGTTCTGCGGCGGCCACCACTGGCTCACGCAGCGCGGGAAGTTGTCCAGCGAGGCGCTGCCGCCGCCGCAGGCCAGCGCGGCGTAGTTGGCGCTGACCCAGCCGCCCAGCGCGATCTGCAGCACCAGCAGCGCCAGCCCGGCGCGCAGCCACCAGCGCAGGCGCGGCGCCTGCGCCAGGGTGATCGGCAGGTGCGTGGCCTTCCACGCCATCCACACCAGCAGGCCGAACATCAGCATGCCGCCGAGCAGGTGGCCCATCACCACGATCGGCTTGAGCAGCCAGGTCACCGTCCACATGCCCAGCAGCGCCTGGAAGACCACCACCGCCAGGGTCAGTACCGCCGCGCGCGACAGGTCGATGTTGGACCAGCGCAGCGCCGCCAGCAGCAGGATCGCCTCGCCGCCGATGGCCAGCACGCTGGAGGCGACATGCTCGCCGCGCATGTACAGGGGTATGGCCAGCGCCACCAGCACCGAGGCGGTGACCACCTGCGCCACGCCCCAGCGGTGGCGGCGCGCGGCCAGCAGCGCCAGGGTCAGGATCTCCACGCCCAGCAGGCCGGCCAGGAAACGATGCACCTGCTCGCGCCAGGCCTTGTGGCTTTCCAGCGGGCGGATCTCGCTGGCCACGTGCTGGGCGGCTTCCACCTGGGTCTGCGGCCAGGTGACGCGGCCGTAGCAGGTCGGCCAGTCCGGGCAGCTCAGGCCGGCGTCGGACAGGCGCACGAACGAACCGAACATGATCGTGCTCGCGGTCATGAGCAGCGCGAACCACGCCAGGCGGTGGAAATTGCGGTGCAGCGCCGGGCGCGCGGGGGCATTCATCGGATGGAACTCACTTCAGTTTCAACAGCCTGGAAAGGTCGGTGCGCAGCCCGCCGGGGTCGAAGCCCGGCGCGTAACGCAGTACCACGAAGCCGTTGGGATCGATCACGTACACCGGCGTGCCGGCGGGGTCGTCCACCCCCGGCAGCTTCGCCCGGAACGCCGGCGAGGCCTGCAGCACCTTCAGCGCCGGCGAGGCCACCACCTGTTCCGGCGGCGGGCCCAGCCACAGAATCTCGACATTATCCGCGTTATGGCCGAACAGCCGCCACACCGTGTCCAGCTGCTGCGACAAAGTGACGCAGGCCGGCGCGCAACCGGCCGCCGGCGCCACCACGATGCGCCAGTGGCGGGCGGCCGGGTTCCACGCGTAGGCGCTGCCGTCGGCCAGCTGCAGGCGTTCCTGGCGCAGGTCCAGCGGCGGTTCGAACAGCTGCCCATGGTTGCGGTTCACCTGCGGCATCCAGCCGGAAAAGCGCAGGATGCCGGCCAGCGCCATCGACCCGAAGAACATCGCGAAGATGAGCAGCAGCACGCGGCGGCCGCGCTTGCGGACGAGGAGTTGTTCCGGAGTCAGGGCATTCATGTGCGGCATTTTCCCATGGCTTGGCGTTCAGCGCCCGCGGCGGCGGCGATGCAGCACGCCGGCGATCACCAGCACCGCCAGCGCCATGGCGAACCATTGCACCGCATAGCCCAGGTGGCGCGAAGGCGGCAGCGTATTGGGCAGCAGGTCCAGGTCGCGGGCGTAGCCCAGCGGCGAGGCGGGATCCAGCCGCAGCACATGCACCGGCAGCGCGTCGGCCGGCAGCCCGAGGTTCGCGGCGATGGCGGGCAAATCCAGGCGCGTGGCCAGCCACAGCCGCGGTTGCGGCGTGTCGGCCAGCGCCGGCCCCAGCGCGATGCCGGACGAAGGCGGCGGCGCCCACAGGCCCTGCACCTCGATCCGGCCCTGCAGCGGTGCGATGCGCGGCAACTGGCGGTCGGCCGGCAACGGCAGCCAGCCCAGGTCGACCAGCACCGCGCCGGCGTCCACGCGCGCGGCCTGGTACACCTTCAGTCCGGCGCGGCCCTCGCGCAGCTGGTTGTCCAGCAGCACCGTGGCGGGCAGGAACTCCAGCCGGTCGTGCACCCAGTGCAGCGTCTGCGGCGCGCGCATCGCCTGCGCCAGCGTCATCGCCTCGCTGCGGTCCGGCGGCACCTGCGCCAGCAGCGCCTGTTTCTCGTGCATGCGCTGCAGCTGCCAGGCGCCCAGCGCACTGAACGCGGCGGCGACCGCGAGCGCCAGCAGCCAGCCGAACAGGCCCGTGTGCTGTCGCGTCATGACAACGGCGCCGCGAGCAGGTGAGATAGCAGCGCCTTCCCACACTTCGAGCCGTGCATGAATGATTCGCTGAAGACACTGCTGGTGATCGCGTTCCTGATCGTCATCGTCTGGAATCTTGGCGCCGGGCTGTACTACCTGATGATCGATCGCGGCCAGACCAAGCGCACGGTCAATGCGCTGACCCGGCGCATCGTGCTGTCGGTGGTGCTGATCCTGCTGGTCGTCCTGGGCATCTACAGCGGCTGGATCAAGCCGCATGGCGTCGGCGGCTGAAAACCCGGCGGTACCTGCGAAGCAATGAGGGAGCGGCGTACCGGGATGTGATCCCGATGCCCCGCTCCCTGTCTTTTCCGGTCGCTTACAGCACGTAGACGAACAGGAACAGCATCAGCCACACCACGTCGACGAAATGCCAGTACCACGCCGCGGCCTCGAAGCCGAAGTGGTTGTCGCGGGTGAAGTGGCCCTTGGCCGAACGCAGCCACATGACGATCAGCATGATCGTGCCCAGCAGCACGTGCGCGCCGTGGAAGCCGGTGAGCATGAAGAAAGTGGAACCGTAGATGCCCGAGCCCAGGGTGAGGTTGAGCTCGCCGTAGGCGTGCATGTATTCCTCGGCCTGGAAGAACAGGAACACGCAGCCCAGCAGCACCGTGGCGCCGAGCCAGATCAGCAGCTGCCTGCGGTTGCCGGCCTTGAGCGCGTGGTGGGCGATGGTCAGGGTCGCGCCGGAGGTCAGCAGGATCAGCGTGTTGACCAGCGGCAGGCCCCAGGCCGGGATGGTCTGGAACATGCCGCCGACACCGCCCGGGCCATTGGTCGGCCACGCCGCCGAATAGCCGTCCCACAGGATTTCGTTGGTCGCCACGCCGTGGCCTTCGCCGCCCAGCCAGGCCAGGCCGTAGACGCGGGTGTAGAACAGCGCGCCGAAGAAGGCGCCGAAGAACATCACTTCGGAAAAGATGAACCAGACCATGCCCATGCGGAACGAGCCGTCGACCTGGCGGTTGTAGTTGCCGCCGACCGACTCGCGGATCACGTCGCCGAACCACAGGAACAGGGTGAACACCAGCATCGCCAGGCCGATGAAGAAGGTCCAGCGGCCCCAACTGGCGTCGTTGAGCCAGCTGGCCACTCCGACCATCAGCACCAGCATGGAAATCGAGCCGACGAAGGGCCAGCGACTCTGGCTCGGCACGAAGTAGACGTTGGCATCAGGCGTGTTGTGGGCCATGGCGTGCTTCCGGATCCGTGGTCAGGGGGCCGCGTGCGACGAGCCGCCGGCCGAGGCCGGTGCCAGCTGCGCCGTCAGCGCGTCGTTCTTGTAGAAGGTATAGGACAGGGTGATCGTGCGGACGTCCGCAGGCAGGTCCGGATCGACGATGAAACGCACCGGCATCTCGCGCTGCTCGCCGGCCTGCAGGGTCTGCGCGGTGAAGCAGAAACATTCGGTCTTGTTGAAGTAGCCGGAGGCCCGCGCCGGCGCCACCGAGGGCACCGCGCTGCCGACCAGCGCGTGGTCGCTGTCGTTGCGGGCGAAGTACAGCGCTTCGTTCAACTCGCCCGGCACCACGTCCATCGTCAGTTTTTCCGGATGGAAGGCCCACGGCAGCTTGGAATTGACGCCGCCGTCGAACTCCACCCGCACCACGCGCCTGCCGGCCGCCTGGGTGGCGGCCGCCTGGCTGGCGCCGCGCTCAAGGCGGACGCCGAACACCTTCTCGCAGGCGATGCGGTACAGCGGCACCAGCGAGAAGGTCAGCACGAACACGCCCAGCGCCACGCCGAGCAGCCGGACCAGGCCGGCGCTGCGTTCGGGCCGGGGCGCGGGCGTGGTCAATGCGCCAGCACTCCGGACAGGATGAAGCCGGCGTAGATCGCTACCGCGACCAGGCCCACCACCAGCGCCGTGCGCCGCGAGCGGCGGCGGCGCAGGGCCAGTTCATCGGCTTTCCAGTCGGGACGGCTCATCGGCATGCGCCTCAATGGGTGACGTCGTCATGGGCCAGGTCGCCCGGCTGGATCACCGGCGGCACGGTGAAGGTATGCGCCGGCGCCGGCGACGGCACGGTCCACTCCAGGCCCTTGGCGCTTTCCCAGGCGCGCGCTTCGGCGCGCTGGCCGCTGCGCAGCGACGACAGCAGGATGGCGGCCATCAGGAACGGGGTGACGAACATGCCGAACGCGCCGATCGAGCTGACCAGGTTCCAGTCGGCGAACACCGGGTTGTAGTCCGGGATGCGGCGCGGCATGCCGGCCAGGCCGAGGAAGTGCTGCGGGAAGAACAGCAGGTTGACGAACACCATCGTCCACCAGAAATGCACCTTGCCCCAGAACTCGTTGTACATGCGGCCGGTCCACTTCGGCCACCAGTAGTAGACCGCGGCGATCAGCGCCAGCACCGCGCCGGTGACCAGCACGTAGTGGAAGTGCGCCACCACGAAGTAGGTGTCGTGGTACTGGAAGTCGGCCGGCACGATGGCCAGCATCAGGCCGGAGAAGCCGCCGATGCTGAACAGCACCACGAAGGCGATGGAGAACAGCATCGGGGTCTCGAAGGTCAGCGCGCCCTTCCACATCGTGCTGACCCAGTTGAACACCTTCACGCCGGTCGGGATCGAGATCAGCATGGTGGCGAACATGAAGTAGATCTCGCCGCCCAGCGGCATGCCCACCGTGAACATGTGGTGCGCCCACACGATGAACGACAGGAA
>Ga0182741_1005371_pt1 | contig 11968 bp, 12 predicted proteins | sample eDN5th37CBELigOP_FD_128874 | JGI IMG/M metagenome (GOLD analysis project Ga0182741, IMG submission 128874) | Enriched Organic Plus compost microbial communities from Emeryville, California, USA - eDNA 5th pass 37_C BE-Lig OP (version 2) (version 2) ...
AGAAGGATCCAACGGCGACGTTGCCCGCGTGAAAGAAGAAGGCGACGGCGCGATCTTCATTCACGGCAGCACGGAGCTTGCTCGTCGACTGTCGGAGGACGATCTCATCGATCAGTACAACCTGCTCGTGTTCCCGGTGCTCCTCGGCACAGGCAAGACCGTCTTCAGCCGGGAGGATCGAGACAAGCGCCAGTTGCGGCTTCGCGAGTCCGAGAGCTACTCGAACGGCGTCACGAAGCTCATCTACGAGGTCGTGCGCTGAAGGCACGCGTCGAAGCATCAGCGGCAAGGGATCACACGCATGGCGTACGACGAGGATCTGGCGGGCCGCATCCGCGAGCTGCTCGGCGATGATCCGGCAGTGCGCGAGAAGCGCATGTTCGGCGGCCTCGCTTTCCTCGTCGGCGCCAACATGGCGCTCGCCGCGAGCGGACAAGGTGGGCTCCTCGTGCGGGTCGACCCCACGCAGTACGAACGGTTCCGCACCGCGGCTGGGGTCGATCCGGCAGTGATGCGTGGCCGGACCATGCAGGGCTGGCTGCGCGTCGAATCATCCGCGGTGCGCACCGAACGCCAGCTACGCACGTGGGTCGAGCGCAGCGTCACCTACGCGCGTTCGCTTCCCGCGAAGCCCGCGACCACGCGCCGCTGATCGACCGCACTGCTCGCACACCGCGAGACCGCGCAATCGCCACACGACCGCCCGCTCGCGATCCGCGCTTGCGTCCGCCACCGTTGCCCACGACCTCACGGTCGCTACGCACAACATCCATTGCGTGACGAGACCTGATGGCGAGAAGTGCCACGGTTTCCCCACGCTCGAAGCGATGGAGGAGCTCATCGAGATGGGTCAAGAAGAAGGCATGATCGCGGCGATCGGCCAGATCGAGGACATCCTCGCCGGCGACGCGACATCGGGTTGACGCCCTCGCCGCTCGACGCGCGTGGACCGGCGCGCCTTCGCACAGTCAGTCGGATGAACGGAAGAAGCGTTCATTCATCGATCGGCGCGGTAACACCAGCACGATCGCGATGGCGAGATACAGCACGATTGCGGCGAGCGGTGCGACGAGGCTGAGCACAATCGTGAACAGGTACGCCGAGATGACGAACCCGAGCTTCTTGCGCTCCGCCTCGAGATCCGGATCGGGGATCGTGGGCACCACGAGGTGTGCTCGTCGGGAGTACCAGTCCATGACTGCAAACGCGAGGCGAATCACCATCAGCGTGACCCCATAGACGACGGCGGCGAGTCGCTCGGCGTCGGCGCCTTGGTTCAGCGAATCAGCCATCAGCCGGGTGGGGAACGGCAAGAAGCCGACGATCAACAAGAACAGCAGGTTCAAGCGAAGGAACACTTCGTTGACCCGGGAGAGCCGGGCCGTGAGCGAGTGGTGTGCCAACCACGCGGCACCAATAGTGAAGAAGCTCACGACGTACGCGAGGTACGACGGCCACGCGTTGAAGAACTGCTTGACCGCAGAACCTGGTGGGCGCACGCCCAAGTCGAGAACCAAGAGCGTGATGGCGATGGCCAGCACCGCGTCGCTGAACGCCTCCATGCGGGTGGCGCTGATCCCGGAGGGCTCGGTTCCTATTTCGTCGTCAGCCACTGGTCGGCGCCCCTCCCCACTCCGGTATTGCTGGTGTTCTACCTCGTGAGCGACGCTGGATCATCCGGACGCGACGCGCGCCAGGTGAGGAGCCGACCATCGCCGCCGTAGGATCGCGCCATGGACCCGTTCGAGGTGGTGTGCGAGATCGAACCGGCTACTCGGCCCGATCTCACGCGCGTTCGTCACCAGATCGGTGTACTCAGTCCGATCACAACGCGCTTTCTGATCCCCGACAACCACATCGGTCGCGCCACCGTGTCGAGCGTGGCTGTGGCCCATGAGGTCGCGCAGATGGGTTGCGATGCGGTTGCGTGTGTGAACGCGCGCGACCGCAACCTGCTCGGCTTTCGACGCGACCTGCTCACCGCCGCGGCCTACGGCGTGCGCGAGTTCCTCTTCGTGTATGGCGACCGCCCCGAGACCGGACGCCGCTCCGACGATCTCACCGTGCGCTCCATGATCGATATCGCACGCGAGTTCGCCGAAGAACAAGCAATGCCGATCCGCATCGGCGTCTCCTGCAGCCTCGGTTCGGTCCCCGCGTGGAAGCACGCGGCCGACGCGTGGTACGTGCAGGTCTCGTACGACCTCGACACGATGCTCGCCTGGCGCGCCGACGTCGACTTCGACGGCGCGATCTACGCCGGGGTCATTGCCCTGCCGTCGGCCACGATGGCCCGCAAGGTCAGCGCCGACGTTCCGCAGCTCGCGGTTCCAACGCACGTGCTCGATCGGCTCGAGATCGAGCCCAACGCGGGCATCGATCTGGCGGTCGACCTCGTCTGCGGCCTGCGCGACTCAGCTGCGTTCGACGGCGCCCACCTCATCCCGGTGAACCGCTACCGCCAAATCGCTGCCGCCCTCGAACCAAGGTTGCGCTGAGTCGGAAGGCAACGGCAATCGACGAGCACCCGAGCCTTCAAGGTCGGGTCAACCGTGCAGTGGCGACGTTCAACTGGGCGCCGACGTCGCTTCGAGAACCAAACGACGGCCCGTGGCCCGGCGGTAGACGATCTCGACAACGAAGCTGAGTCCGAACACGGCCACCAGGGTGATCCAGGTCGTGGCCGGACCGGTGCGGATCGTGTAGCCGAGCAGCAGCAGGAACAGCGCGAGATTGAGGACGATCGCCACGACGAGCAGACCGGCCTTGGCGCCGGTCTCGTGGCGGACGCGCAGGTGTCCGACACTCACGACGCCGTAGACGAGCAAGAACGCGAGGCTGGCCATCTGCCCGACGGCGGCGAGCGGGAAGAAGAGCACGAACGCCGACGTGAGCAAAGCCGCACCGAACAGGGCGCCTTTGCCGCCGAGCCAGATGCCGCGGGCGAACACCTTGGGCAGCTCGCCCGACCGGGCCACCGTGAACGCGAGGTTGGCGTCGCCGAACATCGTGGCGTTCACCCCCGATGCGGTCGCGAGGAGCGCGGCCGCGCCCACGGCCACGAAGCCGACCCGACCGAGCACGGCCTCTCCCGCTTCGGCGAGCACATGCCCCTCGTTGGCGGCGATCTCGGCGTGAGGGAGGACCAAGACCACAACGGCGCTGACCACGACGTAGACGACGACGACGATGCCCAGCGCGAGATACATGGCTCGCGGCAACTCCTTCGCGGGGTTCGCCATCGATCCGGCGGAGTTGGCGACGACGCCGAAGCCCTCGTACGTGACGTACAGCAGACCGGCGGCGAAGAGCACACCGATCCAACCGTCGCCGCCCCCGGCTCCGAAGTGGCCGGGGTCGGCGTGGAAGAAGCCGGCAACGACGAATCCTCCGAGGATCGTGAGTTCGATGACGACGACCACGAGCTCGGCGCGTCCCACGAGCTTGGTGCCGATCAGGTTGACGACGACCACCAACGCAACGAGACCGATGCCAATGACCTTGGCCGACCAATCGGGCGTCTCCCACGGAAGCAGGTCGCGTGCATACCCGGCGAACCCCGCGGCATAGAGGGCCATCGCGATGATCCAGCCGAGGAACTGAAAGATGTTCAGCCCGCCAGCGATGACACCGTCGCCGAATGAGCGGATCAGGAACTGCGCGGCGCCACCGCGGCTGGGGAACCGAGCACCGAGCTTCGCGTAGGAGTAGATGCTGAACACCGACACGAACCCACCGACAACGAACGCCAGCGGTACCCACGGACCCGCCGTCGTCGAGGCCATCCCGATGAGCGTGTACAGGCCGGCGCCCATCATCCCGCCCACGCCGATCGCCGTCGCGCTCGCCACCGTGATGGATGCGGTGGTGCTGTCCGATGGTCCGGCACCGGTGCCGGGCGTCGAAGGACGCGCCGTCACGGGCGAGAGGCCGCCCGGCGTGTCCGACCGGCGGCGCGACTGACGATCTGCACGGCGACCGAGCGTACTGCGGCGCGATGGTTTCACCGCCCGAGCGATGATGCGGTGCACCGCGTCGGGGAACGCACGCGAGCCTGGCGCCCCATCGGATCCACTGTGGGAATGTGGCAGGAGTGAGCGACTCAGACGACTACATCAACCGTCAGCCCGAACCCCATCGCCGAGCCCTCGAACAGCTCCGTGCCGCGATCATCTCGGCTGCGCCGATGTGTGTTGAAGCAATACGCCGAGGGGTTCCCGCATTCCTCATCGATGGCACGCAGTTGGTCAGCATCGGCACCGCGCGCCGGCACGTCAGCCTCTACGTCATGTACGGGCACACGCTCCGTCGGCTCGCCACTCGCCTCGCAGAGCTCGATGTGTCGACCACCGTCGTTCGATTCGACCCGGCGCTTCCGATTCCGGTTGATGTCGTGACCGAGATCGTGACGATGCGGGTCGAAGAGATCCGCGGCTGACACCTGCGCGCGACGACGACGCAGGAAGCCCAGACGCGCCGAAGCCCCTCCGTGGAGGGGCTCCGAGAAACGCATTGTGCGTTGGTGGCGGGGGCAGGATTTGAACCTGCGACCTTCGGGTTATGAGCCGCTTCAGGCCTGTTCTGGCTCGTGTCGCTTCGTGCCGGAATGTGCTGTTGACCTGCGGTTTCGCGTGCCAGCCCGTCACGCTGGATCCCGTCAGAATCAGCCCGTGACGGCCTGTCCGTTAGAAGATCCGTTAGAAGCGGACCCGCTCCCGGAGCCAGTCGGCGACCCAGTCCTCGTCGACCTCGCCAGCGGCCACGGCCATCATCGCCTCCTCAGCCTGGTCGACGTCGGGTGGGTCCGGATCCCAGACGCCGCTGTTGAGATCGATGAACAGCAGCAGCGCAGCCCAGGAGGCCCGCTTGTTGCCGTCGGGCAGCGGATGGTTCCACGCGAGGCGGCAGCACAGGATCGCCGCCTTGTCGTAGATGTCCGGGTAGAAGTCCTCGTCGCCGAACCCAGCCGCGGGAGCGTGCAGCGCACTGTCAGCAAGGTCGATGCGGGATGCCTTCGCCAGGGTGGCTGCGTCGACGCCGGTCACTTGCTCTGCGAGCCAGAGGTACTCCGCGAGGTCGAGGTAGCGGGTCACTTCGCCAGGCGCTCGAGGAGCTCCTTGTCACGTTCGAGGAGGCGCTTGGCCCGCTGGGTGAAGTCCTTGTCGGCGCGCACCCGGTCGATCTCTGCCGAGAGGGAGTCGACGATGAGCTGGTTCACGCTGGTGCCCTTCACGCGCGCGACGGCCTCAGCGTCATCGGCGAGCTCCTCGGGCAACCGCACGGTCGTCTGCTTTGCCATGCACTCACGATATCGCGACATCATGCTTTGGCGAGCTGGTGATCCACGTTGCGCGCATGGATGGAACGACCGTTCCATTTCTGCGCGCAAGCCGAGGACCTCAGGTCGGTGCGTCCTGGCCCGCCGCCCACGCCTCCGCCTGTGTGGCGAGACGACGCCGGCCGGCCCGCACGAGTGGCCGCCCCACGGCGTCGAGACCTTGGCGACGTTCAGCGGCGGCAGCAGCTCCGCCAGGACGGCGGTCTCGACGGCGTCGAGGACCGCACCATCGGGCGAGGGCCACACGGCCAGCCGAAGGTGGGTCACCATCCAGTCGGTCAGGCGCTCGTCACCCGCCGCCTCGAGCCCGAAGTTGGCGAACCGCTCGGGCTTGGCCAGGTTGCGCGGGCGTCCCTCGAGGGCCAGCTGGTCAGCGAGGAGGCCGGCCAGGCTGCGGCGGAGGGTGGAGGAGCCGGTCTTGCCCGTGGAGAAGTGCGTGTTGACGTCACTGGAGGCGAGGCTGCGCTCGGCCTTGCCGACGTAGAGCGGGCGAGCATCGGTCGGCTCACCGAGGCCGAGCTCCTGCCAGACCGCGGTGTCGCCGTGGATCGCGTAGAGCCCTGGGCGCGGCGGTACGTCGACCTTCGCTTCCGCGATCGACATCGTCGGACCGGCGAGGTGACGCAGCGCCTCGACGAGCAGCGACGAGTCGACGGCCATTCCTCAGCCCCAGAAGAAGCAGACGGGGTCGGCATCGATCTCGGCGAGCAGACGCTCGATCGTCGGCGTGGGTTCGAGGTCTTCGTAGCGGCGGAACTTGCTGTTGCGGTCGGGCCAGTAGAGCGTCCAGACGCCCGTCGACTTCGTGTACCGCATCCGAGCGATCTCCTGACGGGTCCAGTCGGGCCCGAAGTCCTCACGCCACGGCGGCCGACACTCGAGGATCGTGATCGCCCGAGCATCGACGTCCATCTCGACGCGCATCTCGTCGATGTGCTCACCGATCCGCTCGTTCTGTTCCGCCACCCACCGACGGACCCGAGCCACCTCGGTTCCAGGAAGCGCCACCGGTCACCGCCGCCGTCGGTAGCGGCCTCGATCGACGCGTTCGAGGTCTGCGTAGTTGGTCGCGTGATGATCAGGGGCGTCAACGCACATGCGTGAGGTCACATGGGTTCGAATGGTCGATTCCCTGTACGTGCTCCCGCTCGCCTGAACCTCCTGCAACACGTCCGCCAAGTAGAAGTCCGTGCGTCCGTGTCGCCGTTCGAGACGCTCGAACGCCGCCAGCACCTCCTCACGCCAGGTCACGAACCAACCCCCGAAGCCTCCGCAGCGGCGTTGATTGCGACAGCGCAGTCGATCAGGACTGGCCAGACCTCCTCCAGATCTAGCGACGACACGGCGACACCCTTCGCGCCCTCGAGGTGACTCTGTCCGAGCGCGGCGGCGAACCTGGCGTACGAGTCGTGGTGCGCGATCGTCGGGAAGCTCTTCCATGTTCCGCACATCATCAACTGGCCGCGACTGTTGATGCTGAGCCATGCGGGCGGGAACTCGACCCCTTGCGGGTGGAGGTACACGCCGCCTCCGGGGTGTTGCCCGAACCAGAGCACCGGCCGCACCCCTCGATGGTCAGCTGCTGCCTCGACGAGGTCGAAGATTCGCTCGGCGCGAGCCCGATCGTCGTCCGTCGCGAGCGCCTCGAGGAAGGACTCACGACTCCATCGCTCGCTGCCCCTATCCGAGTCTCTGACCTTGGCGTCGGCGATCTCCCCGCCGAAGGTCGACGGGATGAGTATCTCGACCTCACCTTGGCGCGCGTACGCGAGTTGAAGTGCGGTGACGCGCACATCAGGCCGAGTCGCCCGGTTCAGGTACTCGACGAGGCGACGGAGGTCGTCGTCGATCGCATCAACGGCAAGACAAAGGTCGATGCGCGCATCGGTGATGTTTCGTTCGAGGCTCTCGATGGAAGCATCCTCGAGCAACTCGCGGAGATCCTGGCCGGACTTGGCCTGCCACGCCTCCATGAAGACCGCGGGACGTTCTGCCCAGATGGCCGAGGCGTAGTCGATGACCTGGCCGACCACCATCCTGCGTCGCTCACTGTTGGACGCGAGCTTGCACTCCACGACGGTGACCGACCCGTCCCGGCTCACCACGCAGACGTCGATCGGTCCTCCGGTGGTGTGGAGCTCCTCGACAGCGAATGCGTCGTCTCCCACACCGGGAATCCAGGCGGGCTGTTCGGCGATGAGCCGCTGGAGATGGGCCTCGTTGTCGTACGCGGTCACCTCCGGGGCCGACCAACCGCTGCCACCACCGCCTCTGACGAGGATCGCGCCGTCGCCAGGGCCGCTCACTCGGCCTCCTCCACGAGCGCCCAGATCTGCTTCAGAGGCAGCTCGGCTCGCAGGTCCTCTTCGAGCGACGGATACGTGCGCATCACCGCTTCGAGCAGGTCATCTGCGCTCCAGACGCGCACCTTGAAGAACTGATTGCGTAGCTCCTGCTTCGCGACCTTGTTGACCCCGCCCCAGGCGACGAGCAGAGCCTGGTCAGCTCCGTGGGTCGAGAGCACACCGTGAAGCTCGCGAACGACCTTCGCATCCACGGGGGTAGGGCTCGACTTGACCTGGACGATCAAGCGGGGACTGTCGAGTCCGAGCGGTCCGCGCCCCGCGTAGACATCGATGCCGCCATCCGGTCCCGGATCGACGACCTGACACTCGAAGCCTTCGGCCTCGAGCACCGCGCCCACGATTCGGGCCAAGCCATGACCGGCGAAGCGCTCAGCGATGTACGACTGGATGCGGTCGAGCGATGCCCTTTCGAGGTCCAGCCCGGATGATGTGGTCGCGGCATCGGCCTCTGTCGCCTCATCATCCTGCAGGGTCTCCATCCGAGCGCCCGGGTCCGCTCCGCTCGCAACCACCTGTGCAAGGCGCCAGGCGCCGTCGTTTCGCTTGATCTCGCAGATCGTCATGAACGCTCCGAGCGAATAGAGGAGGTCCTGGTGGATCGCGGTGCGTGGGACGTCGGTAACCAGCCACTCCACCGGGACGACGTGGCGCCGGGTGGGATCCGGATCGTCGCGGTACTGGTACGGACCGATGACTCGGCCGATTGCGATCTGCGACGTGGTCTTCAGAGGAAGGACCACGAGATCTCCAACCGCGATGCGAGACCGGAGAGCCCAGAGCTGGCCGGTGAAGTTGTTGATCTTCCCTTCGGTCGCATCCGGGAAGCCCTTCTTGACGAGCTCGTGGATGGCTTCCCGAGTCGATGCGCCCGACAGGTCGGCAGCCTCGTGGAATCCGCCGCCAGCGAAGCCATGTTCGAGCGCGAAGCCGTCTCGCTCGCCTGCTCTGCCGGCCCGGGCCAGCCACGCGCGGGGCTCAGCCGTCACGTCAGACATCACTCTCGACCTCCACTCCGATGCCCTGGAGGGACTCGGCTAGTTCGGTGAACTCGGCGAGGGCGGCTTGGAGGTCTTCGACGATCTCGGCGGCGATGGCGCCGGGGGCGGGGAGGTTGTCGGTGTCCTCGAGGCTCTCGTCGCGCAGCCAGAAGATGTCGAGGCTGGCCTTGTCTCTCGCCACGAGCTCGTCGTAGGTGAAGCGGTGGAACCGCTCGCTCTCTTCGCGCTTGCCTCGCTGGCCGGGCTTGTAGCTGTCGACGAAGTCGTCGAGGTCGGCGCGGCGCAGCGGGTTGGTCTTGAGGGTGAAGTGCTGGTTGGTCCGCAGGTCGTAGATCCACAGCTCCTTGGTCCATGGGGTGTCGGAGCCCGGCTTGCGGTCGAAGAACAGCACGTTGGCCTTCACGCCCTGGGCGTAGAAGATCCCCGTCGGCAGGCGCAGCAGCGTGTGGACGTCGCACTCGTGGAGCAGCCGGCGCCGGATCGTCTCGCCGGCCCCGCCCTCGAACAGGACGTTGTCGGGTACGACCACCGCCGCAGTGCCGCCGACCTTGAGCAGGGTCTTGACGTGCTGGACGAAGTTGAGCTGCTTGTTCGACGTCGATGCCCAGAAGTCGTCGCGCACCACCGTGAGGCTCTGGCGCTCGGCCTTTCCCTCGGCGTTGACGATCTGGACCGAGGACTTCTTCCCGAACGGCGGGTTGGTGAGCACCATGTCGAACCGCTCGCCCGGGTCGGCCCGGAGCGCGTCGTCGACGTGGACGGGGCTGTCGGACTCCGGTGACTCGATGCCGTGCAGCAGCAGGTTCATGGCGCACAGCCGAGCCGTGTTGTCGACGATCTCCCAGCCGGTGAACAGCCCGGAGCGCAGGTGGCGCTTCTGGTCGGGGTCGAGGTTCGGGTTCCGGCGCACGATGTGGTCGAAGGCGGCCAGGAAGAACCCGCCGGTGCCGCACGCCGGGTCGCAGATCCGCATGTCCGGGCCAGGCTGCATCACGTCGACCATCGCCGAGATCAAAGCCCGTGGGGTGAAGTACTGGCCGGCGCCCGACCTGGTGTCGGCCGCGTTCTTCTCCAGCAACCCCTCGTAGGCGTCGCCCTTCACGTCGGCGTCGAGGGTCATCCACTGCTCGTTGCCGATCAGGTCCTTGATCAGCCGCTCCAGCTTCGCCGGGTCCTGGATGCGGTTCTGCGCCTTGCGGAACACGACGCCGAGCAGATCGTCGGTGCCGCCGAGGTGGTTGAGGATGGCGATGTAGTGGGCTTCGAGCGCCTCGCCCTTGAGGTCGAGCAGAGAGGGCCAGTCGTAGCCCTCGGGCACGATCCGATCGAGGCCGAGCTGGTGCTGCTCGTCGGCCATCTTGAGGAACAGGAGGTAGGTGAGCTGCTCCAGGTAGTCGCCGTACGACAAGCCGTCATCCCGCAGGATGTTGCAGTAGTTCCACAGCTTGTCGACGATCACCTTGGTGTCACTCACGATGCCTTCGCCTTCCGAGTGCGCTTGGTCGGGGTAGCCGACGTCCGGTCGGCTCGGATGCGTTCGAGCAATGTGGAGGCCGGCTCATCGTCGGGACCCTGCGGAACGAGCTGACCGGAGAACGCAGCGGCGAGAACGGCGCGCCGCAGGCTTCGCGTCCTCAAGACAGAGCGTTCAGCTTCTCCTGCCATGCGCCGTGCGGTGGTCAGATCATCGGACAGACGCCGAACCAGGGCCTGCTGACGGTCGAGGGGCGGCAACGGGACCGCGGCGGCCTCGACGACCGGTTGGCTGATCTTCGGCATCGAGCCAGCGATGCCCTGGGCCGAGCTCTGGAAGTACCGGCGCAGGGGCGTGGAGCGGAGGACCAGCTCCAAGTAGGAAGGGTCGACACGCGTCTCGTCGACGCGCACACGGATGAGCAGATCAGGGAAGATCGCCCAATGGCGTGGACCGTCGTAAAGCGCTGCCGTTCCCACGAGCTCTGGCGTGTTCGATCGCTGAATGAAGATATCGCCCGGCTTCATCCATAGGTCATCCACGGACCGAGCGCCCGGCTCGATGAGCTTGGAGTTGGCATCAACGAACTCCAACTTCGTTACGGCGGTCAGCGTCACTACCCGGATAGATCCGTTCGGCGAAGCTGGAGCGGAAAGCCCGTTGCGAAGGGGCTCCGCTAGGAGGGAACCCAGCCGTGTCGGCTCGCCTTCAACAGCCTCGTCCCGAAGCCGCTGCCCAAACGCCTCCAGCCGCCGATGAGCTGAGGACAGGGACCCCTCGGCGTCGTCGAGGCGGGAGAGGTGTTCCTCGATGGCTGCGACGATCCGCTCCTGCTCGGCTCGTGGAGCGAGCGGAACCGGCAGCGAACGGAACCGCGCCTGCGTGAGATTCAGACCACTATCGCTTCCGCCGGTCTTCATGGCGTCGATATCGAGCCACGCGCGAGCCGACTGCAGATAGGCGTCGAGGTACCTGGAACTCACCTGCGCCTCGTTGACCCGGAAGCGGTACATCTTCCCGGACATCATCAGTCGCGGGCGCGTCGATCTAACGAGGCACGCCACACCACATCGGGCACGGGGTCCGGCACAGGTGAGCAGAAGATCCCCGGTTCGCACCTCGATGCCCGGCCGAGGGTCGAGAGTGGAGGGAAGCGCCTTGTTGTGCTCCGGCTGGAAGGAGCCAGGCTGGATTGCGGTCGTCTTCAGGACACCCCAGGAGTCGTCCGGCGCCGAGTGGGTCTCGCACTTCGGGCTCCACCCCTGGTGAATGGTCCGGCCATCCTCCAATGGCGCCAGTAGGTCGCCGATCGTCGTCCACTCCCAGCCCAGTGGCAGCTCGCTCATGCTGCGATCGCCTCGGCGAGTTGGCTGAGAAGTGTGTCGAGGTCTTGACCGAAGAGCTCGCGGGCGCGGCCGAGGCCGCCGCGTTGACTGAACGGCGGGTCGAGCAGCTCTCGCGGTTCGATGGACAGCGAGGCGGCGAGGTGGTCGCGGATGAGGCCGAGCCAGTCGAGCTGCTCGTCGGTGAACGTGCGGCCGGCGTTCTGCTGTTGGAGGAGCCAGGTGTCGAAGCGTTCGGCGACCTGGTCGGGGTACGGGGCCAGCTCGTCGTCGTCGCCGAGGGTGAACCGGACGAGGGAGACAATGTTGGTGAGCACGGTTCCGGCCGAGCCGCGGACCTTGGAGGCGTCGAGGGTCTCGTAGGCCTCCCACAGCCGTTCGGGGGTCCAGCGATGGGGTGGCTTGCCGATAGCTTCGGCCAGTTCCTTGACGTCTCGGTAGGTGAGGCG
>Ga0182741_1005373_pt1 | contig 11968 bp, 8 predicted proteins | sample eDN5th37CBELigOP_FD_128874 | JGI IMG/M metagenome (GOLD analysis project Ga0182741, IMG submission 128874) | Enriched Organic Plus compost microbial communities from Emeryville, California, USA - eDNA 5th pass 37_C BE-Lig OP (version 2) (version 2) ...
CCCTCGCAATAGAGACAACCCGTGCAGCGCGGAATCTAACGGAGCAGCATACAGCACTTACGTGGCTCCCACTGTGGCTCCCGTCTGCATCCAGCCCGTTCGCTGACTCGTATCTCCCGTATTGGGCAGAACAATGGCTCTCTATTATGCACCCGAACAAGTCTGTTCGCTGGTCAATCCTGGTATTGAGCTTTGTACCTCCCTTGCAGACTGCTGCTCATGGCTTGACGGGGTCAGAAGATATCACTGGTTCATCGGCTAAGTTTTTCCAAGCCGTTCAGCAGTACATCGCCCACACCTCAGTTGAGGCCCTGATAGCCACAGCAGACTCCAACCCATTAGCGCGATATGTTTCCCATTCCCTGACAACCTATCTTGTCGGCGTGGCTTCCGTGTCGCGGCTCGCAGAGTTAGATATGGCACGAGCGGATGCGCTCGGGACATTACCCATGGGAGATACAACCGGACTTCAGGGACACATACGTGAAATCGCAGAGGAAACAGTCAACGCAACTGGTCAGTTTACTGCACTGTGTAGTCCCGTACAAGCCGCTACACTACGTCAGATCTCACCAACTGAATTGTTCATCACAAGAGCGCTACTCTGGTTCGCTGCAGTTGAAGAACGTCAACGTGCTGACCCTACGCAGCAGGTGTGGCTTGAGAGGTGGAAGGAGTTGCGATTCGGTACCATAGGTGCTTCTCTCCATCATACTTCTGAGATGCCGCCTTCGTATGAGCAGAATCTTTTACCTTCGGCAGCGGTGAGTATCATCTCGAAGGCTCCAGACGCGGGCTCGATTGTAAAAGGCATTACACAGTTTGTTGCATCCTCGCTTGCATCGACTGCTCAAACGACCACGACAGGTGAAGAAGATTACCAAACTAAGGTTGAGTCACTATCCAACGGTAATGCATTAAAGTGCGCTTTAACATCCAATCGTACTGTCTTATTCTTCGTGCTTGGAGGCGTTTGTTCAGAAGAAGTCAGGGTGTTCCAAGAAACTGTCAACTGCATTCGACGCCGTCGACGGAAGCAACGTGAGAGCAGGGTCGTAGCAACTCGCTCCCCTACTCAGGCCAGCCATGACTTCAACTTCTTCGATGAGCCTGAGGAGTCAACGGCAATCACGTCTGAGCAGAGTATTTGGGATCCACATGATGACGACGATGGAGGTGTGAAGTACCTCCTCGCATCCACGCATGTAGTTGAAGGAGGAGATCTGCTTTACGACCTAGGACGCCAACTCAACCACTGGCAGGAGGTTGAGTTTGCAAGACGGTAATGTTGCTGAGCACAATACAATCCACATATAGCTGTTGGTATAGCTGTTGGAATAGCTCCTTTATGATGAATGAATAGAACTTTGCAAAAATAATGACGCTAATATTTGTACTAATGTGTCAGTCGTGCAAAACGAGTTCAAAGAACCTCGCTTGCACTGTTTCGAACCGGGACTCGAACAAAGTCTGTCGGTATGCTCTTACTTGCTCCTCAGATTACCATTGCTGTCATTACAATTGCTGTCATGAAATAGCTCTTTCGTGCTGAGGATCCCTCACCCTCATTCTCACAATGCGAGTGAACATCGTGGGATTGGTGCCCATCACTGTGCGCAGAGTGATGCTATCAACACAGTCTTGTGGGCCTTGTCAATCTGGGTAGAGGTTTTCGATGTGGTCCGTAATTTCCTTCCTATTTCTCCTAGTTTAACCAGTCGCTTCTTTGTGGCTGCAAATGCCGCCACATTTGGTCCTGACGAATAAGATCCGGTGGTCTGTACCTTCCATATGATGAAACCAATACGCTTACTCGTGCTTCTTGGGGACAGTGACTTCGTACAAGAGGGTGTCGAGCTCAGTCTTGGGACGAGTTCGAATCGCTGCCTTAGCCTTGAGGTTAATGAACTCGTCATCAAGGCAAGTGACCAGGTTGCGCCACTCCTCGCCGGCCTTCTGGAGGGACTTGCCCTCGATCATGCTCTGAGCATACCACTTGCCCTGGTATTCGCAAGGACCACGGAATGCCAACTCGATGTGCTTATGAACACCCTCAATACCCTTGCTAAGGCCTTCGCATGGCTGTCGAACGACGGGGAAGGGCTGAGCAACGTGCTCAGTTTCGAGGCACTGCTTAAGCGAGTCGATCATACCTGCAGAGTAGCGCTGTGCGAGGTGGAACAGCGAGAGATCAAGCCATCGCTGACGACGACCAACATGGGCACTCTTGAACTCAGCCTCAGCTGCAGCAGAGGGATTCTTGGGGAAGAGGTTCTCAATGAAGGTACCATCAATTGTGTGACGAAGAGGCTTGATCTGCTCGCGCTGGCGCTCTTGAATTGCTCGTGCGAGCACAGTCTGGACCTCCTTCACTTGGTCAGCTGGGAGACTATCCAAGAGCTTCTTGTAGTCGTGGAGGTTCGAAGGAACCGTCTTGTCAACCTGCTCCATGGTAAGTTCACCCTTGGGGAGAGCCAAAAGCGCTTGAACCTCTTTGTCCAAGGCCTCGTTACGATTAGGGTTGTACCTCTCGCGTTCGAGAATGTGAACGAACTTGGAAGCATCCTTGGGCAGGTAGGGCAAGAAGCGCACAAGGTCCTGAGGGTTGAGCAAATTCAAGTTGCGGAATGCATTTGCAGGTGCTTCAGGTGGGACCCAAGCCTCGTCCTTGACGAGCTCCACCTTCCTGTTGCTCGCTGACATGCCAAAGTGCTGGAAGCCGATGAAGTGGTGTGAGAAAGGGGAAACGGGTGTGAGGCAGGAAAAGGACTACCTGGAGATTGGAGCATTATATCCGAATTACAGGTGGAGCACGGCGGAATTACACTCACGGGCACGTGGGATGCCATGACTATCACCACCGATCCGACCATCGAATATCACAACTGAACACGATGGTGCTTGAAAGTGGATGTTGAGGGTCATCATTCAAACTGACCCGGAGCCAGCCCGGAGAAATTTATCGTAGCCACAGTGTCAGATGGCGCCGGAGTTCATCTCTCCGGCCCTACACCGGCGTCACACCCTGGCGGCCTCACCGGGCCCGTTCCTCCACTAACACCCCAACGCGAACACTCAGAAGTGTACGAAAGCCGACGATCTTGTCGCGGCCTGGGTGGCCCGGCGCAGATCAACGGTGGACGCTGTTTGGCGCAATGAACACAGATGTGGCAGGGCTATTACACGAGGGTAGGTCACACGGTCATGCAGTCTGGTTTGCCAACGAATCGGGCAGAATATACGATCGAGGGAGGGGAAAAACACGCAAATGCGAGTTTGGCATAGATTTTCGTCTTCATCCCAAGAGTGCATATGGTTATAATCCGTAGGAGAACGTTGGATGCGCTTAGCTCTACACAACACATTGACAGAAATGCAATAATAGTCTCGCCCTCACGCTGAATCACACCCCAAACATTGACAGTTTTCCTCAGCTTTTCGTGACTATGAAGGCAGGACCGTTATTCCATCACCCCCTGTTGTGGCGGTAAGTTGCGGGCGGGGGTGCTGGAATAAACATGTCAAAGGTTGTTACCTTGAAGGCTGTACTGAATGAGACAGGTGGTGTGGAGTGTTTGGAGTGCTGTTGTATGAAAACTGAAGTGTGTCTTGAGCGATAGCTATATGACCCGGAAATTTCGCAAGGAGGCTTGGCCAGCGCAGGTGTTTTGAGTTAGGTCCTAAGTGGCGCAGATCGAAAATGTCGGAGTTGGTGTATTGCGCGGCATTTTGACCGATACGACGCGCCGCCCTGGATGAAATTGAGTCGGATATGCTATCCCCCATTGGCACCAGCGGAAGGATCACATCCTGCTGCATAATCCTTGGAAGCTGCGATGGAAGCGGTTTTTTTATTGTTCTCTGACGAAGTCTATCGGTCCAAAGTTCCTCATTGGGTAGGCCCTTATTAGGTGGGCCCTCATTGGGTGGGCTTGGCTGGGCCTGCTATGTGTACCTGCAAGCGTTGGTACTTATCCGACTTGTGCACTTCCTGACCTATACCCATTCTAGTGGCCGAAAGATGAAGACGAAGTCAACTCCCAAGCTCATCTGCCAGGCCTGCCAGTTTGTTCGACGACATGGCCGCCTTTACGTTAGGTGCCCCAGCAACCCCAAGCACAAACAGCGACAGGGCATCTCGAATCTTGCCTCGGCCGCCCAGCTCGGCATTACACTCCAGCGCTCTGCGCCCGAGTTCCAGGTGATTCCAAACATCAACGCCTACCAGTCTGTCTTCGCACGAGCGGGCCTCACTGGTCGCCAGGGCACTAGCAGCAACCTCTTCGCACGATTCATCTCATACTTCATGTAAACTAGCCTGAGACTCAACGCGCCACGAGGCGAACTGCATTGTGAGCACATGTTAGACTAGATCTCCCGCGGGCAACGCTCCAAACTACTTCGTAGCTTCGTGACACCTAAAGCCGTACTCATTATACCAAGCTAGTCTAAGCGTTACTCGATTATCCCTGTAACGCTAGTATCAGAACTACTCTAGTTTGTAATCTAATCAATAAAATCAGCACATGTAATTGACCAATTAAGAAGTGTATGGGTTGCAAGCGCAAAGCTATCAAAGCGGCTGAACAGGAAACGTCAGCTGAGCAGGATTTGTCGATGCAGTTCGCAATGCATGAACGATTCTCTAAGAACCGCTGGTTTGTTATGTACATGAACGGGAACAGATTGAAATGAAGTCGCTGTACAGTGGCTGCAGCCACGAATAAACAATTGGGCAGCAGCCATGATGTTAGTTAAGGCTGAACGGGGCAGGCATGAATGTCTTCATGAAGATGCACACTAGAATGCATCATACAGGGTAAGCTGGATTCGCACTCACTGTCACTGCAGGAGGCAGATGCGCTCGTGCATTCGACACGCATGTGATCGCTATCTTCATCTGAGGGGAACTCGGAATCTTCGTCTTCATCGGCAGTAACGAGCTCCATCTCGATCTGCTCATCTCCTGAGCTCAGATCAATTTCCATCACATTTATACGGTCGGTGTCTGCCTCGTCGTCATACAAGTGGTCGAAGTCTTCGACAAAGTTAAAAGGTGCTGATGAGTCGTCTTCTCCATTGTGGCACATGTCCATATGGGCGGCCAGAGTGTTGTCTTCTCGGTGGTGGTAGAACGAATAACGGAAGTTATAACGTGCCCAACACTTGACACAATCGGTGGAGCAAAGGTAATACCGTGCACGACTCCCACTTGTTGCGAAGGTCTTACCACTGGAGGCCCGACCTGGGGTCGAGACGGCAAGCGTTGCTGCGACCACAGGCGATTGTGGAACCTGTCGATCCGTTAACGGCAATTCATGATGTTCCTTTGAGTGCTGCGAGTGGTCGTGACCCTCAGAGCACTGCGTACATATTGCTGGATGAGGGAGGTTCGGGGACTGTAGGCCGTTTCGCTGAGACTGGCCCAGGTCAAAATCAGATGGACCCAGGTCGGCATTCGTCAAGGGATCGGCCGATTGAAGGAACGTGGGAGGGGTCTTTGGTCGGTTAGCTGGACTTGTCGCACCCTTAGATCGCACGAGTGTGATGATCATCGGGCGATGCGTAGGAAGGCCGGATCGCTTTTGCTCATGGCTTGCTGCGTGCCTATGCCTGTCGGCCTGAGCACGCTCTGATCCTTGCACATTATGCCTACGCTTATTTCGCTGGTACGAACCTGGATTGCGCGCGGGTTTGCTATGATTTGGACCAGGGTGAAACAGCGGACGGGGATTGGCTGAAATGGAAAGCGATCGAATGCTACCACCATGCACACATCGGTAGGTGTCGGTCACAGTGTCGAGATGAGCGTGTACTGCATCAGTACTGTTACTCTCAGCTGCCAATCGGCGAGCGAGTAACTGAGAGACCGTCTCGACTTTGATTCGCTTCCGGACTTCAGAGGCCGGACGATTAGGATACACTTCATTTACAGATGGGATCTCCTGGGGATGGCTTGCTTCAACGCCAGCAGCCTCGCGAAACGCCTCATACGAACCACGCGAACGACGCTGAGGCAGAGTTACCGCTGCGTCAGCCGGATCAGTTCGAAGGCTCTCAAGACGTCTGAAATGCTCGGCCGTTGTGGTGATGTAAAGATGCTTCGTCGGACGGCCCACAGCGGACCTCACCTGCTCTGTTTGTGCCTGAGCATGAACATCTTTGCCAACGCGCTGTTGGTGCTGATTTGGAAGCTGATGCTGCTGCTGGTGATGGTGGTGGTGGTGATGGTGATGGTGAGCTCGCCTGTGATGACCGCGCTGCAAAGACTGCTTCTGGGAAGTATCATGCGATGAAGCAGACTCAACAGCGACAACTGCTGCTACTGGTGTTGCCCGTGATGTTGCAGCAGGGTTGGCAGCTGTAGCAGACTTACCTTGACTCTTGGCACCAGCTAATGGGACAGAACGCTGTCCCTTGCTCTGTGCTCTGAGTCTCAAGGCAGGAGTTGGGGCAAGTGGAGCCGAGACCGAGCCAAATGGCCTAGTCTGGGCCGACTCGATGGAGTCTGTCGACGAAGGTGCGGGAGTGGATTTCTTCAAACTCAAGTGAATAGCAGGTCGATTCAAATTTCGCATACAGTCTAGATGTTGAGTCAGGGTCTCTTCTGAATGACTGTCGATGGACTTGGAAGGATCGTTCTCTGTGGTAAAGCGGATATGATTGCGAACACGAAGTGCGCGTTTGTCTTTGTGAAAAAGCTCTCGCGAACGACTGGCTTCTTTCTTAATAAAGGTAGGTGTCACCTGAGGGTGTGGCAAATGCTTCTCTGAAATGGATACTCGTTGATTGCGTCGGATTGGTTGGGTGGTCGCATATAAACTTTCCTTTGACTCTTGCGTGTCAAATAAAGCATCTGCTGGAACCTGTTGTCGCGGAACAAGCACGGTGGTGGAATGCATGGTAGTACGGTGTGGTATGGTACACGGAGTGCGATGAGACCGATGAAGAGGATCAATCAGCAACGGCAGCAACAAAGACGCGCACAAGACAACACGGCACAGTACAGCCGATAACGCGAAGCCCTTTGCAGGCGAATCAACAATAATCTAGCACCGAGTGGCTCCACGCAGCGATTCCACGCGATGCGAACTTTCGACTTTCACTCACTCTCTCCAGCCAACGTACTGACTCGCGGACGGATTCGCCGAAGTAATACACAGAAACGTGCTTGCGCGGTTGGTGCGATCCTTATTCAACACAATGCACGGCTGAAAACACTTCTGTCAGAACTCGAACAGCCCCGCGCTAGCCCAAAAGCAGCTCCCCAAAGTCGCGTGCTCGATCAAAGACGGCTGGAAAAAGGTGGAAAGGTGGAAAAGTCGATCTTTCGCAGTGGCGCTGAGATGACTCGGGTGGAAATCCACGGTAGCTGTATATACCAAGTTGCCGCAGATCAGACTTTAAGTGTATATCTAACAATCACACGCGTGATATTGCAATATACAGGTTAATATTCAATCAGTTTTCTTCCTTCAGTTTCGACGTTGTACGGCGTTTTCGAGCATGCGCGGTGTGAAATCGGCAGAGTTTCGTAGTATTCCTACCGTGTTGACTCAGTATAATATTAATCCCGGTCTTGATCTGCGCGTTATCCTACCCCGATGCGACCAAAGAGCAGTTTTCCAACGCCAAACCGCTCTGGACCACACATATGTCCCCCCCAAGTGTCCTGGCCCGGAATCGTTCCGTTCTGCGATGCGCATGGCACAATTTTTCACCCAGCCAGCCAGACCGCCACGCAGGCGAAATTTGCGCCGACCCAAAAATTCAATGCGACTCACTGACTGGAGCGAAGTAGAATGGAAAAAACGGCTCGTGCTGGCACAGTGTTTGGGATCGAAAACCGAGACTTGGGATCGCAACTGGATTCTAGAAAGCACATCACTGCGTAGATAACAGGCACAGCTCATGCGCTACCAATTTTCTAAGCCACTGGATCTGTCACAGACGAGATTTTCAAGGCCTTTCGATACTGCCTCGCTCGAATGCATTTTGAATTTGGCAGAGGCGGCTAGGCCCATTGGATACTCAAGAGCCCAAGAATTAGGCCTCGATGTGGCACGGCCAGCAGAGCTAGAGTGGATGTAAGGCAAAAGCTGCGTGTGGGCAACTGTAAAGGGCCTCTTCCAAGGCTCTCGACCAACACTGGACAGCCTATAATTGGCAGGACCATGTGCTGCCTCCATTTGTATTCCATGTGTGGTCCGATGGCACGCTCGAATTTTCATGGTATCAAGTGTGACTCACCCTCCTCCGTTATGAACTACCCCCACCTGGTTGCCGCCGTCCTCCGACTTCAGCTTCGCAGCCCACGACGCCAACAAGCACACAAGTGCTTTGCTACATTTAGTGTGCCCCATCACACCTTGTATAGCGAGTGATCTCTAGGGATCCCTCCTTCGACACACAAACTATACCATGGTGCTTATCCAGGTCACAAACAACCCAGGCGACGAATACTACGTCGAGGCAAAGTCCACCGAATCAGTCGACGAGGTCGCGACTCGAGTGGCTCGCATCCACAACCTGCGCAATCGAGTCAAGCGCCTTGCTGGTGGCATGCGGGAACTCGCTCTGTACGGCCCTATGCGACCCGAAGAGCAACGCGGTTTGTCTGTCGAGCAGGTCCGACACCTCGTCGAACAGAAGGGCGAAGGCGACATCAACACAACCGACGCGGATCCTCATGGCATGCGTGTGGGCATTCCGGTCGAGGAAAAGCTTGCTGAGACTCTACGATCTGCGGCCGCGGACGTCGAACGCCTCGTTGCTTCTACCAATAGTATAGGCACGCGAACGGCCATTAACGAGGAGAAGGTTCAGGCCGCCATCGAGATCTGTCGCGGCGCCGTCATGATGGCATATCCCATGGGCTTGCCAGAATATGACACCGTTCACATGGCGCTCAACGACACGGAAATCATTGAAGGTACCCACCTCGCACGGGACTACTTTGACCCCAAGACTTGCGTGTTGTGGTTCGCCGGTAAGAAAATGACACGCGACCAGCCCTTGAGCAAATTCTCGGGAAGCACGGAAAAAGTCTCGATCAAGGTCAAAATTACGTCCGAACGCGTCACAACCGCGCCTGCACGGGAGCCCGCTATTGACGCAGAAACGCAGAAGAAGCTCATGGCGCAGTGGTACAAGCGTCAGGAAGAACTCAAGCGACTTGAAGAGGCTGACGAAGATAGCTACTTGAACAGCGAGTGGGCCAACCCACACGCATATAAGGCTGCTGCACAGGGAATTGGACAGATTCGATTCCGATAATGGCGCCACTTGCGAACCACCATGATGACTGTAAATAGGAAAAGGAAAGGAAAGGAAAGGAAAAAGGAAAAGTAAGCGTGAATTACATTGTATGCATGGGGATGTTGTGGATATAGGTACACTTTACAGTTGCTTATTCCTCGACAATCTGCCATTCGATGAGAGTCTGATCAAACGACACTGAATAAAGTCCATCTCCTGTGGCAGAGCATGTGAAGTCGCGTAAGCGCTTCGAATGGTTCTCGTGACTAACACCCAAGTGGCGTTGGGAGTTTGCATCCCACACGTGGATCGAATTATCCTGCGCAGTACACAAGATGCGAGTCATGTCACCTCGAGGAGCCCAGCAGACGCGAGGCGAGGACATGTCTCCATTCGTCGCGCCGTAGAAATTTCGGACAATGGAACGCGTGGGAATGTGAAACATGATCACACGATGTGTATCGGTGGCCACAAGGAGCAAGTGGCCGCGTGGGGAGCATGCCAGGGATAATGCGGTAAACGAAACATGATCATCACCATTCGCGTTCATATTCATTTGACCAACAACGTCCGCCGTATCCAAGTCGAGGAACAGAAGGTTATTCTCGCCTCGAACGCTTAGGACGAAGGTGCGTGGCGGAAGATCAAGCACGTCCGCGTCGTCCTTGCCTTCTGGTGTGTCTGTTGCGCTGCCGTTTTTAGGATGAAGTCTTGTGAGGGCCTCAACTTGACCATTGAAGACGATTTCCTTAACGCACTCATACTTTGGAAGTGCCTTTTCATCCCCTGTAGTGGATTGCATTTGCGTTTTGAAGATTGCAACCTTGTTGTCATGGGCTCCTGAAATGAAGCCGAAACCATCAAGCGTGAACTGAGCGGCAATTGCAAACTTCTCATGCATCTTCCAGGTCTGGAGGAGTTCGGCCTCTGGGATGTTTCTTGTACCATCTTCGTTGAGGTCTTCTCCGGCGGCGCTCGATCCTGTGAGATACGCAGTAGGGACCCTAAACAGCGAAATGGTTCCATTAATATAGCTTACCAGAAGTAGCTCGGGGTTGGCCGGGTTAAAGTCGAGAGAGAGCGCGACAGAAGGCATTCTACGATCGTCAGTGGGAGACACTCTGCACAGGACTTGACGGGTACGCAAGTTCGAGATACAAATGTACTTGTCTGCCGCGGTGGTCGCTACGACATGAGGAATTGTCGGATGTGATGCAACAACGAGAATGTTGCTCTTGTGTAGGTAGTTATGAGTGTCTTGTCGGCGAATCTTAACTGGTTGCTTGGCCTCTGTTCGGTACTTCGTCTCGCCTTTGGTCTATAAAGTTGGGAGTGTTAGAAGGAATATGTGAATTCAAGCAGTGCTGTTAAGCGGACCTGCAGAAAACGACGCCACGATGAGACAGGTTGACCAGATGCAGGAGTGCTCACTCACGAGCTGAAAAAGGACGTGATTTTGCCGCGCACGAGGCTTGAAGCGGCTGTGCAAGCGTTGCCTACCGCATATACATTCATGTCAGGTCGGAATACTTACTAGAAGCTGTCGGATGTACTCATCAAACCTACGAACGGGCATGCTCTTCTCCGCCGCTTTCATGGCATCGAACAAGTCAACGGCAATGCGCAGCGCATAGCGGTCCTCACTGTCGTCGGGTTCGTCAAACGAGTTGTCATTCTCGGTCAGAATGTTGCTACAAGCGATTAGGGCGTTGGATTCAATGGTGAGCTATCCGCTGAACCACACAGACTGCGCAAACCTCACTAGTCTGGAAATGGTGGTCTCAGTGAGCCATTACGTACGTCTCCCGTTTGAGGGCGTAGTAGGTTTGTTCGAGTCCCTGCTCCTTGCAATACTGCAGGATTAAGTCTCGAATGCGATTCTCGGGTGTTTTGTCTTCGTTGTTCATCCTACACGCGAGATATGCAAAATGTGAAATTGAGATTCAGTCACTCAATGCAGGCGAGGTTTCGGGGGTTCCTCGGAGGATATGGCATAGGTTCTCTCTTGAGATCACTGGGATAAGTCAGAAATGATATTTTATACATGTTTAAGTCGCGCCTGATGGTCTTTACTAGGAAAGCTCAGCGATCGCTCCAGGAGTACGGCCTGGGAGGGCTCACTGGGTTCAAATTTGTGATTTATTAGGATACTCGATGGCGAAGATCTGACATGAGCAGCGTGGAAATAATTTGATGGCAAAGTCGCTGTGGTGATGGCATGCCCGGTTTTCCTTATCTGATCTCGGACCTCGCTCTGATCGTATCTATACTGCGCCCAATTCTCTTCGCTCTGCTCAACCCCCACTTACCTCCCCCATTTGTACGTCGATTCCGGCATCCCGCTTCGCATCTAGTCCCCTGCGCGAGGTCATTCATAGCACGCTGTGGAATCACACACGTGAGCCGCTTACGCTGTCTAACACCCCTCCGGGGGCTCTGATAATTCGACCTGGATCTCTCGCAAGTGGGTCAGGTTTGGCCTTGTGCGACACTCCTTTCGTGGCAGTGCTTCGGCAAAGTGAAGGTCATAAAGACCTCACCGATTCATAGCAGCCTTGCCGACGTAGTCTCGCTCTCGTATGAGTCAGCGAGGAGGCGGCACAGCCGGCCGCGGAAGCGGCACTGCTACTGGAACCTCACCGGCTCGGAAAATCCTTAGCATTATCAAGCCTGAGGGTGCAGCACAGGTACCAGCAACACCGACGAGCCA